>JACCDH011676256.1_pt1 | contig 11351 bp, 11 predicted proteins | sample 7442481 | NCBI WGS metagenome assembly JACCDH01 (sample SAMN15323433, study PRJNA562643) | freshwater metagenome | isolation source: river surface water | place: USA:Blue River Watershed | collected 2017-08-15 | reverse complement strand
TCTTTTAGGAAGAGTATCCGATAAGTCTAATCGTACATACTAAAATACTTTTATTAGGACGAAATGATGAAAACACTTTTTAAACTTTTTACTCTTCTGGTTTCTTTAGTGGCTCTCCCTACTCCAGTATATGCTGAAACAGTTGATCAGCAAAAGCTCCTTTTTGATATTAAAACCGAGGCCCTGCTTAAGGGTGATATCCACTACTCATTTGCTCTTGCCACACCACAAGGCCTTCTTGATAAAGCCCCTGATCTGCAAGACCTAGATGTTTCTGGAATTTTCAAAGACAGTGATTCAAAAATTCTTTTTTCTAAAACGGCTTATGTTGTTAAAAAGCCAGTAAGCTTTTTTGATCATAAACAAGTCATCGATCCTGACTATCTGAAACATGTCATGAAAGGAAATCAAATTGAAGTGATCAACGAGAATACTTTTAAAATCACCACATCAGGATTAATGAAACAATCTCATAAGCTCCAACTTTCATACGATTCAGACGATGTCAGTACACTCGCTGGAAGAGTCGCCACTCAAGTGGTCACTAACAGTAAACGTTTTGATGTTATTGCTCAAAGTGCTCATTCATCAATCTATAAAGAATCAAGTGAGTTCAGTAAATATATGAACAAATCGGTAAGCATCACTCACCATATTCCACTTACTGACAGTAAGACTCTCGTGATCACTTATAATATCTCATCGGTTAAAAAGTTTTTTGCTCTTGAGAATATCATTCGTCCGAATTTCATTAAAGAAACTCAGACGATGAAAAAAATGAATGATTCTTATAAGCCGTAATTAGCTACCAGCAATTGAAAGATCGTTAAAGATGAGAGGAACAGAAAAGAATGATTGCCCAGTTGAAGCAACAAGTTCTTCGCCTCCAACTTCAACATTTTTTAGCATTTCGTAAAAATTTCCACCAAGAGTGACATTTCCGAAAGTTTTCACCTTCTCTCCGTTCTCCCAAACAAAGCCTTTTACTGGCAGAGAAAAATCTCCCGTAATAGCATTCGTTCCTGCATGAAGACCATCAAGCTGAATAATTTCTAAGTACCTTGTCGGTCTTGGTTTCGCATTTTTTCCCGTTATTACTAAAGTCGTTCCATCGACACCGAGAGTTCCTGTGGCACTTCGGCTTCCGTGTCCCGTTGTCTGAGTCTTAAAATAATTGGCCGTGGCCGAGTTATGATAAAAACTTTGAAGCTCGCCATTCTCAATCAGCTTGAGCGGTTTTCTCTCTACTCCCTCATCATCAAACTTGCTGACTCGAAAAGTTTTTGGGAAGAGCGGATGATCTTCAATTGTAATATCCGCAGATGCGACAACTGCACCGAGCTTCTCTCCCCATGGATTAACTTTATCTTTAGTCGCTTTGGCAGAAAAAACTCGTGAGAAGACGCCAAGTAAGTTACTAAAGGCATCAGTGGTAAGCATGACCTGATATTTGCCAGTCGGAATTGTTTGCTCTTGAAGAATCTGTTGAGCAAATGAAACTGAATTCTCAACAACCTTTTTCCAATTCAGCTCTCCAAAACGATGGGCCTGATGAAAGTCATAATAGGTTGCTTTTTTATCACCTTCACTGAGAAGAACTGAACTCCAAATAGAATAGGACTGATCGGCATAAACGCCGTAACGTCCTTTAGAACTTAGGTAATGAGATTCCACATCATGTTCAGAGTAACCATTATAGGGAACGGCCTGAACTCTTTTATCCAAACGTTTAGGATGAGCTTCTAGCTCCAAAACATTTTTAATCTTATCCTCTGTTCTAATATCTTCCTGAACAGGAATCTGCACATCCATCACTTCACCAGTAAGAGATTGAATCTGCTCATAAATATTTTCATCCGCCGTCTCAGCATTCTCCAGGGCTTGCCTAATCATTGTCTTTAGTGAATCCTCGTCAAGAGATTCAGTATAAGAAATCCCTACCTTTTGATCTTTAATCACACGAACACCAAGGATCTGAGTACTAGATACTTTGTACTCACTCAATAGATAATTTTGTACACTCATCTTTAAAGATTTAGATGTGGTTAAAATTAAATCCCCTTCGGCCTTGTTATCTGTGAGTTCAGAGATCACTCTTTCCATCATTGTTTTCATGCGCGACCTCCAACGAGAATCTCATCCACTTTGATTGGAGGCTGCCCCACTGTTGTAGGAATACTTCCACTCACAGACCCACACATTCCTGCCATGAGTTCGAGATCTTTTCCGACCATGGAGATTTTTGTCATAATATCTGCTCCACTTCCAATCAACGTCGCCCCTTTTACAGGAGTTGTGATTTTTCCATTCTCGATAAGGTAAGCTTCTTGGACAGAAAAATTAAATTGTCCTGTTCCTGGGTTCACCGAACCGCCTCCCATGGATTTAGCATAGAGGCCATTTCCAATAGTGCTAAGAATCTCTTCCAATGAATGAGGTCCCGCTTCGATAAATGTATTTCGCATTCTAGAAGCTGGAGCAAACTTATAGGACTGCTTACGGCCTGAACCAGTTCGCTTGTGGCCTGTTTTAATTTCACCCATGCGGTCAGAAATAAATCTGGTGAGCATTCCGTTTTTTATTAATGTCGTTTTCTGAGTAGGCATCCCTTCATCATCGATTGAAAGTGATCCCCACTCTCCATCAATTGTTCCGTCATCCACAGCACTTAAGGCTTCATGGGCAATTTTCTCACCCATCTTATCCCAGAACACACTGGCCTTCTTCTCAACAGAAGTTGTTTCAAGTAAATGACCACAAGCCTCATGAAAAATAACTCCACCAAAACCCTTGTCGATCACAACTGGCATTTTACCGGCAGGACATTGAACAGCATAAAGTCCAGTCGTGGCCTTCTTGATGAGTTCTTCACAAAAAACTTCTTGATTGAGAGACTCAATAAATTCCCATCCACCACGAGCTCCCGGCCCATAACCAGCATCTGATTGAGAAGTCCCATCTTTCATCACGAGTTGATTATAGAGACGAACATAAGGTCTCTCCTCAAAGGCCATAAGACCTTCTGAGTTATAAATTTCTATTTTTTGATTTTTTTGAATATAGTTAAGAATCACCTGACTTGTTTTTGAATCTTGGCGAAGACGTTTATCAATATTACTCAGAAGATTGAGTTTATACTTGGCGGCGACCTCTCTATCTTTGATACGACTGATATCTTTATAGTGAAGCTCTTCGAAATTTATTGTTTGTGGCACTTGTTTTTTACCAATGCGCTCACCTAAAAGTTTGGTGATACGTAATAACTCCTCTCGATCATTGAGATTGGTATACCCATAAAGAGACTGCTCTCCATAAATAAGTCTTATTCCAATCCCAAAAAGTGTTCCTGTCTGTTTGTCTTCAGCACGGCTACTTTTAAAAAGAATATTTTCTGAGGTTGTTTTTTCGACGAATACATCTACAAAATCTGCTCCGAGTGAGAGTCCTTCGTGGATGATATCTTGAGCAATAGTTGGTTTGAGTAGATTCATAATAACTCCTTACCTCTATTATAGACCAAGAAGCTCACTCTGTGGGAGCTTCTTGGTGAAGGAGCCATTCCTGACTAATATGTTTTTTTGAGACTATAAAATCTTTTATTGATTTTATTTTTGATTTTGTCTTTTTGAGTTCTTAATGCACGACGCGCTTTTTCTACAGCATCGGCGAAGGCCTCATAAAGATTTTCTCCTACAGCACTTACGGCCAGTTCATGCTGCGGGTAGTGAATCGCAAGGCTTGTGACATAACCTTTTTTCTCATGTTTAACGTGTACTTGAATACTTGATGAACGGTCGAGAAAAGGACTTAACTTCTCTACTTTTTTATTGATGAAGTTATCAACCCATTGCGTGTTTTTGAGATTTTGATAGTTAACTTGAACATTCATATGGTCTCCTTTTTTCCTTGGCCACATGAATAAGCTTAGCGAACTGTCTAAAATTGCGACATTCAGAAATCTAGAGGACACCGTTAAGCAGAGCTTAACGATTCATTTTAAATTGTTTCAGAGCAAAAAGGGCCAGTGGATTAATGATTTTTCTTTTGCCTACAATCATCCAAACTTCATCTTGCAAATCTTTTAAGGTGCAGACTTCAATCAGGTTTTTATTTTTGAGTTGATCATTCACAGCACTTCGAATTGTAGCGATAAAACCAAACCCTCGGATAGCGAGATCAATCTCCATCGCCATATCTTCAACTTCTGCAATACAATCAACATTGATATGGTGCTGAGTAAAATAGGTATCAATCTTTTGGCGAAGACTTGTATCAAATGTAGGAAGGATAAAAGGCTGCCCTTTAAGTGAGTCCAGTTTTTTAGTTTTAATTTTCTTACATAAAGCAGGTGACCCGGAAATAACAATATCTTCTCTCAGGAGTAACTTACTCTCATAGATAAAATCATTATTAATAGAAGGAACAGAATTTGTGAGAATAAGATCTAATTGAAAAGAGTTTTGCATTTGAATAAGCTGCTCACGATCACCTTCTCTTACCACTACTCGGCATTTTTTTTGATCAAGCAAAAAGGCTAGAAGCTCGTCGACGATTTTTTTAGGGATAGAATCCTGACAGCCAATTTCAATTCTTAGCCTTTTATCTACAGTACGATCATTAATAGTGTCTTTAAGCTCAAGACCTAACTTAAAAATATCCTTAGCGTACTCAAACACAACAGAGCCTGTGTCAGTTAGAATCAATTTTTTTCCCACTCTATCAAATAGCTGTGATCCTAGTGTTTCCTCTAATTCCTTGAGCTGCATACTAAGGGCGGGTGAGCTAATGAGGACGTTTTTTGAGGCTTCTGCAATGGAGCCCAGTTCAGCAATCTTATAAAAGTAATAGAGTTGGTTGTAATTTAAAGGAACCACTGTCGACCCACCTTGAAAAATATACCTCTATATTGTCTAGAAAATAGACACCTGTCTGGCCCCTATCTTTCTAAGTCACTAAACACCCTCACTAACCCCTTAAAATGAGGGATCTTTGGTTGGCACGAGGCTTGTATATAAGCACTCGAGGGAAACAAGGGGGATCGAATGAATAGTACAAAAGAAATGAAGACATGGTTTTTTGCTTTTGCTGCTCTAGTAGCAGTGGTTTTTGTAGGACAGGCACAGGCCTCTGTTCAAGGAACAGTTGTTTGTAAAACGGCCTATGGTGAAAAGGAAATTATGATCGACAACGATCATGTGGCCTTTAATCGTGAAGATGATTCTGGAGTGAAACGCGAAATTTCATCAGTTAATAGTTTAAAAGTGCACACGCACATGAAGCATAAAGGTTTTACTAAAACTCTTTATATCGATGGCATGAAACACAAAGTCCACGTTCAAGACGCTGGTAACTTTAGTGAAGTGCAAGACTACCTTTCAATTACTTCTCCAAAAGGCCATGAGATGACATACCCCCTCACTTGTCATCAGGCCTAGTTTCGATCCCCCCCTGTTAAAAAAGAGGCAGACCTGGATGGGTTGGCCTCTTTTTTTTATCCCTTAACGCACTCCAATCAGCTTTAAAAATTGGGGCGTATCGTTTAAGCTAGGATCTCTTCATTTTTAAGGGGTCCTATATCATGGAATACAATTTTTCAGAGATCGAACCAAAGTGGCAAAAAATCTGGGATGACCAGAAAACTTTTAAGGCCATCAAAGATAATTCAAAACCAAAATATTATGTTCTCGATATGTTTCCCTACCCTTCAGGAGCGGGCCTACACGTCGGTCACCCAGAGGGATATACTGCTACTGATATCATGGCACGCTTTAAGCGCATGAAAGGATTTAATGTCCTTCATCCAATGGGTTGGGATTCATTTGGTCTTCCTGCTGAAAACCATGCTATCAACACAGGAACTCATCCTAATGTGACGACTCAAGAGAATATTAAAACCTTTACTCGTCAGTTGAAGTCTCTTGGCTTCTCTTATGATTGGGATCGTGAGATTGCCACTTCGAATGTCGATTATTATCGCTGGACTCAATGGATTTTTGTTCAACTCTATAATAAGGGACTGGCTTATGAGTCTCATATGATGGTGAACTGGTGTCCTAATTTGAAAACGGTTCTTGCCAACGAGGAAGTGATCAATGGTCTTTCTGAAGTTGGCGGTCACCCCGTCATCAGAAAACCTATGAAGCAGTGGATGCTCAAAATTACTGAATATGCTGAACGCCTCATCCAGGATCTTGATCTTCTAGATTGGCCAGAATCAGTGAAAGAGATGCAACGAGTTTGGGTTGGAAAATCTGAGGGAGCAACGATCAAATTCAAAGTTGATGGCCTATCAGAAGAAATTGAAGTTTTCACTTCGCGTCCTGATACACTTTTCGGAGCAACCTATATGGTCCTCGCACCTGAGCACAAGCTCGTTGATATTATCACCTCAGCTGCTCAAAAAGAGGCCATTGCTGCTTATAAACTCGAAACGGAAAAGAAATCTGATCTTGAGCGAACAGAACTCAACAAAGATAAGTCAGGAGCTTTCACGGGATCTTATGCCATTAATCCGGCCAACGGTAAAAAAGTTCCTGTGTATATTGCCGACTATGTTCTAGCGACTTATGGAACAGGGGCCATCATGTCAGTTCCAGCTCATGATGAGCGTGATCATGAGTTTGCTAAAAAATTTAATCTCGAGATTATTGAAGTTGTTAAAGGTGGTAATGTTGAAGAGGCAGCTTTCACTGAAGATGGTGAACATGTCAATTCTGACTTCCTTGACGGCCTAGGTAAAGCTGATGCTATTGCTAAAATGATTACATGGCTTGAAGAGAAAAAAATCGGTCATAAAAAAATTAATTATAAACTTCGTGACTGGTTATTTTCTCGTCAACGCTACTGGGGAGAGCCATTCCCAATTCTTAAATTTGAAGATGGAACAGTTCGCTGCTTAGATGCCGATGAACTTCCTGTGGCCCTTCCTGAAGTTGAAAAATATGAACCCGCAGGAACAGGTGAATCTCCTCTGGCCACTATTGATGAATGGGTTAATATCATTGATCCAAAAACTGGTAAGAAAGCTCGTCGTGAAACAAATACGATGCCTCAGTGGGCCGGATCATGTTGGTACTATCTTCGCTTCTGTGATCCACAAAACGCCAAAGCTCCTTGGGACTCGGAAATTGAAAAATACTGGATGCCGGTTGATCTTTACGTTGGTGGGGCCGAGCATGCGGTTCTTCACCTTCTCTACTCACGCTTCTGGCACAAGGTTCTTTACGATCTAGGTCTTGTCTCGACAAAAGAGCCATTCCATAAACTAGTGAACCAAGGAATGATTCTTGGAGAAGACGGAGAGAAAATGAGTAAGTCACGTGGAAACGTGATTAATCCAGACTCTGTCGTCAAAGAATATGGCGCCGATACACTTCGTATTTATGAAATGTTCATGGGCCCACTAGAGAAGACTAAGCCTTGGTCAATGAATGGTGTGAAAGGTGTTTATGGATTTATCTCGAAGGCCTACCGCCTTCTTGCAGACAAAGAAAATATTCACACGGGGACTGAAGATGTTGAGACTCAAAAACTTCTTCACAAGACCATTAAAAAAGTAACTTCAGATATTGAAGAGATGAAGTTTAATACAGCGGTCTCGCAGATGATGATTTTCACTAATCACATCACGAAGGTGAAAAAAGTCACTAAAGAAACAGCTGAAAAATTTGCTCTTATCCTTTCACCATTTGCTCCTCATGCTGCTGAGGAAATTTGGGCTTCATGTGGTCACACTCAGACTCTGGCTTATGAAAAATGGCCTGGCTTTGATGAGAGTCTTGCTAAAGATGATATGATCACCATGGCGGTTCAGATTAATGGAAAGACTCGTGCCACCATTGATGTGGCCGCAGATATTTCAAAAGAAGACTTTATGAATCTTGCCAAACAAGACGAGAAAGTCGCTAAATATCTCGCCTCAGGAACACTGCTAAAAGAGATCTACGTGCCAGGAAAAATTTGTAATTTAGTCATTAAAGAAAATGCATAGATGAAAAAGGAAACCCGCCATTCGGCGGGTTTTTTGTGTGTATGATGTCTATATAAGTGCAGGTTAGTAGACTGAACTTTTTTTTACAGGTTGTTTGAGACACTGAACGCTGAAAGAGAAATCAGCGTGCACAACGATCTTTCCGAAGTACTTGTTATCTTCATAGAAATTCAATTTTCCAAAAATATCTTCTTGATCATCATAGAAATTAATTTCGAGAGCATTCTTTGAGATTTCAATCTTGGCTCGATCAGAGAGTTGAAGTCTTTGTTTCTTACCAATAATTGTTTGAAATCTAATTTCTCCAGGGAAACCCTTTTTTAGAATAAAGGTATGGAGTTCTTTGTATTCAACTCCTGGAGTGACTTCAGCTCCACCACCATGAAAACGAACAACGTCACAAACGTAAAGGTCTTTAGACCAAGCATTAACCGCGACAATCATTCCAAGAATAATAAGAAATTGCTTCATGAACAAACCTCTAAATTTCAAACCGCACGGGTTATAAAACAAACAGAGAGTAGTTGTGAATGGAATTCTGTAAAAAAAGAAATTGTTGCAGAGGGCCTAAGATGGCCCTTTCTGTAAGAATTATTGAAAGAGAGGGATAAAATAGTTCACTAACGTCAGTCCAAGCCCAGAAAGAACAGGAATAGTGAGGTTATCATCAATATTAAAGGCCGATACTAGCTCAGAAAGTGAACCAATGACGCCACCCAGAACAGCAAAAATCAACAAACTCGATGAGATTTCAGCGGTATTCATACAATAAAAAAGAGTGATGAGGTAACAAGTAAAAAAACCTGCCACAGCTCCCTGGAGCGACTTATTAGGAAGAATCTTATCTTTTCCGTAAAGCACACCAAAAAATGACGAAACTGGGTCTGAGAAGACAAGAAACATAATAGAGATAATCGCTAAATCTCTTTGGTAAAAGAAAAGGGCCAGAGAAATACCAAGGGCATAGAATGGAAGACCACTCATTCCCTCTTTCTCAGAGCGTCTCATCAGAGGCCCCATCACCTTTAAAATCAGCACGTTAAGAGAGTGGTGGCGAGAGCGAACCAGATCCATCGTAAAGCCACCAATAGCAATCAAGAGGGCGACGATGGCCCACATGAATGTGTCCTGTTCAGAGCGAAAGAACAGAAAAAGAGCGCAAGAACCGGTACAGATATGCCAAATTTTTCTTAGTAAATGTAAGTCAGACCTCTTGTGAAGGACTTTATCAATCGATGAATCATAACCATGACTCTGAGTTGAGCTCATTCATACTCCTTAAACAAATCGCAATTTGAATCTCAACAATTTAATGGACTGAGGCCTGTTCGTCCAGTTTAGAGTGAATTTTATAACACAAGGAATTAACCAGTTAATTTCTTTAATATTAACGCTTTTCAAAAAACCCCATCACTCTCTATAATTTTTCTATTAAGGAATCACAAATATGATGATGGATAATTTCGGTGTTACACCACAATCACAACCTCTGAAAAGAATCTGGGCCATTGGTGGCGGAAAAGGTGGAGTTGGAAAGAGTTTAGTCTCGGCCAATGTTTCTATCTGTCTGGCCTTAATGGGATATAAAGTTGTTGCTGTCGATCTGGATCTTGGTGGGGCCAACCTTCACACTTGTCTTGGTATTCCTATACCAAGTGTGACTCTCTCTGATTTGATTTCGAAAAAAGTCACAAATGTTGAAGACCTTCTTGTTTCAACACCTATTTCAAATCTTAAAATGATCAGCGGTGCTCAAGATGAACTAGGTATCGCCAACCTCAAGCACATGCATAAAAATGAAATCATTCAATCTCTTCACGGACTGAACGCTGATTTTATTATTTTTGACTTAGGGGCCGGAACATCTTTTAACACTCTTGATTTTTTTATCTCTGCTGATAAGGGAATTCTAGTTGTTCTTCCTGAGCCTACTTCTATTGAGAATACTTACCGTTTTGTAAAATCTGTCTTCTATCGTCGATTAAAGATGATCGAGGGGATTTTAGATATTGAACCTCTTATCGATGAGGCGATGAACGCCAAACTCAGCTCAGGACAACTTTCTCCTTCTGATCTCATTCGTAAGATTACAGAAATGAATCCTGAAGTAGGACACAAGATTAAAACTGATCTTGCGGAGTTCAAACCTCAACTCGTGATGAATCAAGTACGATCTCAGGCCGATATTGATATTGGGTACTCAATTCAAAGTATCTGCCGAAAATATTTTGGAATCGATATGAGCTTCCCTGGCTATCTTGATTACGATCAGTCTGTTTGGCAGAGTGTTCGCAAGAGAAAGCCTCTACTCATCGAATTTCCTCACTCTCGTCTTGTGAATAATTTTGATCGAATTGTTCACCGACTGTTAGATCAATAATTCTGGAGAATCAAAGCATGGAAGCAGAGAAAAAAAATTATTACGATGTTCTAGATATTCCTCACAACGCGTCTCCTCAGGCCATCGAAACGGCCTATATTAGAGGGAAAAACGCTTATTCTGGTGATAGTGCGGCTCTCTACTCACTTATGACTAATGATGAATGTAGGGCCATTCTAGAGCAAATCGAAGAAGCTTACTCTGTTCTTGGTTTTCCAGAAAAAAGACGTGAGTACGATCGCGTTCGTGGATTTAATCAGGTTCAGCAACAAACTCCATATGCACAGAAATCAGATTCACTTCATCAACGTATGACATTTGAAAACAGACCTCAAAATCAAGTTCAATACGAAGACTACAGTTCAAATTTGATTGAATCAAAAGTTTCAAAGGTGATGGCCCAGAAAAAATTCGGGCTGGAGTTTGCTGAAAATCCAGAGATGGATAAAAAGATTGCTGAGATGACTCACTTCACAGGTCCATCACTCAAAGAAATTCGTGAGTATAAGAATGTGACGATTGAACGTATGGCCGAAATGACAAAGGTTTCTAAATCTCACATCATCGGTATTGAAAATGATGATACGTCAAAGCTTCCTGCTGATGTTTATGTACGTGGTTATGTTTTCCAATACGCTAAAGTTTTAAAATTGAATCCAGATCTGGTGGCCCAAAGCTATATGCTTCATTTCAAAAAACTAAGAGCAACTAAGTAATACTCATGGAGACCGAACTTCAAGTAGATGCCGATCAAATATTTGAAGTCACGGTCTCCGAAACTGACCGACAAGAATTTAAACGTCTCGATCAATTTCTTGCAGAAAGAATCCCGACTCTCTCACGCAGCACCATTAAAAGATTATTCGAAGAAGATCAAATTTCTATCTCTCCTGAACAGAAATTAGAATTAAAAAAGATGCCTGCAGCAGGATCAATTATATCAGTGGAACTTCCTCCACCTATTCCTACTGATCTCATCGC
>JACCDH010678779.1_pt1 | contig 11351 bp, 10 predicted proteins | sample 7442481 | NCBI WGS metagenome assembly JACCDH01 (sample SAMN15323433, study PRJNA562643) | freshwater metagenome | isolation source: river surface water | place: USA:Blue River Watershed | collected 2017-08-15 | reverse complement strand
ATTAAATCATTAATCATCTTTTCTGAAGACAACTCTTAGGTACTGTAAAATATAGGATTTTATGAAATAAGGAAATAATTGAAATGAAAAAAGCACCTCAATGAGGTGCTTTCAGCGGAGAAAGAGGAACCGAAACCCCCTTTATCTATCTTTGTTTTATTTTGTTTTTTTTAATTCAAAGTATTGAATTATAAGTATTTGTATTTTTATTTAGTTAAAAAAAGTATGTTATATTGTTAATAAGTAATGTTAATGTGGGGATATTGTGGGGATGATTTTTGAGATGTATTGACTATATTTGTGATAGTATAATTTGAAATTTTTAAAATGGCTACAATCAATTATCTTATCAAAGGGAAAAAGAACTTAACAAATATTTTACTTCGGTTTAAAAACGGCAGGAAAAGTGATTTCACAGTTTCAACAGACTTAAAAGTTGAACCTAAAAACTGGAGTGTTGCAAAGCAGAAAGTAAAATTGATTGCTGATGATTTTACTAAAGATGAAGTTAATTCAAAACTATATGATTTAAGAAACAGTATATTCCAAGAATTCAATATAGATAATTCAGAAGGTCTGACTATTGATAGTGATTGGCTAAAGAAAAAGGTAGCTATTTTTTTTAATAGACCATTAGATAGCAACTCTTTAGACGAAATTTTTTTTGTCCCATACGTTGAAAATTTCATTATGAATGCACCTTCAAGGATTATTAGAGGAAAAAGTAAAGCGGTGACTAAAGGTACTATAACTAAGTATAAGACAACTCTAATGAAACTTAGACAATATGAACTTTTCTATGGCACTAAAATTAAATTTTCAGGCTTAGATTTGAAATTTTACGACTCGTTTGTGGGTTATTTATCTCAAATACAAAAAATTAATGTTGGTACAATTGGAAATTACATTGGTACAATCAAATTGATAGCAAAAGATGCGAAATTAAAAGGATTGCCTGTTAACATTCAGATTGAACATCCTAATTTTTTTGTTCCTAAAACTACCTCAGAAAGTATCTATTTGAACGATGAAGAGATTAATTTGATTTATGATTTTGATTTTGGAGGAATTGAAAGACTTGAAAATACGAGGGATTTGTTTATTATTGGTTTAAGAACAGGCTTGAGAATATCAGATTTTCTTAGGTTGGATATTTCTTTTATTAAGAATGGATATATTGAGATTGTAACCCAGAAAACTGAGCATAAAGTCACTATCCCTTTACATTATCAAGTTAAGGCAATATTAACTAAACGAGGAGGTTTTCCACGTTCAATTTCTGACCAAAAGTTTAATAAACACGTAAAAGAACTTTGCAGAGTAGTTGGTTTTACTGAATTGACGTATGGTGCAAAAATCAATAGTGAGACCAAACGAAAAGAATTAGGGAATTTTGAAAAATGGGAATTGGTCTCTTCACATATTTGCAGAAGAAGTTTTGCTACAAACTTGTACGGTAAACTTGATAATTTGACTATTATGGCAATAACAGGACATCAAACAGAAACCCAGTTTTTAAAATATATTAGAACTACAGATACAGAAAAAGCTGATAAATTAAAAGGGTTTTGGGACAACGAAGAAGCGGACTTAAAGGACTTTAAACTAAAAATAATTTAATAATTATCTATAATAAGATGTAATTATTGTGAATTAGTTAGTAAAATTGTTAAAAAATAAATTATAATTTATAAACGACACTTTGTTAAGTTGATGTAAATTTGCGTTATTAAATAACTAAATAATTGCAAAATGGAACAAATGAAAATGACACAAGTATTTGGGATTAGTCCTGATGAATTTAGAGAAAGTATTCTTACCGATGTTAGAGAGGAAATCAAAACTCTATCACAAAATTTTCAACCGATTACCCCAACTGAGTATTTGACAAGAAAAGAAATCGCAAAAATATTGAAGATTTCTTTGGTTACTTTGTCGGAATGGAATAGAAAAAAGATTCTTAAGCCATATCGTTTAGGTAAACTAATACGTTATAAACGTACGGATATTGATTTGGCATTAGTTAGTATTAACTATGTAAATTAGTAACTATGAATCATCCGTTTTTAAAAAGTTTAGAGAGTTTGGAGATTAAATTAGACGAATTGAAGAGTGTTGTTGAATGTTCAAATAAAAGCGTTTTAAGCAAAGAAATTATTAATAATGAAGAATTCCTCAAAATATTCGGTATATCGCCTAATACAGCTCTAAATTGGAGAGAAACAGGTCTTATTTCTTACGCTCAAATAAATAGTAAAATCTATTATAAAGTTGTTGATGTCAAAAACTTGATTGATGATAATTATAATCCAGTAAAAAAAAACATTAGTTCAGAATAGTATTGCTGTTCCTATTGAGATGTTTATAGATGCAGAAAAATTTCATTATCAAAATGACTTATCATTCTTTTTATGTTTGAAATTAGTCTATCCTGATGGCAAAGTAATGTTGAATGAAGATGATTTAACGTTTTTAGAATTCATCTGTCAAATATCTTCAAGAAAGACCACATTAAAGTATATAAATTTTTTTTTGGAATTGAACTTCCTAAGGTATAATGAAAAAACAGGATACTATTTACTTAGCTCATTTGAAAGTATTAGACAATTTCATGATTGGAAAGTAAGAAGTGCATTTCCTGTATCTTTGTCAAACTTTGATATGGTTAAAGCAATTACAGGGGCTGTTATTTATGGTTATCTCCATCGAGATTTTTGGAGAAAGTTGAAAAGAGAGAAAAGCGTACAAATTAGAGGGTGTACCTATCATTTTCCTCTTGATACTAAAAACATCATAAATAGTTATGCCCCTGTATCTGTTATAGGTGTAAGTAAAATTTTTGGTATTTCAACAGCTTCTGCTTCTCGATTGAAAAAAGCAGCTATAAAAGAAGATTTTATAAAAGTTAAGAAAAACTTTGAGAAATCTTTTACTGAAAACAAAACTGAGTTGTTGTTATATAACAAGTATGCTGATTATAAAACCAGTATGTTTTATCGTGATGGAGAATATAGATTGCAGTCTATTGATACTATTTGCCCTCAATTTCACTTTCAAAAGCGTTCTAAACTGAAAACATATAATAGAGGGTTCTAAGGGAGATTAGGTATTAAAGAAAAGTTATATACCCTATTAAAGAAAAGTTATATACCCTATTAAAGAAATGTTTAATACCCTATTAAAGAAAAGTTTAAAGATAATATTAAATATATATATAAATATATATATCTATGTGCATCTTGCTTTTTTTGGTATTAAAAAAAACAAAGTAGTAACAGTTAGATTTAAAATTTAAAGTTTGTTGATCTTTTTAAATTGCGAGATAAATTGATTAGTGTTTTCAGGAATTTTCTGCTATTTTTACAACTTAACATTAATTTAAAATTTCCAAATCATAAAGTAAAATGTCAGACGAACAAAAGAAACTTCTAGAGGCCCAATTATGGGCAATAGCAAATATATTAAGAGGTAAAATATCAGCTAATCAATTTCAAGATTATATACTTGGTTTTATATTCTATAAATACCTTTCTGAAAAATTAGAAAAAAAAGCAAATGAATTTCTAAAAACTGATGGAATATTATTTAATGAAATAGATGAAAACAGTACTGACGGAAAAGCTATTTTAGAAGCGTTAAAAGAAGCAACAGTTGACGCATTAGGTTATTTCTTAAAACCATCTGAACTATTCACAAATCTAGCTAAAAAGGGTAATGCAAAAGTTATCAATGAAGACGATGAAGAACAAATTCAAAGTACATTCGTTTTAGAGGATTTAGCCAAGGTTTTAAATTCTATCGAAAAAAGCACAATGGGTTCAGAGAGCCAAGACGACTTTGATAATTTATTCTATGATATAGATTTAAACTCAACTAAGATTGGTAGAACTACAAAAGATAGAAACGATGTTATAGTTAAAATTTTAACTGCATTAGATGAAATTGATTTTGATTTAGATAATACTGATGGTGATGTATTGGGTGATGCTTACGAATATTTAATTGGTAAGTTTGCCGAAGGAGCAGGACAAAAAGCAGGTGAATTTTACACACCGCAACAAGTATCTTCTATCTTAGCTAAAATTGTTACTACCCGCAAAAGCAAGTTAAAATCTGTATATGATCCAACGTGTGGGAGTGGTTCGCTTTTACTTCGTGTAGCTAGAGAAGTTGAAGAAGTAGGTCATTTTTACGGACAAGAACAAAACCGAACTACTTACAATTTAGCTCGAATGAATATGATTTTGCACGATGTAAATTATCATAAATTCGATATTAAAAATGAAGATACGCTTGAGAAACCGCAACATTTAGATTTTAAATTTGATGCTATTGTAGCAAATCCACCTTTTTCAGCTAAATGGTCTGCAAATCCTTTATTTTCTAATGATGATCGTTTTTCTCAATATGGTAGATTAGCACCAGGTACAAAAGCCGATTTTGCTTTCATTCAACATATGGTACATCAATTAGACGATAACGGAATTATGGCTTGTATTGCTCCTCACGGTGTTTTATTTCGTGGTGCAGCAGAAGGTCACATTCGTAAATATTTAATTGAAGACAGAAATTACATTGATGCCATTATTGGTTTGCCTTCTAACTTATTTTATGGAACAAGTATTCCAACGTGTATTTTGGTTTTAAAGAAATGTAAAGAAACTCCAGAAAACATTTTATTTATAGATGCAAGTAATGATTTCGAAAAAGTAAAAAATCAAAATGTATTAAGAGAACAGGACATTGATAAAATTATCAGTACATACCAAAAAAGAGAAGTAATTGAAAAATATTCAAACATTGCAACGCTAGAAGAAGTAAAAGCAAACGATTATAATTTAAACATTCCTCGTTATGTAAACACTTTTGAAGAAGCTATTGAAATTAATATTGATGCAATTGCAGAAAAATTACATTCAGTAGATACTAAAATGAAAGATGTTGATACTACTATTGCTTCATTTTGTGAAGAGTTAAATATTAAAACACCTTTTTAATATGGAAACATTAAAGCCAAAATTAAGGTTTCCAGAGTTTAAGGATAATTGGAACAAAAATAAGTTAGATAATTTTACAAAAAGCATTTCTTCAGGTAAATCGAAAACTCGTGAAAGTGAAGGAGAATATTTTTTATATGGTTCAACAGGTATTATTGGTTATACAGATGCAAATGACTATAAAGGTAAGTGTATACTAGTTGCAAGAGTTGGAGCAAATGCAGGAAATTTGTATAAAGTAGATGGGAATTATTCCGTAACAGATAATACATTAATGCTGTACATAAATGATGATAATTTTTTTGATTTCACATATTATTTATTGATAAATGCAGGGCTTAATAAATTAGTATTTGGTTCAGGACAACCTTTGATAACAGGAGGTCAATTAAAAAATCTTGATTTGTTTGTACCTAAAATCAACGAACAAACCAAAATAGCCAGTTTCCTTTCAGCAGTAGATGAAAAAATAAACCTTTTAAAAGAAAAAAAAGAACTTTTAGAAGACTACAAAAAAGGCATAATGCAAAAAATCTTCAACCAAGAAATAAGGTTCAAAGATGATAATGGTAATGATTTTGAGGATTGGTTAGAAAAAAGTTTGGGTGAATGTTTAGAATATGAACAACCTACAAATTATCTTGTAAATAGTACGGAATACAATGATGATTTTGAAACTCCAGTTTTAACAGCGGGAAAAACATTTATTTTAGGATATACAAATGAAGTAAGTGGTATATTTAAAGATAATCTTCCTGTAATTATTTTTGATGATTTTACAACTGCTACCCAATATGTAGATTTTCCATTTAAAGCAAAATCTAGTGCTATGAAAATATTAAAAGCTAAAAAAGGTGTTAATATAAAATTCATTTATGAAGCTATGCAACAATTGAATTTTGAAGTTGGTGGTCACGGTCGTCATTGGATTTCAATATATTCAAATATTGTGCTTAATATACCAACTAAATTAGAACAAGATAAAATCGGAAGTTTTGCATTATCAATTAATAATAAAATAGAATTAGTTTCAAATCAAATACAAGACACACAAGAATATAAAAAAGGTTTATTACAACAAATGTTTGTTTAATGATGAAATTAACTAGAAATATTATCAATGAGCATATTGAAGTTTTTGAAAATTTTCAATATTACCATACTATTTTAGATTTTATTGAAGACAACATAAAAACAAATCCTGACATTTCTATAGAGAGTTGTAAATCACTTTTTGAAGGCATATCTAAATCAATTTTATCTGTGCTTGATAGCAATTATTCTCCAGCAGAAATAAAGAAGATTAAAAGTGTAGAACAGTTAGTAAAAAAAATGTTTAATAAATTGAAAGAATTTGTTGATTTAGAACAATTCAATTACATAACTACTTTTGTTCAAGAGATTGGAACTATTAGAAATGATAGAGGAGACATTTCACACGGTAGAACTGCCCCAAAAGATATTTCAAGTCAAGTTGAATTTGCAATTATGGTTGTAAATTCGACTGATAATTTTATTTCTTACATTTTAAATATTTACTTTTCTATAGAAAGAAAAACATTAAATCAATACAAATACGAAGATTACGAGGAATTTAATCAGTGGCTTGATGAACAAGATAGTGCAGGTTTTTTTAAAAGTTACAGTTTTGCATTATATGAAACGGATTATATTAGATACGAGCAAGAATTACAAAATTTTTACCCAGACATAGAATTTTAGAATAAATGACATCACAATCAGAATTAATATTAGAACAAAACTTAATCAGTCAATTAACAGCTAATGGATATGATAAAGTAACTATTAAAGATGAATCCGATTTATTGGCTAATCTTAAAAAGCAATTAGAAAAACATAACAACAAAGTTTTTTCTGATAGTGATTTTAAACAAATTATAAACCACCTTTCAAAGTCCAACAACATATTTGAAAAAGCATTATTACTTCGTGATAAGTTTGCCTTTAAAAACGATAATAATGAGTTAGTGTATGTTGAGTTCATCAATATGGACTTTTGGTGTCAAAACGAATACCAAGTAACTAATCAAATAACAGTTGAAGGCTCATATAAAAACAGATACGATGTAACAATATTAATCAATGGTTTACCATTAGTTCAAATAGAATTAAAGAAAACCGGAATAGAATTAAAAGAAGCTTACAATCAAATCAACCGTTATCAAAAACATTCTTTTTCATCCAATACAGGGTTATTTAATTTTGTTCAATTGTTTGTTATTAGTAATGGTGTAAATACAAAATACTTCAGCAACTTTGGTAACAAAAAGCCAGACTTCAAACAAACATTCTATTGGACGGATGATAATAATAAACGTATTTCTAAATTAGAAGATTTCGCAAATACTTTTCTTGAAAAATGTCATTTGTCTAAAATGATAACCAAGTATATAGTTTTACACGATACAGATAAAATGCTAATGGTTTTAAGACCTTATCAGTTCTTTGCAGTAGAGAGAATTATTGATAAAGTAAAAAATAGTAATCATAACGGTTATATATGGCATACTACAGGATCGGGTAAAACTTTAACATCATTCAAAGCAAGTCAAATACTTTCACAATTACCAAAAGTTGATAAAGTAGTTTTTTGTGTAGATAGACAAGATTTAGATTACCAAACAGCAAAAGAGTTCAACGCTTTTAAACCTGATTGTGTAGATACAACAAGCAATACAAAATCATTAGTAAATCAATTTAATGATGCAAATAATAAGCTAATTGTAACTACTATTCAAAAGTTATATAATGCCATTACAAAAGAGCATCATTTAAAAACAATGGATAATCTTAAAGATAAAAAGATTGTCTTTATTTTCGATGAATGCCATCGTTCTCAATTTGGAGATACACATAAAAAGATAACACAATATTTCAATAATTATCAAATGTTTGGTTTCACAGGAACACCAATATTTGTTGATAATGCAACTTCTATAAAAGGAATAAAACAAACAACTGCTAGTTTATTTGGAGAAAAATTACATCAATACGTTATTACAGATGCTATAAAAGATGAAAATGTATTGCGTTTTTCAGTTGAGTATGTAGGTAAGTATAAGGAAAAAGAAAACTCACAAAACGAAATTGATATTGAGGTAGAATCTATTGACACAAAGGAGTTAATGGAAAGCCCACAACGTTTAGAAAAGATTGCTAACTATATCATTCAACAACACCCAATTAAAACACATAACAGAGAGTTTACAGCTATGTTTTGCGTTAATAGTGTTGATACTTTAATTAAGTATTTTAACTTGTTTAGAGAGCTTAAAAAACAAGGAAAACATAATCTTAATATTGCAACAATATTCAGTTATACAGCCAACGAAGATGAAAAAAATCACAATGGTATTGAAGAAGAAGATTTTGATTTTACTGATGCTAAAGTTAATCCTCATACTCGTGATGTATTAGAAGAATATATTCAAGAATACAACCAAACATTCCAGACCAATTATTCTACAAGAGATAGTATTTTATTTTATAATTATTATAAAGACATAGCCAATAGAGTGAGAAATAAACAAATAGATATATTATTTGTAGTTAATATGTTTCTTACAGGTTTTGATAGTAAAACATTAAATACATTATTCGTTGATAAAAATTTAAGACATCACGGATTAATTCAAGCCTATTCAAGAACTAACAGAATTTTAGGAGAAAAGAAATCACAAGGAAATATTATAGTTTTTCGTAATCTTAAAAAGGCTACTGATGATGCAATTGCTTTGTTTTCTAACAAGGATGCTAAAGAAATAATCATAATGCAACCTTATGAAAATTATGTAAAAGACATTAATGAAGCTTACCAAAAATTAATTGATATTGTACCGAATTTCGAAGCAGTTGATGATTTATATTCAGAAGATGAAGAATTAGAATTTATAAAAGCATTTAGAGATGTAATCCGTTTAAAAAATGTAATTTCTTCTTATGTAGATTTTAGTTTTGATGATATAGTTTTAAACGAACAAGAATTTGAAAATTACAAATCAAAGTATTTAGATTTATACGATAAAACAAGAGATGTAAAAGAAAAAACATCAATTCTTGATGAAGTAGATTTTGAGTTAGAGTTAATACATCGCGATAATATTACAGTTAGTTATATTTTAGCATTATTAGCCAATTTAAAAGTAACTACATTAGAAGAAAAGGAACGTAAGCAAAAAGAAATATTAGATTTAGTAGCAGGCGAAACCAAGCTTCGTAGTAAAAGAGAGTTAATTGAAAAGTTCATAGTAGAAAATCTACCATTAATTCAATCGGAAAACATTGAAGAAGACTACAATTCATTTATGGATGCAGAAAAACAAAAAGCATTTAATAAGTTTGTAGAAGATGAAAAACTTAATGGTGACAAATTAAAAAAACTAACAGAAGACTACATTTTCACTCAAAGAACACCAACTAAACAAGAAGTAGTAGATATATTAGAACATCAACCATCAATTATGCAAAGAGCTTCTGTTGGTGATGTTATTTTAAGTAAATTTATGAACTTTGTAAATACTTTTTTTAATGATTGATTATTTTGTAGATTTTTTCGGATAAATTTGATGAAATAAATCAAATAAAAAAATATGTAAAGTACAATTATGTCCAACAAAGAAGAATATTCTAGGTGCTTTATCTCCTTCATTGACTGAATCATAAAGTTTTATTCTTCCAAAAGCAGGTTTTTGTTCAGCTGTTAAATTTTTTTCACCAACAATATTTTTAAATTGTTTCCATAAATTACCGTTTGGACTGGAATATAGTGTGAAACCAAGTGAATCGTGGTTAGCATTAATTAAATCATCATATGTCCGAGAACAGATTTCTTTGATTTTTTTAAAATATATTTTATAATCATCATCGCTTATTTGAGGATTGTTAAAGCAATAATTTGGAACATTTCCAATATTTAGATAATTATATGAAATTGATGGTTTTTTATGTTTTGAGTAATTAGGTAGAATCTTGTCACCTAAGATATAAACATCATCTCTTTCTAATTCATTGAAGTTTTCAGTATGTTCTTCTAATGCTGAAATTAAGTCCATTAAAACTATTCCTTTTTATTGTTTGAATAAAATGAATACATACTTTCAATAGTAATATTTTTTTCACATCTGTCAAATTCTCCTAATCCTTCTCTTGCTTCGTTCCAGGGAGAGTCGTTATGAGTTAGTAAAACTAATTTACCTTCATCCATAGATGAGTAATGTTTTAATATAATATTTATTGTTTCTAATTGAAGATCACTTACACCCAAATTATTTTTTAATTCTTCAAGAACTATATCACCTTCCTCACGAACTCTTCTCATCATTAAAGGAGAACTTCTATAAAATCTATCTTTATAATTATTATAAACACTTCTATACACGGGACCATTAACCCAAGCTTGAGGTAATTCATTAAATAACTGATGTCTGTCGTGTTTTACTATATGCCAAGCTTGTACATAATATAGTATTTTTTGTAATTTTAATGGTGTTATAGTAAAACCAAAAATATTACAATAAGCTATTACATAATCAACTAAACTTTGTAAACGAGTTTCTTTCATACTGTAAAAGTAATATATTTTATTTACTTAAATTGTTAATAACTTTTGTATCTCTTTTTTAAATTACATGTTTAAGTTGTTTTACATTTCAAATTCAATATTTACTTAATTCATATCATAATAACTTTATAATATTCAATATAATATTCACGTATTAGTTATATTGAAAAATAACTATACAAACAAGGATGTTAGGTTAAATAATAAGATTATTTCGATATATTTAACTCTTATGTTAAAATTATTTTGTTTAATATATTTAAAATCAATATTTTACAATTTTAATTTGCTATAGTTTCTTAATATATTAGAAACCTAAATCATTTAGCTTATACATCCATTTTGCGATAAGGTTTTAGAAATAAAACCAAACTCTATTTTACCCCCACACTTTTAATTTATGAAATGCATTTTGGATTTTTTAGGTTTTTTAAAAAAGTTAAAATAAAATAATTGTGGGGATATAGTGGGGATATTTTAAAACAAAAAACCCTAACTAATTGAATTTCAATCGTTAGGGTTTTAATGTTGCGGAGAAAGAGGGATTCGAACCCCCGGACCTGTTACAGTCAACAGTTTTCAAGACTGCCGCATTCGACCGCTCTGCCATTTCTCCAATAAGATGCTCCCATTTTCTGGTTGCGATTGCAAATATAACTGCTTTTTTTGGTTATGCAAATCTATTTGAATAAAAAACGCATCAATTTTGAAGTCGCTTTTTTAAATGTTTCATTTTCTTTGAATTAGAAAATAATTATTTTCAGCGGTGCTTT
>JACCDH010378256.1_pt1 | contig 11352 bp, 13 predicted proteins | sample 7442481 | NCBI WGS metagenome assembly JACCDH01 (sample SAMN15323433, study PRJNA562643) | freshwater metagenome | isolation source: river surface water | place: USA:Blue River Watershed | collected 2017-08-15 | reverse complement strand
TCATTCTTGAGAAGCTAGAAGCCATTCCCGATCATGATGTCAGCATTCGAATTGCTGGCATCGTTATGGAAATTGTTCAATTTGATGAACACGGCGTAAAAACTGTAAAACTCTATCGGCCAAGCCAAGCTCAAGAACAAGATTGAGCGTTGCCAAAGATGATTCGCTAATTATTCGCACATGGTATGAAATTGCTGCTCATGCCATTAATGCTAGAGCGAGTGATATTCATATTGAGGCTGGGTCACAAGCAACCCTCGTTCGCTTTCGCATAGACGGTTTACTTCAAGTCCACTCACACTTTCCTATTGAATTACATGAGCGCCTGATTGCTCGCATCAAGGTCCTAGCTCGCCTTGATCTTGCAGAGAAACGTCTTCCGCAGGATGGCCGTCTTTGTATTGGTCTCAATTTCTCTAAACCCAATATGGATTGCCGCGTTTCAATCCTACCCACTCTTTATGGAGAAAAAGCGGTTATCCGTATATTGCCAAGCCGTATTGAAGATCTTGATCTTACGGAAATTGGTCTCCTGCCAGATCAATTCACTTTATTTCAACAAGCACTTTCTCAACCGAATGGACTCATTCTGGTAAGTGGGCCAACAGGTAGTGGTAAAACACGTACGCTTTATAGTTGCTTGAGATATCTCAATCAATCTCATCGTAATCTTTGTTCTATAGAGGATCCGATTGAAATTCGACTAGCGGGAATTAATCAGGTTGCATATCACCCGCGGGCAGGACTCGATTTTCCAACGATCATTCGCGCCCTGCTACGCCAAGATCCCGACGTCATCATGATTGGCGAAATTCGCGATGCTGCCACATCACAATTAGCGATTCAGGCGGCACAAACTGGGCACCTTGTTTTGAGCACATTACACACCCGCAATGCTCGTGGAGTATTGCCTCGACTAAAGAGTCTTGGAATTGATCAAGAGTCACTTGAATCTTGCTTGTTAAGTGTCAGTTCACAGCGCTTAATCAGAATGGCTTGCCGCCAATGCCAAAAACTCAAGTCAACTGAAAAAGTCCAATGCTCTAGCTGTGGTGGCAGCGGCTACTTTGGCCGTATTGGAGTTCATGAGGTACTCAACAGCAGCAAAATTTTTGACTCATCCATTTCATATACTCGAATGCGGGATGCCGGATTAGTTCATGTACATGCAGGTCATATTACTCAGGCAGACCTAGAGTCAGAAGTCGGCTTATGGCGCTAAGCAAGCAAAATCAATTACATTTTGCTGACCAGCTCTTGACACTCCTAGAGTCTGGTCTACCACTTCTTAATGCAGTTGCGCTCATTTACTCCACTGCACCAAAGTCTTGGCTTCCCTGGATCAGTAGCATTTATGCGGAGTTAAAAAAGGGAGAGAGTTTTTCTCAATGCTTGGGAAAGCAAAATAATCAATTCTCCATGGAGTTTATTAACCTAATACGAGTAAGCGAGCGTACAGGCGACCTTGATCTAGCACTTCAAACAATCTGCAAACAGCTAGAGGCTCAAATTGAACTGCGTCAAAAAATTCAACAGGCAATGAGTTACCCCACTATCACCCTGACAAGCTCGTTTCTTTTGGTGATGGTGATGATGATTTGGGTTGTGCCTGTCTTTAAGGATGTTTTCACTCATTTTCAAGCGGAGTTACCAACCCCAACCAAGGTATTGATCGATATATCAGCATGGTTCGAAGCGTTTTACATTGAGCTGCTGATTACTTTAGTAGTCATTGCCGGATTCTTTAGCATCGCATGGGCCAAGTTGCCTAAGTTACAAAAATATTGTGATCGACTTGGCTTCTACCTACCCTTAGTTGGACGACTACTCCAGCTAGCCACCCTGACTTATTGGTGTCGCACACTAGGTCATCTACTGCAATCTGGATTACCCTTGCCAGATGCCCTCAGGGTGACCGCCCAATCATCCAACCATTGGCTTAGCCATGATTTCAGCGCAGAAATATTCAAACACCTAACCCGCGGCTGGTCACTTGGAGATGCCATCATTAAAGCGGATCCAAGACACATACTATTTGATCAGGAAACACTACAGCTCTTAACAATTGCATCTGAAAGTGGTGCGCTGGCTGATATGCTACAGAGGCGCGCAACAATATTGAGCTCTCGGTTAAGTAATCGCTTGAACACTCTAAGTCATAGCCTAGAGCCTTTATTAATTATTATTGTTGGACTCATTATTGGAAGTCTAGTCATCATTTTGTATCTCCCTATCTTTAACCTTGGGCAAATTGTTTAATGGGTAATATTGCTTTTGCGGGTTGGATTCAAATATTCCTAATATTGGTCTTGGGCTATTTGGCGTACTTTGATGTCCGCACTTTCCGACTACCAGATGCCATCACACTGCCACTCACCCTGGCGGGCCTCTTGTTTAACGGACTCTCAAAACAGGGTTTCGTTTCTTTTCAGGATTCGATTATTGGCGCCTTTCTTGGTTATGCCGGCCTATGGCTCTTAAATGCACTCTATCGGGCACTCAAAAAACAGGATGGTATTGGTATGGGAGATGCAAAACTATTAGCAGCTCTAGGGGCCTGGCTTGGCTGGTTGGCCTTACCGAATATCTTGCTAGTAGCATCTTTAACTGGGCTGATTGGTGGCATTGCTTGGCTGCAATGGAATAAGCAAAATCGCATGTCAGCTTTTCCATTTGGACCATTTCTGGCTATTGCTGGCATCATTGAGTTGTTATGGCCACAGACTATACAAATCTTCCTTCTGAGCAATCTAGCTTAGGCATGCTAAAAGGGCAGTTACCCCTTGTAGGTCTTACAGGCGGCATTGGCTCAGGCAAAACCGCTGTTAGTGACGGACTGGCTAAATTGGGAGCGGGCATAGTGGATACCGATTTGATTGCCCATCAGATTACCGCCCCCCAGGGATCGGCAATTCCTTTAATTCAAAAACAGTTTGGCGCAGAATTTATTGACCCTAGTGGAGCGCTTGATAGAGTCAAGATGCGTAGCTTAGTGTTTGCCGACCCTGCAGCCAGAAAATCATTAGAGGCCATCACGCACCCCCTCATTAAGCAGGAAACAATAAGGCAGGCGCAGCATCTAAAGCAAGAAGGTGTCCCTTATCTTGTTTTTGTTGTCCCCCTTCTGGTTGAGTCAGGTAGCTGGAAGCCCTTACTAGATTACTTAGTTGTGGTGGATTGCCCAGAAGAAACTCAGATTGAGCGGGTGATGCACCGCAGCAAATTACCTCGAAATGAAGTTGAAAGAATCCTGAAGGCCCAAGCCAGCAGAGCAGAGCGTCTTGCCTGCGCAGATATAGTCATTGAAAATCAGGGCACCCTAGCTGAGTTGGGGGCAGAGGTTTTGAACTTGCACCAAAAAATCCTACAAATTCAGAAAGATCGCTCAAGTTCGTCATAGTATATGGGCTTGTGATTGTCTACGAATACCCCTTCAATGAATTAGTTCGAAGCATGCTTCGACTGGAGTATTTGTTCGCCCGCTTTAATCACTTTATCCGCTCCGATGACCCAGAGTTACATCACAACGCTATCTCTATTTTGTTTGATCTTGGTGACATTGGTGCACGCGGAGATATCAAGTCATTGCTACTGAAAGAATTTGAGCGCCAAAAATATGCTCTCAATGGATTAAAGTCATCACAAAAAGTTGATCAAGAGGCACTCTCACAAACACTTTCTGAAATTGATGCGGTTGCAACCAGCATCAACCATTCTGCTGGGCGCCCTAATTCAGTTATTACCGAAAGCGAATGGTTAAATGCTATTCGCACTCGCTTAAATATTCCAGGTGGCACAAGTCCAATTGATTTGCCAAGTTACCATGCCTGGAAAAATAGCCCTACATCTGAGCGTCGTGAGTTACTTGAGAAATATATTGGCCCTCTCTTGCCTTGGCAAGAAGCATGTCAATTATTTTTAAGGCTTCTTCGCCAATCAGGTGAAGCTAAAGATGTTGTTGCGCATAATGGGTCTTTTCAGCAAGCCCCATCTGGCAAGGTGTATCAACTAATGCGTATCGCTATTGAAGATGATTCGTTATTTTCAGAGATAAGCGCGAATAAATATTTACTCTCGGTACGCTTTTTACAGTCTGAGCGTGATAAAAAAGCGCAGCTGGTAAATGCCGATGTGCCCTTTAAGCTAACACTCTGTCAGTTTTAAGCTAAAGCCCTTTTAAGGCACTCCAGCATTGGCCAAGCGGCCGGCAGCAAAGGTTCAACGCTCGGTGATTCTGCGGCAACTGATTCCCAAGATAATGCCTGTCCTTCACACCCCCCGGGTGTGCCAGACCAATTCCGAATAATGCTCACATATAAACGAACATAGGCATGTGGATAATCATGTTCGAGAACTGTCAGCTCTTCACTTGCATGAATATCGATGCCAAGCTCTTCTTGAAGCTCGCGTTGCAGCGCCTGAAAAACGGTCTCCCCTTTCTCAACCTTTCCACCAGGAACTTCCCAATAACCTGCGTAAGGTTTTCCTGCAGGCCTCTGACCTAAAAGATAGCGCCCCTCAGAATCAATCAATATTCCCGCAGCAACAACAGTAATGGGGCGTTGGATTTCAGACATGAAAAGTAGCTTAGGCTTTTGAGCCAGCCCAATGCTTGGCAAATTGCCAAGCAACACGCCCCGAACGTGAACCACGCTCTAGTGCCCACACCAAAGCCTCAGACCGAGCAGCTTCAATTTCTTTAGAACTCAATCCAAAATGCTGCAACCAATGTGCCACGATTGCCAAATACTCATCTTGCTTAGGTGGATAAAAAGATAGCCAGAGGCCGAAGCGTTCAGATAAAGAAATTTTTTCTTCTACCACTTCACCAGGATGAATTTCGCCATCATCGTTATGAACATAACTCTCGTTATCTTTCATGTACTCGGGCAACAAATGACGTCGATTTGAGGTGGCGTAAATCAAAATATTGTCGACTTGGGCAGAAACAGAGCCGTCTAAGGCTGATTTCATAGCCTTATATCCAGATTCTCCATCCTCAAAGGATAGGTCATCACAGAAAATAATGAAACGCTCCGGACGCTCTGCCAAAAGCTCGGTAATGTCTGCCAAATCCGCCAGATGCTCTTTTTCAACCTCAACTAGACGCAGACCCTGGCTAGCAAATTCGTGCAAGCTCGCCTTAATGAGAGAAGACTTTCCAGTCCCTCTCGCGCCAGTCAATAAGATATTGTTAGCCGGTTTTTTCTGAATAAAGTTTTTAGTGTTATCACGAATAGCATCTCGTTGACGATCAATATTCTGTAGATCCTCGAAGGTGATATCGGATACATGCTTTACTGGCTGCAAAAAACCAATGCTGCCAAAAATACTATCGCGACGACGCCATCTAAATGCAGTTGACGATTTCCACTGCTCTTCAGTTAAAGGCTTGGGTAAAAAAGTATCGAGGTGGTCTAAAAGACGGTCTAATTTTTCATTCATATTTCAAGAAGTCTTTTATGAGCGGTAGTCTGCATTAATCGATACGTAGTCATGAGATAAATCACATGTCCAAATAGTTTGTGTAGCTGTGCCACGACCCAAATCAATCTTCACGGTAATTTCTGGGGCCTGCATTACTCGCTGACCATCTGCCTCTTGATAATCAGGATTACGACCACCATTTTTAGCGACCCAAACGTCGCCTAACCACATTTGTACACGGTTAACATCTAAGTCTGTAATGCCGGCATAACCAATAGCAGCAAGGATGCGGCCTAAATTAGGATCACTAGCAAAGAAGGCTGTTTTAACCAAGGGTGAATGCGCAACCGCTTTGGCAACCAAACGACACTCTTCAGGAGTTTTTCCGCCAACTACTTCAATAGTCATGAATTTAGTGGCGCCCTCACCATCACGCACGATCATTTGCGCCAGCTTGCGAGCTAAAGCAATTAACGCTTCGCGCAAGATTGCATAACCGGCATCATTGATTGATTTAATTTGCACTGCTGACTGACCCGTCGCCATGATGATGAATGAGTCATTGGTAGATGTATCGCCATCAATCGTGATGGCATTAAAAGAAAGGTCTGCAACTTCACGTGTCAGGTTACCCAATAGGCCTGGCGCAAATCCTGCATCAGTCGCAATAAACCCAAGCATCGTGGCCATATTAGGATGAATCATCCCCGCACCTTTACAGATGCCTGTAATGGTAACTACGCCAGCAGGCATCTCCACGGTGACTGATGTGGCTTTAGGCTGAGTATCGGTGGTCATGATGGCTTCAGCCGCATCAAACCAGTTGTCCTCACCTAAATTGGATACTGCTTTTGGCAAGGCGGTGATAATCTTTTCAATCGGTAGCGGCTCAAGAATTACGCCTGTTGAAAAAGGCAAAATTTGCTCAGGATGAATCTGCAGATCTTTTGCCAATGCTGTGCAGGTTTCCAGGGCATGCTTCATGCCTGACTCACCCGTACCGGCATTCGCATTACCCGTATTCACCACTAGAGCTCTGATCTCACCATTACGACCCTCTTGTGCCAAGTGCTCGCGACAGACTTGTACGGGGGCAGCGCAAAATCGATTTAAGGTAAAAACACCTGCTACCTGTGAACCAGGCGCTAAAGTCATCACCAAAAGATCTTTACGGTTCGCCTTTTTAATGCCGGCTTCGGCAATACCCATTTGAAAGCCTTTAACAGGCTTGAGTTCGGATTTTTGCGGGAGGGGTAAATTAACAGCCATAAGAACACTCGATCATTTGAAGTAAATAAGAGGGAGGCCTAACCTCCACCCCTCCGAGTATAAAGATCAAATCGGTTTAAGGCCTGCTCAACCTGAGAAGGACTGAGGCTTTGAGCAAAAACAAGTTTCAATTCTAGAACTGGGATATTGAGAAGCGCAATTTTGCGGCTGGGACGGCTAAAGCCAGAGATCTCTACGAGGGGACTCTGAGCCTGAAGCAATACTTTTCCATTGAGATCCAAAGATGCTGACGAATAGAGTTCGCCCAATGCTTGAGGCAGCCAGCGAGTCAAATCCTCGATGGAGCAACCCATCTCTCTTTTAATCTGATACATGCCGCGAACAGCCCAAAGTCTTAACCACCGGCCACTGGTGGACAAATAGCAAGGGCGTCTTTCTCGCTGAGAACGTATTGGTCGCGTTGATCAGGCTTGATATAAACACCATTGACCATCACTAAGTGGGCCGATTTACCAGGAATATTGAAGAGCTTGATGATGTCGCCGATCGTACTACCAGCGGCAACCTCGATATCAGCTTCAATGCCATTCTTTTTATTGGGCGGTAAATAGCTTGCCAAGCTGGCAAACAACTTCAAAGTAATTTGCATTCCTGAAGCTTAATTGATCCAAGCCGATTGTGCTTGACCTGCTGCTAAATAAGCTTTCATTGCTTGGGTGGGATCTGACATTAAGACTTCTTTCCATTCGCCTAATGGAATTTTTCCTTGGATTAAGCCCCGAAGTACGCCGATATGTTCAGTGCTGCCAACGCATGTTGCACCAACTAAAACATCTCCAAGAAACTCTAGGCGTAAGTATTTGTATTGTTGCAAATCAACCCACTCCACATGGTCTCCACCTTTGGCGCCAGACCACAAACCAAAAGAAGAGGAAATTAAGCCCAAGGTATCAAGAACGTTAATTTGAAGTGCGCCCAAACTTTCAACATCGCCACCAGTCATGGCTATAGCAGCAATTCTGGCCTGCTCAGCAGCATTGGGCTGGATCGCGTTAACAATACGTTCTCCAGTGGAAAAATCAATGCTTTCTGTTACATCCCCTGCCGCATAAATATCCAGATCAGAAGTTTGCATTCTCTCGTTGACTAAAATTCCTCTTTGAGTTTCAAGTCCAGATGATTTCAGATAAGCGATATTAGGCTGAACGCCTGTTGCTGAGATAACCAAATCCACATCTAAAGACTCTCCATTCGACAGTTTTACCGTCAAACCTGAGTTGGCTTTTGTAATAGCTTCCACCTTAGTGTTGGTATGGACCTGCACGCCTTTACCTTCAACCCATTTTTTGATCATGCCCCCGGCTACAGAAGTCATCATTCTCGGAACCATACGATCACCCATTTCTACGACCGTTAGCTCTACTTTTCTACTAGCTAACGCCTCAAGAATGATGCATCCGATAAAGCCCGCACCCATCTGCAACACACGCGACCCTGGTTTCGCTAACTTCGTAATCGCACGCGCATCATCCAGAGTCCAGCATGGATGAACTCCAGGCAAATCAATTCCCGGAATTGGCGGCTGAACAGGAACAGAACCCGCAGCAATCAGCAATTTGTCAAATTGAATAGACTGACCATTTTCTAACTCTAATTTCTTTGCTTTTGAATCAACTGAAATAACTTTTGCGCGCACCTGCTCAATATTAAGTTTTTGATAATGATCAGCATCCTTGCGCAAATAAGTGCCCGACTCCTGAATGTTACCCATCAGTAAGTAAGGAATAGCCATTCGAGAATATGGTGGCGCATCCTCAGATCCAATCATGACGATTTGATCGCTAGGCGAACGTTTTCGAATTGTTTCTGCCGCAATGACGCCGGCAGGGCCGTTGCCCAAGATGACATGCTTCATAGATGCAAGCTCAAAGACCTAGACGCTTCAATGTTTCAGCACTTGGACGACCTTCAGCATCCCAACCACGAACTTGGTAATACTCGGGAAGCATCTTATCTAGACCACTGACTATGCCCTTGCCTGGGCCAGTTTTAGCAGCCTCTTCCATCAAACGTTTAGGCAATTTATCGTCCTTGTTTGTAAAACCAGCGCGATTATTAAAGTCACGCTCCATATTCCAGATACGCTCACCGATCGTAGTTAAATTCTCAACCGTGAATTCATCACCGCATGCAGCCTGTAGTTGTGGGGCCACATCAGCTAAGGTCCATGCAAAGCTGGTAAAAATACAAATACCAGCGGCATCAAATGCTGCAGTAGCATCCTGGAAAGCCTTCACTAGCTCAGGTTTGCCCTGAGTATCAGCCGGCTCTGTTTTAACTGGAATACCTAGTACTTCAGAGGCAATGGTGTATCCACGCAAATGGCAAGCACCGCGATTTGATGTGGCATAGGCTAAACCAATCCCCTGAATAACGCGACCGTCATAAGCAGGAAACTCTTGACCCTTCACACTCATAGACAAATCTGGATGTCCATATTTTTTGGTGAGGCGTGCGGATCCCTGGCCAAGCTCTTTACCAAAGCCTGTTCCATTAGCAGTAATTTCTGCAAAATAACTTAAAGCTTTTGCTGAACCAAACGGCGCCTCAATCCCTAACTGCTCTTTTGTCAGAACACCCATCTCATAGAGTTCCATGACAGCACCTACAGTAGCCCCAAAGGAGATCGGGTCAAAGCCATCTTCATTACAGAGCATATTGGCATACTGCAATGCTTCGAGATCATTCACGCCATTGGCTGCACCTAGCGCCCAAGCTGCCTCATACTCCAATCCACCGCTCGCTCCAAAATACTGCGGCTTGTTTTCAACTGTAAAGTGGGTTTCATCAATCTTTGAAATTCGTCCACAGGCAATCGTGCATCCAAAACAAGCTTGATTGGTAACTAAATGCGCTTTGCCATCCGAGGGTCGTGGAGTAGCCATAGCTTCAGCAGAAATATCCTTAGCCCCATCGAACTGCACATCTTGATGATTACGTGTTGGCAGACCTCCAATTTCATTGATGACGTTCATCAACACTTGGGTGCCATATGTTGGTAGGCCCTGTCCAGTAACAGCATTACCAGCCAGCACTGCTTTTGCAGCAGCGGTTGCTGCCATAAAGCCTTTTGGATCTTTTAGATTGCCAACCCCCTTAGTACCTCTAACAGCAATAGCCTTAAGATTTTTGCTGCCCATCACCGCGCCAACACCAGAGCGCCCAGCAGCGCGATGCAGATCATTTACAACTGCGGCATAAAGAACTTGATTTTCACCAGCACGTCCAATGCAAGAGACTCTAATTTGCGGATCTTGATGCTTCGCTTTAATCGCCGGCTCAGTTTCCCAAACTGTCTTACCCCAAAGATCAGAAGCATCTATTAATTTGGCGTTGTCATTTTCAATGAAGAGGTACACGGGCTTAGGGGACTTGCCCTCAAATATCACCATGTCCCAACCAGCCATCTTGAGCTCAGCACCCCAATAACCACCAGAGTTTGAACAGGCTATAGCTCCTGTTAAAGGACCTTTAGTAACCACGGTGTAACGACCGCCAGTGGATGCCATCGTTCCTGTCAAAGGGCCTGTTGCCCAAATAATTTTGTTATCTACAGAAAGGGGGTCAGTTTTTGGATCCAACTCCTCCACTAAATATTTAGAAGCTAAACCACGAGAGCCTAAATATTCTTTAGCCCACTTCATATTGAGCGGTTCAGATTGGCAAGTGCCCTTGCTTAAGTTAACGCGGAGTAGTTTTCCAGCCCATGACATGATATTTTTCCTATACTTTTTTAGTTAGCGCTATCTTGATTGCCGAGCTTATCGGCCCATTCACGCATTTTGTCTAAACCAGTCCAATCTGCATCCACGTATGTAATAGCTTGGGTTGGACATGCTGTGGCGCACGCAGGATCACCACCGCATAAATCGCACTTTTGAACTTTACCGGTATCTTGCACATAGTTGATAGTGCCAAAAGGGCAAGAAATTGTGCAAACCTTGCAACCCACACAAGTATCTTCTGAAACTACTTTGGCGCCAGTAACCAAGTCCACTCGAATGGCGTCTACAGGGCAAGCCTGCAAACACCAAGCCTCCGAGCATTGCGTACAGGTATAGGGGACTTTTTTGCCGGTCAGGTGAAACTCAAATACCTTGATACGAGATTTGGAGGTATTAAACACTCCGTAATTCTCATAACTGCAGGCCATCTCGCATTGAAGACACCCAGTACATTTGTCTGCGTTAATAAGCAGTGACTTTTGCATGTCGATTCCTTTTAGCAATAAATGCAATCTGTTGCATATTAGAACCAATAATCATCGAAATTAGCACTCCTAGATAGCTAGGGAAAGCCCTGAAGGTAAAAGCTTGTAGATAAAAGAAAGGGGGCTTTAAGCCCCCTTGGATAACACTTTTTAAAACCCTTATTAGTTAAGCTAGTGCACCGCAGCAGTTTTTGTATTTCTTACCGCTACCGCAGGTGCAGGGATCATTACGCCCTACCTTTGGCCCCACTCGAAGTGGCGCTGGCTGAATATCAATTGCAGCACCACGATCACCTGTTGAGCCTGCTACCTCTTTATCTGGATCGGCATGCTGGTATTGAACGTCGGATAGTCTTGCTAAGTCATCATTCATTGATTCAGAAGCTTGATCTAGCTCGCTTGCACTTCGAATCTGGACTGTCATG
>JACCDH010918967.1_pt1 | contig 11354 bp, 10 predicted proteins | sample 7442481 | NCBI WGS metagenome assembly JACCDH01 (sample SAMN15323433, study PRJNA562643) | freshwater metagenome | isolation source: river surface water | place: USA:Blue River Watershed | collected 2017-08-15 | reverse complement strand
CTCGCGAAACTCAGTTGGGCAAAGCCGGCGGCGTTGCACTGCCACCTGAGCCAACCAGCGCACGTCCTGCTGACATCTGCGGCCCTAACGGTAGCCACAAGGACAAGTGCCTGCGTACCATCCCACCGCGTGAAAACGGCGGCAACATGGACGTTAAGCAAATGGTCGAAGGTACAACACTGCTGTTGCCATGCTTCGTTGACGGCTGTGGCTTCTTCATCGGCGACGTGCACTACGCACAGGGCGATGGCGAAGTGGCGGGTACGGCAATCGAAATGGGCGCAATCGTGACCGTTCAGACTGAAATCCGCAAAGGCATGGCATCGGTCATCAAGCAGCCGCATTTCGAAGGCGGTTCGCAGCTCAAGAAACTCGAGCCAGACAGCTTCCACGCAACGGTTGGCTATCCATTCAAGAATGCTGGCGAAGTGCCACCGCAGTGGACTTATCTGGACAGCGAAAAGATCAAGCCGCTGACCAACCTGTCCAACGACGTCACACTCGCAGCGCGTAACTCGCTGATTCAGATGCTCGACTGGCTGCAAGCCACCAAAGGTCTGACTAAAGAGCAGGCATTTGTTGTTACCAGCGTCGCTTGCGATCTGCGTATCAGCAACGTGGTTGACGTTCCTAACTACGCTGTGACTACAATCTGCCCAACAGAAATCTTCGGCAAGAAGTAATTTCTGTGGTATTGAAGTACAAAGAAGAGCGAGGATTTTCCTCGCTCTTTTTTTAGGTACGCATTGAAAGACACTGGATCCCGGTTTTCGCCGGGAGCGAGTGGGGAATTCGGATCGCGTGCGATTCCCCCGGGTTGCAGTCATCACATGCAAGTGATTACGGTAGTTGTTGCGGTGACAGTAAAATTTTTGCCGTCATCCCGACTTTCTCCGGAAGCGAGTGGTGACTTCGGATCGCGTGCGATCCGCCCACACAGCATTCAGCACATGCAAGCGATGACGATCGTTGTTGAGTCGACAGCAAAATTGCTACCGTCATCCCCCCGAAAGCCGGGATCCAGTGTCTTTCGTTGTGCCCCCAACGATTTGACAATCATAAGCACGACGCTGCTTCAGCGTTTCCTCAGGATGAACCATGCAAAGAAGACGATTTATCGGTAGTGCAGCAGCGATACTCGCAGCCGGACTCTGGCCAGTAGCACAAGCACTCGCACATACGCCTTATGCGCAATGGGATCTTTTCCGCAAACGCAATTTGCAGATACTGACAGCGCACAGTGATCTACCGGGTGACGACATTGGTGAAGAGTGGGTCGATTTTCTGCGCAAAAAATTACCGCTATCGCGCGCCATGGTGAGTCGTGCACGTGATGTGGCGCGAGTGGCTAGTCTGCTCAAGACAGATCAATCCAAACTGGCGGTGCTTTCTTATCAGCACGCCAAAGCGATGATGACGGGCGCCGCGCCTTTTGAAGATTATCCCAACATGCCGCTGCAGATCATGTTCGACAATGGCACGCATGTCTTGGTCACGCGTGATGATCTGCCACTGCATCATGGCTTTCTCATTGCGGTCACTCTGCTTGAAGCCGCGGGTCCGTTGCACTTGACGGTACCTATGGAAGGCAAGTTCGGGATGAAGGTACATCCCGGTGCGCGCGCTGCGGCACTCGGCGAGAAAGTTGAATTGCCTGCTTCGGAAGCCAAGTAATGCGGGGAAGTTCGCTCATGTCCGCTTTCAAGATCATGCAAACCGGAGTTCTGTGTCTGGGTTTGCTGATGTCGGTGATGAACGTAGAGGCGCACGATGCCATCAGCGCCGATGCGCGCAAAGTTTATTTGTCCCGACTGGATGAATTGTCGCGCACTGCGCAAGGCAATGCACCTGCTGCAGTCCGGGCGAATGCCTGGCTGGAGTTGGGCAAGACCCTTGATGAAATACGCGCACTACTCAACGAAGACATCATCAGTCACGGCAAGACGCAAGGCCTTGAGACGTCGGTGCTGGTCAATATGCTCAATGCTTCGGTACATAAACTCCAGTTGTCTCCACAGACGCGTTTGTATTTATCCGATCCACGTCCGTATCGCGAATCACTGGCGCTGGATCCGCGCGGCAAGCAGGCATCACTCGCTCGCTTCCTCTTGTTCAAATACCATTTCTATGACAGCTTCGTCGATCATCCGCTCAAGCCCCTCAATCAAAGCAAGGAAATACTGCTCGAGATGATAGGCATCGGTGAAAATCTGCTGAGTTTGCGTGATCCTGCGATTGATAGCGAAGAGGTACATTTCATACTGGGTATTCATTATTTGCAGGCACTCGATTCCGGCGCGGTACCCAAACCTAAATGCCAGGCGCGCGTTGCTGAGTTGTTGAAAAAATTTCGTAGTCAGTGGCCGTCAAGTCTGAAGCTGGCGACCCTTGAAGCCCTGTCATCGCCATGAGGCTATTGCGGCTGTTACGTCACTTTCTCCTCATAGCACTGTTGTTGCCACTGACGGCTGCAGCGCATCAGTCCGGCAATAGTTATCTGCGTATCAGCAGCACCGAAGCAGGTGTGTCCGTGCAGATTGATTTCGCGGTACGCGATCTGAACAGCTTGCTGCAGATACCCACTGAAAAGCAAAAAGAAATCCGTCGGCACGAACTCGAAGAAATGCAGGAGCGGCTCGCGGCGCTGGTCGGCGAGTCGCTGATGCTGGAGGCAGATGGCGATCCACTGTCACTGACCTTTCAGTCACAAGAAGTCACGGTACACAATGACGGGCTCTATGTTCGTCAGATACATACGGCAGCGGCATTACCCGCCAATGCCGCTTATCTGCTGGTGCATTATGGTTTTTTTAATGAAGAAGAAAAAGTCGCACGCGCTTTCCTGAAGCTCAATAGCGGACCGCTGGAATCCACCTCTGTGCTTGATCCACGCCATGCGGTGCAGCGTTTGCCCTTGCGTGAAATCGCGCTGGCCGAGGCCTTGTGGACTTACGCGCGTGAAGGCGCTTTGCATATCTGGAGTGGGCCTGATCATCTGTTATTCCTGTTGTGTCTGTTGCTGCCGGGTCTAGGATTGGCAGCACCACGCGCAGCAGCCTTGTCCTCTGAATTGACAGCATCCGCGACAGCGGTCGTATCAGCGAATTCGGGTCTGCGTACAGTGGGTATTTATGCGCTCAAGGTGGTGACGGCATTTACGCTGTCGCATTCCATCACGCTGGCTGCTGCTGCGCTGGACTGGATTGCCTTGCCGGATAAGCTGATCGAGTCTGCCATTGCGGCGTCCATCATCGTGTCTGCATTGCTCAATCTGCGCGGAGGCGAAGGCAGACAGTCATGGAAACTCGCGCTGGGTTTTGGTTTGATTCACGGTATGGGTTTTGCGAATGGACTGCGCGAGTTAGGACTGTCTTCCTCGCATTTCATTGAAACGCTAGTGGCTTTCAATCTGGGTGTGGAATTCGGTCAGCTAGTTGTGGTGTTCGCGGCTGGCTTGCTGCTCTGGCCGGTACTGAGCAATGAGCGAGTGGTCAGATTGATTCAGCGTTGGGGATCGATTGGTATTTTGCTGATGGCTTGCGTATGGCTGGGGGAGCGGGTGTTGGGGTAGGGTAGAGTGCGCTGTATGCCAGAGGAGTCTCGGCGTGGGCTCGTTACTGGACGGAAGACGCCCAATAATTTTTGTTTGGTATTCAACGAAAGACACCGGATCCCGGCGAAAGGTGGAGCGGGGATTTCAGACCGCATGCGGTCTGCCCGCGCAACGGTCATGGCGTACTCGCCATGGCGCGCCCTGCAAGGGGGGATTCAGTGTCGTTGCTTTACCGAAGAAGCGCAACTCAGCAACTACATCACGTCTTCGACAGCGCCTGATCAATATCCCAAAGAATGTCATCCACCGATTCAATCCCCACCGCCAGACGTATCAGGTCAGGTGGTACACCGGCGGCGATCTGCTGTTCTTCCGATAGCTGACGATGCGTGGTGGACGCAGGATGAATCACCAGCGTCTTTGCGTCACCAATATTGGCCAGATGCGATAGAAACTCCACGTTCTCGATGAACTTTTGGCCCGCCGCAGCGCCACCTTTGACACCAAACGACAGCACGGCACCTGCGCCTTTGGGCAGGTATTTTTTAGCCAGTTCGTGATACTTGTTGTTCTTCAGTCCCGGATAATTCACCCACGATACCTTGGGATGTGAGGATAGATACTCGGCGATTTTCAGGGTATTGCTGCAGTGGCGTTCCATACGCAGGTGCAGTGTCTCCACGCCTTGCAGCAGCATGAAAGCATTCATCGGCGAGAGTGCTGGGCCAAAGGTGCGTAATCCCTCCATCCGGCATTTCATGGTGAAGCCGAAGTCGCCAAAGGTTTCATAAAAGCGCACACCGTGATAGCCGTCTGAAGGCTCAGTCATGGTGGGAAATTTCCCATTACCCCAATTGAATTTGCCTGACTCGACGATGATGCCGCCCATCGTTGTGCCATGCCCGCCTAAAAATTTGGTCGCCGAGTGCATCACCACCGCGGCACCCCATTGAAACGGACGGCACAGATAGGGGCTGGCGAAGGTGTTGTCGATAAACAGAGGCAGATCCGCTTGCGCTGCGATCGCTGCGACTTTTTCGATATCTAGTACGTTCATGGACGGATTGCCTATCGTCTCTGCGTACAAGAGTTTTGTCTTGGGCGTGATCGCGCGGGCAAAATTTTCAGGATCATCCGAATCCACAAAAATCGTGTTGATACCCAGCTTGCGGAAATTCACATGCAGCTGCGTGTGGGTGCCGCCATACAGCGTACGTGCCGCAACGATTTCATCACCGGCTTCGCACAGATTGAGCATTGCAATCATCTGCGCGGCCATGCCACTGGAAGTCGCGACTGCAGCGCGGCCATCTTCCAGCGCTGCCACGCGCTCTTCCAGCACCGCAACGGTGGGGTTGGAGAGCCGCGAATACACATTGCCGAAGGTTTGCAGATTGAACAGACTGGCCGCATGCTCGGCACTGTCAAACACATAGGAGGTCGTCTGATAAATCGGCACCGCTCTGGCGCCGGTGGCTGCATCGGGTATCTGACCTGCATGCAGGCAGAGCGTATCAAAGTCGTAAACGTGATCTTTGGACATAGCGTAGGTATAAAAAAGTCAAACTAGAAGGCGCTCACAAGGCGCTGGCGGTGTTGGAAGTGCCTTGCCATGAATGGATCGGCTCTCAAGATTAAACCGGTCGGCGGGATGAAATGATGCGCGTATTCACACCAAACCAGCCCAGACCACCAAACAGTCGCGCGTATTCGATTTTGACGCAGCGATCCATGACCACTTCCAGACCGGCGGTTTCAGCAATCCGGCCGGCTTCTTCGTTGATCACACCGATTTGCAGCCAGAGTGTTTTCGCGCCGATGGCGACGGCCTCTTGTGCGATCGGTGCGCAATCGGCGCTTTTGCGAAATACGTCGACGATATCGACTTTATCGGGAATGGATTTCAGGTCAGGGTAGCAGCGCTCACCCAGAATTTCGGTGTACTTCGGATTGACCGGGATGACCTTGTAGCCATGCTCCTGCATGTACTTCGCAGCGAAATAAGAAGGCCTGAACCAGTCTGCCGATAGCCCGACCACGGCAATCGTATGACTGTCTTTGAGGATGCGGCGCAATTGCGCTATCGTGCTCATGGCGTTGTCGGCTCCATATAAAGAGGATGAACAGCAACGGTCATTGTAAACACTCCCGACCCGCGCGCATTCCAATCTGTAAAAGCCAATGATTTCTGGCCTTGCTCCAAACGCTTGCATTAAATGCAATTCTGGGCCACGGGATCGAATAGGGGCTGCGTTGACAGTTTCACTATGCTATGTTTCAATCAGGAAACATTGGAGGACTGTAACTGCCTTCTTTAAGGCGGCCGCAGAGCCTTCAGCCCACCCACCATCCGAGGATACGCCGACCGCATGCGCCAGCTGAATCCCATCATTGGCAACAGCCAACCGATGCGCGAGATCCGTAAGCTGATCGAGACGATCGCGGATTCTCCTGCGACGGTGATGATCAACGGCGAATCCGGCACCGGCAAAGAGCTGGTCGCGCAGGCACTGCATTATCAGTCGCCGCGTGCTGATGCCAATTTTGTGCCTCTCAATTGTGCGGCGATTCCCAAAGAACTGATGGAAAGCGAGTTGTTTGGTCATCGCAAGGGTGCGTTCACGGGCGCGCTGGCTGATCGCGTCGGACGCTTTGAGCTCGCCCACGGCGGCACATTGTTTCTGGATGAGATCGGCGATTTGTCGCTCGACATGCAAGTCAAGCTCTTGCGGGTGCTACAGGAGCGCACGGTCGACCCTGTTGGTTCATCACGTCCGGTAGAAGTTGATGTGCGCGTGGTGGCAGCAACTCACCGTGATCTTGAGGCTGAAATTGCAGCGGGTCGTTTTCGTGAAGACTTGTATTACCGTCTCAATGTCTTGCCTGTTATTACGCCGCCGTTGCGCGAGCGCGGTGACGATATCCTGCTGCTGGCAAAACACTATGCCGAGAAATTCGCCTACAAGAGCGCGCCCGTCACCTTCTCGCCGGACTTTGTCGAGGCACTCAAGGCCTACGAATGGCCGGGCAATGTACGCGAACTCTCCAATCTGATTCATCGGTTTTCTACGTTGTTTTCAGGACAAAAGCTGTCGCTGCGTAGTGTGCCCGCAGCCATGCTGCCCAAGGGTTTGCAGAAATTGCAGCTCGAGCGTGGTGATGCTGTGGTTGAAACTCACGAGCCGCATGCCGCCGACGTATTGCAAATGTTCGCTGTCGGAGACAATGATGCCGCGCTGTCCGATGCAGTCGCTGCCACCGAGCCCGAGCATAACCATGTAGAAGACATTATTCGACTGGCCCAGGGTGGGCCGGTATTGCCGCCCGAGGGCCTCTCGCTCAAGGAACGCATGGCAGAAATAGAGCGGGCCTTTATTGAGCAGGCACTGGATCGTTCCGATGGCAATGTCTCAAAAACTGCGCGTCTGCTGAATTTGCAACGCACCACGCTGATTGAAAAAATCGATAAATACCGACTGCGTTCTGCCTGAATCGAATTTGCAGTCAGCCTGAGAACCTGTCTCTTCAGGCCGCTGCTTCCTTGACAGAACCTTGTCGTACGTCTTTAGCAGTCAGCCTTTAAGTCGTAAGCGTGATCTTTTGCGCCTCACTGAGCCTGCCCATTATGGATATTGCAAGTATTGTCGGTGTTGTCGGTGCGCTGCTGGTGATTGCCATGGCCACCGGTGGCGACTTTGTGCGCTTCATCGATTTGCCATCGATACTCATTGTATTTGGCGGCACCTTTCTGTGCGTACTCGCAAAAAGCTCGATATCGGAATTCCGTGATGCCTACAAAACTGCACGGGAAATACTCACCAGCCAGCCGACGCCACTGCCAGAGTTGATTGACGAACTAGTCGAGATTGGGCGCATCGCACGCTACGACGATCGCTGGATGATTACACTCGAGGACCGCGAATACACCGATCCTTTCATCGCCAAAGCAGTTCGTATGTGGGTCGATGGTATTGAGCACGGCGTGCTCAAGGATGCCTTGCTGCGTGAAATTGCCGAGGTCAGACTGCGCTTCGACAATGCGCGTGATTTTTTCAGCTATGCACAAGAACTGGCGCCGGGCATGGGCATGATAGGCACCTTGCTCGGTCTGGTACTCATGATGGGCAATATGTCCGATCCGCGTTCGATCGGTCCCGGCATGGCAGTGGCCTTGCTGACCACGCTCTATGGTGCCGTACTCGCGAACGTGCTGCTGGGCCCGCTGGTGCAAAAAATCATGGGGCATGGCAAGCGCGCGCGTCGCAACTATGAGCTGGCTATGGCCGGCGTCCTGTTCATTCATCAGGGCGGCGATCCGCGCTTATTGCCGGATCTCTTGTTGGGCAACGCGCTGCCCCAGCAAGCCGAACCCGAAGCACCGATGGCGAACGAAGCAGACGAAGGAAAGGCCACTGCCGAATGAACACGGCGGCAGCAGAGGCTGAAGAAGAGCCGGCAAAGATCGTCTCGCTGCTTGACGCCGTAATGCACGAAGAGGACGAGCAGCCAAAGCGACACGGTTCACCCTTGTGGATGACGACCTTCGCGGACATGATCACGCTGCTGTTGGCTTTCTTCGTGCTCATCCTTTCTTTCTCCGATCTGAACGTCAATCGTTTCAAAGACGTTAGCGGTTCGCTGCAAAAATCGCTCGGCAAGCAGGATGCACTGCCCACCGTGGTTGCACCGCCCGCAGAAACACAGCTCGTTGCCGGCCCCACAAAAGAAACGGCGCCACTACCCGAGCAGCTCGCACGTGATCTGGGCACATTGCAGAAATCACTGTCGATGGATCTGGTCGGAAAAAAAGTGCAACTGCGCACAGAAAACGGCAAGCTGGTTTTACAGTTGCCCGCGCGTGGCAGCGGTATCATGCCGCAGGAGATGATCGATATGTATGGTCGCATTGCCGATGCGCAGGCGCAGGTGGAAAGCCGGGTTGAAATCCGCGAGGGCGGTGATGAAGATGAGCAGCGCAACGATACGGCGCGTCAGCTCAAGCAGTTACGCGAAATGCTCGCCAGCGAAATCGCCAAGGGTGAGGCGCAGGTCGAGCGTGATGGCGAGCGTATCGTTATCCGCATGGTGGTGCAGGGTAGTTTCTATTCGGGGAGCGCAGATCTGTCACCAGACTTCATGCCCATGCTCAGAAAAATTGGCCGCAGCATTGCGGCTGCCGGTGGGCGCATCACGGTGGAAGGTCATACCGATGACATACCTCTCAATGGCCATAACCGCTATCGCTCGAACTGGGATTTGTCCGGTGCCCGCGCTGCGTCAGTCGCAGACTATTTGACCGAACAGGCGGGCGTCCCACGTGAACGGGTGATCGTGCGGGGCATGGCGGATACCAAACCTCTCGCGCCAAACGACACGCGCGAAGGCCGCGCAAAGAATCGCCGGATTGAAGTTCTGGTGGATGCGTTTGGTGCCTAAGCTATAGGCATCTGCAGTACCGGCAGCAGATACATCGGCAGCTGAGGCATCGGTAGCTGAGGCATCGGTAGCTGAGACATCGGTAGCTGAGACATCTCACTCCGAAAAATACTTATCTAAGCAGCTAAGTATTTTCCATTATTAAATTCAGTCGATAAACAACGAAAGACGCTGGATCCCGGCCTGCGCCGGGAGCGAGTGGGGAATTCGGGTCGCATGCGATCCGCCCACGCAGCAGTCATCACATGCAGGTGATGACGTTTGAAGAATAGTTGGCCTCAAAATCGTCATCCCGGCGCAAGGTGTAGCGGGGGTTTCATGCAGCATGCTGCATGCCCGCGGAACGGCACTGGCTTGCAAGCCAGTGCGCGCCCTGCAAGGGGGGATCCAGCGTCTTTACTTTACTAACGGCCGTAGACTCCGTTCCTGGCTTACGACCAACTTTAGTCACATACTTAAGACATCGCACCGGAATCCGAGCGGCAGACGTCGTCTCGTCAGTCGCTGATGCTGGCTCCGTGAATGTCAGCCTCGTAAATTGCGCGCCAAGTCGTTATAAAAATTCACCAGCGTTTTCAGTAAATTAGTCGCCATGTCGGAGAAGGTGGTGTAGCGCTGAGTAATCGAGGTAACGAACAGCGTCTGGTCGGTGCCGCGCTGCGTGAGTAGGATTTGTTTTTCCGCGTATTCGCCGCGTAGGGTTTTTTTGAGGTCGTCGGACATTTTGCTGATGTATTTTTCTGTTGCACCTCCCTCCCTGATCAGGAATGTACCATCAGATCTTTTTTCGGAAATATAGTAAACAGTATCTGTTCCTGGTTTCTGAAAAAATTTACCAACATCACCTACGGTTATTTTAGTTTCGTCGAAATCAGCCCTCTGTATCGGTGGGTAATTACCGTGCATGATTATTGGGTAGTTGTCCGAGGGTATGGGAATGCTGGTGGGGCCTGAGATGGTGTATTCACCCAACGAGTATTTTGCCGTGTCATAATATTTTTCGACATTTGGCCCCAGCGTTGTAGTTGGAGGTGTTACGCCCTCAGGTAAACCGGTTGAGTTTTTTAGAGCATTTGTTGCGAGGATAAAATCGATCCCCCTTACTGCGTCTCGCCATCTCGCAAGCTCTGCCTTGTCTCTAGGAACAGCAAATGGAAATACGTCAGATGGTGAAATTGTTTGCCTGAGTTCAACAAACTCTTGAATATCTGGGTCATAGGTCGAATAAACAGATTCATAAGAAACTGGTTGTCCGCTGGAATTTCTATAAACAACCATATCGCCAGGGTTCCCACCGATACCGGGGGTGTTACCCTCGACAACAGAATTCCTAATAGTCCAATAGTCAGATGCCCCAGCAGATAGTGCACGATTAAGATAAACGTACCCTATTTGATTGTTCTGCAAGTCGACAGCGTTATCTAATAAAGGTTTGGCTTCAATTAGGAGACTCAAGGTTTTAATGTAATTTCGCTCTTCCTCAAGTCCTGAATTGGGGGCACCAATGAAATTCAGCGGTGGGGCCGTGGTCAGTTCAGCCAGTCCTGATATAACTTCGGCAACTTTTCCCGAAAATAGCGGCAAAGTCACGACATCGACTGCACTGTCCGGGATGTTTAATGAGCGGACTGAATCCCATGCGGCAATCCTATCCGGCCAAAGCGCAATCTCCTCGTTAATCAGCTCAATCGCATCAACGATCTTGTCCAGATTACTTTTTTCGGTATTGAGCGAGCTGAACAGCTGCGAGGCCGTGTACGCGAGTGTGCCGACGGTCTGATTGGCGAGGTTGATACTTTCCAGGTCAGTCGTGGCGGTGATGTTGGACTCGGTATTGGCTAGTTCCCAGGGCGTGTCCAGCCCCTCGGTAATGATGATGTTCGGCATGCGGATTCCCCTGAAGATATCGGATGATCTGTTGCGGATCGGTCACTGGTAGTGACGTAATCAGATCAAAAGTTCCTGCAGCAAGAATGGACACGACCGGCTCGAGTGGCCGGTCGTTTCGGAAAAATAGCGGGGAAAAAGTTGCGCGATGGCGACATCGCGCGGGGCAGGGGTTTACTCGGTCTTGCTGGCAGGCTTTGCGTAGGACGGCACACCATCCACCGAGGCGGCTGCGTTCGGTTTGGATTGCTGGCGGTTGTAGGAAACCGCGCGGTCTTTGTCCTTGCTGTTCTCGCGCTCACGGGCAAGTTCGCGCTCGCGAGCGAGTTCTCGTTCACGGGCGACTTCTCTCTCTCGCGCGGCTTCTCGCTCGCGCGTCTGCTCTCGTTCTCTGGCGGCTTCACGCTCGCGGATACGCTCCCGCTCGCGAGCCAGTTCGCGTTCTTTGTCCTTGATTTCCTTGTCACGACGGGCGTTG
>JACCDH011705060.1_pt1 | contig 11355 bp, 8 predicted proteins | sample 7442481 | NCBI WGS metagenome assembly JACCDH01 (sample SAMN15323433, study PRJNA562643) | freshwater metagenome | isolation source: river surface water | place: USA:Blue River Watershed | collected 2017-08-15 | reverse complement strand
TCCCTATTGGCGCAGCGCCCATTTCGAAGTCCCCATCATACCATTTCGGCCGTCGCCCTGGTCGGTGGAGGAGGCAATCCACAGCCAGGAGAGATTTCTTTGGCCCACCATGGGGTTTTGTTTTTGGACGAGTTACCCGAATTCAAGCGCTCCGTACTGGAGGTGATGCGGCAGCCCTTGGAGGAGCGAAAGGTGACCATCAGCCGGGCCAAGGTCTCGGTGGATTTTCCGGCCAACTTTATGTTGATCGCCAGCATGAACCCCTGTCCCTGTGGCTACTACAACCACCCCGAGAAGGAGTGCGTCTGTGGCCCGGGCATCGTGCAGCGCTACTTGAATAAGGTCAGCGGCCCCTTGCTGGATCGCATCGACTTGCATGTGGAAGTGACCCCCGTGCGCTTCGAGGAGATGACCTCCACCCGCAAAACCGAGTCCAGCAAAGACATCCGGGAGCGGGTGATCAAAGGGCGGGAGCGTCAAAAAATTCGATTTGAAAACAATCCAGAGGTATTCTGCAATGCGATGATGCCCTCCCACCAGGTCAAGCAGGTCTGTCAGATCTCTGAGGCTGGCAAAACCCTTCTAAAAACCGCCATGGAGCGCCTTGGCCTCTCCGCTCGGGCATATGACCGCATCTTAAAAGTAGCCCGCACCATTGCAGACATTGCGGAGAGCGAAGACATTCGCGTAGAGCACCTGGCTGAAGCCATCCAATACCGCAGCCTAGACCGAGAAGGCTGGGCAGGGTAGGAAAAGTCAACCCCATTATCCTTTATCAATTCAATCTATACAACCTTTACCCCATTGGATGCTTTGAGAGAACTTATAATCTCCGCGCACTTATTCAATAATTGATTTGACATGTGAACCTCCTTTTCTAGAAGTTTGAAGGCAGATTCAAAAAAGTAAAGGAGAGTTTAGAGGGAAAAACTATTCATTTGAGGATTTTTTCAATTGGTGAGAAAAGAATTACCTAACTATTATCCTAATGATATTCTTAATACTTAGCTAAGACATCAAGATTAATAAAGTCTAAGTTTTTTTCTATTCAGTCTTATCGATCTCTTTTCTCTAGGAGATTTTATTGCTAAATTGAGTAGCCTCGCGGGTTTAGTTTTACAGTAACTAAACGCTATGATTTTTGACAAGTGCTATGTATCAAAAGAGCATCATATTATCTAGGGAAACTGGCCTTTCGGGAGAAATTTTGGTGATCCAACTGGAAAAAGACGTGGAATTGATTGAGATTTTGAAAAAGAACTTTGCAGATGTCAAGTGGAATTCAGCACGTCTAAGATGGGAACTTCCTTATGATCCAACGTTGAAAGGTTTATTTTTTACTGCATTCAGAGGGAAAGCTTGGGTTGATTATAACCAACTCGTTGCGGAAGAAAAAAAAATAAATCAAAAGCAAGTTCAGTCCAGATTTGATCCTTTATCCCCTTATCACCAAGAGAAAATGAATTCCTTTTTGGTATTTCTTCAAAACCAGAGGTACAGTCCAAGTACCATCAAGACCTACACAGAGACTCTAGCCGTATTTTTCAAATTTCACGGCAAAAAAGAAACCCAAGAAATACGAAACGAAGACTTTGCCGAATTTATTAACACGTACGTCATCCAGCTCGGACACTCTTATTCCTATCAAAACCAATTTATAAACGCCATTAAGTTATTTTTTGGTAAAGTAGAGCAACGGCATATCGTCGTAGAGCAGATTCAAAGACCACGAACGGAGAATAAACTCCCAAATGTACTGAGCAAACAAGAAGTGAAAATGATTTTGGAAAGTTTGCAAAACACCAAGCACAAGACCATGCTTTGCATGATTTATGCCTGCGGTCTTCGTAGGGGAGAACTTTTGAAGCTCAAGCCGCAGGATATTTTATCAGATAGGTTGCTTTTGCATATCAAACAGGCCAAAGGGAAAAAGGATCGGATAGTCCCATTGAGTGAAAAATTATTGGAGATGCTTCGAGATTATTACAAGTCATACAAGCCACAAGTATGGTTATTTGAAGGACAGAAATCAGGCAATGCCTATTCGGAAAGAAGTTTGGAATTGGTTTTTAAGCATGCAATCAAACAAGCAGGTATTACGAAACCTGCTACATTGCATTGGTTGAGGCATAGCTATGCTACGCACCTACTGGAAAGTGGTACCGACCTTCGCTATATTCAAGAGCTGCTGGGGCATAAAAGCAGTAAGACCACAGAAATATACACCCATGTCAGTACATTATCCATCCAAAAAATAAAGAGTCCATTCGATGATTTATAAACCAAACCTCGAATCCAACCCTTCAATAACCAGAAATGGTTTTATCGCTTATTTCTTTAAATAGGGATTAATAAGCGATATAAAGTAGCGCATATAAGAGAGTTACCTGCAAGCGTAAGAACGACCGTGCCAACAAAACCGAACGAACGAAAAAAATGTGTACTTTTGTAACATTAAACGTATGACAAGACAAATTTCCATATTGCTGATAGTGATGCTTGGTTTCTTTTTGACACCAACGCTGACTTATGCGTGTGGAAAATCAGCAGAAAAAACCGAAAAGTCTTGTTGCAAAAACGAAACTTCAAAATCAGACAAGAAAGATTGTTATAAAAGTCATTCACAGAAAGACAAAAACGATGATGGTTGCGGTGGGAAATGTAAAAATCCTTCTTGTCATTGCCCGACTGCACCTCTTACTATTGCACTTCCTTTTGTTACCGAAATGAAATATCATAACATCTTTCTCGAAAAGGTAACAATTGCATACACAGAAACCTACATTTCTTCAGGTTTCCGTTCTATTTGGCTACCGCCAAAAATAGGCTAATCTCTTGCTTTGATAGCCATAGGTTTGTCCAATTGAAAGCAAACAACTTGCTTTCACAATTAATTATTTTCAAAAATTTAAAATTTTCAAAAATGAACTCATTAAAATATTTAATGACCGCATTAGCAATGTTGTCATTCATAGCGAGTAACGCTCAAATTAAAAACGCTAAAACCGAAAGCGTAAAAATTTACGGTAATTGTGGTATGTGTGAAACTACCATAGAAAAAGCAGGAAACCTTAAAAAAACAGCCGAAGTGGATTGGAACAAAGACACAAAAATTGCGACCATTACATACGATGAAAAAAAGACCAATCAAGACGAAATCTTGAAACGCATTGCATTATCAGGTTACGACAGTGATAAATTTCTTGCCCCTGATGACGTGTATGCAAAACAGCCTGAATGTTGCCAATACGAACGAGTAAATAAAACAGTTACAAAGAAGGAAACGTCAAAAACCGATACTTCAAAAATGGAAATACACCACCATTCTGCAATGACGGAAACACCGCAAAATACTAACCAACTGAAAGCGGTATTTGACAATTATTTTTCCATAAAAGATGCGTTGGTAAAATCAGACGGCAATACTGCTTCTGCAAAAGCCAGAGATTTAAACGACGCTATTTCATCTGTAAAAATGGAAGCATTATCAACAGAAGAACATAGCGTTTTTATGCAGGTAATGAAAGACCTCGTTTTTGACGCAGAACATATTGCTGAAACGAAAGACGTAGGACATCAGCGAGACCACTTTACAACGCTTTCCAACAATATCTACAAACTGATAAAAGTTTCAAAACAGGAAACTTCTGTTTATTATCAGTATTGCCCAATGTTTAACGATGGAAAAGGTGCCAATTGGTTGAGTAAGGAAAATGTAATCAAAAACCCTTATTACGGTTCTTCTATGCTCTCTTGTGGCAAAACAACAGAAACAATTAAATAACAAAAATGGCATAGCCTTACGGGCTATGCCATTTTCTATATCAATAAAATGAAATTCTTAAAATGGATAATAAAAACAATATTTATAAAAAAATGTTGCCGATAGCCCTAATGCTATTAACAACAACTTCGCTCTTTGCCCAAAAAGTAGTTCGTTACGATTTGTACGTAAAAGACACACTTGTAAACTATGCAGGAAAAGAAAAAAGAGCTATTGCCGTAAACGGACAGATACCGATGCCTACCCTAACTTTTACGGAGGGCGATACTGCTGAAATTGTAGTACACAACCAATTAAAGGAAAGTACATCACTACATTGGCACGGTGTATTCCTACCCAATAAAGAAGATGGTGTGCCTTGGCTTACACAAAAACCCATTGAACCCGGAACAACATACACCTATCGTTTTCCTATTATCCAAACCGGAACGCATTGGTATCACTCACATTCTGGCTTGCAAGAGCAGATTGGTATGTATGGTAGTTTTATAATGAAGAAAAAGGATGATGATAGAACCTTTAGAAAAGGAATTGATGATTTACCTACCGTTCCTATTATTTTAAGTGAATGGACAAACTTAAATCCCGATAACATCAACCGAATGTTGCATAATGCCAATGATTGGTCTGCCATCAAAAAAAATGCAACGCAGTCTTACACAGAAGCAATTAGAGATGGACATTTCAAAACCAAACTAACCAACGAATGGAAACGTATGTTGGCAATGGATGTAAGCGATGTTTATTATGACAAAATTTTAATCAACGGAAATCATACGACCGATTTAAAAACGGTTGATAGTAAAACTCTAAAAGCAGGCGATAAAGTACGATTGCGAATTTCAAACGGTGGTGCTTCGTCCTATTTTTGGTTGCGGTATGCAGGCGGTAAAATTATCGTAGTTGCAAATGACGGCAACGATGTAGAACCTGTGGAAGTAGATAGATTAATTATTGCAGTTTCTGAAACTTATGATATTGTTATTACCATTCCTGAAGATGGTGTTGCTTATGAATTTTTGGCTACTACCGAAGACAGAACACAATCTGCAAGCTATTTTGTGGGTAATGGCATCAAACAACTCATTTCTCCACTTCCCAAATTGAAATATTTTGAAGGAATGAAGATGATGAACGATATGATGAAGATGGACGGTAACCTTGACGATATGGGAATGAAAATGAGCCTGAACCAAATGGATATGAATGTGGTAATGTATCCAGAAATTACAGGCGATTCTAAGCAGAAAGAAGACCATAGCCAACACAATATGAATATGGAAAATGACCCCAACCGTTACAATGCAAATGCTTTGGGAGAAATCAAAACGCTAAATTATGCAATGCTACAATCGCCATACAACACAACACTACCAAAAGATGCACCAGTAAGGGAACTCAAATTTACTCTTACAGGAAATATGAACCGTTATGTGTGGAGTATGGATAATAAAATACTTTCAGAAGTTGATAAAATACCAGTTAAGAAAGGCGAAATTCTACGAATTACCATTCATAATAACTCAATGATGCGACACCCAATGCACTTGCACGGTTTCGATTTTAGGGTAATCAATGGCAAAGGCGAAAATTCGCCCTTAAAAAATGTGTTGGATATAATGCCAATGGAAACTGATACCATTGAGTTTTTAGCAAACGAAGAAGGAGATTGGTTTTTTCATTGTCATATCTTATATCATATGATGGGCGGGATGAATAGAGTTTTTGCAGTTGATGACTACCAAAATCCATACTTACCCAACAAAAAACAAGCCTACAATAAATTGCAAAGAGAAAGCAATATGCCACATTTTATGGCTCAAAACGATTTTGCAACCAATGGAAATGATGGAGAAGCGATGGTTCAAAATGCAAGATGGTCTTTAGGAACAGAATGGCGTTTAGGTTACAATGATATGCACGGTTACGAGGTAGAAACTCACTTAGGAAGATATATAGGAAAAACGCAATGGCTTATGCCGTTTATTGGTTTTGATTGGCGTTATCGTAAAATGGGAATGGACGAACACGAAACGAATTTGTTTGGGCAGAAAAACGAGAAAGATACACGTAGAGCATTTAGTTTAGGTTTAATGTACACTCTACCGATGCTTGTAAACTTTCAGGCAGAAGTATATCACGATGGAATTGTCCGTTTATCGCTAATGCGTGAGGACATACCGATTTCTAAAAGAATAAGAGCAGGTTTTATGGTCAATACCGATTTTGAATATATGGCAGAGTTAAAGTACATTATCAACAAAAATATGGCTATAAGAACGCATTATGACAGTGATATGGGATTGGGTGTTGGACTATCATTGAATTATTAAACAACACCTAAATAGTGGGCGGACAAGAACGCCAGCAGGTAACATCGGTTTGGCAAAAGTGGCGGTTTAGTGCTTCGTATGGAACTTTTTCGTAAGTTTGAAGTTCCTACTTCGTATCAACATTTGTGGTGAAAATCGCCACCTTCGCCAAGCCGAAAACCGTTTACAAAATCACTTACTTTTTTCATTTGAGACTTAAAAAAATAATTGGGGTCAAATTAGAAAGCTCCTCAAAGGTGCACAAACAAAAACCTAAATATTACTTCAGCCATTTCAAAAAAGGTTTCTGTATTAATCTTATTATCAACGACTTAGATTTACTTTTACTTTAACATAGTAAAGGATGTAGCCTTGGTCGGTGGAGGAGGCAATCCCCAACCTGGAGAGATTTCTCTGGCCCACCATGGAGTCTTGTTTTTGGATGAGCTTCCCGAATTCAAGCGCTCCGTGCTAGAGGTGATGCGGCAGCCCCTGGAGGAGCGCAAAGTAACCATCAGCCGTGCCAAGATTTCTGTGGACTTTCCGGCCAACTTTATGCTGATTGCCAGCATGAATCCCTGCCCCTGTGGGTACTACAACCATCCGGAGAAAGAATGCGTCTGTGGGCCAGGCATTGTGCAGCGCTACCTGAATAAGGTCAGTGGCCCCCTGCTGGACCGCATCGACCTGCATGTGGAAGTAACTCCAGTCAAATTCGAGGAGATGACCTCCACCCGTAAAAGTGAGTCCAGCAGAGACATTCGGGAGCGAGTAATTAAGGGCCGAGAACGGCAAAAAATACGATTTGAAAGCAATCCAGAAGTGTTTTGCAATGCGATGATGCCTTCCCACCAGGTCAAGCAGGTGTGTCAGATCTCTGAGGCCGGCAAAACCCTCCTCAAAACCGCCATGGAGCGCCTAGGCCTATCTGCGCGTGCCTACGACCGCATCCTCAAAGTAGCCCGCACCATTGCGGATATTGCCGAGAGCGAGGACATCCATGTGGAGCACCTGGCCGAAGCCATCCAATACCGAAGCCTCGACCGAGAAGGCTGGGCGGGGTAGAGGATTTTTGATAGTGCAAATGGATCTTTAGTGTTGAGGTCAGGGTATTAATATGGAGGTAAATGAACTTCACCAAAGGATGGATTTTAATTGCTTGGCTCAGATTTTTTTTTGAATGAGTTGATAAGTTTGAGTTTTGATTAAGTTCATTTTGACTTTACTGAATTTTTTACTTTTTTCGAATATGAAATTTAGTAGAACACCAAATAAAAATAGAAGAATTACGAACCTTTTCAGTCTAAAAAGAATTGTTTCCCAATGAGAGGGGTTCAAAATGCCAAAAGGGGCAACAAAATACTTATCCTAAAAATTTGTGTTTACAATAAAATATATAATACATTAAAAAAAAATTACTCTAATGGGAATATTTGACTTTCTAATCAAATTAAACAATTCATTCTTTGAGGGTTTAAAAGAGAATGCAATAAAAAATGCTACTAAAGCGGCAAAAAAAGACATTCCCTCAAAAGGAAAATCAAAACCTTCAAAAAAAACTGGTTCACAATTGGTTAGTAGGATGTCCGAATTGGATAAGGCCGCAAAAGAACTTGAGCAAATGCTTAATGATTATGATCTAAGTCCTGAAGATGAGTTGATGTTAGAAAATAAACGGAAGGAAAATATGACTAATTTAATTAATAGATTATTTGTTGGAATGACTTATGAAGAGTTGATTAAGACACAACCTAACCACGATAAAAAAAAATCTAATGTAACTAACGGTAAAGAAACAATAAAGCTGTTTTATGGACAAAAGGAAAATAGGTTAGGAAATGATTCATATGAATTTGAAATAACTTTAAAAGAGGGTTTGGTAGTTGGATGGAAAGATTTGTCTAATGTTGGAACAAGGAATTTCTAACCATATTTAAATTTTTTGATTAAAAAAACACTCTAAGGTTTAATTAATGATATCCTTTTGTTCAAAACGTTATAAGAATCGCGCACTTAATTTTTTTTATATAAAATTCTTTTAAAGCACCTCTCTGAAGCTATCCAATACCGCAGCTTGGATCGAGAAGGCTGGGCGGGGTAGGAAACAAAAAAGCCCTCCGCTATTCACGAAGGGCTTTCTAATTCTGGTGTGATTTTCTAATCTTCAAATAGCATCAAACTAAAACAAAGTTTGAAGTTCAAGAAAGTAAGCCGTCAACGGTGGACTATCAACCGTTGACAAAAATCAAATATCAAACTTAATCCCCTGCGCTAGCGGCAGCTGGGTGGAGTAGTTGATGGTGTTGGTTTGGCGTCTCATGTAGGCTTTCCAGGAGTCGGATCCAGACTCACGTCCTCCGCCGGTTTCCTTTTCTCCTCCAAAAGCCCCGCCAATCTCCGCACCCGAGGTGCCGATATTCACATTGGCGATGCCACAATCCGATCCAGAGACCGCAAGGAAGGCTTCTGCCTCACGCATGTTGGTAGTCATGATGGCTGAAGATAGTCCCTGAGGAACTCCATTTTGCAAGGCAATCGCCTCAGGAAGTGTGCTGTACTTGATCAGGTAGAGGATGGGGGCAAAGGTCTCGTGCTGCACGATGTCGAAGTGGTTTTCGGCTTCGTAGATGGCCGGCTTCACGTAGCATCCGGACTCATAGCCTTCTCCTGTAAGTACGCCTCCTTCTACAACCGCTTTTCCTCCAGCCGCTTTGACCTCTGCGATTGCTGCCAAGTACTGCTCCACCGCCTGCACATCGATCAAAGGGCCTACGTGGTTTTTCTCATCCAAAGGATTGCCGATAACTAACTTGCCGAAAGCAGCGGCTAGGCGATTTTTTACGGTATCGTACACACTTTCCTGCACGATCAATCGACGAGTGGTCGTGCAGCGCTGTCCTGCCGTACCCACTGCCCAAAACAAGGCGCCACGGATGGCGATCTCTAGGTCGGCATGTTCGGTGATGATGATGGCATTGTTGCCACCCAACTCCAGCAAGGATCTTCCCAATCGCTCACCCACTGCCTTGCCCACTTGCTTGCCCATGCGGGTAGAGCCTGTGGCAGATACCAAGGGAATCCGTGCATCGTGGGACAGCAAAGCACCGATCGACGCATCCCCAACGATCAAGTTGGAAATCCCTTCGGGTAAACCCTGCTGTTCAAATATTTTTCCTACAATGTGCTGGCAGGCGATTGCGGAAAGGGGTGCTTTTTCGGAAGGCTTCCACAAACACACATCTCCACACACCCAGGCCAAAGCGGTATTCCAAGACCAAACGGCCACTGGGAAGTTGAAGGCAGAAATAATGCCTACAATCCCAAGCGCATGCCACTGCTCGTACATGCGGTGACCCGGACGCTCAGAATGCATGGTCAAGCCATACAGCTGTCGCGATAGGCCTACCGCAAAATCACAAATGTCAATCATTTCTTGTACCTCACCCAAACCTTCCTGGTAGGATTTACCCATCTCGTAAGACACCAACTTGCCCAAATCGGCCTTTACCTCGCGCAAGGCATTGCCAATCTCCCGGACGATATCGCCACGCTTGGGAGCAGGCACATTCCTCCAGGTTTCAAAGGCCACCAAAGCCTGCGCGACGACCGCCTCGTAGGTTTCGGCTGTTGCCAACTGCACGGAGGCAATTTTTTTGCCATCGGCAGGAGAAAAAGATGCCAGGGAAGCGGCTCCTGAATCGAGCCAGGTGGTACCTGTGGAAGAACCCAAATTGGATTCGTGGATGCCAAGATTTTTTAAGGACTGCTGAATGCCAAAAGGATCGTTCATGGGAGAGTTGTCTATTGATTACGCAAAGTTAAAATTTTGCGGCCCACTCTTCCGCTACTTTCTAAAAATTCTAGTTGGATTGTACTTGGCAAAGGAGGAGGCAAACTTTTGAGCAGGGTGGATTTTATAAACCAGCACAAAGCGGTAATTCCCAGTATACACTTCCTGGGTCAGGTTGCCAACATTGGGAAGAATCAGATTTTTATGGATGTAGTTGACATTCATCCCAAACCGAGGTCCATTGTATCCCAGATAGGCACGGGCATGGTAGCCCCAGCCCAATTTCCAATTTCCCTGCTCCCCTGGCGGATCTTGATTCCAAGCGGTACCAAGACCTAGATTTCCAGTAAAACTCCCGGTGGCAAAAAACCCTTTCCCAAACACCAAGGTGCCAATCATCCCTGCATTGGGACCCAATTGCAGAAAATCCGCTTGTTGGAAATTCTGCTTTGGAGCCAGCTGTGAAGGTATAATCAAAGAATCCCCAGCAATCTGTACTCGGTAGGCTTCAAAACCAACCACTGGAGAAAAAGCGGACTTTTTCTGGATTGCCGATTGGTGCACTGCTGCAGCCATGGAGATTTGATCTCCCTTAAAAATATAATTGGCATGAATCCCCACTTTGAGTACATCCAAGTCTGGACGCAGGTAACCTTGTGCCTTGCCGATTCCACCTGGAATGCGGTACCCTTGGTAAAACTGCCCGAAAAAATCAATCACCCAGTTTTTGGGATAAATATGTCCCTGAAGATCAAAGAATCGCGGGAAATCAGTTTCCCGATTTCGGTTTAAAAACCCGAAAGGATAGGCCAAATTGAGGGTTAGATTTTGATAGGTAAATCCAATTCCTGCATTCAATCCGCTATTGGGTTGGTAGGTAAGGTCCTCACTGGGAAAGTGGAGTGCCGTGAACTTGCGGGACATGTAGCTGCGCAGCACCAGCACTTCGGGATCCTCCGCTACATAGGAACTGTCCCAGCGGTTTTGGGCCGAGAGGATCCCTGAACTAAGAAAAAAGTACAGCAAAAAGACGGGAAGGCTTCTACCCATGCTAGGCAATTGATTAGTGACCTCAAAGGTAACCAAAATGCGGAAGCTCAGAGGGCCCTCAAAGTTCACAAAAAATGGTAATTTTGAACCGAGGCATTTTGCCTCCCCAAGAATTGCACCATGGCTACCCAATCCTCCCCACTCTTGAACTTGAAAAGAAACCTCCAGCAGCGCTGGAAAATGATTCGATTCAATCTAAGTGCCTCCAACAATCCCCTGTTTCTAGGATTCTACAGACATTTCTACAATCCGAAAAAGGGAAGTTTGTCTGATTTTTTGAGTCAATACTCGAAGTCGAAACCGGGGAATTTTACGGTAGTTCAAATCGGTGCCAACGACGGCATCACTCACGATCCCATCCACAAGTTTATCAAACGGGACGATTGGAAAGGCGTGCTGTTGGAGCCACAACCAGATGT
>JACCDH011557882.1_pt1 | contig 11356 bp, 9 predicted proteins | sample 7442481 | NCBI WGS metagenome assembly JACCDH01 (sample SAMN15323433, study PRJNA562643) | freshwater metagenome | isolation source: river surface water | place: USA:Blue River Watershed | collected 2017-08-15 | reverse complement strand
CTTCCAGGAAACGACCCGTGTGTTGACCGAAGCGGCCATCATGGGCAAGCGCGACGAGCTGCGTGGTCTGAAGGAAAACGTGATCGTCGGTCGCCTGATTCCTGCCGGTACCGGTTTGGCTTACCACCAAGCACGCAAAGTCAAGGACGCCATGGACGACGCCGAGCGCCGCGCCATTGCGGATGCCGAAGCGGCTGACCTCGCAGGTCCTGCGACTGAAGATGCTGTCACCGATACCGGCGAAGCCGCTTGAGTGACGCGTTCACCCTCTAGTTGGTGAGCACACGTGAACAGCCCCTGCACCGTCATGCGGTCAGGGGCTGTTTTTATGGCGAGAAGTCGAAAAAGGTGAAAGCATGGTGGCGTTGATTTTGGGTCTCATGCTGGCCATTGCCATTTTTTGGGCGGTGGGCGCACACAATAGGTTGGTGCGTTTGCGTGCCGAAGTGGTTCGGCAATGGAGCAGTGTTGATGCGGTTTGGTTGCGCTTGGTTGTACGCATGCAAGGTGGCATTGCGGCACGGCAGACCTTGACATTGATCGAGGGAGCAGATGAGCTTCAGCACCTCCAATCGTCTTGTGACGAACTGCTGGAGGCCTTGTCTCAGGCCCGTTTGCAAGCACTCGATGCAGAAAGTCAGAAACTGGTGATGGTGCAACATCAGAAGGTTGTGGTCGAAATTCGCCGTCTGTTGCAAACAGAAAACGATGCCGTCAAACCGGATCTGGAAATTGCCTTGAGCCGTATGCGGCAAACACTGCCCGCCGCGCTCATTCCTTACCATGTGGCGGTGGTCGCTTACAACGAAGCATTGGCCATGCGCCCGGCGTCATGGCTGGCCCGCCGTTTGAAACTCCAACCCGCAATCCGAATGGATTTATCCATGGGCGCCGCTTGAGCGCTGCCTGAAATCAACGATGACAACACACGTTCCGTCCAAGGATCCGCGCGCCTCAGCTCAGTCTGCCCCTTTGTGGCGTCTGTTGCAGGCGACAGCGGCGGCAGTGCAGGCCACTCGGCAGGGGCGTTCCCTCACCGCACAGCTTGAAAGTGTCTCGCAGGAGCTGCGACCTGGTGTGCAGGCCTTGAGCTTTCAGGTGCTCAGGCAGCTCGGTCGCGCCACGGCGCTGCGTGAGCAATTGGCTGCCAAAACACCCACTCCTGCTGTGGATGCCCTGCTCTGCACGGCGCTGGCCTTATGCTGGCGCGATGAAGAAGCGCCTTACCCAATTCATACATTGGTGAATCAAGCGGTAGAAGCAGCGCGTAAGCAGAGAAATACCCAGGCCCAAAGCGGATTTGTCAACGCTTGCCTGAGGCGCTTCATGCGTGAACGCGAGGCTTTGGTTCTAAAAGCCGACAGCAACCTGCAAGCGCAATGGAACCATCCACGCTGGTGGGTGGAGCGATTGCAAGCGGATCATCCTTTGCACTGGCAGCAGATCTTGCTCCAGGCACAACAAGCGGCTCCCATGACCGTGCGGGTGAATACCCGTTACCACAGCGTGGCCGCCTACCAAGAGCAACTTCAGGCGAGAGGGCTGCAGGCCAAGGCGGTGGGCTCGCAGGGCTTGCAATTGGACAAGGCCGTTCCCGTGAACCAGTTGCCCGGCTTTGCGGCGGGGCATGTGTCGGTGCAGGACGCCGCTGCTCAAGTGGCTGCCAACTTGTTGCTGCAAGGTATGGATGCCGCAACGCCATGGCGCATTCTGGATGCCTGTGCTGCGCCGGGCGGAAAAACTGGACATTTGCTAGAGATTAGCCCTCAGGCGCAAGTCCTGGCGCTGGATGTGGATGCGGGCCGTTGCGAGCGGATCCACCAAAATTTACAGCGTTTGGGACTGATCGCTCAAGTCGTTGCGGCCGATGCTGGGCAGCCTGCATCTTGGTGGGATGGCGTGCTGTTTGACGCGGTTTTGCTGGATGCCCCATGCACGGCTTCGGGCATTGTGCGCAGGCATCCCGATGTGCGTTGGCTGCGCCGTCCCACGGACAGCGAACAGTTGGCGCGTACCCAGGCGCTGCTGCTCAAGGCGCTTTGGCCCTTGGTCAAGCCCGGCGGTCGATTGTTGTATTGCACATGCTCGATTTTCAAGGCAGAGGGCGACGAAACGGTGCAGGCGTTCCTTCAACGCAACACCGACGCCTTAATGCAGCCTTCTCCAGGACATTTGATACCCGGGCAGCCCCCGTTTGGCCTGCCAGTCGAGGACAATCCATTGGGTGAACATGACGGGTTTTATTACGCATTGCTGGAAAAGCGCCTGGGCTGAACTCTGGCGCCGGGGTGGCTGGGTCCTGGGGGCCTGGCTGCTTGTCGTGCCCGCTGTCTGGGCTCAATCCGCCACAGCGGAGCTGACAGAGTTGCGGGCCGAAAGGCGGGATACGGGCCTTTACTTGACCGCCCAAGTCAAACTCGAACTGGGGCCAGTGGTCGAGGACGCCTTGGTCAAAGGACTGGCCGTGCACTTTGTCGCTGAGGCCGAGGTCTTGAGGGACCGCTGGTATTGGTACGACCGCAAAGTCGGGGCTGCCACCCGTTACTACCGCCTCGCTTTTCAGCCCCTGACGCGCCGCTGGCGGCTGAATGTCTCCAATGAACCGATTTCCGGGGCAGGCTTGGCAGGCAGCATTTCTCAAAACTTTGAAACTTTGCCCGAAGCATTGGATGTGATTCGCCGCCAATCTGGCTGGAAAGTGGCGGACATCACCGACTTGGATGTGGACGCACGGCAATACATGACTTACCGCTTCAGGCTAGACATGACCCAGCTGCCACGTCCTTTCCAGATCGCGGCAGGTAATCAGGCCGAATGGAGTTTGTCTGTGGCGAGGCAGATGCGTTTGACCCCAGACATGGTGCGCTGAGATGGGACTGTCCATCAGGCGTACGGAGAAGCAGGCCCTGCGGGCATCGCGAGCCATCCAATGGCTGCTGGGCTTGGGTGCACTGGCGATGGTCGTGATCGGTTTGGGCTTGTTGGTGTTGATGACCCAGGCAACTGGCAATCGTGAAAGTTACAACCAAAATTACGAATGGTTGGTCCTGGTCAATGCCGTGGTGGCAGGTGGCCTGCTGGTCACCATTTTGTGGGGTGCGGTCAAGCTTCTGTTGCGGCTCAAGCGTGGTCAATTTGGTTCTCGCTTGCTCGTCAAGCTCGCAGGAATTTTTGCGCTGGTCGGTGTGATTCCCGGCGTCCTGATTTACGTGGTGTCCTACCAGTTTGTCTCGCGCTCGATAGAAAGCTGGTTCGATGTGAAGGTGGAGGCTGCGCTGGTCGCTGGCCTGAATCTTGGCCGAGCCACACTCGATACCTTGAGCACCGACCTCTCCAAACAAGCGCGTGCCGCTGCAACGCAATTGAGCGATGTGTCTGAGGTGGGTGCCGGCATCGCCCTGGAAAAGCTGCGAGAACAAATGGGCGTCAGCGATGCGGTGCTCTGGACGGTCAGTGGGCGCATGGTGGCCAGTGCTGGTCAATCGCGATTCCAAATTCGTCCCGAACGCCCCCCTTTGCAGCAACTCAAGGATGCACGCCAAAAAGGCAGCATCGAATGGGTGGAAGGTTTTGATGAGGCCGTCCCCGGAGGTGACAAGGGCCGAATCAAGGCCCTGGTTTTGTTGCCCCAATCGGGATTGGCCTTTGACGAAGACAAGCGCCTGCTGCAAGTGACGCAAGACCTGCCGCCGACCCTGGTGAACAACGCATTGGAAGTGCAGTCGGCTTATCGGGAATACCAGGAGCGTGCCCTCGCACGCGAAGGATTGCGCCGCATGTACATCGGCACGCTGACCCTGAGTTTGTTTATGGCGGTGCTCGGGGCCATCTTGCTGGCCGTCGTCCTGGGTAACCAGTTGGCGCGGCCGCTGCTCTTGCTGGCACTGGGCATGCGTCAAGTGGCCTCTGGTGACTTGACGCCCAAGATGGCGTTGCAAGGCAAAGATGAACTCGGTGGCTTGACCCGTTCTTTTGCAGATATGACGCAGCAACTGCTGGATGCCCGAACGAATGTGCAGCGGAGTCTGGTGCAGCTGGATACAGCACGGGGTAACTTGCAAACCATCCTCGATAACTTGACGGCAGGCGTCATGGTGCTGGACGCCCAGGGGGTTATCCAATCAGCCAATCCGGGCGCGACTCGCATCTTGCGTGTGCCTGTGGCAGCTCATCAAGGGGCGCCCCTGCCCAGCCTTCCTGGGCTTGGAAGTTTTGCGCAGGGCGTGTCCGAACAGTTTGCGATGCTGCGATTGGACTCAGACGCACATGAGCTGGACCATTGGCAAAAATCATTTGAAATTCACGCCACAGGCCAGGGGCTGACCGAGACGTCTGTGACCTTGCTGGCCCGAGGTGCAGTGTTGCCCGACGGTATGCGCCTTCTGGTGTTTGACGATATCTCCGAGATCGTGTCTGCAGAACGTGCTCAAGCCTGGGGTGAAGTGGCCAGACGCTTGGCCCACGAAATCAAGAACCCACTCACCCCGATTCAACTGTCTGCTGAAAGGCTGCAGCGCAAACTGAAGGGTAAGCTCGATGACCTGGACGATGCGGTGCTCCACAAATCGGTCAAAACCATCGTGGACCAAGTGGACGCCATGAAGCGCTTGGTCAATGAGTTTCGCGACTACGCGCGCTTGCCCTCGGCTGATCTGAAGCCTGTGCAGCTCAATGCGCTGATTTCCGATTTGATGGTTTTGTACACCAATGAGCCCAGTGATCAAGTTCCTCGTGCGCCTGTGATCACAACCCTCGACACGACTTGCCCGCCAATTTTGGGTGACGAACAACAGCTCAGACAGGTGATTCACAACTTGCTTCAAAACGCACAAGACGCCTGCGAGGTCAAAGGCGTGTTGCCACAGGGCGCTCTTGTGAGTTTGCGTACCGAATGGAACGTCTCGCGCAGCCGAGTCCGTTTGATCGTGACCGACACAGGCCCTGGTTTTGAGCCCAATATTCTCAAGCGTGCGTTTGAGCCCTATGTCACCACCAAGGCCAAAGGCACGGGGTTGGGCTTGGCGGTCGTGAAGAAAATTGCCGACGAACACGCCGCAAAAATAGAACTCGCGAATGTGATTCAGGATGGTGAAATCAAAGGCGCGCAAGTCTCGTTATCATTCGCCTTGGAATCCAAGGTGGGCGGCACGCCTCAGCCCACCCCTTGAACAGAGACAAGACAAGACACTATGGCAAATATTTTGGTGGTTGACGACGAGCTGGGCATCCGTGACCTGCTCTCAGAAATCTTGTTTGACGAGGGTCATCAAGTTGAACTCGCCGAAAATGCAGCCATGGCGCGTGAAGCGCGGTTGCGCATGCGTCCCGACTTGGTGCTGCTGGACATCTGGATGCCTGACACGGACGGCGTCAGTCTCTTGAAGGAGTGGGCAACATCGGGCTTGCTCAACATGCCCGTCATCATGATGAGCGGACACGCCACCATCGATACGGCAGTTGATGCCGTCAAAATTGGCGCGCATGCCTTTCTGGAAAAACCGATCACATTGCAAAAACTGCTGACCGCGGTGGAGCAGGGGCTTGCCCGCGACCAAGTGAAGCAGGCCGTTGTTGCTGCTTCGGCATCCCTCTCAGCGGTGGCGGCATCTGCAGTGACACATGGCGAAGTCATCGACGCTGTGCTGGCTGTTCAGCAAACCTTTGACCTTGACCGACCATTGCGCGAGGCGCGTGATGCATTTGAGAAAGCCTACTTTGAGTTCCACCTTGCCCATGAGGCGGGGTCAATGACCAAAGTGGCCGAAAAGACCGGTCTTGAGCGCACACATCTGTACAGAAAGCTCAAGCAGTTGGGCGTTGATTTATGTCGAAGCAAGCGGCCCATCTGATTTGTCTTCATGCAGTCCAAAATTCCCATTTGGCTCTGCTATAATTTTGACTTCGGCCCGGTAGCTCAGTTGGTAGAGCAGCGGATTGAAAATCCGCGTGTCGGCAGTTCGATTCTGCCCCAGGCCACCAGTTCACACCGCAAGTACGCAAGTGCTTGCGGTGTTTTACTTTGTGGGTACGCGAACACACTTGGAATTTTTCCCCAATGGTTATCGCCGGCCTGAGGGTGCGACAACAGCATTTGACCTTGTCTTCAACGCAGGGGCACAGAATTCCGATTTCAATGGTTTGAAGTGTGGGCTCAGGCGTCGTGCAGCATGCCGTCATGCACTTCCAAGGCTCCGCTGCGTTCGAGTTCGGCCAGCATCATGTCCAGCCAAGTGTGCGCATCGTGGCCTAGGCCAAATCGGCGGTGCAGGTCGTTCATGTAGGGCACTTGCAGGGCCCATTCGCTGAATTCGGCTTTGGAAATGCGCCCCCATTCCAGCAGCTTGAACTTGAGCAGGACTTTGGTGCCGTAACGCGCATGGCGTTCAGGATTGCGCGCAAAGCTTTCGAGCTTGCTTCGGGCCAGTGCCAATGCAGGGGCAACTTCTGTGAACACGGCGCCATGCCCAGGAATGACGGTGGCCGGTTGAAGCCGCTCGATCAGGTCCAGGGTCTGGCCCACTTCATCAAACGCGTCAATGCCCACCAATTCGGGGAACACCACGCCAAATCCGTTTTGCCACAGGGCATCAGCCGACATCAGCAAGCGGTGTTCAGGCGCAAACAAAATGACCGAGTGGGGATCGTGGCCGGGTGCGGCATGGACCTCCCAAGTCATGTTTCCCCAGTGGTGGCTGTCGCCAGGCTGGAGCAGGCCGGAAAAACCGAAGGGGGGACAGTTTTGGCCTGTGGGCTTGTAGCTGAGCGCGTCTTCGCGCCAAGCTTGAATATCCGGTGCCAAGCCCGGCGGTATCCAGGTTTTCAAGCCGGGGTAACGATTTTGCAAGGCCTGGTTGCCACCGCAGTGATCACTGTGCAGGTGCGTGTTGGCCAGCTGGTCCAGAGGGCGGCCTTGCAGCGCTTGCGCCACCAAGGCCAGTGTTTGGACCTGGTGGGTCACATAGCCGCTGTCCACCAAGGTGGCGCTGTTTTCGTCGCACAGCAGCACGTTGTTGGCCGACAGCCAGCCGCGCTCGAATACGGTCACGCCTGCAGGCAGGATGGGGGAAGAGTTCATGCTGACGGGCGCGGGCGCTTCATTTGTGGTTGCGCAATTCCCGTCGCAGGATCTTGCCAACGTTGGATTTGGGCAGTTCATCGCGGAATTCGATGTACTTGGGCCGCTTGTAACCGGTAAGGTTCTCTTGGCAGAAGCGCGAGACGGATTCTTCGGTCAGCATGGGGTCGTTGCGCACCACAAACACCTTGATGGTTTCACCCTGCATCGTGTCTGCGATGCCCACCACAGCGCACTCGACGACGCCGGGACAGGTCGGGATGACGTTTTCCAGCTCGCTCGGGAACACGTTGAATCCGCTCACAATGATCATGTCTTTCTTGCGGTCGACGATCCGTGTGAAACCTTCGTTGTCCATGATGCCAACGTCGCCTGTGCGCATGAAGCCATCGGTAGTGAAGGTCTTGGCATTTTCTTCGGGCTGGTTGAAATAGCCTGTCATCACGTTGGGTCCGCGGATGCAAATTTCGCCTGAACTGCCCACCGGCAGGTTGTTGCCCGCGTCGTCCTTGATGGCAATGTCGATGCTTGGCAGGGGCAGGCCGATGTTGCCGCTGAAATGGGTTTGTGTGACGGGGTTATTGGTGCCGATGGCACAGGTCTCGCTCATGCCCCAACCTTCGATCATGGCGCTGCCTGTGGCCGCTTGCCAATGCTTGGCGGTGCCTTCAGAGGCCGCCATGCCGCCGGCTTGGGTGAGTTTGAGCGATGAAAAGTCGATGGTCTTGAACATCGGGTGTTGCATCAAGGCATTGAACAGGGTATTCACCCCAGGCAACATGTGAAAGGGGCGCTGCTTGAGCACTTCGATGAACTTGGCAAAGTCGCGCGGGTTGGGGACCAGTGTCAGATGCGAGCCTTGGCGGATGGCCAGCAGGCAAAGCGTCAGCGCGAAGATGTGGTACAGCGGCAAGGCGGCGATGCTGTTGACCTTGCGCAGGTCGCCAATGCTGGCCAGTGCCGGCGAGAACCAGCCCTCTGCTTGCAAGATAGCGGCGACGATGTTGCGGTGGGTCAGCACAGCACCTTTGGACAAACCCGTGGTGCCACCCGTGTACTGCAAAAACGCGGTGTCATCCAAGGTTTGGGGTGTAGGCTTCAGGTTCAGCTGGCGGCCTTGTGAGATGGCTTTTTTGAACGGTGTGACGGTTCGCCCGCTTGTCAGCGGTAACTCGAACTCGGGCACCATTTTGGCCAAATGGCGAACGGCAAAAGTCATCCAACGCCCATACCAAGGCCCCAGCAAGTCGCCAATGGAGGCCACCACCACATGTTGCACTTGGGTGTGTTCAATCACATCTTGCAATGTGGCGGCAAAGTTTTCCAAGATGACAATGGTGGTGGCGCCGGAGTCCTTGAGTTGGTGCTGCAGCTCGCGAGCGGTGTACAAGGGGTTCACGTTCACACACGCATAGCCAGCGCGCAAAACAGCGGCCATGGTCACGGCAAACTGGGGCAAATTGGGCAGCATGATGGCCACACGGCTGCCAGCAGGCAGGCCCTTGGCTTGCAGCCAAGCTCCCAAGGCTTTGGAGAGTTCGTCCAGTTCCTTGTAGCTCATCCATCGGCCCATGCAGACCGAAAAAGGGCTGTTGCCGTGCTCCCGAAATGCCCGCTCCAGCAAGTCCGTCAAGCAGCTGTATTGCTGGGGGTCGATGTCGTGCGGGACGCCGGGGGGGTAGTTCTTCAGCCAAATACGTTCCATCGTTTTGTCTCCTTGATGCCCTGATTGTGGCCAACTGTGTGGGCGAGTGTGATCGGGCAATTCCCCAGTGAGGCCTGTATGGGTCTCTCACGCGACAAATGTCAGGGCCAAGCACAGCAGCTGACAAGGTCGGCGCATTGGGTGCAAAATAGGTGCAAACCCTTAATTCAAATGAACTCAGAACTCAACACTTCTCCTGGATTCTGGCGGCAACTTTGGCGGCGCTGGGTTTCGGCTTTTGCCTCGGGTGCGCCGGCCCATACAGGTCACAAATCTGTATTGGGCGGGTGGATTCCGATTCGCTCCCTGTCTGCGCGGCACAAACCGCGCATCTTGAAGCATTTGCTGGCTTTGAAGCCCGAGGACCGGTATTTGCGCTTCGGGTACCCAGCCACAGATGAGCAAATTGCGCGCTACGTGACGGGCTTGAACTTTGAGCGTGACGAGATTTTTGGGGTGTTTAACCGCAGGCTTGAGTTGGTAGCCATGGCCCATTTGGCCTTTTCGATCGACCCGCAATGGGCCACTTGCGCCGAGTTCGGTGTGTCGGTCGCGTCCCATCAGCGGGGCAAAGGTTTGGGCGTCCGCCTTTTTAACCATGCCGTGATGCATGCCCGCAATGAGGGGGTGAGCATGATCTTCATTCACGCTTTGAGCGAAAACGTGGCCATGCTGAAGATTGCCCGCCATGCCGGAGCCACAGTTCAGCGGGATGGCAGCGAAAGCGAAGCCTACCTGTCATTGCCCGAGGCGACGCTGGACAGCCAGTTCAGCGGAATGATGCAAGAGCAGATGGCCGAGGTGGATTACCAGCTGAAAATGCAGGCGCACCAATTTCGTGACTGGCTGGCCACAGTGCAAGAGATCCGTCAGGGCGTGCGCGATGCCCGTCACACAACACACAAGCCTTGATTTGGCGGTTTGTCATCTGAATCCGCTATCCTAGAGGCTTGCCAACAACCGCATGTCCTGCATCTCCTGACTGTGTCCGACCCTCACCCTGCGCGTTCGGTTGAACGTGAAGACAAACGCAGTTTTCTGCAAAAGCTCGCCGAATTCATCCATCCCGGCCCCGACTCGACAGACGAGTTGATCGAAACCCTGGCCGAGGCCGAGGACAACCACATCATCAATGCCGAGAGCCGCCTCATGCTTGAAGGCGTCATCCGCATGGCCGACATGACCGCTGGCGATGTGATGGTGGCCGCACCTCGGATGGATTTGTTGAACATCGAAGATCCGTTTGACCGCTTGTTGCACCAAGTGATCGAGACAGCACACTCGCGTTTCCCCGTCTACGAAGGGGAAACCGAAAACATCATTGGCATTTTGCTGGCCAAGGACTTGCTCAAGCTGCAACGGGCGCCTGAATTGAACATCCGAGCCCTGCTGCGCCCAGCAGTGTTTGTGCCCGAAAGCAAGGGGCTGAACGATTTGTTGCGCCAATTCCGGGACAACCGCAACCATCTGGCCATCGTCATCGATGAGTTTGGCCGTACCGCGGGTTTGATCACCATCGAGGACGTGCTGGAGCAGATCGTCGGCGAAATCGAGGACGAATTCGACATCGCCGACGACGAGGGTGATATTTTTGGCTTGCCCGACCGCAGCTTCCGCGTCAGTGGCGACACGTCTCTGGAGCGCGTGAGTGAAGCCTTTGGCGTGGACCTGCAAGAGGCCCGCGAAGATGCCGAAGGCCCAGACTTTGACACCATTGGCGGGCTGATTGCCCACGAAATGGGCCACGTGCCGCGACGAGGCGAAAAAGACATTCTGGCGGGCCTGCAGTTTGTGGTCTTGCACACCCGTGCTGGCGCTGTGCGTTGGTTCAAGGTGTCCCCGGTAGCTGCCGTGGACTCCTCAGAGTCCAAGGCATGAATTTCCGCCCTGAGCGAGCACGCGGTCTGTCAACCGTGTGGCCCGCTTTGGCAGGTTTAGCGCAGGCGGCGTCGATCGCCATGCCCGGCAGCGGCCAGGCACATGGCTGGTTGCAGGTTTTGAGCTTGGCCGTGCTGGCCGCTGGCTTGGCCGACATGGCCCGTCGCACATCTGTGTCACGTTCTGCACACCGACAAGCCGCTTGGTCGGGTGGGGTGTTCGCCACAGCTTGGCTGGCTGGCAGCTTTTGGTGGCTGTATGTGTCCATGCACGATGTTGGCGGCTTGCCTGCACCTTTGGCGGCGTTTGCGGTGCTGGCTTTGGCGGCCGCGTTGGCGCTGTATTACGCCGCCGCGTGTGCTGCGTGGCTGGTTTTGGCGCGCGGGATGTTGGCGCAGCGGCCGGGTGCAATCAGTGTTGTGTTTGCCGCCCTGTGGACTTTGGCCGAGCTCATGCGCGGGCGCTGGTTGACCGGCTTTCCCTGGGGCGCGGGCGGTTATGCGCACGTCGATGGTGTGCTTTCGGTTTGGGCGCCTTGGGCAGGGGTGTACGGCATGGGCGCTTTGGCGGCTTGGTTGGCCATGCGCTTGGCGCTGTCGGGTTGGCGGCTGCGCGCGCTCAAACCCTTGGTCGGTTTGGGTGTGGTGACTTGGGGGCTGCAGCTTTGGGGCCCCAGTTTCACCACCACCGCAGGGGTG
>JACCDH011788331.1_pt1 | contig 11358 bp, 13 predicted proteins | sample 7442481 | NCBI WGS metagenome assembly JACCDH01 (sample SAMN15323433, study PRJNA562643) | freshwater metagenome | isolation source: river surface water | place: USA:Blue River Watershed | collected 2017-08-15 | reverse complement strand
GGCAGTAGTTTCAAATAATCGCTCGATCGCTTCAGCAGTTTTAGCGGCACGCCGGAGATCGCTGGTATATAAAACATCAAATTGAAGAGAAATGCGTTTAAGGGCTTGAGCCATTTGCTTGGCCTGGGCAATCCCTCGAGCATTTAAATCGGTATCTGTATGGCCTTGCAGGCGCCGCGCAGCATTCCAGTCGGTTTCTCCATGGCGTACTAAGCAAAAGCGAGTGATAGTCATGCGTTAATCATAAAGACTGAATTATCTTCTTGGGTTACTGACATATTACAGCCTGATATTAGCAATTGTTAATACAATCAATCTAATACTAAAAAAGGGCGATAGTGAATAAAGAAAGCAAGGGAATGCTAATTGGTTTTATAGGCATTCTGATCTTTAGCTTAACGCTGCCGGTAAGTAAGATTGCTGTTTTAAGCTTCAATCCTTATTTCATCGCATTTGGCAGAGCTGTTTTAGCTGGCTTATTTGCGCTTGCCTATCTGCTTTACAAAAAAGAGCCTACTCCTTCAAAAGTAGACTTTGTAAAGTTTGTTGTGATTGCGTTGGGTGTGGTGTTTGGATTCCCCATCTTCACCACCGTAGCAATGGCAGAGGGCTCCTCGTCCCATGGAGCAGTTATTTTGGGCATGATGCCATTAGCTACAACTGTCATTGGAGTTTTGCGCTTTAAGGAAAGACCTTCTATAGGTTTTTGGTTGGTGTCTCTATTAGGCGCTGGTCTGGTGGTGATATATGCGTTGTTAAAGAGCTCCGGAAGCTTTACTTACATCGATGGCCTCTTAGTTCTAGGCGGCATTAGCGCTTGCATTGGCTATGTAGAGGGTGGTGAACTTTCCAGAAGAATGAATCCTCGCGCTGTTATTTCATGGGCATTAGTCATCTCCTTGCCGGTGAATATGATGATGGCGTGGCTAAGTTATAGCCCTGAATATATTGATGCGAGCGCAGTAGCCTGGACTAGTTTTGTTTACTTGAGCTTATTTCCCATGTTTTTGGGATTCTTTTTTTGGTATGAGGGATTAGCAATAGGCGGTATTGCTCGAGTAAGTCAGGTGCAACTTATTCAACCATTCTGCACACTGATTGCAGCAAGCATTTTATTGGGAGATTCACTAACTTTGATGAATATTATTTTTGCAGTCTTAGTTGTTTCAACGGTGATGCTCGGCAAGAGAATGTTGGTAAAACGGGATTAAAACGAGAGCTTAAGATTTTTCTGAATATATTTTGCTTCGGTAGAAATTAAAAAGCCCCATTTGGTGGGGCTTTTTAATTAGGACGCAACAACGGGTTGCTTGCTAAGTGCACGCAAAATTTTGCCTTTCTCTTTGGGCTTCGTGCTGGCCTCTAATAGCTTAGTCAGTTGGGCTGTATTAAGCGGTCCCAAGCGAGTTTTACCTGTTTTGGTGAGCATTGAGTCATTTTTTCTGTTTTTCTGATTTTGGCCTACAGCCATAAAGTTTCCTAGAGTTTTGAAATGATGGGCCCTTCAGAATGGCTGAGAGGACTCCCCTATCTAGGGCGCACAATAGTGATCACAATTCAGAATAACAGCTAACAAGCTTCGAAGCTATGATGTTGTGATGATGAATATACCCAACCTTATTTTTGCCCTAGTGATGGGGTTTTTGATGTCTGCAAGTATTACGTTAGCCACCACATTAGTTCGTATTGGCCTTACAGAAGACTTATTATGGGTATGGCTTGAAGTCTGGGCAGTAGCCTATCCAGTCGCTATTATTTGTATTTTGTTTTATCGACCGCTTGCCAGCAGAATGACCACAAAAATTTTGGAATCACTAGGTTTGACTCAACATTAAAGAGCACAAGAGAGACTAATAAATGACGGCATCAATAAAAAATCTACTATTAGGGATATGTTGCGCATTTACTCTAGCGGCTTGTGCGGCGGTGTATACCGATGCGTCTGACGCAAATCATGTGACGTTTTTAAATACTAGCGGTGAGTCGATTGAACAGTTGACGAGAAAAGCAAACGCCTATTGTGAGCAGTACGGAAAAACAGCTTCTTTCAGGGCCAGCGATACTCAGCTTGTCACCGTATTTGACTGCAAGCCTATTCCTTCATCAGCCCGCTAGATCAGACTGATAAATTAAACCTGCATGCTCTCGTAGGGCGTGGAACTGAATGGATTCCCAGCGCTGTTGTGCAACATCTAGCTCAGATTTGTGCGAGGCCAGGAATACGGCGGCCCCAACAACATCTTCTGCCATACGATGAATGTTCTCTTGAGTAAATTTTTTCAGAGCCACTGGATCCTCTGAGCTAACCCAGCGAGCTAAGCTATAGCGCGCGGGTAGTAGTCGGACTTCTGCGCCATATTCTGTCTGGAGGCGATGGCTAACCACCTCAAATTGCAATTGTCCAAATGCGCCCAGTAGCATGGTGCCCCCAGCCATTGGTCTAAATACCTGAATGGCCCCTTCTTCACCTAATTGCATGAGTCCGGTTCGCAATTGTTTTGAGCGCAATGGATCGGCTGATTCAACCATACGAAAAATTTCTGGAGCAAAGAATGGTAAGCCGGTAAATTGCAATTGCTCGCCTTCAGTAAGAGTATCCCCTAAACGCAGCAAGCCATGATTAGGCAAACCAATGATGTCACCGGGAAATGCCTCATCCAAAATATCTCTACGTTGCGATAAGAATGAAAGCGCATTATTTGTCCGCACCTCTTTGCCATTGCGACAAATTTTTAACTTCATACCGCGCTGAAAGTGGCCAGAGCAAATACGTAAAAATGCTACGCGGTCGCGGTGGGCAGGATCCATATTGGCTTGAATTTTGAATACCACTGCTGAGAATTTACTTTCTGCAGGACTGACTTCACGTTGTAATGCTTTGCGAGAGCCCGGTGATGGCGCCAACTCAACCAAGGTGTTGAGAATCTCGCGCACGCCAAAATTATTAATCGCAGAGCCAAAGAAAACAGGTGATTGACGCCCTGCCAGAAAGGCTTCTAGATCAAAAGTGGGCATCGCCTCCTGAATTAATTCAACTTCAGAAAGGGCATTCTCGAGGTCTGTACCAAGACGCGCCTTGAGGGCTGGATCGTTGACATCGACTACCGCATGTGAATCCTCGGTGACGCGATCTTCGCCCGCCTTGAACATGCGCATACGAGAGTTGGCAATATCAATCACGCCAGCAAAAGATTTGCCCATGCCGACTGGCCAAGTGAATGGCACTACTTCAATTCCTAGCGCTGTTTCAATTTCATCCATTAACTCCATGGGAGGCTTTACCTCTCGATCCATTTTGTTTATGAAAGTAACGATAGGTGTGTTGCGTGCGCGACAGACTTCAAGCAAGCGTAGGGTTTGCGACTCCACGCCATTGGCTGCATCAATCACCATGAGAGCTGAGTCAACAGCAGTGAGCACGCGATAAGTATCTTCGGAAAAATCTTGGTGACCTGGGGTATCTAATAAGTTAATAATGCAATCACGATATTCCATCTGCATTACCGAGCTTGCTACCGAGATACCACGCTGCTTTTCAATTTCCATCCAGTCGGATGTTGCATGACGACTTGCTTTGCGTGCTTTAACGCTACCCGCAATTTGAATGGCACCCGCGTAGAGTAATAACTTTTCAGTAAGCGTAGTTTTACCTGCATCTGGGTGGGAGATGATGGCAAAGCTACGACGTCTAAGGACTTCTGCGCCTGGAGTGCTGGAGATCGGGGTATCGATGGTGATTCTGCGTTGATTAATCTATGAATGAACGCAATTATAAGCTTCTGAATTTCTTAAAACTGCTCTTCAGGTCTGACATAACGCCACTGACCTGGCGGCAGCGGGCCCAAAGAGATGCGTCCCATCCTGACCCTTTTAAGCCCTAACACTTTTAAGCCAACCATTTCACACATCCGCCGAATTTGACGTTTACGTCCCTCTCGCAATACAAAGCGAAGTTGATCTTCATTCTGCCAGCTTACCTGAGCTGGTTTTAGTTCAACTCCATCAAGAGATAGGCCATGTCGTAGACGATCTAAATCTTCAAACGAGAGTCTTCCTTCGACACGCACTAAGTATTCTTTCTCGATGGGACTATTTTCACCAATCAATAATTTAGCAATACGACCATCTTGAGTTAAAACCAGCATACCTGTGGAATCTATATCCAGCCTGCCCGCAGGAGCCAATCCCTTCGTATTAAAACGTGGACTTCTGCCTTTATCTAAGGGGCTAGCAAAATAGTTCTCTGGGGTGATTAACGATGCGGCAGGTTGATATTCTTGCTCATCGTCATAGTGAGAAATGTATCCCACCGGTTTATTGAGAATGACAGTAACTCGAGATGCCTGCTGTGCCTTAGCACCAGATTGCAACTCAATTTTCTGATGACGATATGCCCGCACACCCAATTCATTCACTACTTCCCCATCAACAGTCACTAGTCCTTGCTCAATGTATGAATCCGCTTCACGGCGTGAACAAAGCCCAAGCTCGGAGAGTAATTTTGAGACGCGTACCTTTTCTTCCATGACCATATTATCGGCGATCTATGGACCCCTATTGGGTAGATGTAGTATCTCAGTAAGGCAACGATAGGATTGCTTGAATATTATTCGAAAAAGATTTGAAAAGGATGTCCAAATGACGGCCGCATTGAAAAAACCCCCATTCTATAAAATCCTTTATTTTCAGGTACTTGCAGCTGTTGTACTGGGGGTTCTATTGGGGAACTTCTATCCTTCTTTGGGTGTCGATATGAAGCCTCTTGGAGATGCCTTTATTAAAGGCATCAAGATGTTGATTGCCCCAATTATCTTTTGTACGGTGGTAGTCGGTATTGCCGGCATGGAGGATATGAAGAAGGTTGGGAAAACAGGCGGACTGGCACTTTTGTATTTTGAAATAGTGAGCTCCATTGCACTGATTGTTGGTTTAGTAGTGGTCAACGTTCTTCAGCCAGGTGTCGGTATGAATATTGATCCTGCTAGTTTGGATACCAAAAGTATCGATGCCTATACTGGCCCTGGAAAAATGGCTAGTACCACCGAGTTTTTGCTCAACATTATTCCTAATACCGCTATAGATGCTTTTGCAAAAGGCGAAATTTTGCAAGTGCTCTTTATTGCTGTTTTATTTGGTTTTGCTCTGCATAAATTTGGTGGCAGAGGTACTTTGGTATTTGATTTAATCGAGAAATTTTCCCATGTGCTTTTTGACATTATCGGCATCATCATGAAATTTGCTCCTATTGGAGCATTTGGCGCAATGGCTTTTACGATTGGAAAGTATGGAGTTGGCTCTTTGTTTTCATTAGGCAAACTAATGGGCGCCTTCTATCTGACTTGTCTGCTGTTTGTATTTATTGTGTTGGGCTTAATTGCGCGTTTCAACGGATTTAGTATTTTTAAATTCGTCAGCTACATTAAAGAAGAGTTGTTAATTGTTTTAGGAACCTCTTCGTCAGAATCTGTTTTGCCTCGCATGATGGAAAAAATGGAGCTCTTGGGCGCCAAGAAAAGTTGCGTAGGTCTGGTTATACCTACAGGCTATTCCTTTAATTTAGATGGCACATCGATTTACTTAACTATGGCGGCAGTATTTATTGCGCAAGCGACCGATACTCCCATGACTATTACGCAGCAAATCACCCTTTTATTGGTTCTGCTTTTAACGTCGAAGGGTGCGGCAGGCATCACGGGTAGTGGCTTTATCGTCCTGGCTGCCACACTATCTGCAGTGGGGCATGTTCCAGTTGCGGGATTGGCTATTATTTTGGGTATCGATCGCTTTATGTCGGAGGCACGTGCACTAACCAACTTAGTCGGTAACGGCGTCGCCACAATAGTGGTTGCCCGGTGGACTGGCGAGCTAGATCAAAAACAATTAACGAGCGTGCTGAATAAAGATAACTGGATGGAAGCCCAAGAGCCAGAAGTATTACTAGATCAAAAGCAAGACAAAATGCATTAGTTAGGCCCTAACGATGTGTACGCTGCAGGGAGCCTCTTCGACAATCTTGGTCATTGAGGTTCTCCAAGGCGTTACTTTGTTGGGTAGTTTGTGGGATGCCCCAATCAAAATGAGCGATGCATCATTATCTTTAGCGAATTCAACAATTCTGGAGGCAGGATCAAGAGCCTCTAGTACGTGATAAGAAATTCTCTCCGGAGGAAGTTTTAACGGTTTAGCCCAATCCATCAGTTGTACTAAATGGCCGCGCACGATCCCGCTAGCAGTCTCATTTTCTTGATTGCCTTCGAAGGTCGGTGTGCTGCTAATAGTACTTAAGCAGACTAGTCGGCTTTCAGGATAAGCATTTAAAAGATGTTTAGCGGTAATCTGCATGCGCTCGCGTAAATCTTGATCAGATTGACGAGTATCAATCGCCGCAATCATGAGGGGCGCATCAAAGTTACCCATACTCGGGCGTGGACTAGGAGAGGGTTCATAGCCCGCAGCCTTAAACATGCCTTTAAGGTTCTGCCAAAAACTGGGTGGCTCTACTCGATCGGCGCGTTCAGTTAGAGTTACCCCTTCCGGATCACGCAATACTTGTCGCAGGCGAGCAGCACTTTGATAGCGATCTGCAGCGCGCGGCTCTAGACATCGGAGCACTACCTCTTGTAGCCAGCGTGGTATTTCTCTTCGAATAGCACGAGGAGGAAATGGCTCGGCCCACATTCTTCTGCGCAAACCACTCATCGTTTGAGGATTGCCATGCGGCAGCTCACCGGTGAGAAGCTCGTACATGACTGCACCAATCGAATAAATATCACTTCGAGAGTCAGAACGAATACCAGCTACTTGCTCTGGAGAAATATAGGGTGCTGAACCAACGCCTTTGCGCATCTCCTCTACGAGCAAATCGGGATATCGAGCATGATGCGATAAACCAAAATCAATGAGCGTTAATTTACCTTTATCGTCGATCAAGATATTTTCTGGTTTGATATCCAGATGAATTGCATCCTGCGAATGGAGAGACTGCACGGCTTGTGCAAGATCAGCGCCAATGCGCACCACTTCATCAATCGTAAATTGCTTGCCTTCTTTGATGTAATCTTCTAGCGGGCGACCCTCAACACGTTCCATGGCGATATAAGGTCGGGTGGCCATATTGCCAGCACCTAAATATTTTGGAACATACGGACTTTTTAGTGCACGCAAGATAGTGAGTTCTGTTTCAAAGCCAATCAGACTTTCTACAGGCTGATCTTTGCCGACTCGCGGTATCTTCAAAAGAATAGGAACATCAATACCTTCTTTTGTTGCTGAAAAAAGACTGGCCATTCCGCCGCGATGAACTTCTTTACCCAAGATAAAGCCATCTACTACTTTGCCTTCTTGGAATATATCGTCTACCGCTTCAATATCAGTATTGATGGCCATTAGTTTTTATTTACCGGTAATGAGTCGGTTTGCTAGATCTTCTGGCAGGCCCGCACGGCGTACCTTTTCTGCAGCGGTGAAATGATCGTAAGGCACGCGATGAAAGGTAAGGGTCTCTGATGTAGGTTCAAAAACAGCAAAGCAGGCTTCTGGATTGCCATCTCTTGGCTGCCCCATGGAGCCCACTACACCGACCCATTGACGATGTTGCAGTACGGGTATTTCTTCGCCAGGATGGGGTGCAAAACGAATTAATTTTCCAACCGCGCTTTGATAAAAGAGGGCTTGTTCATGAGCATGACCTACAAAGGTATAGGTTTTTCCAGAGTTTTGTACACAGCGCCAAGCACTCATGCTATCCGTTATGTAATTCCAGTCGGCAGGATTGTGCGCAGACGCATGAACAAAGCAAATGTTTTTTTCTAAAACTATCAGCGGTAGATTTTTTAGAAAATTGACGTGTTCATTGCTTAGTTGAGATTTGGTCCACTCAATGGCGGCATTAGCGCTGGCGTTCATTTGATGACGGCTATCTTTAAAAATAGCCTCATCATGATTGCCAAGGATGGCAATCGCCTTTTTCTTCTCCACAAGATCGCCTATGCGATTAATCAAAGCTACTGGATCAGCGTTGTAGCCTACGAGATCTCCTAAGAAGACCATACGGGTCACTCCAAGCTCTTCAGCGCGAGCCATGCAGGCCTCGAAAGCTTCTAAATTACTATGGAGATCAGCAAATAGCCCAATGCGTTCAGTCATTCCTTAATGATAGGACAAATGACCTTTATATAGAAGGGTTATAGGGGCTAGGAGCGCTATCCGGTCGATTTTTGAAACGCTTATGAACCCAGTAATACTCCGCTGGCCGCAGTCGAATTTCTTGTTCAAAGTATTGATTTAAGCGCGCGGTATCTGACTTAGGATCCGCTCCAGGAAAGTTCTCTAGAGGCTCTCTAATTTCACAAAGATAGCCTGATTCATCTGCTTTTAGGGTGGTTGTCATAAGGCATACCTCAGCACCCGTAATCTTTGCTAAACGAGAAATTGTGGTGATAGTGTTAGTTTGAATTCCAAAAAAAGGAACAAACTCAGAATCCTTAAGACCTAAATCAATATCAGGTGCAATGATGATGAAATCACCATTACGAATTTCACGAATGATTGCTTTTGCATTGCCTTGTCGATCAATCGAATTTCCACCAAAACGATTGCGCCACTCCACAATCTGCTTATTAAAAAATGGATTTTTCATTCTTTGAAAAAAACCAGAGGTGCGTGGCCAATGCTTTTCTTTTGAGAGGGCGCTCAAAATAATGCTACCTTCGATACCGGTAAAATGCATATTCACCAGAATGCGGGGTTTTTTGCTCGAAAGATCAACCGCTGATTTCACTTCGATCATTTTGCTCAGTTGTTTGGTGCTACCGCACCAGATAATACTTTTCTCAACTAGGCTGCGACCGAGTAATCGCCAGTGCTGTTTGCTTAGGCTATCAATCTCTGCTGGATTTAATTTGGGAAAACACAAGCGGAGATTAGTTTTCACTACGCGATTTCTATCGCTCGGTATGCGAGCAGCAATAAATCCAAGGCCATAGCCAAGAGAAACTAATAGCTGATAGGGTAATAGAGCAAGGAGCCTAAGTAGAGCAACGCCTACTTGATTAGAAATGGTTTTGAGCAAATTAGTTTTGCTCAGATTCGTAACGCTTGGTGGACTTTGCATAGCGCTCGGTCATTTCTTCGATCGAGCTACATGACATTCCTAAGTCATTTACCAGTCCAGTTTCAAGTCGATATGCCCAGCCGTGTACGGTTAACTCTTGTCCTCGCGACCACGCATCCTGCACAATAGTTGTCTCACAAACGTTCACTACTTGCTCGATCACATTAAGCTCACACAAACGATCTTGTCGTTTAGCTGTAGGGAGCAACTCCCCTAAATAGCGCTCATGTTTTTGATGAACATCCTTCACGTGACGCAACCAGTTATCGGCAAGCCCTACACGTTTATCTATTAGTGCTGCATGCACGCCAGAGCAACCATAATGGCCTACGACCAAAATATGTTTCACTTTTAACAAGTCGATTGCAAACTGAATAACGGATAGACAATTTAAGTCTGTATGAACCACTACATTCGCTACATTTCGGTGAACGAACAGTTCGCCGGGTAATAAATTCACAATATCATTTGCTGGTACTCGGCTATCAGAGCAGCCTATCCATAAATATTCAGGGGCCTGCTGAGAAACGAGGCGCTTAAAGAATTCGGCATCCTTTGACACCATTCCCTCGGCCCAAGTCCGATTGTTAATAAATAATTGTTCTAGCGCTTGAGAATTCGTTGTTGTCATAGTTTCAGTTTAAAGTACTTTGATGTCACCTATTTGGTTAAAACAGACCCCTAGTGGAACCATCCTCAATTTACATTGCCAACCAGGGGCCAAGCAAACCAAGGTTGTTGGCTTGCATGACGGTTGCTTAAAGATTTCTCTGCAAGCACCGGCCCTTGAAAATAAGGCGAATGAACTCTTGCTAGCTTGGCTTTCAAAGCAGTTGAGAGTACCGCAAAAACAAATTCAATTCGTTTCTGGACAAAATAGCCGCAAGAAGCGAGTGGAAATATGGGGCCCTATCAGCCCCGAGCAAATTGTTCGATTACTGACTCCATGATGAGCCGATCTACCAAAAAATAGCCCACAAAATTCCCAGAATAAGAACCCATTTGCCAAAGTAATAAACGGATCGATGTTTGGCCTTTAGCTTTTTCGCTTGGGCGCGCAAATGATAAAAATAGGTAAACAGAACATTCACAAAACCTATTTGTTCTCCCTCAACATTTTGTGAGGAGGCTGCGCTCATCACATTCCGTCCGAACCAACGATTGAAGAGTTGCACTACTTTGGTGTAAACGGGCCGTTCAACATCACAAAATAAGATGATTCTTTGTTGATCTGTTTCGTTGGCAGCATAGTGAATATAGGTTTCATCAAATATGACCGCTTCTCCATCCTTCCAATAGTAGCGCTCACCATCCACATCAATAAAGCATTTAGGATCATTGGGTGTAAGGAGACCAATGTGATATCGCAACGATCCTGCATAAGGGTCACGATGGCGCACCAGTGTTGCCCCAGGCGGTAATGAAGCGAACATGGCAGCTTTAATCGATGGAATCGATTTCAGAAGCGCTACCGTTTTTGGGCATTTTTCTTTGGCAGATGGAACCTCTTTTCCATACCAGCACAGGTGAAAACGCTTCCAGCCAGTCCGGAAGAAAGAGTTAAAGCCAATATCGTTATATCCAGTGGCTGCAGCAATAGAGCCGCCCTCCTGTAAAGAAAGGGCTTCTTGTCGTATGGTTTCCCAGTTGTCTTGGATCACTTTCATCTCCGGAAATTGGGAGACTGGAATATAGGCGCCAGGCTTTATCTTTGAAAATAAATAGAGCAATGTGTTAACTGGCGCTAAAAGTACCTGGTAGTCAGTCAGCGACCGCACTACTCCGAAACGTACATTTCCCCTGAAATAGACATAAATCGCAGATGCTATAAAAACAAAAAAAATAATGTGGCGAATTTCCATGGGTTTGTCTGATTAAGGTAGTTGCCTACATTTTAATTTGGATGACAGCTCTAGATGGACTATTTATTGGCTGTAGATGCTCATATACTCTCCATAGAAGACATAATGACCTGCTTAGGGGTTATGTTGGGATTGACCAAGGAAATTCTGATGAATAGCTTTATAAAATGGCTCTTAAGCCTTGTTTTAATTGGGTTAGTGGGCATTTCGGTCTACACTTGGGCAATGCTCAATTGGAGCTACGGAAGCGGTGAGCGAGCTGGATATGTACAAAAATTCTCCAATCGCGGTTATTTATGTAAAACCTGGGAGGGTGAACTGGCAATGGTTTCGATGCCTGGAACAATGTCAGAAAAATTCCTCTTTACGGTGCGTGAGGATGCT
>JACCDH010294602.1_pt1 | contig 11358 bp, 9 predicted proteins | sample 7442481 | NCBI WGS metagenome assembly JACCDH01 (sample SAMN15323433, study PRJNA562643) | freshwater metagenome | isolation source: river surface water | place: USA:Blue River Watershed | collected 2017-08-15 | reverse complement strand
TCCGGAGTTAAAAAAGTTGTTGCTGGAAACCTCACTGATTCAGAGTTAGCAGAGCTTAAGGTTGCAGCTGAAGCGGTACGGGCAAAACAAGCAGATGTTAAGGATCTCTAGAAATAACAAGTTGAGAAAGGTACCTAGATGAGCAAGATCAAAGTGCAGGGAACGGTCGTCGAGCTTGACGGCGATGAAATGACCCGAATTATCTGGGATTTCATCAAGAAACAACTGATTTTGCCTTATCTAGATATCAATCTGGAGTACTACGACCTTGGAATTCAACACCGCGATGCCACAAATGATCAGGTAACCATCGACTCTGCACATGCCATTCAAAAGCATGGCGTCGGTGTTAAGTGCGCAACCATTACCCCAGATGAGGCACGTGTCAAAGAGTTTGGCCTTAAGCAGATGTGGAAGTCTCCAAATGGAACTATCCGCAACATCTTGGGTGGAGTTATCTTCCGCGAGCCGATCATTATCAAAAACGTTCCTCGGTTAGTTCCTCATTGGAGCAAGCCAATTGTGATTGGCCGTCACGCTTTTGGTGATCAATACCGTGCCACAGATTTCCGAGTTCCAGGAGCTGGAAAGCTGACCATAACCTTCACACCAGAAGATGGCTCAAAGCCAATGGAGTTCAATGTTTTTGATTTCAAGAGCTCCGGAGTTGCGATGGCGATGTACAACTTGGATGACTCAATTAGAGATTTTGCGCGCGCCTCATTTAATTATGGAATCGCCCGTAAATATCCGGTCTATCTCTCAACTAAGAACACAATTCTTAAGGCTTACGATGGTCGTTTTAAGGATATCTTCGCCGAGATTTATGAAAATGAGTTCAAGGCTGAGTTTGAGAAACTGGGCTTGGAGTATGACCATCGCTTAATCGATGACATGGTTGCAACATCTCTGCGTTGGGAGGGCGGCTATATCTGGGCCTGCAAGAACTACGATGGCGATGTTCAATCAGACACCGTTGCTCAGGGTTATGGATCACTAGGTTTGATGACCTCAGTTCTTATGTCTCCAGATGGAAGAACTGTTGAAGCAGAGGCGGCTCATGGCACCGTTACCCGTCACTATCGTGATCACCAAGCCCGTAAGGCCACCTCAACAAATCCAATCGCATCAATCTTTGCTTGGACCCAAGGTCTACAGCACCGCGCTAAATTAGATAACACCCCAGAGCTGGCAAAGTTTGCGGCAACTCTAGAGCGGGTTTGTATCCAAACCGTAGAAAGCGGAAAGATGACAAAGGATCTTGCGCTACTAATCAGTGAAGATGCTCCTTGGCTAAATACCCAAGAGTTCCTATCTGCCATTGATGAAAATCTACAAAAGGCCATGAAGTAGTAAATACGCTGCAATTTGCAATAAAAAAGCCCCCGAAAACTCGGGGGCTTTTTTAATCTACTGTTATTTCAAACGCTTGCCATCAGCAACGTTGAATAGATGAACCGCATCGCCCTTTGCAGATACGGTTACGGTCTGACCTGACTTCGGTGGGTTCTTTGGATCCCAACGCACAATAACCTGCGCGCCCTCATCAGATGCGTTAGCAAACTTGACAGATGAATCAGCTGGCTTGCCGTAAACAAATGCATCGGCACCCAGCTCTTCAACAACCTCAACCTGAATATCAAAGCCCTTAGAGGCTGGGGTAAATCCTTCTGGGCGGATACCAACGATTACCGATGATCCGGCAGAGGCTGGAACATCTAGCTCTAGACCACCAAGCTTTGCTTTGCCGCCAGATACTGGAGCAATTAAAAGGTTCATTGCGGGAGATCCGATAAATCCAGCAACGAAAGCGTTAGCAGGATTGTCATAAAGATTTCTTGGGGTATCAACCTGTTGTAGCAATCCATCTTTAAGCACCGCTACGCGATCACCCATTGTCATAGCTTCTACCTGATCATGTGTTACATAAACAGTAGTAATTCCTAGTCTGCGTTGTAGAGCAGCAATTTGGGTACGGGTTGCCACACGCAATTTGGCATCAAGGTTTGAAAGTGGTTCATCCATCAAGAAGACCTGTGGCTCGCGAACAATTGCTCGACCCATAGCCACACGCTGACGTTGACCACCAGATAGCGCCTTCGGTTTGCGCTCTAGATATGGTTCGAGATCAAGCAACTTTGCTGCTTCTAAAACTCGGCGATCACGTTCTTCCTTTGATACGCCAGCAATCTTTAGAGCAAAGCCCATGTTTTCTGCAACTGTCATGTGCGGATAAAGCGCATATGACTGGAACACCATCGCGATATCACGATCTTTCGGTGCAACATTTGTTACATCACGATCGCCAATAAAAATCGCACCGGTGTCGATCTCCTCGAGTCCGGCAAGCATGCGAAGTGATGTTGATTTACCGCAACCAGATGGTCCGACTAAAACCAAAAACTCACCGTCATTAACGGTGAGATTCAATTTATCGACTGCAGGGGTTGTGGTTCCTGGATAGATGCGAGATGCATCTTTGAATACAACTGATGCCATTTTTTTCTTCCTTCTCCGGGCAGGTACGTGCCCGACGCTCCGTTGGATGAAGTAAGTCCACATCGCTGTGGATGCGGCGAAGGCTACGCGTGAGTTGAGCGTGAGGGAAGGGGGAAGCAAAGGTTTTTTGGCCAGCTTGGCCCCTGTTCTTATAACCTAGGCCACCTTATGGACCCTGATGGTGCCCAAGCGAGTATCCCGGCCTTCAACCTAGGCGGTTTCGCGCTAGATCTTGGCGTTGTTCTCTTTTTCATTTTCCTAGCTTCCATCTTTGTTGCTGCCGAAATCGCATTGATTTCCCTGCGGGAGGGCCAGGTCAAGACTTTGGCCGAGCGCGGCAAACGGGGTGCCCGAGTAGCTGCTCTAGCCTCCAGTCCAAACCGATTTCTAGCCGCGGTTCAAGTTGGTGTCACTCTAAGCGGATTTTTGTCGGCAGCTTTTGGTGCCGAACGGTTGGGAAATTATGTAATACCACGTTTAGTAGAGCTGGGCCTAAGTCAAGGGGTTAGCGAAACCCTTTCCTTAATCGGATTAACTCTGGTGATTGCCTACTTCTCATTGGTATTTGGCGAACTTGTTCCCAAACGATTGGCGTTGCATTCAACAGAGAAGATTGCGCTTCTAGTTGCTACGCCAGTTTCAATAACTGCGCGACTATTCCGTCCCTTAATTTGGATTCTCTCTCACTCTTCGGATTTTGTGCTACGTATTTTTGGTGTCGATCCAAAGGCTTCGCGCGAGGATATGTCGGAAGAGGAGCTGGTTGATTTAGTAACTGGTCACAAAGCTTTAACTGAAGAAGAGCGGGATATTGTTGAAGAGGTTTTCAACGCCAGTGAGCGACAAGTGCATGAAGTCATGGTGCCGCGCACCGAAGTTGATTTTCTTGATGGTAATTTAAGTGTCGCCGAAGCGATTCGTGTTGCTGTGGAGAAAGCGCACTCTCGTTACCCAGTAGTTCGTGGAACAAGTGATGAGGTAATTGGTTTCATACACGTTAGAGATTTAATGGATCCAGAGGTTGCTGGAAGCAACAAACCAATCGTCAACTTTGTGCGCGAAATAGTTTTCTTACCTGGCACAAAAGGGGTTTTGCCTGCTCTCTCTGAAATGCGTACCCAGCGTCAGCAAATAGCTATTGTGCTGGATGAATATGGTGGAACTGATGGAATCGTCACCATGGAGGATCTAGTAGAGACTCTAATTGGTGATATTCATGATGAATACGATGATCAAACGGCAGAGGTCTCCAATCAAACCCGGTCCGGAGATTACGAGATTGATGGCTTAATCTCCTTGGAGGATATGGCGGAGCAAACCGGCGTTGAGATCCCAGAAGGTCCATATGAAACCCTCAGTGGTTATGTGATGCACTCTTTAGGTCGCATCCCAGAGATTAATGATGTTCTCCATGTTGAGGGTGCTCGAATGACGGTATTGACCATGGAAGGTAAGCGTGTGGGAACGTTGTTGCTTTCTCGCGATCAGGACCAACAAGAGATAAATCAGACAGATTTCAAAAATAATTGAGAAGATAACCCAATGAAGCGTGTGTTATCTGGGATTCAGCCCACCGCGGAATCTTTCCATTTAGGAAATTACTTGGGTGCGGTTCGGCAATGGGTGGAGTTGCAGAAAACTCATGATGCTTTTTACTGTGTAGTTGACTTACACGCACTCACTGTGGAAACCGAGCCAGCGGTTTTGCGCCGACGCACCTTGGTTGCAGCAGCACAGTTAATTGCACTTGGCTTAGATCCTCAGAAGTGCACCTTATTTATTCAATCCCATGTACCAGAGCACAATCAATTAGGTTGGGTTTTAGAGTGCCTAGCTGGTTTTGGTGAAGCTAGTCGCATGACACAGTTCAAAGATAAATCTCAAAAGAGCGGTGCAGATCGCACAGTTGTCGGATTATTTACCTATCCAATCCTGCAGGCTGCTGACATTATGCTCTACCAAGCTAATTTAGTTCCGGTCGGCGAGGACCAAAGACAACATATCGAGTTAACCCGTGATTTAGGGCAGCGTTTCAATTCGCGATATGGTCAAACTTTTGTAATTCCAGAGGCCTACATTTTGAAGAGCGCGGCAAAAATAAATGATTTACAGGACCCAACCGCCAAGATGAGTAAATCAGCCGCATCAAACTCTGGGGTAATCGATATCTTGGATTCAGCTGATGTGAATATTAAGAAGATTAAAAGTGCGGTAACCGATACCGGTAAAGAGGTAGTTTTTGATGAGAAAAACAAGCCTGGAATCTCAAATCTGTTAACCATCCACTCTGCTCTCAGCGGCAAATCCATCTCTGATCTAGAAAATGAGTTTGCCGGCAAAGGTTATGGCGATTTCAAATCTGCCGTCGCGGAGGTAGTGACAGATTTCTTTGCCCCGGTGCGCGAGAGAACTCAAGAGCTATTGGCAGATGAAACAGCTTTACTTCAACTGCTTGCGGTTGGTAGCCAAAAAGCTAGAGATGTAGCAGCAAAAACTTTGGCGCAGACCTACTCTGCTCTTGGTCTTGTACCGCCGGCAAATTAACAGCTCAACATGAAACTGCGGGCGCTGCTCTTAATCTTTACGTTGATTTTGTCTGCGATTTCGCCAGCCAGCGCCGAGAACTCCTCGACCAAAGTGGCGGTGGCATATGACATCGGTTTTCTAGGTGACAACTCCTTTAATGATGCGGTTAACAATGCTTTGGTAACAGTTAAGAAAAAGTACAGCTTGGTAGAGCCATTTATCCGTGAGGTGCCAACTAATGGTTCTGCCGTTGATCGATTGTCACGACTTAGATTTTTAGCTCAAAACGGTTACAACCTAATAATCGCGGTGGGTTCGGGATATCGCGAGACGGTGCGCCGGGTTTCTATGGAGTACCCACAAATTCAGTTTGCCGTGATAAATGACAAAGCTATTGGACAGATGAATGTCTCAAATATCTATTTTCGAGAAGATCATGGTGCATATTTAGCTGGAGTTATCTCGGCTTTATTTTCCAAAAGAAAAAGTATTGGATTTATTGGCAGCGAACCGGAGTTGTTTGCCAGCTTTAGCGCAGGAGCCCGGGTAATTTCCAAAAAAATTAAGGTGATTAACATTCCTTATCCCGATTCTTTATCGGCGCTCAAATCCGGTTTAGCCCGGATTGATGTTGGTTATTCGACTTGGGATGGCGATGCCTCAGTTCTAACAACAGTTCTAGATGGCTATGCCAACAAAGTTAAATTGATTGTAGAACGTCCTGATCAATACTTTTCAGAGCTCAACTCTGCGCAAAGCGTTATTCTGGCCTCAATTAATAAAAATCTCTCTCGCCCCATAGATCAACTAGTTGCGGCGGCTTTAGATGAGCGGGCCATAATCGATGTGATTGATGAAAAAGAGGGAATCTATGGCCGGGAGTACAACTTAAGAAATCGGGGAGTTTCCTTCACAATGGTTGCTCCGGTAAGCAGCACGCAGCGAGCTCGGATAAATCTGGAGATTAAAAAGTTTTTAGCTAATCCAAAATCAAGATAGATTCTTAAGAAGGATAGCGGCCTCTGCCTTGCTGGGATAAGAAGATTGAGTCCCTTTCCGAGTAACGCTATCAGAGGCGCAAGCACATCCCAGTCGCACAGATTTTTCTACCTCAAAGCCTGAGGCTAATCCAAATGCAAAGGCGCCGACAAAAGAATCTCCCGCGCCAGTTGAATCAACAGCTGTAACTTTTGGAGCTGAAACATAAATTACCTTGCCATTGTTATCGGTGTACGCGGCGCCCTTTTCTCCCAGAGTGACAACGAAATTGCAGCCGAGCAGTTTGGCAACTTTTGATATTTCAACCTCATCATCTGGCTGCTTGCCATCTGGATTTAGACCTGCAAACTCGGTTTCATTTGGAATTATCCAGTCACATAAAGAAATTAGCTCAGGTGACAATGGCGCAAATGGCGCTGGATTTAAAATTGTTGTGATTCCCATGCTGCGGGCCCTTCTAAATGCAGCGCTGGTAACCGCTTGAGGAATCTCGAGCTGTCCAATAACTACTTTGGCATTTGGAATTGCAGAGATTGCATCTTCGGCTTGCTTCGGAGTCATCGCATTGTTGGCACCTGGAACACAGATGATCCGATTAGTTCCGCTGGGTTCTACCCAAATTGGGGCAACCCCGCTGGCTCCAGAAACTCGGGCTACAAAGGTGGTGTCGATGCCCTGATCATGAAAGTTCTTTATTGTGGTGTCGCCAAAAACATCATCTCCCAAGGTGTTTACCATCGAGACTTTGGCACCTAGTCGGCTAGCCATGACCGCCTGGTTGGCGCCCTTTCCGCCAAAGCCGAGAGAAAATGAGTCTCCAATCACAGTTTCGCCGGCGCTGGGAATCTTTTGAGAGTAGGCGATCATGTCAATCATCGTGCTGCCTACAACCACAATCTCAGGCGGGGATTTCTCGTTAAAAACCGACATGGACACCTGACTTCTCGGGAGGGAGGGTTCTAGACGGGACGATACTCCAAGCGATAAGTTATCTGCAATCGTTTTTAGCAATTTGTTAAAGATGAGTTACTAGCTTTTGGGGAGCAGAAATGTCCAATGCGACAATTTCAGATGTAGCCAAGAAAGTTGGCGTCTCTGAATCAACTGTCTCCCGATACTTAAGCGGATTTAAAGTTCGCAACTCCGAGTCAATTAAAAAAGCGATTAAAGATTTAAATTATCGGCCCAACATCATGGCCCGAAACCTTAAGTCAGGTAAGACCGGCATGGTGGCGGTCATAGTTCCTGACATCACCAACCCATTTTTTGCAGCCATTGTTCGCGGAGCCGAAGTTGCTGCCGGGGATGATTACATGTTGCAGTTGATTTCAACTGGTGATGATCCAGAAAGAGAGGAAGCCGCCATTCGTAGATTGAATGGTCGTGTCGATGGATTGATTTATGTTCCGGCAAAGGAAGACTCCAACCCGATAACAGAGTTTGAAGATTATTCATTTCCGGTAGTTTTCGTAGATAGAGTCATCAGCAATCTGCGCAGTTTTGATTCAGTCTTAGCTGATAATCAAACCGGAGCTACCCTTGCTACCAAGCATCTAATTGAACATGGACATACCGCAATTGCACATATTGCCGGCCCCGCCGCATCTACTCCAGGCAAAGGAAGAACCGAGGGTTACTTCGCAGCTTTAAAGAAAGCCAAGATCGAAAAAAACCATGATTACTATGTAGAGTCAGATTTCACAGTGCTAGGTGGTTATCAAGCCATGATGGGTTTGTTAGCGCTCAAGAAAAGACCTACTGCGGTATTTGTGGGCAATAACCTCATGACAATTGGCGCATTGAAAGCGCTGAAAGAGTCAAAGATCAATGTGCCAGATGAAATGGCGGTCATCGGATTTGATGATCATGAACTATCAGATTTGGTTAACCCTCCTCTAACGGTCATCTCACGGGATGCCCACTTGCAAGGCGCGTTGGCGATGTCGACGTTGCTAGAGCGAATAAGAGATGGTTACCAATTTCCCCCTAAGCAACTCAAGGTTGATTCCAATCTTGTTATCCGTCAGTCCTGTGGCTCGACATGTCTCTACAGGAAAACCGATACAGGTAAAGAAATCTTGAGTTCTTCGACAAGCAGTTAATTACTACTACTAAGGAGATAACTGAATGCAGAAGAAAACCCTTCGCAAGCTCGGTGCATCACTAATTGCGGGTGCCCTAGTTGCAACAGGACTTATCGCAGCAGCTCCAGCTCAAGCAGCCGGTAAGACAATCGGTATCGCTTACAGCTTGGGTGGCCGCGATGTTCCAGGCTTCAACCAGCTTGCGTATATTGGCGTAAAGCCATTGCTTGATAAGGATAAGTCCCTCAAGCTAATCGAATCACAGGACAGCCCAACCGCTACCGATGATCAGCGTGCAGAGCGTCTTCGCCTTATGGCAAGCCGCGGCGCTAACCCAATCGTTGTAGTTGGTTTCACCTATGCAACAGCTCTTGGCAAAGTTGCAAAGGAGTTCCCAAAGGTTCAATGGGGCATCGTTGATGACTCATCTGTTACAGCACCTAACGTACAAAGCATCGTCTTCAAGGAAGAAGAAGGCTCATACCTTGTAGGTCTAGCTGCAGCTATGACAACAAAGACAGGAAAGATCGGATTCATTGGTGGCGTTAATACACCACTAATCGCTAAGTTCGAAGCTGGCTATATTGCTGGTGCGAAGGCGATCAATCCAAAGATCCAAATCCAGTCAACCTACATCTCCAACTTCCCAGATTTCTCAGGATTTAACGATCCTGCAAAGGGATATGAGGCTGCTAAGGGTATGTACCAGAACGGCGCAGATGTTGTTTATGCAGCAGCTGGCGGAACCGGAACTGGTATGCACAAGGCTGCATCTGAGTTGAAGAAGTGGTCAATCGGTGTAGATGCTGACGAAGCTACCTACCCAGCGCACAAGGATTACAAGGGAACAATTCTTACCTCAATGCTGAAGCGCGTTGATCTAGGAACCCGTGCCTTCGTACGTAGCGCTCTTGCTGGCAAGAAGACCGCAGGTGTAAAGACCTGGGGTTACAAGCAGGGTGGCGTTGGCTACACAACAACTGGTGGATACCTAAAGGGTATAACTAGCGTTATCAATAACTATGCCAAGAAGATCTCAACTGGTGAGGTAAAAGTCCCAACAGATCCAAAGAAGGCGTAAGTAAATAAGTAATGACAGGGTGCGCTACTAAGAGTGGCGCACCCTGTCTTCAAAAAAAGGGGAATGCAGTTGTCGAGTGTCCTAGAGGTTATTGGGGTTGAAAAGCGCTATCCCGGCGTAGTGGCTAATAAAGATGTTTCAATTCAAATTGAAGCGGCAACCATCCATGCCATTATCGGTGAAAATGGTGCCGGTAAATCAACATTAATGAAGACCCTTTACGGCTTGATCAAGCCTGATGCTGGACAGATAAAGGTTTTTGGCAGTGAAGTGAATTTGAAATCCCCACAAGATGCCATCGCACTTGGTATCGGAATGGTGCACCAGCACTTTAAATTGGCGGACAACGCAACAGTTTTAGAGAACGTAATTTTGGGTAGCGAACCAACCCGTTTTGGTTTTGTAGTTAAGTATGAAGAGGCACGCAAGAAGTTAATTGAAATTGCAGAGAATTACGGTCTTGATTTAGATCCAGATGAACCGCTTTCAAATCTGGGTGTTGGCGAAAGACAACGTGTTGAAATCGCCAAGGTCCTTTTCCGGGGTGCGAAAATTCTGATTTTGGATGAGCCGACCGCCGTTTTGGTGCCACAAGAGGTAGATGAGTTATTTGCCAACCTACGTGAACTAGTTAAAAAAGGTTTAACGGTAATTTTCATCTCACACAAATTAGATGAGGTTTTATCAATCGCAGATGACATAACCATCATGCGCCAAGGCACAACAGTTGCAACAAGAAAACCAAATAAGACCAATAAAAAAGAGTTAGCGGAGTTGATGGTTGGCGGAGAATTGCCAAAACCAAAGGCAGGAGAGCTAAAGGTAAGTCCAGAGAGTATTTTGAGTATCAAGTCCGCCTCTTACTTCAGGGCCGACGGTCGCCAAATTCTGGATGATGTAAATCTAGAGCTACACGGTGGAGAGATTGTCGGTTTGGCTGGAGTCGAAGGCAACGGTCAAAGTGAGTTAATCGAATTAATTATGGGGTTGATTCAGCCCGCCTCAGGATCAGTTGAGGTGCTAGGTTTAAATGCGGCGACAACACTAACTAGAGATATTCGAAATGCTGGAGTGGCTTATATTCCGCAGGATCGTCAACGAGATGGACTTTTGATGACCGCACCACTTTGGGAAAATCGCATTCTCGGACATCAATTTGCCGAGCCGATGGCGAAAAATATTTGGGTAAATAAAGGTGCAGCGATTCAAGATTCAAAGCGGGTAGTTGGCGAGTTTGATGTTCGCACTCCAGGTATAAATGTTTTGGCGAGCGCACTCTCTGGTGGAAATCAGCAGAAATTTATTGTGGGCCGTGAGTTAACCGGAGATCCAAAGTTAATCGTTGCAGCGCAACCAACTCGTGGTGTTGATGTTGGCGCCCAAGCCATTATTTGGGAGCATCTAATGCAGGCCCGCTCTAAGGGTGCGGGAATTCTCTTGATCTCTGCTGATCTAGAGGAGCTCTTCTCGCTCTCTGATCGCATCGCCGTTATATATAGCGGAAAGATTGTTTCAATTCTGAACCCGGCAAAAACCTCTCCCGAGGATCTCGGCCTAGCCATGACAGGAGCAAAGAGCGCATGACAAAGAGCCGGCTTTTTTGGGGGATAGTTGCACCGACCGCAGCGATTGTTAATTCGCTATTTTTCGTCTACATCATTTTAAAACTTCGCGGTGTAGAGCCCATAGAGATGTTCAAACTTATGATCTCTTACGGATTTGAACCTAGAAATCTAGTTTCAGAGATAAATCAAACCGTTGCCTATTACATGGCAGGAGTGGCGGCAGCCATTGGTTTCAAGATGTTGTTATTCAATATCGGTATCGATGGCCAATATCGCATGGGCGCCTTCTTTGGTGCTGTTGTTGGCGCTGCAGTAAATCTACCTCCAGTCTTACATGTCCTACTTATTATCTTGGTTGCGATGTTGGCAGGTGGTGCCTGGGCGGCCATTGCTGGATATTTAAAGGTCAAACGCGGCGTCAATGAGGTTATCTCAAACATTATGTTGAACTTCATCGCTGCGGCAATCATCGCCTTTTTGTTGAGTCCAAATCTTTTAGGATCTCTTCCAGATGGATCACAAAACCTTCAGACCAAACCAATTCCAGCAAGTGGTCAGATGCCAACAATTAAGGCCTTTGAAGGTGAGATCTATTCATTCTTAT
>JACCDH011106022.1_pt1 | contig 11359 bp, 10 predicted proteins | sample 7442481 | NCBI WGS metagenome assembly JACCDH01 (sample SAMN15323433, study PRJNA562643) | freshwater metagenome | isolation source: river surface water | place: USA:Blue River Watershed | collected 2017-08-15 | reverse complement strand
CGATGCCTGGCTTGTCGGGCACGCCGACCACAGAAATTTTGGCTTCGTCACGGTTGAATGCGATGCCCGATACGATTGCTTGTTCCATTTTTTCGTCTTCCTCAAAGGTGATCAACGTGCCTGATTTGGCTTCTTCGTCGATGTCAATGTCCCACGCGGTGAAGCTGGACAACACGCGCAGCGGCACCTTATATTTACCTGCAAACTCAACCGAGCGAATTTGCAAAACTTTGCTACCCAACGATGCCATCTCCAGCATCTCTTCGAAACACAGTGTTTCTAAGCGGCGGGCTTCGGGCACCACACGTGGGTCAGTGGTGTACACACCATCGACGTCGGTGTAGATCAAGCACTCGTCAGCTTTCATCGCAGCAGCCACAGCTACAGCAGAGGTGTCAGAGCCGCCACGCCCCAGCGTGGTGATGTTGTCGTCTTCGTCTTTGCCTTGGAAGCCCGTGATGATGACCACTTTGCCAGCATCCAAATCGGCGCGCACGCGTGCATCGTCAATCGACTCGATACGGGCCTTGGTGTAGGCGTTGTTGGTGCGAATCGGCACTTGCCAGCCAGCGTAGCTGACCGAGGGCTGGCCTTCAGCTTGCAACGCAATAGCCAGCAACGCAGAAGACGCTTGCTCACCTGTGGAGGCCAGCATGTCGAGTTCACGGTTGTAGGCCGAGTCGGCTTTGGAGGGGGCCAATTCTTTGGCAAGGCCGAGCAAACGGTTGGTCTCGCCACTCATCGCAGAAGGAACCACCACCATTTGGTGGCCTGCACGGGCCCACTTGGCCACGCGCTTGGCGACGTTGCGAATGCGCTCTGTAGAGCCCATCGACGTGCCGCCGTATTTATGAACAATCAATGCCATATTTGTTTAAAACTGTTGTGTTATGGGCAAAAAACCTACAGATTGTAGCAACGCAGCACTGCCCCATCGCGCCGCACAAAGCCACGCCCCACCTTGATGTCAATGTGGTGGCCTCGTGTGGTGCAAGCTTTCACCTGCATCAACAATGCCTGCAATTGGGCAGCGCTCGCCTGAGAGTGCTCAAGCGCCAGCCAGTGCCGCAACACATTTGATTGGCGAGCCTCACTCAGCTGCTGCAAAGCTTGGATGGCAGGTGGATGGCCCACGATTTGCAAATCTTGTTCGGCCACCTCATGGAGCAAGGTTTGCGCTTGCGCCGCATGCGAAGCACTGCGCGCAAAGGTTTGCCTAAATGAGGGGAACGCTTGCCCAATCACTGGCAGCAACTCAGCCCGAATGCGGTTACGTGTGTAGCGGGTGTCTGCGTTGGTGGGGTCTTCGACCCAGGCTTGCCCAGCAGCGTTCAATGCCTCGCGCAAAACCGCCCCAGGCACATCCAACCAAGGACGGTGATAACTCACACCATCACGCTCAGCCACCGCTGGCATACAAGCCAAACCCGGCAAGCCTGCACCACGAGAGAGTGCCAGCAACAAGGTTTCTACTTGATCATCGGCATGCTGAGCCAAAGCCATGTCTTTGATGTGTCCACCCCAGTTGTTTTGCAAAGCTTCGGCCAGCGCTCGGTAACGGGCTTGGCGCGCTGCATCTTCTGGGCTTTCGCCGGCGGCGTGTGCTGCGTTGACGCGTTGCACCACCAGTGGCACATGCAGGCGTTCACACAGTGCCACGCAATGTGCCTCAAACCCATCTGCAGCCGACTGCAAGCCGTGATGCACATGCACAGCATGCACCCTGCCCGGCCAGCGGGTGACACAGGCAACAACTAAGGCAGTGGAATCAGCCCCGCCGCTGAGCGCAACGGCGAATGGGCCTAAGTGCTGGAGCGCGTCCAGCGAGGGGAAATCAGCGTTCAGCTTTGGTGTCGGTGAAACGGCCATAGCTTTGCAGACGCTCGTAACGCTTGTCGAGCAACTCTTTGACCTTCATGTCTGTGACTTGGCGCCATGCATCGTTCAAGCCGCGCTTGAGTTGCGCTGCCATTTGCTTAGGGTCGCGGTGTGCGCCACCCACAGGCTCGTTGACGATCTTGTCAACCAAACCCAAAGCCTTCAAACGGTGAGCCGTGATGCCCAAGGCTTCGGCGGCGTCTTCAGCACGGTCAGAGGTTTTCCACAAAATCGACGCGCAACCTTCAGGGCTGATGACCGAGTACACAGAATATTGCAACATCAACACTTGGTCGGCCACGCTGATGGCCAACGCGCCGCCCGAGCCACCTTCACCAATGATGGTGGTGATGATGGGCACTTCGAGTTGCGCCATTTCAAAAATATTGCGGCCAATCGCTTCAGACTGACTGCGCTCTTCGGCGTCGATGCCGGGGTAAGCGCCCGGTGTATCGACAAACGTGAACACGGGCAACTTGAACTTCTCGGCCGTCTTCATCAAACGCAAAGCTTTGCGGTACCCCTCGGGGCGGCTCATGCCAAAGTTGCGCGCAGCGCGTTCTTTGGTGTCGCGGCCTTTTTGTTGACCCAAGACCATACAGGCATTGCCATTGAAGCGGGCCAAGCCGCCCACGATGCTCAAGTCATCGGCAAAGTGGCGGTCGCCGTGCATTTCCACGAAATCAGTGAAGATTTCATTGATGTAGTCCAAGGTGTAAGGACGTTCTGCATGACGTGCAATCTTGGTGATTTGCCAAGGTGTGAGGTCGCTGTATATTTCTTTGGTCAGCTGCAAGCTTTTTTTGCTGAGCTGGTCAATCTCCTCTGAAATATCAACAGCCGACTCGCTTTGCACATAGCGCAGCTCGTCAATCTTGCCTTCGAGTTCAGCAATCGGTTGTTCAAAGTCGAGGAAGGTTCGTTTAGCCAAAATCATTACTCCTTAGCTGCTCAATACGCGACAGGCAGCGGATCTAGCGAGCGCCAAATATACCAAGTCGCCACACTGCAATAAGGTGCCCAGGCCGCAGCCACTTCTCGTGCTTCGCTGCGACTGACAGCTTCACCCGAAAAATAGTTGTGACTGATGCCATTGATCAAGCCCACATCATCTAGCGGCAACACATTGGGCCGCAACAGGTGGAACATCAAAAACATTTCTGCCGTCCAACGGCCAATGCCACGAATGGCCACCAACTCGTCGATGATGGCCTCATCCGTCATCTCTGACCATTTCTTCACATGCAAAGCACCGTTGTCAAAGTGCAGCGCCAAATCGACGATGTACTCGACCTTGCGGGCTGACAAGCCTGCCGCACGCATGTCGTCCACCTTGAGCTTGAGCACATTGTCGGGTGTGATTTTGCGAGGCAATTTGGCAAATCGATCCCACACGGTTTGCGCCGCTTTGACCGACACCTGTTGACCTACGATGCTACGCGCCAGCGTGACAAAGGCGTCACCGCGCGACTGCAACGAGGCTTCGCCAAACTGAGGAATTAGGCGTTTCATCACCCGATCTTTTTTCATCAGGTGTTTGCAGGCCTCGCCCCAATACTCAGGCGTGGTAATGGTGATTTTTTCAGTCACGGGCATGTTTAGCCACGCTCCCATGTGGTGCCTGTGGGCGAATCTTTCAGCACGATGCCTTGCGCCAGCAAATCGTTGCGAATGCGGTCGGCTTCGGCAAAATTTTTCGCGGCTTTGGCTGCGGCACGCGCAGCAATGGCGGCTTGAATCGTGGCCTCATCATCAGATGCACCGCCTTGCAAAAAGCTTTGCGGGTCATCTTGCAACAAGCCCAACACGCCGCCCAAGGCTTTGAGCAAACCCGCTGTCTGTGTGGATTGCGTGCGGTTGACTTCAGTGGCCAATTCAAAGAGCACGGCCACTGCTTCGGGCGTGCCAAAGTCCTCGTCCATAGCCGCTTTGAAGCGTGCGGCATGGGGCTCGGCCCAGTCAATGGATACCGCATCGGGTGTGACTGAACCCAGCGCTGTGTAAAGACGCTTGAGCGCTCCACGCGCGTCGTTCAAATGCACATCGCTGTAATTGAGCTGGCTGCGGTAGTGGCTGCGCACCACAAAGAAACGCACGGTTTCTGCATCAAAGGTTTTGAGCACATCACGGATGGTGAAAAAGTTACCCAAGCTTTTGGACATTTTTTCGTTGTCCACATTGATGAAACCGTTGTGCATCCACACGCTAGCCATGGTTTGGCCATTCGCGCCTTCGCTTTGGGCAATTTCGTTTTCATGGTGTGGGAACTGCAAGTCAGCACCGCCACCGTGAATATCAAAACTCTGACCCAACATCTCGCAACTCATGGCCGAGCACTCGATGTGCCAGCCAGGGCGGCCTGCGCCAAAGGGGCTGGCCCATTTCACTTCGTCGGGTTCAGTCTCTTTGGCAGATTTCCACAGCACAAAGTCCAGCGGGTCTTGCTTGCCGTCATCCACGGCCACACGCTCGCCAGCTTGCAACTCGTCCAGCGACTTGCCAGACAGCTTGCCATAGCCTGCAAATTTGCGCACGGCATAGTTCACATCGCCGTTGCTGGCTTGGTAAGCCAAGCCTTTGTCTTGCAAGGCGCCAATCATCGACAGCATTTGCGGCACATAGTCCATCGCACGGGGCTCGTGCGTGGGGCGTTCGATGCCCAAGGCGTCGGCGTCTTGGTGCAAGGCCTCAATCATGCGATCGGTCAGTCCGCGCACGGTTTCACCGTTTTCTAACGAGCGCTTGATGATCTTGTCGTCAATGTCGGTGATGTTGCGCACATAAGTCACCTTGTAGCCGCTGGCCTTGAGCCAGCGTTGCACCACATCGAACGCCACCATCGAACGCGCATGGCCCAAATGGCACAAGTCGTACACGGTCATGCCGCACACGTACATGCGCACATGGCCAGGTTCTAAGGGCGAAAAGTTCTCCAGCGCACGCGTGAGCGTGTTGTGAATACGAAGCGTCATGAGTGAATCGAGAGTAGACCGCAGCAAAGGGTCGGTAATGAGGTGAAAGCCAAAGAGTCGTCCAGACCCTCTGTTTTACAATGCCTTAAGTATACAAAGCACATGACAAACCCTCACGCCCCCCACACTGCCACACTGTCGGCACCACCCGTTGCCCGCACAAGCTTCGCACAAACCCATTGGGTGGCAGCATGGGTCTTGGGTTTAGCACTTGGGCTGGCTTATCAGGTGGCACATGCGCAAAGCGTAGAAGCCTTGGAATGGCAACCGGGGCAGTCGATAACCACCAAAATTGTCATCAGCACCCCACACAACGATGTGCGCAAGCTGCTGCGCCAAGCCAAGTACCCACAAGCCCTGCTCTTGGTCAACAAGACCTTGGCCACCAACCCGCGTGACCCACAAATGCGTTTTTGGCAAGGCTTTATCTTTGAACAGCTGGGACAACCCGACATGGCGCTGCAGGTCTACTTAGATCTCACCCGCGAGTACCCTGAATTGGCTGAGCCGTTCAACAACTTAGGCGTCATTTACGCTTCCAAGGGCGACTACCCCAATGCCAAAGCAGCCCTAGACAATGCCTTGCGTGCCAACCCCAACTATGCGGCAGCCCACGAAAACATGGGCGACTTGCTTGTCAACATGGCGCGCCAGTCATATGAGCGATCTTTGTCGATCGAACCCAAACAACGTGGCATTTCACAAAAGATTGAACAAATCAAACCCGTCTTAGAAATTACCCAAGGCAAACCATGACACTGACATCGATGACCCGTCGTGCACTTAGCAAAGCCGGCTTTTTAGCCATTGTTTTTGCAAGCTTGACACTCAGCGCCACCGCCCAAGACGCACCACGCGTGAAATTCGTCACCAACGCTGGCGAGTTTGTGGTCGAGGTCTATCCAGACAAAGCACCCAAAACCGTCGAGAACTTTTTGCAATATGTGCGTGACAAGCACTACGACGGCACGATTTTTCACCGCGTGATTGCCAACTTCATGGTGCAAGGTGGCGGCTATGACCAACGCTATATGGAACGCCGCACCCGCCCACCCGTCGAGCATGAAGGCCGAGAAGCCTTGGCAAAAGGTGGCCCGCGCAACACCGTGGGCACCATCGCCATGGCACGCACCAACGCACCACACTCTGCCACCGCACAGTTCTTCATCAACGTGGTGGACAACGGCTTTTTAGACCCAAGCCCACAACAACCTGGCTACACCGTGTTTGGCAAAGTGGTGTCTGGCATGGAGACTGTGCAAAAAATTCGCAACGTGCCCACAGGCTTTGGTGGCCCCTTCCCCACCGATGTGCCGCAAACGCCCATCGTCATTCAATCGGCACGCATGCTGTAAAGCGCCAGCCATCTATTTTTCACTTCAAGGATTTTCACCATGAGCAACCCACAAGTCGAACTGCATATCTCTGACCTCGGCGTCATCACCCTCGAACTCGACGGCGAAAAAGCCCCCAAGTGCACAGAGAACTTCCTTCACTATGTAAACAAAGGTCACTACAACAACACCATTTTTCACCGTGTCATCCCAGGCTTCATGGTGCAAGGCGGCGGTTTTGAGCCAGGCATGAGCCAAAAAGACTGTGACGAACCGATTGAAAACGAAGCCAACAACGGCCTGAAAAACAACCACTACACCATCGCCATGGCGCGCACGTCCGATCCACACTCGGCCACGGCTCAGTTCTTCATCAACGTGGCTGACAACGACTTTTTGAACCACAAAGCACCCAGCATGCAAGGTTGGGGCTATGCCGTGTTTGGCAAAGTCGTCGCTGGACAAGACGTGGTTGACAAAATTGCTGCTGTCAAAACCGGCCGTAAAGGCTTCCATGACGACGTGCCCAAAGAAGACGTGGTCATTGAAAAAGCTGTGTCGCTCTGAGCTGCTTCAAACTAGGCAAGCATGTCCACACCACCTTTGCTGCCCCAGCCTGTACCCAGCGTACAAGCGCCGCAGCACTGGCAGCGTGTGGACTTCATCTCTGACTTGCACTTAGACGCCCATGAACCCACCACGTTTGAGGCGTGGGCTCAGCACATGACACACACACCCGCTGACGCCCTTTTCATCTTGGGCGATTTGTTTGAAGTCTGGGTGGGCGACGACACACAAGACCCCTTTGCTTTGCAGTGCATCAACACACTCAAAGCCACGTCACAGCGCATACCCGTGTATTTCATGTGTGGCAACCGCGACTTTTTGGTGGGACATGAATTACTCAATATCAGCGGCATGCAAGGCCTGAGCGACCCGACCGTGCTGGCGTTGCCAACTGTTGGTGATGCCCAACCACTGCGCATTTTGCTCAGCCACGGCGATGCCCTATGTTTGGACGACCGCGCCTATTTGACGTTTCGCACCCAAGTGCGTCAACCCGAATGGCAAGCGGCTTTCTTAGCCAAGCCTTTGGCCGAGCGCCAAGCCTATGCGCGAGATGTGCGCAGCAAAAGTGAAGCACTCAAGCAGAGCCACAAAGACTATGCCGATGTCGACACCCAAGCGGCCATCGCATGGCTCAAGGCCACCGAGTCCGACGTGCTGCTGCACGGCCATACCCACAAACCTGCAGTACACGACTTTGGCCAAGGCTTAAGCCGCTGGGTGCTGAGCGATTGGCATGCAGATGCGCAGCCACCTCGCCTAGAAGTCTTGAGCTGGCTTGCCCAGAACGCGCAAAGCCCCACACGGGGGCTTTGTAGATTGCCACTGAGCGTGGCTTAGCGCTCAAATTAACGTTTGAGCAGTACCTTCAACGCGGCTTGCAACCGGCGCGCAGCGCCTTCGTCATACGCGCCCCCTAACACCTGAGCCGCATCAGCCGCCCACGTCATTTGGGGCGATGGGTCGTTGCGACGCGTGAGCATTTGCAACTGCAAGGCGCGGCGAGCGTCCATGTGCGCGGCAGGTGTTGGCAAGTCAGCGGCCACTTCCAATCGCAACAAAGGTGTCACCACGTCGCCTTTGGGCTCGGCAGACAAGGCTTGTGCCCATTGGGTGCGCTGGGCAGGGTTGAGTTTGCTGCCAATCGCTTGCGCGGCGGGAACTTGAGTGGCATCGCGTTTTTCCCAGGCGTGCATCAACTGCGTCAACACTTCGCCGTGGGCTTGTGCAGCCAATCGACGCAAGGCATCTTGCGCCGACTCCAACGCGTGGCGTTGTGCACGGAAGGCGGCATCACCCAAACGTGGACCGCGCGGCGCAAAGCCTTCACGGCCACCATCACGACCCGACTTGCCATCACGTCCAAAGCCTGGCTTGTCGCCAAACTTGCCAGCAGCTTTGCCATCCCGACCACGCGCCGCAGGAGCGGTCTCCGTGCGTTTTTGACCGGGGCGGTCATCACCACGCACGGCCACCACAGGGCGTGGTGAAGCTTTGGGTTTAGCGGGCACATCCGAAGTGCTTTGCGAAGTGTTGTCGCTCGTTTCAGATGATTGTTCGGCAGCCTCTCCCGTTGCAGCCGCTTCGGTAGTTTCTTCAGACACAGGCTCGGCTTGAGGCGCGACAACCGCAGCAGCAGGCGCGGCCACCGCTTCTCCACGAGAGATTTGTTCCAGCGTTTGCATGGCCGCACGAATCGCAGCTGCATCGCCTTTCGCAGTGGCTGATTCCAAGGCTTTGGCCGCTTCGACCACTGCTTTGTCGTGCGGCGTCAAGGCTGCATGCGATTGCTCTCGCACAGACGATTTGCGAGAGAACGCCTCGTCAATCGGCTGACGGAAGGCATCCCACAATTTTTGTTCTTGCTTACGATCCAGCACCACGGTGTGTGCCTCTTCTTGCCAACGTTGTTGCAAGGCCTTCACAGCATCCACACGCAAGGTGGGCGCAGCGCCCAAGGCTTGGGCTTCGGCAATCAGTCCCTGACGACGCGCCAAGCTGGCTTTTTGCGCAGCCTCAAGCGGCTCGTGAGCCGCGTGAATGGCTGCCTTCCAAACAGGCTGCAATTCGGCAAACATTTTTTCGCTCAAGTGCCCGCTTTCACGCCAACGCTGCGCAAACTGGTGCAACTGGCGAGCAACCGCTTTCCAGTCTGGGCCATTGCCATGCGTGAGGGTCCACGCTTTGACTTCTTCAATCAAAGCCAAGCGCTGGGCTTTGTGCGCTGCGGTTTGTGCGCGGGATTCTTTGAGCCAAGCATCCACCACGTCATGGGCGCGGTTGCAAGCAGTGTCAAAGCGCTTCCACAACGCGGGGTTGGGTGCAGCCTCTTTGTCAATTTTTTTCCATTGCTCGCGCAGAGCACGCAAGGTTTCTTGCATCTTGCGCCCGCCCATGGCAGGCACACGGGCCACGTCATCGGCCGTGGCCGTTGGCTTTTCAGCGACGGGAGCTCGAGCGGCGGACTCGACAACTGCGCTTGCTGTGACGGATGTATCCACCGTGTCAGCTGCGGCTGCAGCTGCGGCTTCGGCATCGGCCTCTTTTTCTTTTGCAGCCTTAGCAGCGGGCGCTGGTTTGAACAAGGCCTCGGCTTGCATGGCCAACTCCAAACGCTTTTGGTCCACCACGGCTTTGTCAGCCGTCGGCTTGACCGTGCGCGTGACATCTACCGCCACGGGTTTGGCGACCTTTGCTGGCACTGCGACTTGAGGCAATACCTCGCCACGCGCCACACGAATCTGATCGGACCAAGCGGGCACAGCGGGCAGAGGCGCACTTGCATCAGCGGCGGCAGCTTCGGTCAAAGTCAGGGCTTCACAAAACGCTGTCCAAACTGCCTGCACTTGCTGGGTGCTGGTTTGCAAAGCAGAGGCAAACTTGGCATCCACGCTGGACCACTGGGCATCGGCCGCCAAAGCCTGAGCTTGGGCCACCCAGCGGTCAAGGTCGGCTTGCAAAGCGTCGCGCTGTGCCAAGGCGTCTTGCCAGGGCTTGGTAGACAAAACTTCAATGCGTTGAGCCAACAACACAGCGGCCTCGCGCTGCACTTGGGTTTGGTGTTGCAAGTCCTCAATGGCTTTCACACGTTCGGCCAAGGCGGTTTTCAAACCAGCCAAAGGCTCGCGCGACAGCGGCGCGCCAGCTTTGGCTGCATCGCGCTGCCAACCCATGGCATCAGCCAAATTGATATGCGCGGCGTCGCGCAGGGCTTCGCCTTTGGCGGCCCACTCCACGATCAACGCATCTTGGTCTTTGCTGCGGCGCAACTCGTCGAGCTTTTCGCGCAGCACTTTGGCTGCGCCTTTGTCGCGGTGGCTCATTTCGTCAAAAGCGGCTTGCACTTGCTCCAGCGTGGGCTGGCTGGTCAACCAGTCGCGCAGGCGCGTTGTGCGGTCTGCGGCTGTGGCAACGGTAAAGGCTCCGCCGGTCAATTGGTCTAAGGTGGCGAGGTCGAGGGAGGGGGCAGAAGAATCAGTCACAAGTAGGGCTCACAGTAAATTAGGAGTGATTGTCGCCGAGGCTTTAAAATTTGAGCTACTTCTTATTTAATTAATTTATGTCTATTCCCTACATCGCCCGATTACAGCTAGGTCTACGTACCTTTGCAGCTGACGTGGCCCAAGGCTTTTTTGCCATTTCCCACAACGGCTTGGCCGTGGTGGGCTTGTCCATCTTCTTTTTTGTTGTGGCGCTGTCCGTGCGCCCCGATTTGCGTGTATTGACCGAAGCCAAGTTGATTGGCTGGTTGCAAGAGCGTCAATACGACGAGCTGGGCATTGCCACGGATGCCGACGCGGTCGACCGTGCCACAGCCGCAGACCCCCGCGATCTACCCAAGCAACAAGCCAACCTCGCCTATTGGCTGAGCAAAAAATACCGCGTGGCACCCGAACCTTTGAGCGCATTGGTGTCTGAGGCCTATGACGTGGGCCCAGAAAACAACATTGAACCCACCCTGATTTTGGCCGTCATGGCCATTGAGTCAGGCTTTAACCCCTTCGCCCAAAGCCATGTTGGCGCACAAGGGCTCATGCAGGTGATGACCAAGGTTCACGAGCAGAAATACCAAGGCTTTGGTGGCGCACTGGCCGCCTTTGACCCCGTGGCTAACGTGCGTGTGGGTGTGAATGTGCTCAAGGAATGCATCACCCGTGCTGGCAGCCTAGAAGGCGGTCTCAAACTCTATGTGGGCGCGGGCAATATGAAAGACGACCAAGGCTACGCAGCCAAGGTCATGGCCGAAAACGCCCGCTTACAACAAGTGGCCAAGGGCGTGAAAGTCCCGATTTCTGCGCCGCCCTCCACCGCAGCCGAGGCGGCTACCGCTCGGTTGGAGAGCTTGTGGGAAAAAGCCCAACGCTTGACGCCATTTGGCAAAGACGATGATGAGTAAGCCAAGTCCGGATGGACTGCGTCAGGCGCGGTAAACTCTCCCCCGTGCGCGACTGGCGATAGGCGTGCGGGGCCCAACGCCCCTCACCGCTGACGTGGATGTATGACCACTGGGAAGCGCACCGCCCCGAGCTTTGGGGTGATTAGCCGTTCGCCTGGGCAGCCCTGCTTCTTTGTTAGCTGGGACCATCTTCCTCTCTAGGACTGCCATGT
>JACCDH011018964.1_pt1 | contig 11359 bp, 5 predicted proteins | sample 7442481 | NCBI WGS metagenome assembly JACCDH01 (sample SAMN15323433, study PRJNA562643) | freshwater metagenome | isolation source: river surface water | place: USA:Blue River Watershed | collected 2017-08-15 | reverse complement strand
GAACCCACGCCAACACAATGGGGACAGATACGTGGTCAACAGAACAGTCGCTGCCGCACTAGACGACTTAACGCAGACGCAAAGAGAGCGACTCTTCTACATTGAAGTCAAAGCATTCTTTTGTGGTGACCTGACGCGCGCGGACATCGAGCGTCGATTTGGAGTCAAACCTGCAGCCTCTGCGCGCGACCTGAGCACCTACCGCCGTCTAGCCCCACAGAACCTCTTCTATGACGCCGGTCAGCGCAAGTACGCCACCACGGATCGCTTCGCCCCTCTGTTTGAACACTCAGCCGAGCGCGTGCTGACCTGGTTCCGCTCGGGCTTTGGCGACAACATGGACCAGAAACTCAAGCGCACCGTCCCCTGTGAAAGCGCCAGCGACCTGGTCAAGCCAGATATCGAAACCCTGGCAACACTAACCCGCGCCATTGCTGGCCGACGCCAAGTCAAGGTCAATTACCTGTCGTTGACCTCAGGAGCCTCAACAAAGACCCTGTGCCCGCTTGCCTTGGCCGATACCGGACTGCGCTGGCATTTGCGCGCCTATGACCGCGAACGTGGCCGCTTTGCCGACTTTGCCTTGGCCCGCATCGTCAAAGCCAAGGCTCTTGACCTGCCCATCCCAGTTGAGGAACAAATTGAATCAGACGTGCAGTGGGCACGGCTCGTTCACATAGAACTGGTCCCCCACCCGGGCATTGCCTACCCCAAAGCGATTGAAGCGGACTTCATGATGAGCAATGGCGTGCTTGCTCTCGATATGCGAGCTCCCCTAGTTGGGTATGCACTGAGGCGATGGTCAGTGGATTGCTCACCTGAACACAGCCTTGATCCAAAAGAGCACCATTTATGGCTGAACAACCCGCAAACCCTTTACGGTGTTGAAAGCGCCGCATTGGCACCGGGTTACTCCGCAACTCAAAGAGGGGCCGTTTAATGGAACTTATCGACAACATCAATCGATTGCTCGGGGATGATCTAAAGAAGACGCTCAAGCCCCAGGCTCGACTGAAAATTGCCGCCTCTTGCTTTTCAATGTATGCCTTTGAAGCGCTCAAGTCCGAGTTGGAAAAGATTGAAGAACTCAGCTTCATTTTTACGTCCCCCACGTTTGTTGCAAACGAGGTCACTGACAAGGTGCAAAAGGAACGTCGAGAGTTCCACATTCCCAAATCTGATCGGGAACGAAGCCTTTATGGCAGCGAATTCGAAATTCAACTCCGCAACAAGCTTACCCAGCGAGCCATTGCCAAAGAGTGCGCTGATTGGATGCGACGCAAAGCAACGTTCAAATCAAACCGCAGCAAAGCTCCAATGCAGCAGTTTGCATGCGTGCAGGCCAAAGAGATAGCGACCGCCTACATGCCTTTGCACGGTTTCACAGCGGTCGATCTTGGGTACCAGCAAGGGAATGCCGTATCGAATTTGGTCAACAAAATGGACGAGGCCGCATTCACGGCCACCTACATCAGCCTTTTTGACCAAATTTGGGTTGACCCAGAAAAGCTTGAAGATGTAACCGCTCAGATTTGCGATCACATCGCATCCGTGTATCAAGAAAATTCCCCTGAGCATGTTTACTTCTTGATGCTCTACAACATCTTCAATGAGTTCCTTGAAGACATCAATGAAGACGTGCTGCCAAATGACAGGACCGGCTATCAAGACACGCTGATTTGGAACAAGCTTTTCAACTACCAAAAGGACGCTGCGACCGGCATCATCAACAAGCTGGAAACCTATAGCGGCTGCATTCTGGCCGACAGCGTGGGCCTTGGCAAAACCTTCACGGCCTTAGCCGTAGTCAAGTACTACGAGCTGCGCAACAAATCGGTGCTGGTGCTCTGCCCCAAGAAACTGGCAGACAACTGGTTGAATTACAACCGCAACCTGAAGACCAATATCTTCGCTCGCGATCGCTTCAACTATGACGTGCTGTGCCACACCGACCTGAGTCGAACCAGCGGCGAGTCATTCGGCACGCCGCTCAACCGAATTAATTGGGGAAATTACGACTTGGTCGTAATTGACGAATCGCACAACTTCAGAAACAACGATGCGTTCAAAGACAAAGAAACGCGTTATCAGAAGTTGATGAATCAAGTCATCAAACAAGGCGTAAAGACCAAGGTCTTGATGCTATCGGCTACGCCCGTCAATAACCGTTTCAACGACCTGCGCAATCAGCTGGCATTGGCCTATGAAGGCGACTCTGAAAATTTGACCAAGAAGCTGCGAACGGGTAAGTCGGTTGAAAAGATATTTAGTAATGCGCAAGCCAGTTTCAACGCTTGGGCAAAGCTTCCTCCAGAGGCGCGGACTGCACGGGCAATTCTTGAGACGTTGGAGTTTGATTTCTTTGAGTTGCTGGACAGCGTCACCATCGCACGTTCACGCAAACACATTCAGACCTTCTACGACACAAAGGATATTGGACCGTTCCCAGAACGACTCAAGCCCTTGTCATTCCACTCGCCGCTGACACAACGCACCGACGTGATGAGTTTCAACGAGATTTTTGCGCAGCTCTCCCTGCTCAAACTCGCTGTGTATGCCCCGATCAGCTACATCTTGCCCAGTCGCCTGAAAAAGTACGAAGAAATGTACGACACCCAGGTGGCAGGCAGAGGCAAGCTTAAACAGGTGGATCGCGAAAAAAGCCTCCAGGCATTGATGACGACGAATCTGCTGAAACGTTTGGAAAGTTCCATCCAATCGTTTCGGTTGACCCTGACTTCCTTGCGGAACAACAACGCGAACACGTTAGCCAAAATCAGCGCATTCAACAAGACTGGCGTGATCGTCAATGTTGATGATTTGACCGAACAACTGGAAAATTTGGACGTCGATGACGACGACCTACCGATCCTTGGTGACAGTGAGATTGGCAGCAAGGTCAAGATCAGCCTGGGTGACATGGATCTGCCCTCTTGGGAGCATGAGCTGCAAGTTGATATGGAGATCATTGACGGTCTGCTGGCGTCCATGAACAAGGTCACGCCTGCTGACGATGCGAAACTCCAGCATGTAAAGTCTTTGATTCTTGGCAAGCTGGCCAACCCTATCAATCCAGGCAACAAGAAAATTCTGCTGTTCACGGCCTTTGCCGATACCGCAGACTACCTTTATGCCAATCTAGCACCAGGGTTTTTGGAAATTCAGCACCTGCACAGCGCCAAGGTAACCGGCAGCGCGGCTCCAAAATCCACCCTGAAAAAGACGTATGACTTTCAGGAGCTTCTCACACTGTTTTCCCCGCGCTCAAAAGAGAAAGCCATCGTGCTTCCCGGCGAACCTGCAGAGATTGACCTGCTCATCGGCACTGACTGCATTTCTGAAGGCCAGAATTTGCAGGACTGCGATTACCTGATCAATTACGACATTCACTGGAACCCGGTTCGCATCATTCAGCGCTTTGGTCGAATTGACCGGATTGGTTCTACCAACGCTAGCATTCAACTGGTCAACTACTGGCCAGACATTTCACTTGACGAATACATCAACCTCAAAGAGCGAGTTGAAAGTCGGATGATGATTGCCGACGTCACGGCAACCGGTGACGACAATGTCCTTAGCGCCCAAGCCAATGACGTCTCATATCGAAAAGAGCAACTTCGGCGGTTGCAAGAGGAAGTGATTGAACTGGAAGATCTCAAGACGGGTGTATCGATCACCGACCTAGGGCTCAATGATTTCCGAATGGATCTGCTCAATTACGTCAAAGCCAATGGCGACTTGAACAATGTGCCCAGCGGCATGCACGCTGTTGTCCCGGCAAAACCTGAACTGGGTTTGCAAGCGGGCGTGATCTTTACGCTGCGAAACCTGAATCCCAACGTCACCGTTAACCTGCACAACCGCCTGCATCCGTATTACCTTGTTTACATCAACCGGGCGGGAGAGGTCATCAGCGACCACACCGAAGTGAAACGACTTCTTGATTTGGTTCGAAGCTGCTGCAAAGGCCAATCGGTGCCAATTGTCAATGTCTGCCGCCTGTTCAACGAAGAGACTGCCGATGGCCGCAAGATGCAGGCTTACTCAGACCTGTTAGGCAAGACCATCCGTTCAATGATCGAGGTGAAGGAAGAGAAGGATCTGGACAGCCTTTTCAGTGGCGGCAAGACAACCGCCCTGGTCAACACCATCGCGGGCCTGGACGACTTCGAGTTGATCACCTTCCTTGTGATTCAGGATGCCGGATGAATCAAGCAACGCCGTCACCGTTCATCAGCTACCCCAAGCAGGCCGCCTTTGGGCGTGTCTTGCCGAAGAACAAAATTTACGAACACAGCGGTGCCAATACGCGGTTGAAGGACTTGTTCGTCGAGCAGGTAGAGCAGATCATCTGGCAGTACAAGCTGGCTCCCGAAACGATCAACCTTCCCGCCAAACCTGGCGTGCCGGAGATTCAAGTCTTCGCTATCCAACTAAAGACACCAGAGCTGCACTTAGACGTACTGCGCTGCATAGATGGCGCAGTTCAGTTTCCCATCGTATTCGAGCTGAGCTTTGATGGCCGCACTCAGGTGATCGCTGCGCACAAGCGCCCGAATGAAACAGACGGCAGCCGCTGGGTGTTGAGCGACTACTTTGGGACTGCGTGGTTGCCAAGAGATATCGAGCGTGCCGCCATGCCCTTGGCACTCGACTTAGGTGGCTTGTATGAGCAGATGATTAACCGCCTGATCCCCACACCCGCGCGCCCGCAAGAAAGCCTAGCTGACTTTGTCGCTCGCGTCGAATTGGTAGCGGCGAAACAGCGTGAGATCGAGAAGACCGCTAGCAAACTTGCCAAACAGATGCAATTTAACCGCAAGGTGGAAATCAACGCCACCTTGCGACAACTGAAAAATGAACTTGAAGAATTGCGCCGCTGAATACAGGCGGCTAGAGGAACCAATATGGAAAAACTAAAAATGCATTCACTCAATCTCACTCAAGACAACATAGCCCGTATTCGCGATTTGTTTCCGGGCTGCGTAGCTGAAGCCAAGGGTGAAGACGGAATAGTTAAGCTGGCGGTGAATTTTGATCAGCTGCGGCAAGAGCTTACTGAGTCGATTGTCGAAGGCCCAGAGGAGCGCTACCACCTTAACTGGCCGGGCAAGCGCGAATCGCTTTTGACGGCGAATGCGCCGATTGCCAAGACGCTGCGCCCCTGCCGCGATGAAAGCGTGGACTTCGACACTACGAAAAACTTTTTCATCGAGGGCGACAACCTCGACGCGCTGAAGCTGCTACAGGAGACCTATCTCGGCAAGGTCAAGATGATCTACATCGATCCGCCATACAACACTGGGAAAGACTTCATCTATGAAGATGACTTTGCACAAAGCTCAAAAGAGTATCTCCGCCGAACAAATCAAGTCGATGAAAAAGGAAACAGACTAGTTGCCAACCGTGACTCCAATGGAAGGTTTCACTCTGACTGGCTAACAATGATGTACAGCCGCCTAAAAATCTCTCGAAACTTACTTCAACAAGACGGACTTATTGTTATATCTATCGACGAAATAGAACACGCAAATCTGAAGAAGCTTTGCGACGAAGTTTTTGGTGGCCATAATTTCTGTGGCGAGATCGTCTGGAAGAACAGTAGCAAGAACGACCAAGACTACATATCAATTCAGCACGAGTATTTTGTGGTCTATGCTAAAGACAAGCAGGCAAACAAAGGTGAGTGGGTAGAGCGAAAGCAAGGCCTAGAGGAAATATACAAAGCATTCGATGGCTTCAAACGCCAGCATGGAACAAACTGGGAGGCAATACACGCGGCAGCTTTGGAGTGGTATCGCACATTTCCAGAATCAAACCCAGTTGTCGATAGTCGGCACTATAACTGGATGGACAAGCGTGGTGTTTACTTCGCTTCAGATATTTCTGGCCCCAATTTTGGCCAATATGTTTATGAAGTAGCCCATCCAATAACCAAGCAGCCTGTCAAGCCGCCCGCATCAGGTTGGAGATATCCAGAGCCGGAGATAAAGCAACGCATTGCGGACGAACGTGTTCACTTTGGGCCAGACCACACAACTATTCCGAAGAATAAAACCTACTTAAAGGACACCGAGTTCCAGAGTCTCACGAGCATGCGCTTTGTTGATGGTCGGGCTGCATCTAATCGACTGGAGGAACTCTTTGGTGCCAAAGTATTTACAAATCCGAAAGACGAACTACTGCTAGCAGACCTATTTAAGGCTGTTGGCGTAAGTGGCAACGATCTTGTCCTCGATTTCTTCTCGGGCTCTGCGACTACAGCCCACGCCGTCTTCGAACTTAACAAAAATACAGGCAGCAACTGCCGCGTTGTACTGGTGCAAATTGCGGAAAGCCTAGAAGAAATGCTGAAATTAGCGACCGGTAGTTCAAAAAAGGTCGTCCAAGATGCGATGGCCTTTTTGAAGAACGCGAATCTACCCCAAAATATTGCCGAGCTGAGCAAGGAGCGCATCCGCCGCGCGGGAAAGCTAGTCCACCAGAGCAACGCGAAGGTCGACATCGGCTTCAGGGCATTTAAGATCGATGCATCTAGCATGGCCGACGTCTACTACCTTCCGGATGCGCTCGACAAAGCCAAATTCGACCTGTTCGTTGACAACATCAAGCCCGACCGTACGCCCGAAGACCTGCTGTTCCAGGTGATGCTAGATTGGGGCGTCGATCTAGCGCTGTCCATCACCAAGCATTCCATTCAAGGCAGGGACGTGTTCTTTGTCGATGGCAATGCGCTTGCCGCCTGCTTCGACGCTAGCGGCAGCATCGACGAAGCCTTCGTGAAGGAACTGGCGACGCAACAGCCACTGCGAGTGGTGTTCCGCGATGCGGGCTACAAGAACAGCGCTGTCAAGATCAACGTCGAGCAGATTTTCAAGCTCTTATCTCCCGCCACCGAAGTGAAATGCATCTGAGGAGCGAGCAATGAAACTCAAATTCAAGACGCAGTCTTATCAGACAGCAGCGGTGCAAGCCTTGGTCGACTGCTTCAAAGGACAACCACCTGCAACGGCGGAGGCTATCAGATATCGCATCGATCCGGGCAAGGCCCGAAAAGGGGTCGAAGAACTGTTTACCGAGGGTGGGTTCAAAAATGCCGACCTAAAGCTGACCGATATCGCGCTGCTGGAAAATATCACACGAGTCCAGCATCAACAGAGCCTGCCTCAGTCCACCGAGTTGGTGAAAACTAAGGTCAGCCGGATCAATCTCGACATCGAAATGGAAACCGGCACGGGCAAAACTTATTGCTACATCAAGACGATTTTCGAGTTGAATAAGCAGTACGGCTGGAGCAAGTTCATCATCGTGGTGCCCAGCATTGCCATTCGCGAAGGCGTAGCCAAGTCGCTGGAGATAACTGCCGAGCACTTTCTGGAGACCTACCACCAGAAGGCCCGCTTCTTTATTTACAACTCTAAGCAGCTGCACCACCTGGAGAGTTTTTCATCAGACGCGGGCATCAACGTTATGGTGATCAACGTGCAGGCGTTTGCCGCACGAGGTGCGGACAACCGGCGTATCTACGATGCGCTTGATGACTTTCAGTCTCGCCGCCCAATTGATGTGATTAGCGCCAACCGGCCAATCCTCATCCTGGACGAGCCCCAAAAAATGGAGGGCGCTGCAACCCTGAAGTCCTTGGAGGAATTCAAGGCCTTGATGGTGTTGCGCTATTCGGCCACCCACAAGACCACGCACAACAAAATCCACCGGCTGGACGCCCTGGATGCCTACAACCAGAAGCTGGTGAAAAAGATCGCCGTACGCGGCATCTCGGTTAAAGGGCTGGCAGGAACCAATGCCTATTTGTACCTGCAGGCCATCGAGATTTCAAACAAGGCGCCTGTGGCCCGCGTTGAGTTCGAGCAGAAGCTGAAAAGTGGCGAGATCAAGCGCGTGGTGCGCAAGCTGGGCAAGGGCGATAACCTGTTTTCCGACGGCTTTTCTAACGAGCTGGATCAGTACCGTGGCTTTGTGGTGGCGGACATCAATGCCAACACCGACACCTTGAGCTTCACCAACGGCGTTGAGCTGTTTGTTGGCGAGGCTACTGGGGACGTGAATGAAGCATCGCTGCGTCGCATCCAGATTCGGGAGGCGATCAAGGCCCACTTCGACAAGGAACAGGCGCTGTTCCAGCAAGGCATCAAGGTCCTAACCTTGTTCTTCATCGACCACGTGGTCAAGTACCGAGACTACTCTGCAGTGGACGAGAAAGGCGACTACGCTCGGGTCTTTGAAGAGGAATACACCCAGTACTTGAACGAGGTGCTGGACTTGGACGAAACGCCGTACATCAAGTATCTAAAGGGTATTCCGGTGGAAAAGACGCACAGCGGATACTTTTCCATCGACAAGAAAACAAAGCGCGACGTCGATCCGAGCATTGCGAAGACTGGCGAAAACAAGGGGCTATCCGACGATGTGGATGCCTATGACTTGATTCTTCGAAAGAAAGAGCAGCTACTTAAATTCGAAGAGCCGGTACGTTTCATCTTCTCGCATTCGGCCTTGCGCGAAGGCTGGGACAACCCCAATGTCTTCGTAATCTGCTTCTTAAAGCATCCAGACTACAACAATGAGGTGACACGCCGACAAGAGGTCGGTCGTGGTTTGCGCTTGTCGGTCAATCAAACTGGGGACCGGGTGGATCACCCGGCCATCGTGCACGATATCAACGTGCTGACCGTAGTGGCAAGCGAAAGCTTCAAGGACTTCGTATCAGCGTTACAAAAAGATATCAGCGATTCCTTGTCTTCACGTCCCAAGGTTGCCGACGAAACCTACTTCACCGGCAAGGTTCTCAAGACCGCCACCGGTGATGTCGAGGTCACGCCGCAATTGGCCAAGCAGATCTACAAGTACCTGCTCAAGAACGACTACAGTGACGACACCGACCGCATCACAGGCACGTACCACGAGGCTAAGAAGGACGGCATCTTGGCACCGCTCCCCCCGGAGCTGCAGGCTCATGCCGAGCAGGTATACCTGTTGATCGACAGCGTGTTCAGCGACAGCCAGATGTTTGAGATCAGCGATGACCGTCGCCCCAAGAAGAACCCACTCAACAGCAACTTCGATAAACAGGAGTTCAAAGAGCTATGGAACAGGATTAATCGAAAGGCGGCCTACAGCGTTGACTTTGATTCAGCTGAGTTGGTAACAAAGGCAGTCGCCGAGCTGGACAAGAGCCTTCGCGTAACGCCGTTGCAGTACACGATACAGACCGGCGAGCAAGCTGCCCAGGTGACCTATGACGGGCTCAAAGGTGGTGAAGCGTTCGTGCTCAAGGCCACCGAAACCGAAAAGAACGTGCATTCCATACACTCGGCGGTGAAGTACGACCTCATAGGAAAGATCGCTGAAGGTTCACAATTGACCCGACGCACGACGGCAGAAATCCTGAAGGGGATCAGCGTCGCGGTGTTTGCACAGTTCCGCACCAATCCGGAAAGCTTCATCGCGGAAGCCGTGCGACTGATCAACGAGCAGAAGGCCACGATGATCATCGAACACTTGGCCTACGACCCTGTGGAGGACAAGTTCGACCTTGACATATTCTCCGCCGGCCAAACTAAGCAAGACTTCAGCAAGGCTGGTGACAAGCTCAAGCGACACATCTACGACTACGTGATCACGGATTCCGGCATTGAGCGAGACTTCGTGAAAGAGCTGGACACCTGTACCGAGGTGATTGTGTACGCCAAGTTACCTCGGGGCTTCCTAATCCCCACCCCCGTCGGCGACTACAACCCCGACTGGGCCGTATCGTTTAAGGAAGGTTCGGTAAAGCACGTTTATTTCGTGGCCGAGACCAAGGGCTCCATGTCGTCCATGGTACTCAATGAGATCGAAAAAACCAAAATCAAGTGCGCTCGTAAGTTTTTCGATGAGATCAATAGGAAGTACGCCCCCGAAAACGTGAAGTACGAAGTGGTTAACAGCTTTGGCAAGCTGATGGAGTTGGTTAAATGAGCACAATCACTCCCCACTATCGGAGCGTGCAGCAATTGCTGTAAAGCCGTTCGTTTTCAATTGACGAATTCCAGTGCAAGTACAAGTTTGAAAAGAGCAATATTATCGATCTATTGATTGATCTTTAACTGAAAAAAGTAGTATCACTAAAGCGAAGGAAAAAAATGGCAACTGAAGCACTAACCAAGCAACTTCGTGAATTAGCTGAAAGTTGCACTCAAATACCCATCGAAAAATTACTAATCAACCCTGATTGGGGCAAGATTACTTTCGAAGGATGTCGAACCGAGCTCGAGCGAACTTACTCAATTCTTAACCATTTCAAGTTGCTACCAATTGATTTGTTGCCTGACAGCCCGATGCAGCAAATCGTTAGCAGTTTGCCCCCTTTGAAAGCAACTTTAGACCAGATTAAAGTTTTTACTATAGAGAGCAACGATCCAACTGGTATGCGTAATCAGTTGACCAGCCAGCTAAAAACGCAGGCGGATCATTTTTTTTCAGTAGCTCACCTTTATATCCCGTATTTGGCATACCAGAAAGGCGATGTACAGCGCAACATTAATGAGCTGACCGAATCGGTCGAGCAAGCATCACGATTAGTCAGTGACGCAAAAGATGAAATTGAAAATAAACGCGGCGAAATTGGGGAAATTATTGTTGCCACGCGCGAAGCAGCTGCAAGTGTTGGAGTAGCACATTTCACAGCCGATTTCACAGCCGAATCTGCGGCGCAGGACTCAAGTGCTGATCGTTGGTTGCAGGCAACGGCTGCCGTGGCTGGATTGACACTGGCGACAGCCGTTGGATTAGTTTTCGTCCCGATCAAGCCGGATGCGACAACTCCTCAGGTTATACAGATGTTCACATCAAAGGTGGTGATACTGGGCCTATTATTTACTGCCACGATATGGTGTGGTCGCCTGTACAAGGCTGCAAGGCATCAAGGTTCAATAAGCAAGCACAGAGCCAACGCACTTCGAACGTTCCAAGCATTCACAAAAGCAGCAAGTGATGACGAGTCCAGAAATGCAATTTTGATGGAAACCACTAAATCAATCTTTGCCATCACTCCCACTGGCTATTTGGACAACGAGTCTGCTCCGGACGGAGGGCTTAAAATCGTAGAGGTAGTGAAGCATGCCACTCAGGCTGTTACTTCCGTGAAATGATACTTCAATGAGTTTCTATAAAGATATTCATCCAATTGGTCATAGAAGTTTCAATTGAACGATAGACTAGTCATCAATTAGCGGGTGGCGATGCTGATTTCAGCCTCCCGCCTTAGCACCAATCCGGGTAGTACTCTGCTGCCGGCGTATACCCACCGGCGCAGCTCCTGCTCAGCACCCAACCAATCCCGCTGATTTACCCGCCGCCT
>JACCDH010131576.1_pt1 | contig 11360 bp, 12 predicted proteins | sample 7442481 | NCBI WGS metagenome assembly JACCDH01 (sample SAMN15323433, study PRJNA562643) | freshwater metagenome | isolation source: river surface water | place: USA:Blue River Watershed | collected 2017-08-15 | reverse complement strand
GAGGGTTTGCCGATTGAGCTAACCCCAATCGCGTGGCTCGTTGGCACCTGGGAGGGCACCGGGGTCATCGCCTTCGAGGGTAAAGAGCAAGAGTTTCACCAGCGCATCGAGTTTTCGCACGACGGCCAAGGTGCACTGACATACATTTCAACCGTCAGCCTCGCAGATGACGCCAAGACGCCAATGCCCAGCGAACTCGGTTACTGGAGGGTAAGCCGCCCGCGACAGGAATACGACCACGGCCCGGGGCTTCTACCTGGAAACGGTGAGTCAACGATCAAGACGCACGAAGACCTAGAGGCGTTCAAGAACTCGACCGGTGGCTTTGACCTTGAGGTTTCGACTTTGCACCCTGGCGGGGTAGCCGAGCTCTACGCGGGTTATGTGAAGTCGGCGCAGATCCACCTGGCGAGCGCCCACGGCGCGGCCTTTGCAACTGCCAAGACTTACCGACACAGCACTCGCATGTACGGCCTCGTCGAAGGCGCTCTGCTCTGGGCGTGGGACATCGCTCTGCCCGGTGGCGAGCTCAAGTCTCACGCTTCGGCTCGCCTCGAGCGGGTTAGCTGATGCCAAACCCGATCCTGCAGCAGCGAGCCCTGGCAGAAGGCAAAGCGCTCGCCGCCATGGATGACTTGGCAGTCCTTTCGATAACTGGTGAAGACCGCCACTCCTGGCTGAATTCGATCCTCTCGCAAGAGCTTTCCAAGCTGGAGGCCGGCCAGAGCGCAGAAGCCCTGCAACTCGACCCGCAAGGACACGTCGAATACGTTTTGCACCTCCACGAAGACGGCGAGCGCACCTGGGCCATTGTGGAGAGTTCAACCAAAGACGCTCTCCTTACCTGGTTGGACAAAATGATTTTTCGCAGTCGTGTGGAAGTTCATGATCACCCAGAAAAGCTTGTGTTCTTCGGTATCGGCACCGAATACGGCATTACGTGGATCGACCCTTGGCCGGGCGTTGTCGCCGGCGGTGTGCGTTACGCCGATGAAGCACCGCTATTTGGTGGGCGTGAGCACATTCTCGACGCCGCGCCTGAAATCGAGCTCGTTGGGGAAGAGGCAGCCACAGCATTGCGCATAGCAGCGCACCGACCGCGTCAATTGACCGAGGTCGATGACCGCTCGCTGCCTCACGAACTGGACTGGCTCTCAACAGCGGTTCACCTGCGCAAAGGTTGCTACCGAGGTCAAGAGACTGTTGCCAAGGTGCACAACCTCGGGCACCCGCCGCGCCGCCTGACCTTCCTGCACTTGGACGGGTCTAACCATCTACTACCCGAAGAGACCGACGTGCTCCTCGAAGGCAAGGTGGTCGGCCGAGTTACCTCGGTTGCGCAACACTTCGAGATGGGTCCGATTGCGCTCGCCGTGCTTCAGCGCTCGGTTCCAATCGATGCGACTTTGATGGTCGGCCCAATCTCTGCTTCGCAAGAGGTAATCGTTCCCCCCACTGCGGGCAAAGCAGCTGGACTTCCGCCGAGAAGTGAGTTGAACTCGAGACGATGAACATTTCTTGGAACATTCGCGACGCCTTCGCGAGAGTCATTGACTCAATAGCGCCAATCTTGCAGATAGTGCTTGCAGCGGCGGCTGGTTATTCTTTTTCGCACTGGGTTCTGGGTCACGAGGTTCCACTGCTCTCGGTGACCGTAACGATCACGGCTCTCGGCTTCACAAGGGATGCCAGGCCTAGACGTGTAATCGAAACCGCACTTGGAATGATCACCGGTATTGCTCTCTCCGAGACAATGCTCCTCGGCTTCGGTGCCGGCCTGTGGCAAATGGCAGCGACTTTGCTGCTCTGCCTGTTTCTCGCTCGTTTCATCAGCGGAAGCGCATCTTTCGCACTAACCGTCGGCATCCAGGCGATGCTTGTGCAACTGCTCCAAGCGCCAGTGGGCGGGGTTTACACCCGAAGCCTCGACGGAATCGTCGGCGGTATTGTCGCTCTGCTCGTCACCGCCATCATCCCACGCGACCCTCGCGGTATTGCTCGCAAGGACGCCGGCAAGCTCTTCGACGTATTCATCGACAGCCTCGAGGCACTGAAACTAGCGACCCGCGAAGTGAATGTGGCCGTTGCCGATGAAACCCTCAAGCAAGTGCGTCGCACCCAGCCGCTAATCGACAACTGGCGGATGTCGCTCGACAGCGCCATCTCAATCAGTCGGGTATCGCCCTTCCTGATCAAGTACCGCGACGAACTTCGCGGTCAGTTGAGACTAATGCGAGGCATGGATCTTGCGACCCGAAACCTCCGCGTCGTTGCCCGGCGAATCGACTTCCTGCTGCGAGACGGAATCAAGCGCCCGCACCTCGCCGACCTGTTCGAGCAACTCCTGGTCGGAACCACTGCCTTGCGCGACGGCCTCTCTGAGCCTGACCGCCTCAAGGACGCTCAAGAAGTTTTCATCGAGGTCGTTCATCAGCTCGACCCAAAGAAGTTTGGCTTAGCCGACCAGATTCGTGAGGCTTCGGTGATTTTGCTGTTGCGTCCGATGTTGATAGACCTGCTCTGCGCCAGCGGCATGAGCGAGGACGACGCCCGCGAGGAACTGCCCGAAATCTAGGGGCGAACCGCTTCATAGGCAAGGGTGAGCTCACCTAAGCGCCAGCGTTTACGGTCAACCTTGATCGGCCAGCCTTCGCCCACAAGTTGTTCACACACGGCCAACCAGCGCTGAACCGGCCCGAAGGTTGAAAGCGAAGCCTGTTTCGCCCACGCTCTATCGAGGGCCTGCAGCCAATCGTGAATGCGTTCACCGGGCACGTTGTGGTGAATCAATGCCTTAGGAAGTCTCTCGGCAACCTTGCTCGGGTTCTCCAAACCGCCCAGTTTCAGCGAAATTGTGAACCATAGCGGCTCTTGTTTCGAAAGAGTAATCCAACTGCTCAGACGCCCAATTTCATCGCAGGTTCCTTCGATCAGTAAACCGGCTTCACTAAGCCGACTCTGCATCAAGGCCCATGCAGCCGCAACCTCTGACTCGTCATACTGTCGCAGGACATTGAAGGCGCGAATAACCGTCGCCTCGGTCATACCCTTCGGAAGCGGAACCTCAAAACCACCGTGGGTGAAGTCCAGACCAGGCTCGGCGATTGCTAGTCCGCGTTCAACTCGCTCACGCTCGATTTCTACCCCGACAACCCTGACACCTGGATTCACTTTTAGCAGGCGTGCGCGAAGTTCAATCGCAGTAATCGGGCTTGCCCCGAAGCCAAGGTCAACGACCACCGGCTTTGGTTCCTTGATTTGAGGCAGAGCGGCGATGTAGCGATCGACTCGACGCAACCGGTTAGGGTTGGTCGTTCCTCGCGTCACAGAGCCGATAGGTTTCGCCACGCAATAAACTTAGGTCATGGCTCACAAATACACCCTCATCTTGCTACGTCACGGAAACAGCGTCTGGAACCAGGCGAACCTTTTCACCGGCTGGGTCGATGTTGACCTCAGCGACCAGGGTCGCGCCGAGGCACACCGCGCGGGCGAACTCCTCGCTGAGAGCGGTTTGAAGCCACACCTGCTCTACACCTCACGTCTGAAGCGCGCCATCAACACGGCTCACATCGCGCTAAACGCTGCCGACCGTTCCTGGATCGACGTCAAGCGTGACTGGCGTCTAAACGAGCGTCACTACGGCGCTCTCCAGGGCAAGGACAAAGCTCAAACTCTTGCCGAGTACGGAGCGGAGCAGTTCCAGATTTGGCGTCGCTCATTCGACGTTCCGCCACCGCCAATTGATGACAACGACGAATACTCGCAGGCTCACGACGAGCGTTACGCCGACCTAGCCGAGATCCCGAATACGGAATGCCTCAAAGACGTCCTCGTGCGCATGCTTCCGCTCTGGAACGATGAGATTAAGAAGGACCTCGAAGCAGGCCAGACAGTTTTGGTTACCGCCCACGGCAACTCGCTGCGCGCACTCGTCAAGCACCTCGACGGAATTAGCGACGAAGACATTGCCGAGCTCAACATCCCGACCGGCATCCCGCTGGTTTACAAGTTGGACGATAACTTCAAGCCAATTGTCGCCGGTGGCGAATATCTAGACCCTGAGGCAGCCGCAGCGGGTGCAGCAGCGGTTGCCGCTCAAGGCAATAAGAAGTAATTAGGCCTGGTCAGACCAGTCGCCGGTGGTTAGGTAGCTAACCTTCGACGAGATGTCCACCACGTGGTCAGCGAAGCGCTCGTGGTAGCGGCTAGCCAAAGTGACGTCCACGGTGAACATGGCGTTCTCTTTCCAGGAGTCTGCCAGGACGGTCTCAAAGACGCCGCGGTGCAGTTCGTCTACACGCTCGTCCTCCGCCTGAATCGCGCGAGCGACATCAACGTCTGGGTTAGCCAAAAGCTTGGTGATCTTCTTCGCTAGCTCTACGTCCAACTTGCCCATTTCTTCAAAGACGGGCAGAAGGACGGCCGGCACCGCGGAACCAGGGAATCGGAAGCGAGCAATCTGAGCGATGTGCGACGCCAGAGCGCCCATACGCTCAAGCGAGGCGCTCATGCGAAGAGCTGAGACCAGGATTCGCAGGTCTCTCGCTACAGGGGATTGACGAGCCAGGATGCGAATAACGAGTTCGTCCAGGGTTAGCGCTTTGTCGCTGATGGCATCTGCGCTCGCGATGGCTTGGTCGGCCAGTTCTACATTCGATGACACAAACGCTTCGGTAGCGTTCTTCATCACTCCGGTGACGTCCTGGGCAATTTCGACGAGTCGATCTTGAACTTCTTTTAGTTCATTCTGAAAAACTTCACGCACTGGATTCTCCTGGTTCGCTGTTTGAGCCTGAAATAAAGATGCCATTGGTAGGTAAACGAATCGCGAACAAACACTTAACCCTGAAAGAAATAGTTTTAGCCAAGTTAGTCTTAATCCGTGGACTTTTGGTGGCTCGTATTGGCCTTTGTAGCGGGTATGACCGTGATGGGTGCGCTCGTCTTCTTTGTCCGCAGAGACGTTCTGGCAAAGTACGACGAAGCCGCGGTGATATCCGATGGCGCCGCCGAACTCCTTGAGGTTCTCGCCGAGGCAGGCATCGTCTTGGGTCCATCCGACAAAGTTGTGCGAGCAACAACAGGCGCAATGGCTATGGGCCTCGTACGCGATCGCGTGCTCGTGCACCCTTCGCTTCTGGAACTCGCCAAGCAGTCTAGAAACGACGCCGCTGTGCAGCTGTTGGAGACCGAACTGGTGTCGGGCATCAAGGGGGGCAAGAAGCTATACGTCCGCGCGCGCGCCTACGACCTCGGGTCCGGCAACGTACTGCTAATTGTTGACGACAAAACTGAGTCGCAGCGTCTCGATGAAACCAGACGTGACTTCATGGCAAACATTTCCCACGAACTCAAGACGCCGGTGGGTGCTATCGGTCTGCTGTCCGAGGCAATCTTGGACAACACGACCGATGTTGAACTCGTCCAAAAGTTTTCGGAAAACATCTTGAAGGAATCCAAGCGCCTTAGCGCGCTGGTTCAAGACATCATCCAGCTTTCACGCATTCAAGCCGCCGAGACCATCGTGAACGCGGAGTTAGTTGACCTCGAACCAGTGGTTCGCGAAGCAATCGATCGCAATAACTTCAAAGCCGAGCGACGCAAGGTAAAGATCAACTTTGCCGCTGAAAAGGGTCTGCGCGTGATCGGTGACGAGGAGATGCTCGCCGTGGCCTTCAAGAACATAATCGAGAACGCCATCGTTTACTCGGCAGAGGGCTCAAGCGTAGGTGTGAGCGTCCAAAAAAATGGAAATTTGGCCGAGGTTCGAGTGGTTGATTCTGGAGTGGGAATCTCTAAGGAAGACCAGAAACGTATCTTTGAACGTTTTTATCGAACCGACCCCGCTCGCTCCCGTCAAACGGGTGGAACCGGGCTCGGTTTGAGCATTGTGAAGCATGTAATCACGTCTCATCTCGGCGAAATCAAGCTCGCATCAAAGCCTGGTATTGGTTCGACGTTTACCTTGCGGTTACCTTTGGCAGATAAAAAGTTAGTAGCGAAGAACAAGAAAGTTACTAATGGCTAAAATCTTGGTTGTCGAAGACGAGGTTTCGTACCGCGAGACACTCGCAATCCTCCTCCCTAAAGAGGGCCACGAGGTGGTCGTCGCTGCCGATGGCCACGAAGCCCTGGCTCGATTCAAAGATTCCAACCCAGATTTGATTTTGCTTGACCTAATGTTGCCCGGCATCAGCGGTAACGAGGTTTGCCGCACTATTCGCCAAACCTCCAACGTGCCAATCATCATGCTCACGGCCAAAGACTCTGAGACGGACGAAGTGGTTGGCCTAGAAATTGGCGCGGACGACTACATCACCAAGCTGGCGTCCTCCTCAAAGATCATCGCCCGCATCAATAAGGTGCTTAGTCGTCGCACGGAGCCCGTGGTGGATGATGAGGACATTCTTGAGGCTGGTCCGGTTCGTTTGGACATCGAGCGGCACCTCGTGACCGTAAACGGAGAGAAGAAGAATTTCCCGCTAAAGGAGTTTGAGCTTCTCGAGCTGTTGATGAGAAATGTGAACCGCGTGCTTCCGCGTCACCTGATCATCGAGCGAGTTTGGGGGTCGAATTACTTCGGTGACACCAAGACCCTAGACGTTCACATCAAGCGTTTGCGCAACAAGATTGAGCCTGATTCAGATCGTCCTCAGCACCTCATTACAGTGCGTGGCTTGGGCTATAAGTTCGAAGCCTAGTTCTCTAGGTAAGGAGCGTACTGCTCAAGCGAACCGTCCAAAACTGGGACAGTCAAAGCTTGGCCGGTCTCGCCGTTAACCGAAATCCAAAGTTCGATGTTCGAGCCAGGAAGCGCCTCGACCGATACGTCTAGAGCAGCGTTCTCAGGGGTAGCGCCTAGATCCAGGGTCTCACCTGCTGGTAGCTCAAATGGGTCGGTTTTCACGCGCTCTTCAAAGCTCACGTATTCAAAACTTACCGATGCGTCGGTGGTTCCGCTGTTCACAACGGTGCCTATTAGCTTGCCCGAGCCGTCACCCTTGGTTAGGTAGATGAAGTTGCGAACCTTAACCTTGCCGATGTCGATCTGACTGCCGTCACTAGGTGCGTAGTGCTGGAGGCTGGCAACGTCGTGGGTGAGGCTGCACCCCGAGGTTCCTAGCAGTAGAGCGGCAGAGACAGCGAGAGCTGAGACGACTTTGCGGGTGTTCATTAATCCTCCATGAGCAACAGACCCTTCTAGTTTAGCCTTTAGAAACAGGGGTCTCTGTGGTAAAATCGATGTTTCGAAGGGAATTCAATCCATGGCAACCCCAGCTCACCTCAAAAAAGGCAAGACGGTTATGTACCCGCACCACGGGGCAGCAAAAATCGTTGAAATTGCCGATCGCCCATTCCGTGGACAGGTCGAGCCGCACCTTCGCCTAGAGGTTGCCATCACCCAGCTTCAAATTTGGATTCCGGTTTCAAAGATCGGCGCCGACGAAGGTCAGGTCCCGGTTCGCAAGGTCATCGACGACGAGCAGTTGAAGGAAGTCAAGAAGTGCCTTCGCGAAGAATTTGTTGAAGAGCCAACCAACTGGTCGCGTCGTTACAAGGCCAACAACGAAAAGCTCGATTCGGGCGAGGTCATGAAGGTTGCACAGGTCGTTCGCGACCTATGGCGCCGAGACCAAGACAAAGGTCTTTCGGCCGGTGAAAAGCGCATGCTCGCAAAGGCTCGCCAGGTTCTCGAGTCCGAGTGGGCGCTAGCTCGCGGAATCACCGAGGAAGCAGCCGCCGGCGAAGTCGAAAAAGTTCTTTCAACAAAGAAGGACTAGCCAGCCATGGCACCGGATCTAGCGGTGGTTTTGGTTGCCGGCGGAATGGGTGTTCGCCTCGGCGCGAACAAACCCAAAGCGCTTGTCGAATTCTCAGGTAAAACAATCCTCGAACACGCTCTCACAGGCGCTTCTCGTGCCCGCGGACTCAAACAAATCGTCGTAGCCGCTCCGGCTGATTACCTAGTCGAAGTTACTGAGCTTGTTGCGTCGGTTGTCGGAAACACCGACTTCAGCGTCGTGGCCGGTGGCGCAACCCGGCAGCAGTCGATCGCCAACGCTCTCGTCGCTGTCGATTCGGAAATCGTGCTCGTGCACGACGCTGCCAGGGCTCTCGCTCCGGCATCTCTGTTCGACCGAGTGGCCGATTCGGTTCGCGAGACAGGTGTTGGCACCGTCCCCGTCCTAGAGGTTGTTGACACGATCAAGCGAGTCGAAGGCGACCTAGTTCGCGACACCGTTGATCGCAGCACGCTCCGGCGCGCTCAGACGCCGCAGGGCTTTGTCACCAGCGCCCTCAAAGCGGCCTATTCCAGCGCTACCGAAGACTTCACCGACGATGCCGCACTTATGCAGTCAACCGGCGCGCCGATCAGATTTGTCGTCGGCGACGTCGACGCATACAAGATCACGACTCCCGAGGACTTGACGCTGGAAACTCGGACTGGGATCGGAACCGACACTCACCGTTTCACAGATGACGCATCGAAGCCGCTCTACCTCGGCACGGTGATCTGGGAGGGCGAGCGAGGTCTTGACGGTCACTCTGACGGTGATGCCCTGAGCCACGCGATAGTTGACGCCATGCTGTCGGCTGCCGGACTAGGCGACATCGGCTCAAACTTTGGTGTAGATCGCCCAGAGTTTGCCGGTGCCAACGGTTCGGTTTTCTTGGCCGAGTCGCTGAGGTTGATTGAATCGGCGGGCTGGCAGCTCGGTAATGTTTCAGCCCAAATCATCGGCAATCGCCCTAAAGTCGGCCCGCACCGCGAGCGAGTTGAGCGCGGCTTGACCGAGCTGCTCGGTGCGCCTGTAACAATCAGCGCAACCACGACCGACGGCCTTGGCTTCTTAGGGAACACCGAGGGTGTGGCTGTTGTAGCCTCGGCACTCATCAAGAGGCGCACGGATAGGCTGGAAAAGTGAGCCTAAGCATCTATGACTCTGCAGCGGCAACCTTACGTCCGTTTGAGCCAATAAAGCCCGGCAAGGTTGGCATTTATGTTTGCGGCCCCACTGTGCAGTCAGCGCCACACGTAGGCCACCTTCGCAGCGCAGTTGCCTTCGACATCATCGCGAATTGGTTGCGACTGGGTCACAAGCTCGAGGTCAAGCTGGTTCGTAACGTCACCGACATCGACGACAAAATCTTGGTAAACGCCAATGAACAAGGTAGGGATTGGCGCGAGCTCGCGATTGAGGTCGAAGCGATATTCAATTCGGTTTACGAATCGATTGGCGCAGGGGTCGAACACCGCCCGCACGCAACCGAACACATTCCCGGCATGATTTCGATCATCGAGACGCTAATCGAACGCGGTCACGCATACCAAGCCGAGGGTTCGGCGAATGTTTTCTTCGACACCGCCTCTTGGGCTAATTATGGCGAACTGACTCGCCAGAAGTTAGAGAACATGGAAGGCGAGGCGATCGGCGGTGGCCGACGCGCAGCCCACGACTTCGCCCTTTGGAAGGCACCAAAGGCCGGCGAGCCAGAGACTGCAGCTTGGGACTCGCCATGGGGTAAGGGCCGCCCAGGTTGGCACATCGAGTGCTCGGCGATGACTTTCGCGGCTTTTGGCGAGTCTTTCGACATCCACGGTGGTGGCTTAGATCTCAGATTCCCACACCACGAAAACGAGCTTGCCCAGTCCCGGGCTGCTGGTTACTCATTTGCAAACTATTGGTTGCACAACGGCTTAGTTACCGTTTCGGGGCAGAAGATGTCCAAGTCACTCGGAAACGGCGTTTCGGTTGACGAATTCTTCGAGCAGGGCACCCCGGGCGCGGTTCGTTACTGGCTCGGCTCGGCTCACTACCGCTCGACGCTCGATTACTCGCCGGCAGCAATATCCGAGGCCGAGACGGCACTGTCGAGAATTACAAACTTCATGGCGCGAAACGAAGCCGAGCCCACCGAGTTTCCGAGCGAGTTTGTTGCTGCCATGAACGCGGATTTCAACGTACCCGCTGCGCTTGGCGTCTTGCACGAGACCGTTCGTGCCGGCAATCAGGGCGATGCCTCCGCGGCCGGCAAGGTTGCCGCCATGGCAGCGGTTCTGGGCATTGAGCGCAGGGCTGGTGTGGTTAGCGATGACCTAGCGGCTAAGGTTGAAACGCTGCTAGCCGAGCGCGCCGAGGCCAGAGCCAACAAAGATTTCACGCGGTCGGATCAGATACGCGAAGAACTAAACCACCTAGGTGTGGCGATCGAAGATACCGCCACCGGAACGACTTGGAGCATCAATGGCTAGCAAAGGCAAAAGACCAGGCACCGCAAAGGGTAAGAAGGGACCAACCGTAGGAACGGGTGGCCACGGTAAAGCCCGCCTCGAGGGTCGCGGTCCAACTCCTAAGGCAGAAGACCGTAAAGGTCACAAGGCTTTCAAGGGCAAGCGTGCTGAAGAGCGCAGAACCGCTGCCGGCAAGGGCGAGTTCTTGGCTCCTTCGGCTCGTACCGCAGGCGTGGCCGGCGCTTCGAGGAGCAATTCAAAGCCGGTTGCGAAGGCTGCCGACGCTAACGAGGTTCTGTCCGGTCGTAACTCGGTAGTCGAGGCTCTGCGCGCGAAGGTGCCCGCCACCACTCTGTACCTTGCCAACCGCATCGAGATCGATGACCGAGTAAAAGAGGCTATTCAACTAGCTAACGCTCGACAGATTCCGGTGAGCGAAGTCACTCGCCCAGAAATCGATCGCCTAACCGGTTTCGATTCGGTTCACCAAGGCATCGCACTGGCTGTTCCGCCATACAACTACCTGCACCCGATGGACCTCCTCGACAAAGTCATCGCCAGGGGGCAGAAACCCTTGTTTGTTGCTCTCGATGGAATCACCGACCCTAGAAACCTAGGTGCGATTATTCGTTCGGTAGCCGCATTCGGCGGGCAGGGCGTAATTTTGCCGCAGCGTCGCTCGACCGGTGTAACGGCCTCGGCTTGGAAGACTTCTGCCGGCGCAGCCGCCCGAATCCCTGTAGCTCTAGCAGCAAACCTGAACAACACTCTCAAGGAGTTCAAGAAGCGCGGGCTCTTCGTGGTCGGACTTGATGGCGATGGCGACATCAGCCTGCCAAACTTCGACCTCGGAACCGAGCCGCTGATCTTGGTCATTGGCTCAGAGGGCAAAGGTTTGAGCCGTCTGGTTCAGGAGAACTGCGACGCAATCCTCTCGATTCCAATCACCGGCCACACCGAGTCACTCAACGCAGGTATAGCTGCGAGCGTGGCTCTCTACGAAGTAGCTCGCCGCCGCGCCTAATTAGACGAGGTCGCGCCAGTCGACGTCGCCGTCTTCGTTTTCAACCGAGATTGTTCCGGACGGAATCGGGTTGGGCATTGTGATTGAGTCTGTTGGCAG
>JACCDH011711339.1_pt1 | contig 11361 bp, 18 predicted proteins | sample 7442481 | NCBI WGS metagenome assembly JACCDH01 (sample SAMN15323433, study PRJNA562643) | freshwater metagenome | isolation source: river surface water | place: USA:Blue River Watershed | collected 2017-08-15 | reverse complement strand
TTAATATCATTTTTGATTTCGTCGATATCAATCTCATATGAATCTGTACTTTCATCTTCTTCACTTACTTCGTGACCTAAATCATAGTTTGACATATCAATTTCGTCAGATTGGATAGGTGTGTTAATAAACTCATCTAATGCTGACATTGCATCTTCACCTAAATCTTCATCTTCTGATGATGGTTCTTCTTCTGAAGGTACTTCTTCTTCTCCTGAAGTTGGTTCCTCAGATGGTTCCTCTTCGTCACGTTCGAATTTTTTAGCAATCTCTTCAATATCGTCTAAGTCTAATTTATCTAAATCAACAGCCGAAATAATCATGTTAAGAACGTACTTAATATCATCACTTTCCATTCTATCATGTAAATCCCTCAATTCTTGACCTAATTTACCTGAATATTTTTGAACTTCAGCCATGTAATCTGAACGTTTACTTGGTGACTCTTCACTGTCAGTAGACATATCGTCAGATGGTAACTCATCAGTTGCAGGTTCCTCAGAAGGTAAATCTTCAATTGCAGGTAACTCATCAGTTGCAGGTGCAACAGGTGCATCCATTGTTGGTTCGGCTATAGGTGCCTCTTCTTTTGGTTTACTAGGTTTCAACACATATTTTGTGGCCTCTTGTAATTCTTCTTGACCTTTTAATAAATCAAGTCTTTTAAGGGCTTCACCATATGATGAAAATTTGTTTTTGTTTTTCATGAACATCCCACCAATATAATCAAGAGAACTTTCGTTTAAACCTCTTTTTACGTAATATGAGTCTTTTTCTTTAACGATACCGTATATTCCACCGGTTTTAGATTCGCTTACCAATTCCGCGTTAGTTGATGTGGTTGCTTTTTTATTGTTGTTATTAAAGTAGGTTAGCTCGAGAATTCTTTTTAATTTGTCATCTCCGTTAAGCTTTTCACTACCAAGGGGTTTTAAATCTGCCATTTTGTTGATTGTTAGATATACTTATTCTTATCCTATAAATACATTGATATATAGAAAAAAATTAGGTTCTTTATTGTGTTATGGACAATTTCTTATCCGTTATTTTTGATTTTAATTGTAATAGTCTTTCAATGTCTCCGTTTCTTCTTAATAATTTAAAGGTTAAATTTTCGTAAGAATACTCCCCACCGGCATCTAAACCACTTTGTCTAAATGTTTTTAGTTTCATTCTTAGGTTATCAATATCTTTTAATACGTCATCACCTTCTTCGTTTCTTTTTATTAAATTATCTATTTTAATTGAGTATTCTTCACCTTTTTGAATAATTAAACGGTCGTCAATCATTGGTTTTTTTGATTCAGGTTCAACAACCCATTTATTATTTAATACCGAATACACACCTGAAGATACGTGAGGTTCATCAACATCTTGAACATATATTTCAACATCGAATCCTTTAATAGTAATATCGTGTTTTTCGTTCCAAACGTTTTTCTTTGCGTCGAAGAATTCCTTTAATAAACTTAAATCGTAATTTGTTTCCTTGTAATCGATTAATATATGTAAATCAACATCAGAATAGTTTGACCAATTAAAATTAGCTAAAGAACCGGTTAAAATTACGTCATGAATAAAAAATTCAACACCGAGAGTTTCGATAAAATCGTCAGCAATCTTTAAAAGTGATTTTCTTATCTCTTCTCGCATATTGTATGTTTCACCCGATTTATCAAATATATCGTTGGATAACGTATCTTTTACTTTAAAAGATTTTACGATTTTTTTGTCTTCCGACCTATCTTCAATTAATTCTTCAAATAAACTCATCCTACTTTTTTATATTTGTGGGTTTTTGCAATGTTTTCATTAAAATATTTTCCTTGAGACTCAGCTAACCTAAATTTGGTAAACTTAGTCCATGGAACTTTTTCATACTCATAAATAGAGCCGTTGTTAAAAACTACCGTTAAATCCTCACTTTCAGTATTAAAAGATGCCGATTTTAAATTTGATGAGTTAATGATAATATCTATCATTTTTCCGTTAATTGATTCTGAAATAATTGCCATAATGTCTTTTTTTAAATTATAATACAATATAATCAATAAATATCAAATAAAAAACCCCAAGATATTTTGTAATTAGATTCTTTGTTGTATATTTGCGGTAGAAATACATAATAAACCAAAAAAATTATTTGGTTATTAGAATTAAATGTATTATTTTTGTGAACAATAAAACATATAAAAGATGGCAGTAGACTTTTTTGAAGACGGACCAACCGCAACTCCCAAAAAGGGACGTAAGGGTTCAACAACACCAATTTTAGATAATTTCTCTCGAGATTTAATAAAACTTGCAGAGGACGGTAAAATTGACCCTATTGTTGGTAGGGATAAAGAAGTGAAAAGAATCGCACAGATTCTATCACGTAAAAAGAAAAACAATGCGGTTATTGTAGGTGACGCTGGTGTAGGTAAATCCGCTTTAGTTGAAAAACTTGCATTAATGATTGTGAAGGGTGATTGTCCCACTAATTTATTAGATAAGAGAATCATGTCATTAGATTTAACGTCTTTAGTTGCCGGTACAAAATATCGTGGACAATTTGAAGAGAGAATTAAAGCAATTTTAAATGAATTACTTGAGGCACCTAACGTTATTGTGTTTATTGATGAATTACACACAATGGTCGGTGCAGGTAACTCGAGTGGTGCCATGGATGCTGCTAATATACTTAAACCCGCTCTTGCTCGGGGAGAAATCCAATGTATTGGAGCAACGACTTTAGATGAATTTAAAAAACACATTGAGAAAGATGCCGCATTGGTTAGAAGATTTCAAAAAGTTATTTTAAATGAACCTACATTAGAAGAAACGGTAGATATTCTTAATAACCTTAAAGATTCCTACCAAGATTATCACAGAGTTCAATATGAGGACGGTGTAATTGATAATATTGTCAAATTATCGAGTCGTTATATAACCGATAGACAATTTCCCGATAAGGCAATTGATGTATTGGATGAACTTGGGTCAGAAAAAAGAGTATCGATGAGAGTTCCTGAATCAATTGAAAAATTAAAAAAACAAATCGAGGATGTAAGGGAAAAGAAATTATTGGTAGTTAAAAGTCAAAACTACGAACAAGCCGCGAAACTTAGAGACGACGAGAAAAAGATTGTGATTAAACTCGAAGATGAAAAACTAAAGTGGTCCGAAAAACAAAAAGTAAATAAAATACCTGTTACAATCGATGACGTATATTCGATTATTTCGGATATGACCGGTGTCCCTATTCATAAACTTGATAGTAAAGAAACTACTAAATTGTTGAATATGGAAACAATTTTAGGTCAAAAAGTAATTGGTCAGGATGACGCAATTTCAACTATTTCAAAAGCAATTAGAAGAAATAGAGTCGGTATTAAAGACGCTAATAAACCTATTGGGTCTTTCATATTCTTAGGTTCAACAGGTGTAGGTAAAACACACTTAGCTAAATCTTTGGCAAACACGTTATTTGGTGACCCCGATAAAATTATTCGTGTGGATATGAGTGAATACATGGACCGACATAACGTTTCTAAATTAATTGGTTCACCTCCGGGATTCGTTGGTTATGATGAAGGTGGTCAATTAACTGAAAAAGTTAAAAACAATCCTTTCTCAGTAATCTTATTTGATGAGATTGAAAAGGCACACAAAGATGTTTTTAACATATTACTTCAAATCTTAGATGAAGGTCATTTAACGGATTCATTCGGTAGAAAAATTAATTTTACCAATTGTCTTATCATTATGACATCAAATGTTGGAGCCAAAAAAGTTTCTGATTTTGGTAATGGGGTTGGGTTTTCAACGACATCGAGTCAATTACAGGAATATGAAGTAAGAAAAACAATGATACAAAAATCATTGAAACAACAATTCAATCCTGAATTTTTAAATCGTATTGATGATATCATACTTTTCAATTCTTTAAATGAAGAAACATTGAAAAAAATCATCAACATTGAAGTTGAAAAATTAAATAAAAGATTGGTTGATAAAGGATATTCAATTAAATTCGATAAAACAGTGATTGATAGAATATTCCAACTTAACTCACAAGAGGAATATGGAGCAAGACCACTGAAAAGAATTATTCAGAATTTATGTGAAGATTTCTTAAGTGAAGAGATTTTAAAAGGTAATATTGTTGAAAATCAATCGATTACTTTGAAATTTAAAAACGAAAAATTGGAAATTTTAAAAAAATAACAATAAATAGTTGACTTTTACCCTAAGTTATATATATTTATATCTTCATGGGTACTCTTTGTCGATTACCTTTTCGTTTTAAAGTGAGTGGTGTTGAACCCACTTAATGACCTTAAACCCCGACAACTCGTTGGGGTTTTTTATTTAATATATTTTTTTTTATGGAATTTTTTTATTATCTTTTAATTATGAAAAAATATATTTTAGCTTTGGGTGTAATTGCAACAGTTGCATTAACATCATGTGGTAACGGGTCTACCTCAAAAGAAACAAACGACTCAACAGCATCTAATCTTGATTCAACTGCAGTTTCTGCTACTGATTCAACAACCGCTGAAATCACTGCAGACACAACGTCTGTAAAATAAAGATATCGGGTCGGATTACTCCGGCCCAATTTTTATTAATTATTAACAACACATCTAACCCAATGACGACATCTATTATTTTTTTTATCCAATATATTAAGGATAAATTTACTAAAACAAAAACCAACATTATTGAACCCGGAGAAACAGAATTCGATTACGTTCCGTTGGTTAAACCAAATCAAAACACAAAGAAGAAAAGTACGATTAAAAAGTAAAAGTTACATGATAACTGACATTTTAATCCTACAGTATTTATACAAAAACATAGAATCATATGAACGAAAAAGAATATAAAGGAGATCTTATATTAGTTAGAGGTGTTCCGGGTTCAGGTAAAACAACATTAGCTGAAGTATTATTAACCCACCCATCGGGTAATACTGGTGATGTGATTTCTGCTGATGATTACTTTTTAAATAGTAAGGGAGAATATATATTTGATGCGTCTAAATTAAAAGAGGCCCACAATAGTTGTCAACAAAGATGTGCCGAAAGAATGAAATTAGAAAGTTTCAAAATTGTCGTTGCAAATACATTTACACAAGAGTGGGAAATGGAACCATATTTTACAATTGCTGAAAGATATGGTTATAGAGTCCATACCATCATAGTTGAAAATAGACATGGTGGTGAGAATATTCACGGTGTACCCGATGAAAAATTAACGGAAATGAAAAATAGATTTCACGTGAAATTATAATAAGTCGATTTATTAACATCACCCCAATACCGAATCTTTTTTAAAGATGAAACTATACTCTCACTTATTTACGGAAACATGGGCATTTCATATTATTCCGAGTGTCCATTTATATTTTGAAACAAATACACCATTATCCCATGGAAAAATTTGGAAAAAAGGTTTAAATGGTTTATATTTGTCATTACAGTGGGGCAAGTGGCTTTATACTGTTGGAATTACAAAAAAAATTTAAGTGTTAGAAACATTAGAAAAATACCATAGAGAAGGTTTATTACATAAACAAACCCACCCAACTTTAGATTTGACAATTTGGAATTATTCACCAAAAGTTCAATATGAAAAACTATGGGATGAAATTACTCTGCAATGTCGTGGACTTGTTACCAATTCGGATGGAAAAATTATCGCTCGACCATTTGGTAAATTCTTCAATTACGAAGAACATGAGAACATTAATATTCCTAATGAAACATTCGATGTCTATGAAAAAATGGATGGTTCTTTGGGTATCCTATTCAACTATAGAGACGAATGGATTATGGCAACAAGAGGTTCATTCATTTCTGAACAATCCATTAAGGCAACTGAAATATTAAAAAAATACAAATACAAATATCTACCAAGTGATTGTACGTATCTATTCGAAATAATTTACCCTCAAAACAGAATCGTAGTTAACTATGGTGATGACGAAAAATTAGTTTTACTGGGTTCAATTCAAACGAATTCAACTTTAGATGTTGTTGAAGGTTACGAATATAATATCTACAATGAATCGTATGAAGAACTTGGATTTGAATTGGTTAAGAAATATGACGGAATAACTGATTTCACGGTCATTAAAAAAGACATTAGCGATAGTAAAGAGGGATTTGTAATTAGATTTAAAAATGGCTTTAGAATGAAGATTAAAGGTGATGAATATTGCCGACTTCACCATATTTTGACTAACATATCAAATCGAGACATTTGGGAGTACTTGAAAGACGGTAAGCCTTTAGATGATATCTTAGATAAAGTACCTGACGAATTTTATGATTGGGTTAAAACCACAGTATCAGATTTACAAAATAAATTCAATCTAATCAAAATAGAAGTTGAGGAAGAATTTAAAGAATTAATTAACAAGAAAGAATTTGCGGAGAAAATAAAAGATAACCCAAATAAATCATTTTTATTTAAAAGATTGGATTCGTATTCAAATCAATTAAACGAAATGATATGGAATTCAATCTATCCAACATATTCGAAACCATTTAAAAAAGATGAGTAAAATAAAATTATACCTTGACGATGTCAGAACCCCAACTGAAGAAGGTTGGACGGTAGTTAGGAACTACGATGAATTTGTTAATGCAGTTAACACCTATGGTTTAAACGGTATCGAATTAATTTCCTTAGACCACGATTTAGGGGACCAAGCAATGTATGAATATTACACTAACGTTAAAAACAACTATTCGTTAGATTATAATAACATTGAGGAGAAAACAGGAATGGATTGTTGTAAATTTATGGTTAATTTAAGTTTAGATACTAACATACCTCTACCTGAAGTTTTAGTACATTCGGCCAATCCAATTGGTAGTTCTAATATGATGGGATACGTCAATAATTATTTAATGAATTGTAGATTACCTCAAAGTTGTATTAGAGTTAATATTCCACATATAATAGAAGAAAAGTTCCACATGTCACCAGAGTTACGAAAAGCTAAATGGGATAGAAATGGAAAATAAAAGTACAACAACTAATCAATCAATGGCATACGATAGTAAAACCAGAACACCATATAAAACCATGTACATAAAAGGAAAGTATGAAGACTTTACCGATTTTTATGATGTTAACAAAAAATCAATATACGAAAATATTATTGACGTTTTTAAAGGTTTTGAAAATAACAAAAAAAGAGTTTTAAGTTTATACGTGCAAGCTATTATACGTGGATTAGAATGGGACACTGAATTCAAATTTAATCGAACGGATACGATTGTATTAACGAGGGACATTTTACCATTTTTTGAAAGTATTGAAGATTATGAAAAATGTTCAGAAATAAAAAGTTTATTTGAACTATTGACTATTAAGAAATAAATGAATATGTTTTAAATGTATCAGGAGAGAGATACATTTATCATTTTTTGTCATGTCCCCAAGGTCCTTACTTTGGGGATTTTTTTATTTTATAATATAATTGTATTTTATAAAGAACTTCTTGTTATTATTCAATTATTCTTGGTAAATTGACATTTTTATAGTATTTTTCTAATAGTTATATAAAAAAAATACAAATATGTTAAATTTATTTATTGGAATCATTTTATTATGTTCATCTATCGGAGCAACTCTGTCTAAAGTACAAACCAATTACGGTTTTCGTAAACAACGTCAACACGACAAACCTTTATGTATTGACCGAGAATTTATTAAAGCATAACTCTTGAACCTATCAAGAAATTACTAAGAAATGGTGACCCTGACTGAGTATTCATATTAAGTTTATAATTAAACGAAAAACCAAATCTTTTCGTTATTTTATAATCAATTGAACTACCGACTAAAAATCCAAAATCCCTACCTACCGTAGTTACACCCGTAAACGTATTATATGATATTGGTGAATACATAGCAAATATTTGAGGTGAAATAGAAAGTTTTTTACTATATTGAAACGGTTTTGTCCAAAACGCTACTGTTGATGTTGAAAGACTTAAATCGTATTTATGATTTGTCCCCTCAGTTAATAATGTTATTGTACCTATATTATAACCAAATGTACCGAATTTTGGATGTGGTTTAATCCAAGTATAACCCATTAACCCCATCCACGTGCCTTTCAAATATGCCGCGGTAAACGAATAACTATTAATTGAACTTAGTTGACCTTTACTGTTTAAATTCATTACAGTTGCACTCGATGATAGTGCGAATTGGTCTAACGTAGAATAAACCATACCGTTTAAACTGAACGATTTATCCCCCATTAACGATGACTTAGAAATTCCCATAGTCAACGCCATAGAATACCTTCCATCTACAGATTCCACGGTGGTTAAATCGGAAGCCAATAACATTGGATTTAAATTTTGTTGTTTTTTCTTTTCCTCTTTTTTCTCTTCTTTCTTTTCTTCTTTCTTTTCTTCAGATTTTTGTTCCTCTTTCTTTTCTTCAGATTTGGATTCAGATTTAGATTCCGATTTAGTTTCACTTTTGGTTTCTGAAGATGTTGTGGACTCACTACTCGCATTGTTCTCCGTGGTTGTTGATGAACCACTTGATGATGTTGAATTGTTTGTGGGTGGTGGTGGAGGTGTGGCACTTGCAACTGAAGATGATGAATTACTTGCCGCATTACTTGCCGCATTACTTGCTGCACTGGCAGCACTACTCGCTGCATTACTCGCAGCACTACTTGTCGCTTGTGAAGCGACAGACGCTACTGCTTGTGACACTTGAGCGGTAATAGTTTGTTGAACAACTGTGTTGGTAGTTGGACAATTCATTGTTGAGTACGTTAAATACGTTGCTTGTAACCAAGACTGTAAAACTCCGGTTTGCACTTCTATTGGGGTGAAAGTCCTTGTTTGATTATAGAAAGATACAATAGCATTACCGTTAACATAGGTCGTTGTTGCCGTTTTGACCTCACCAGTACATTTATCAATAAATGTTTGAGTATATGTTTGACCATTTACTCTTTGTGTAAACATAAATGAAAAAATAATTAAGAGAAAAAAAATGTATCTTTTCATTTATGTTTTTTTAATAAGGTTTTTTTATTTTTAGTGTGTTGTATTTTCGATTCAATTATTATCGTAGTATTGGGTATCCAAATTGGTACGTTAATATTTTGATTGTGTAAACTGTCTTCGTTAATCGTATTACGAATAGGTGAACAACTTATTGAGATAAGTGTTAAAACTATAAATATAAATTTTAACTTACCCATTTCTTGGAGGTACTCCGGTATAACATATCCAATATTCAACATCTGATATTTCCTGTTCCAAGTTATTTGGTAATTGAAATGTCGTTACGCCGTCTCCTCCAAATGTTGTCCCAATTGATGAGTACAAAATAGGATGGTCGTTTATTAATAATGTTGACCCATCACAACGAAAAAACCCTTCAGGGTTTTCGTTGCTGTGAAATGTTAATACTGAACCTATAATATTATTCATAATTTTATTTTGTAAAAATTCCTTTTTTAATCATTCTATCTAAAATTCTTGCACATGCAATATCTAATGCTTTTTTAGTTGAGATACTAATTGTCGATTGATTAAATTTTATTGGGTCAACAGTTGCATCACTTAACAAAGTTAACTCTCTATTAGTTTTGGCTTCACCTAAACCCGAAGCACCAAAAACAACTCCCGTTTCAGCGTCTGTAAATCTAACCTGTAAACCAATACGTGTTACCATGTTATCCTTAATACCGTCAGTTAAGTTTATAACCTCATCTTCAGATACTGAATAATCGTAACACTCAACGGTAACAAAATAATGTGCTAATCTAATTTTTCCACGACCGTCTAACTTATCTTCGGATATTCCCGCTTGAGACGCTTGGAATTGTTTAACCATTCTATTTTTTAATTCTGTTTTATCTTCTGTGAATATAAAACGATTCAAATTTTCCAAATATTCCATAGTAATATTAGCAACACCTAAACCTACTCTTTTTTCCTTTAATTCAGGATACATTTCATAAACCTCATCAGATATTCCGGCCTTTAATATTTGTATTGGGATTTGTTTCCCATCATAATCCATAAATTGTGAAATATCGATTTTAGTTTCAAAAGATGCTTTAAAATCTTCCGTTTTTGTTTTACCGATTGTTTGTGCGTTACTTGAGGTACAGATTAATAAACCGACCCCTAATAATAGTAATATTTTTTTCATTTTACTTATTTTAATATCTATCAGGCCATCTCCAACCTTTTTTAATACTTCTTAGTCCAAGTAATGTTGAGAATCCAAAGAATTGGACTAACCAAATTAAACCCATCCATTCGGTGTTACGTAATTGTTTATCGAATAAGATTGTGAAGACAATCATGTAGATTATCACCGAGTAGAACAATATTACTTGCTCATACTTAAAAAACCAATTTTTCATTTTTTACTTTCTAATGGCCCCTCGTACCATATGTTATCAGGATTATTCTTAAACGTACCATCAATTTTCCATGTAATGGCATTCGATATGTTTAAAATTCTTTCATCTTGACCAGTGGCCGTGAGATAAATCATAAAACTTTGGAATCCTAATGCTGATATTACAAAAAGGAATACGAAATAAATGTATCCCATTGCAAGTACGTTACCGATTTTTTTAAAATTTATTGTCATATATTTTTTTTTATGTACCATTTATAAAAAGGGAGGAGAGAGTCCTCCCTTTTAAAGGTTAACCTTCAGTCTCTTCTGTTTTTTTGTGAGAGAATTTGTCTACTGTGTCTGCTCCCATACCAATACCTGTGATTATCATCACAGCATTAACTAATTCGGGAGACGGTGCGAAGTCACTATGTGAAAATGAATTTAATATCATTGTAACACATAGGAATAGAGCACCCATAAATGCTATTACAGGTTTAACCGAAATTGAACCTCTTTCGTCTTTGAAAATTTCAATGACCCACTCTTTAAACGTCATAATTTGTCTTTTTTAAATTTAAATTTATTTTATCCTTCCATGTTTATTTCTGCGGCTTCATCTTTGATTTTACCACATTTTAAACATTCTTCTTCACCATCACCATCTAAGTCACCCCAAACGTGTTCACATTGTCTGTGTGCGAAGTATTCGTCAATTTTACCATCACCATCAAAATCTAAACCGTCCATTACACCATCACCATCTTCGTCGATTTCAACACCCACTTTTTCAGTTTTTACAACCTCATTTACGGCCTCATTGTTAGGTAAAACTAATGGAGTAACGTTCATAGGTACAATTGGTGTGTTAGGTAGATCTGCGGTGTTTGATAGAGATAATCCATCCTCTTCGTCCATTTTTTGAACTAACATTTTATCCTTATCAGTATCACTAAACCAATAGTCAAT
>JACCDH010497260.1_pt1 | contig 11361 bp, 7 predicted proteins | sample 7442481 | NCBI WGS metagenome assembly JACCDH01 (sample SAMN15323433, study PRJNA562643) | freshwater metagenome | isolation source: river surface water | place: USA:Blue River Watershed | collected 2017-08-15 | reverse complement strand
TTGAAACGTCGTTCTGAAACACCAAGGGTTCAGTTGGTTTGTGGTTCTTGGGTAATTTCTTGCGGTTGTCTGAATCGTAATTCCATTGTCCTGTAGTTGGAAGTGAGCCATCCATTAAAACGAAGTGCTTTATGCGCATGTGGCGGTAAAAGCTTTCCATCAAAAGCAATTTCTTTCCTTCGAAAAACTGGCTCAATTCGTTACGCGTTCCAAAGAAATGTTCGGTATCAATGAAAGAGCTTGAAACACTAAGTTTCGAGCACAATTGGCGTAGAACTTCATCAACACGGTATTCATCGGGAAGTTGGTATTCAAATTGGGTAAAAGCATGTTGTTGAATAAGTGCTTGAATGTTCTTTTCGAAGGATTGAAGATTGTTGTCATCGTTCAAATGAAGGTAAATTACGTGGTGCTTTTTTTCGCGCAACCACTTGGCAAATTCGCGCATAGCAGCAAAAAATCCAAGCACTTTTTGGATATGATGAACCGTGTAATCTGTTTCCGTTCGTATTTCCATCATGACATAGGTAACAGTTTCATCAACGGAATTGAACCACGAATGTTGAGAATTCAACTGATCTCCCAGAATTAACCGCAATGTCTTCTTTTTACTCATCATTTTTTCGTTTTTCTGCAACGTTCACTGCAATAAGTCACTTCATCCCAAACCTTTTCCCATTTTTTTCGCCAGGTAAATGGACGTTGGCAAACAGGGCAGATCTTAGTCGGTAGGTGTTGCTTTTTTACGTTTCGCATTTGATTTCGATTTACGTGTTGAATCTTGGCTAACATGCATGCTTAAGATCCGTTGTCCTTCGATTTTAACTTCATCCTTCTTGCGAAATGACCAAATTACATCACTCGCATATTTGCGTGTTTCTTCCAAATCGACAATTGGAGCAGGGTAGTCCTTGCCAATTTCACACGCATAGAGTTGTTGTTCCATCCAGCTCAATTTCCATGGTTCGTGAATTAAATGAGCAGGGAGTTGCGCCAATTCTGGAAGCCATTGCTTGATAAACAATCCTTCCGGGTCGTGATCTTCGGAGTTTTTAATGGGATTGTAAATGCGGACGGTATTCACACCTGTCACTCCAGTTTGCATTTGCAGTTGCGGGTAGTGAATGCCCGGTTCATAATCCAAAAATTGACGGGCCAAAAAATGCAATTCACGCCAATCTTGCCAAAGGTTAAAGACAAAAAATGAAACGACCATGGCGCGCATTCTGAAGTTGATGTAGCCCGTTTCTTTCAAACAGCGCATGCAGGCATCAACGATCGGAACGCCTGTTTTTCCTTCTTGCCAAGCTGTAATATAAGCCTCATTCTTTGGTTTGATGACAGTATCGAAAGCACGATTGACGTTTTCAAATTCCATGCGGCATTCGCTTTCAAACTTTTGAATGAAGTGACAATGCCAATGCAAACGCGAGATGAAATTGGAAAGCGCTCGTTTGTTTCTGGAAGTATCGTAATTCTGAATGGTAACTTGATAGACCAAGCGCATGCTGATGTTTCCATAGGCTAAATAGGGGGATAATCGGCTGCATCCAGTTCTACTCAGCAACGGTTTTGAAATGTGCTTACTGTAATTGACGTAGCGTTCAGCAATAAAACTTTTCAAGTATTTCCATGCAAATGATTCTCCTCCCTGCTGAAAGGAAGTATTTCGCTGAGTGATCACAAGTGGTAGTTCAGGACCTTTCAGTTGCTGATAAAATGCTTCGGGAAGCTTATAAAAGGTTCCTTTACTTGCTTCAAACGGATAATACGGAGAAGTCATGACTTTTTTCCATTGTTCCTCCCAGTTTTTCCGATTTTTCAATCCTCGGATAATGCCATTGGTCTGAAATTCGTGCCAGTGAATCCCTTCAGATTTAAAGAATTTCTTTAAGCGAAGATCACGTTGAAAAGTCAATTGATTGCCAATTTCTTCGTGCGAATAAACTGCTTGTATCGTAAATTGTTCATTCAATTGCTCGAACACCGTTTCCGCCTCTTGATGAACGACGTAAAGTTGCGCATTCGAAGCATTGAAACTTTTTTGCAGATCTAACAGCGATTCATAAACAAAGCGCCAATGGCGTACGTCAGAATCGTCATATTGCATGATAGAAGGTTCGAAACAATAGAGTAGTAAAATGGGTGAATTCGCTTGCTGAGCCATGTAAAGTGGCGCATGATCGCTAACCCGTAAGTCGCGCTTAAACCAAACAATTGAAAGCGCTTCTTTAGTCATTTGTCAGTAACGAGATTAAGGGTTTATCTGGTTTTGCATAACTAAAGCGATCGAGTAGTTGGGTCGAATGATAAGCATCCAAGCCAGAACAAGTCAAGGTATTTGCTAACTCCAGGTTGACAAAACCATCATTTCCCACGCACTTTTCAGGGACTTTGATGAACACAATTTCTCCCACAACGAGTTGCGTTTGATTGCTCGTAATTTCTAGTTTCTCTTTGAATTGAACACCAAGTTGAATGCTACTTTCTTGTACAAAGGGCGCTTTGAAATTTCCCAAGAAGTGAGGGGTAAGTCCTACAGCATCGAATTCTGATTGATCAGCCTTGAAATGCGCCGAAGTTTGGTGCGACTGTGCAAGAATGGAAGCATTGATATGGTTAATCGTGTAACATCCTGTTTCCAAAATATTGGCAAGTGTGTCGCGCATTGGGTTACTCGGTCGAAAGATTAAACCAATCAGCGGGGGATGAGCTCCAATGTGAACAATCGAACTGAATACTCCAAGATTTGTTTGCCCATGAGCATTGATAGTTCCAACCAAACCAACACTTTTAAATCCACCAATGCTATTGATCAAATTTGTGCGCTTTTGCTTTTCGAGCGAAAGAATATCTTCTAAGCTAAATATCTTGTCCATTCCACTTTCTATTTCTTGAAAACCACCTACAACGCTCTCGCTGCATGCGATTCACCTGGTCCAAAGAATAGACAAACGGGATAGGTTTTTGTTTCGCAAAAAGGGAATGATTTGGCAAAAAAAAAAGTGATAGAGTTTGTCGATCCACTAGTTACTAGTCAATAGTAACCAGTTTCTTATTCAACCCCTTCAGGGTTGTGGTGATCAGTGGTAAAGTTTTAAGTATTTAGATTTAACCCCTTCAGGGTTGGATTTGAGTGAATAGTCAATAGTCATCAGTTTCTTGTTCAACCTCTTCAGGGTTGTGGTGATCAGTGTTTCAGTTTTTAGTAGTGAGATTCAACCCCTTCAGGGTTTGGTTTGATTTATTCCAACAAATTTAATCGTGGGGACGTCGGGGTTCTTTAGTTTATCGAAAGATCGCGTCCTTTTTTTAAAGAAATGGTTTTTCATTCAACCCCTTCAGTGTTATTGACTCATGGGAATAGTGTACAGGTGTGGTATGTCATGAGAAATTTTCAAGAGAAGGCGAATTAAATTAAGAGATCGTTGAGAAAATTGAGTAGTAAATTCAGTGTGGTTGTAGCCCAAGTTTTAAAATTAAAATCAAATTCCTTCACATTCAGAATTAGTTTTTTTGAGAGATTTTTGCAACCCTGAAGGGGTTGAAAAAAATTACCCAAGAATTATACTTTGATAAAACCCAACCCTGAAGGGGTTTAATAAATTTCCTCAAGAAAAATTATTTTTTCTCAAGCTTTCTTTTTAAATTCAAGTAAAATTATTCTTTTACAAATATGTCCACCTACACTCAAATCATCTATCAAATTGTGATAGGAACAAAATATCGCGAGAAAGTACTAACCAAAAACAATCGCGATGAGCTTTTCAAATTTATCCATGGAATTTTAAAAAATAAACAATGCTTTCTCTATCAAGTAAATGGGGTTGAGGATCATATTCATATAGTGACGCACGTTCATCCGAATGTTGCACTTGCCTCGTTGATTAAGGATATTAAATTAGCTTGTTCTCACCATATTAAAGAGAATAATTTATTTCCACATTTCAAAGGTTGGCAAGATGGATATGGCGCATTTACATACTCAATGAAGGAAAAAGATTGCCTAATTGCTTATGTACAAAACCAAGAAGAGCATCACAAGCATAAATCATTCATGCAAGAATATAAGAAATTGCTCATCAAGCACAATATAAACTTTGAGGAGAAATATTTACCCTGATTTCTGATAGAATTGATAAAACCTTGATGCAGGATTCCCTAATAAAAGCTACAAAATAAGATCTAATCTCAAAAAGGATCATTCAACCCCTTCAGGGTTGTGGTGGTTAGTAGTAAAGTTTTTTAGTATTGAGATTTAACCCCTTCAGGGTTGGATTTGATTTATTCCAACAAATTTAATCGTAGGGACGTCGATTTATCGCGTCCTTTTTTTAAAGAAATGGTTTGTCATACAACCCCTTCAGGGTGAAGAATTCATGGGTAAAATTTAGAGGCGGGGTATGAATAGATTGATACCAATAAATTTAATTCTAGGGGGATGTCGGGTTTCTTGAGCTGTTACATTGAGCATTTCGAAATGTTGTAGAAAGGTCGAGTCTCATAGTTTTTTGAGGTAATTATAACAACCCTGAAGGGGTTGAAGAACATTACCCAAAAAATAGAAAATCAAACAAACAACCCTGAAGGGGTTGAATAAAATCTCTAAAAATTAGTTTTGTTGAAAAAGGTAACATCAATGATCAAGAAAGATTTATTTCAGAAAATTCGCAATAAAAAAAGGAACAACTTGCGTCATTCCTTTTCTCTAAATTCATTTATTTCTTAATGATGATGCCCGTGTTCTCCGTGAACATGTCCATGATCAATTTCATCTTGTGATGCTTCACGAATCGCTAAAACTTCACCAATGAAATGTAAATCTGTACCTGCTAATGGGTGATTGAAGTCCATTTTGATTAATTCTGGAGTTACTTCAACAACGCGTCCACGTAGGTTATTTCCTTCGTTATCTGACATTGGAACCAACGATCCTACTGGGAAATGATCTGGGTTGAAATTTCCTTCTGGATCGCGGAATACATCTAAAGGAATCATTGCAACTTGGTTCTCATCTGCATCTCCGTAAGCGTTTTCTGATTTAATGACAAACTCAAAAGAATCTCCCACTTTTTTTCCGTAAATATTCTCTTCGAACTCAGGAATAATCGCCCCAACACCGTATAAAAACACCATCGGATTTTCAGTGCTCGTTTCTTCGATTTTTTCTCCTGTTTTGTGATCTGATAGTTTGTAGTTCAACGAAACCACCAATTTCTCTTGAATTGTCATATTGATTCTTTTAAATAAAGTTCAAATATACTGACTAATTTCAAAAGTGTTGTTCTATCTCTAACATCTAACTTCTAACTTCTAACTCTAACTTCTATCTCTAACTTCTAGAAAAGAAAAACCCGCAACGTCCGCATCACCCCATTTCGCTCCAAGCACACAAAATACATCCCGCGAGGAAGTGTAGAAACATCCAAATCATTGTTGTTTCGCGCAATCTCAATGCGTTGACCTGCTGGTGAATAAAGTGAAACACCATCAGACTCGTTTAGTCCATTAATTGTAATCACATCAGTCGTTGGATTGCTTTGAATCGACCAAAAATCATTCGTGTTTTCTGCAATGCCAGCTACACAGCCTAAGTTATTGATGTGTTGCCAAATGGTATCATTGTATTGATTGCCGACATAACTGTTTCCCATTGACGAACCCATGCGAACAATCACCAATCCCTGAGAAGGAACCACGTTGATGATTTGCCCATTCTTTCCTAAGGCCGCGTATAAATCGTCTGGCGCATTTGGAATGGTCGATCCAGGGAAAACCAGCTGCGAACTCGGTAACATAAAACTCGACTGACCATTGAGCCACGTTAAATAACCGTAACTATTGTTCAAGGTTTGTGACGGCGTGCGCATGTCGTTCAAATAATTTACATCACTTTGAACAGTCGTTGTATTCCAAACGCCATTTTGTGAAAGCAACAATCCGAAACGGGCCATTCCGCGTGCTTTTGAAACAAACACATTGTCATATCCATAAGGAACAAACAAACCGTTCATGCCGATTTTAGACCCGATTTTCTGCTGAATAAATTGATTCAAGGTTAAACCGGAAGCATTTTCAATAACACCATCCAATAAAGTGTATGGACTGTTATGATACGACCAACGTGTTCCTGGAGCGGCAAGGTACTGCAAACATCCTGGATCAGTGCAATCAAATGAAACGCCTTCATCCAAACCAGTTGTCATTGTAAGTTGATGGCGAACGGTAATTGCCGCTTCTTGAGTAGGCGTGAGGCTTGTCCAACCCGTTCCTAAATAATCGCTAGATGGATCGTTGATGTTCAACATTCCTTCGGTTTGCGCAATTCCAACTGCATAAGCCGTTAAGGTTTTTCCTGCGGAATTCCATACCCAAACACTATCTTGGGTGAAGGTGCCAAAGTACTTTTCAAGAACGATTTTTCCATCTTTCAACACGATGAATGCTTTCGAATCCGATCCTTCAAGAAAATCATACAATACTTGAATCGAATCGTCGCACCAGCCTAAATCGGAAGGTGGAATCGTTTCCCACGTCGTACCTGTCAGCGGAGGAAAATACGTTTGACTTTTCGCCGTGAAAAAGAGCGTTAGAGCAAAAAAGATGATCAGCGGTTTCATGTTCAAGAGATTAATTTAAAGCAATTTACAACAAATTAATTCAAAGAAGAAAGTTCCGCTTGAACAAAATCAGCCAACTCTTTCAAATAAGCTTCCGTGAAATCAAATCGAATTCCAGCCGTTGCATAGATTTCAGGAATTGATTTCGTATACCCCAAACTCAAAGCCGCTTTGTACGCATCAATCGCTTGTTGGAAGTTCGTCATGCTGTTTTTCCAAACGCCTAATGCACCTAATTGTGCAATTCCATATTCGATGTAATAAAAAGGAACTTCGAATAAATGCAATTGACGTTGCCATGCTGTTTTTTGTACGGCTTCAAATCCTGTCCAATCCGTTAAACCAGTTCCGTATTCTTTTGAAATTGAAACCCATTTTGCGTGACGTTCTTCAACCGAATGCGTTGGATTTTCGTAAACCCAATGCTGGAATTCATCAATTTGAGCAATCCAAGGAAGAATCTTCAAGATTGTTTCCAATTGATCTTTCTTCGCACGGTTCAATTCTTGCTCGTCTTTGTAGAATTCGTTCCACAGGTTCATGGTCAACAATTCCATCGACATAGAAGCCAATTCTGCTACTTCTGAAGGTAAACTTTTGAAACCAGTTAATTCCAAATCTCTGCTCAAGAATGAATGCACAGCGTGTCCACCTTCGTGCACCATTGTCACCAAATCGCGTTGCGCACCAACAGAATTCATAAAGATGAATGGGACCCCAATTTCATACAAGGGATAATTATAGCCACCAGGTGCTTTTCCAGCTTTTGAATCCAAATCCAAGTGACCCATTTCGTCCATTGTACGCAAACAATTTCCAAAGTATGGATCGATTTTATCAAACATGGCAATGCTTCCGTTCAATAATTCTTCACCTGTTGAGAATGGTTTCAACGGCGCTTTTCCATCTGGATCAACATCGGCATCCCACGGTTTGAACTGCGTTTTACCTAATTTAGTTAATTTCTCTTGTTGGATTGTTTTCACCATTGGAACAATCAATTTCTTAATCGCATTGTGGAAATTGAAACAATCTTCTTTGGTATAATCAAAACGTCCCAACGATTGGAATTTGTAATCTCTAAAATTTTCAAATCCAGCATTCATTGCAAGTTGATGTCTTTTCTGAACCAATTCGGTGTACAAATCATCCAATTTTTGAGCATCTTCAGCTCGACGTACAGCCATTTTCTCAAAAACAGTTTTACGCAAGGTTTCATCTTGTTCTTTTAACAAAGATGACGCTTTCTGCATCGTGATTTGTTCGCCTTCGTGTTCGATCGTTTGTGCTGCTGAAATAGAACCGTATTGTTGACTTTTTTCGTTCAACTCTGCTTCAATTTCAATGTTTTCCTCGCGGAACAACTCCAAGGCAGTTTTTACCGAACGGAAATAAATGTGATGTGCTTGATCTGTATCCAACTCAGCAAAATAAGGCGAGTTTACCAATTTTTGATTCAATTGATCTTCAAATGGCGCCAGTTCAGGCTGAATTTTCGTTACGAAAAACGTGTAAGCATTACTCAATGCTTCATCACGTGTATCAATTGTCATTTTGATGTAACGCCAAGCAGCATCTTCTTCCAAAACAGCTTCCAATTCACTTTTGTCTTTTAGCCATTTGGTGTAATCTTCCTTTGTTTCTATCGTACGTGCAAGTAAATCATCAAAGTACGTTTTGATGGATTCCCAGCTGTCAATTTGTAAATTCTCTGCAACAAATGTGCGTTTTGCTTTTTCTATTTTCATCTGCTTATGTCATAAAAAAGCCCCGAAGGTTCGGGGCTTTAATTTTTATATCTGGTAACTACAATCTAGTCACTACCGCCGAAGGCAGCACCGCAGGTAATCACTAGTTTCTAGTCACTAATTTATTTTCCGCGACTTGAACCTGTTTTCGTTGCTGTTGTTTTTTTCGCTGCTGCTGGCTTTGCTGCTTTTGCTGCTGGAGCTGCTTTTGGTTTTGCAGTTGTAGCCGCTTTTTTCGCAGGAGCTTTCTTTGCTGGTGCAGCTTCTTCCGAAGTATCTGCTGCTGCTTTTTTCGCTTTTGGCGCTTTTTTCTCAGCAACAACTTCTTCTGCTTTTTCTTCCTCCACGTTTAAGTTTCCTGATTTATGCAATAAATTGTACCATTGGAACATTTTCTTAACGTCTGAAGGATAAACGCGTTCTTGGTCATAATTAGGAAGAATCTCTAACAAATACGCTTGAAGCACTTTTAAATCCTCTTTGTGAGAAGGACATTCTTTACCGCCTTCTTTTGTATAAATTGCTGTTAATAAATCACGCAACGGTGCATCTTCATCATACGTGTAGATAGAAATGTCATCTAATGCTGAAATACGATCCGTAGCATACGCTGGAAAACGTTTGTTATCAATCAAAGACTCAACGATAATACTGTTTTTACCTTGAGCGATTACTTTGTAAAGACCTGGTCTTCCTGAAATTGCAATTATACCTGTTAAATTCATTCTTAATTATTTACGTCGCCAAAAATATAAATTCTTTGTTAGCCAAATTACATTCTTGTGATTTTTGAGTAAATCTTTTCTGATTCTAATTCAATAATCACGTGATAGATGCCTTTTGGTAAGGAAGAAATGGAATAAGTGTTAGTGTCTATTTTGTTGATAAACAATTCTTTGCCGTTATTGTCGAGGACATGAACCGCTTTAATTGGTTCATTCGATTTTATTTTGAAGAAATCACTCGTTGGATTCGGGAAAATGGAGATTTTATCTGAATTTTCTTCCGTTAGACCTAAAACAATCACAATTGGAGCCGTTTCTGAAACACAACCATTCGTATTTACTGTGTAACATGTGTACGTTCCGTACGGAGGCGTAATGTCCAAAGTAGCGTTTGTTGCACCAGAAATATCCGCACCATTCAAAGTCCATTGGTAATTCGAAGCAAGTGTAAATGTTGACAATTGATTTCCGTTAACAGTAATTGGATCAATCGGGAATGCCGGTAAAACTTCAACGCTTGCTGTGTCTGTTTGCGCTGTACATCCTTTTTGATTGATTGCTAAGGCAGAATAATCACCAGAGGTATTCGGTTGAATCGGATATCCTTCATATCCATTTGACCACAAGGCATTTGTGATTGGCGTTGAAGAAGTCGAATTAATAAGAATAGGAGAGTAGGCACAAATCGTATCGTTGACAACCAATGTTGCTGTGAACTCATTCGCTAACAACAAGGCTAAAGCATCCGCTTTTCCATTTCCATAACCGTAATTTGGCAAGGAACCTGTGAATCCATCGCCGTAAGCTGTAGCAATTAAATCCGTTTTGAAATCGGCGTATGTTGCTTTGTTACATTTTTCAAGGTACAACGCAGCAATCCCAGAAATAACAGGCGATGCCATCGATGTTCCACCGTTTCGTGCGTGCCAACCGCCAGAATCTACTGCAGCCCAATAAGCAGGATTTGTTAACAACCAAAGTGGTGCAGCAGAAAGTGAAATATCTCCACTCGCTGAAATATCTGGTTTTTGACTGTTGTGTCTGTTCGGTCCTTTACTTGAATTTGGAGATAATTTACCCGGTAAAGTTGGATCAGGAGAAACAAATGGGTTATTGTTATTGTCAATGTGGCTCTTGCGATTTCTAAAATTTCCAACCGTAATGACTTTATCGGAACATGCCCATGAAGAAACAATTGTTTGCAAGGAATCAGGCATGTGGTAATTTACAATTGCTGGCATCACAACCGAAGAAGGAATGCTTGTAACCAAATTGTTCAATCCCATCCACGTTCCACTCCATAAATCGTATTTTCCGCTGCCTTTTGTCTCAAAGCGGAACAAGTAATTTGTTGAATCGACATTGCTGTAATACGCTTCTAAATGATAGTTGCCATTCACGATTTCCGTGTAAATTTCAATCGTTGCAATGCGGTTTCCATTGGCATTGTAAATGGTGTCGAAAATTGGAACATTGATCGAAGATTGAGCAGGGTGGAAGCTCGTTCTCCCTCTAAATCCGTATGCAGGACCTGGCTTGTCTGCTCCAAACGCGAAATCAAACGTTGCATCACTTTGATCCGACCATAAGTCAAAATAAATGTGATTGGCACCAAAAGCGGCACTTGCTGAACTGTTGTTTTGTAACCAAACGAATGAGGTATCACTGTCAACTGTTCCTGTTACGTGGTATTTTCCTTGACTTCCAGAATTTCCTGCAGCACAAACAACAATTCGTCCTTCCTTCGCTGTTAATAAGGAATCAATGTATTCACCAGCAGGATCCAAGCCGTCATGACTTCCTAAATAAGATCCTAAACTCAAGTTGACAACAGCTGGTAATCCGAGTGTATCAGCAACTTTAAAAATGTAATCACACGCATCAGCAATGGATAAAGTCCAGTTCGTAAGGTTGAAATTTGTTTCTACAATGATGATTTTAGCATCTGGAGCAACGCCTGTATTCGATCCGTTTGCATTTCCATTTCCAGTTCCCATTCCCGCAACGGTTGAACCATGAGCTGTCGATTCTTCTGTACTCGTACATGTTCCATTGTTGATAGCTGCTGAATCCCAAACAACTCCATAATTATACGGTTGAGGAACAGTTCCTCCAGTGTTAGTTGAATGATCCCAATAACGAAGCACACGTGTATTTCCATTAGCATCTTGAAAATCAGGGTGATTCCAATCAATTCCTTGATCCACAAAACCAACAATGACATCTTTTCCAGTATGTGAACTGCTCAAACCTCCAAGACCATTGTGT
>JACCDH010347747.1_pt1 | contig 11361 bp, 10 predicted proteins | sample 7442481 | NCBI WGS metagenome assembly JACCDH01 (sample SAMN15323433, study PRJNA562643) | freshwater metagenome | isolation source: river surface water | place: USA:Blue River Watershed | collected 2017-08-15 | reverse complement strand
TGCCGCTGCCGACCGCCGTCATCTTCACGATCCTGACCCTGATGTCCGCCGGCAAGTTCTTCGCGGTCATCCTCTGGTTCATGCACCTGATCTACGACAAGCGCCTGCTCTTCTGGTGCTTCCTCGCCGGTCTGGTGCTGGCCTTCGCGACGTACGCCGCGGTGCTGACCCTGTTCAGCGCCGACCGCATCGACACGCGCTGGTTCAGCTGAGCCCGGCTCCCCGCCGACCGACGAAGGCCTCCGTGCGAACGGAGGCCTTTTTCGTGCCCACGCTTGCGGGGGCGTCCCGGCGCGCTTCATATCATCCCTGATGAACATCCCCCTGCACTGGCACACGGAGCCGCTCCTGCTGCTCCTGGTCGTCGGCGCATCCTGGGCCCATGCCCTGGCCTGCGGTCCTTACCGCGCGCGCTGGATGCCGGGCCGGGCGGAATATCCTGTCTGGCATGCGGTGCGCTTCCATCTCGGCGTGCTCGTCGGCTACGTCGCCGTCGGGTCGCCGCTGGACCAGCTCGGCGAGAGCTTCCTGTTCTGGGCCCACATGCTGCAGCACATGCTGCTCATCTACGTCTCCGCGCCCCTCATCGTCACGGGCCTGCCGCCCGAGCTCGTCGACGGCTTCCTCAAGGAACGCCCCCGGCTCACCCGTGCGCTCGCGTTCCTGACGCATCCGGTCACGGGCGGGCTGATCTTCACCCTGTGCTTCTCGATGTGGCACTTTCCCGAACTGTACGAAGCCGCGCTCCGCAGCCGTCCGCTCCACGTGGTCGAGCACTGGTCGATGTTCCTGCCGGCGATCCTCATGGTCTGGCCGCTGTTCTCCCTTTCGGAGCGCCTGCCCCGCATCGGCTACGGGATGGCGATCTTCTATTCCTTCGGCCTGATGATCGCGGACCTGCCGCTCTGGGCCGTGCTCATCTTCGGCGACCATCCGATCTACGAGACCTACCGCCTGGCTCCCCGCGTGAGCGAGCTTTCCGCCGCCGCCGACATGATCCTCGGCGCGGTGGTGATGAAGGGCTTCAACGAGGTCTTCGCCCTGCTGTGCATGGGCTACGCCTTCTTCGCCTGGTATCAGCGCGAGAAGTGAGCCGGCTCAGTGGCGCGACGCGCGCCGCAGCAGCCACCAGGCGGTCGCCACGACGATCAGGTTCGGCGCCCAGACGAGCAGGTCCGGCCGGAAGTCCGGGTCCTTCACGTAGCCGGCCATCGAGCTGAGCAGGTAGTAGGTCAGCGCGATCGCGAGGGCGACCGCGGCGTTGACGAAGGTCTCCGAGCGGCCGACGCGCACGGCGAGCGGCACGGCGAGGAAGGCCAGCGAGAAGACCGAGAAGGCGCCCGCGAGGTGGGCCATGAGCTGCGTGCGCGCGACCATCCGGCCGCGTTCCAAGGTCCGGGCGTCGGCGCCGGGCGGGACCTCCCAGCCTTTGTCGATCGCGACGAGCAGCTCCTGCGTCGTCAGCCAGCGCAGCTTGCGCTGGAAGTTCTCGCCGTCCTTGAAGATGCCCGAGGCCGGGAACTCGAGCGTCGAAGCGACGGCGGTCGCGAACGAAGACGGCTGCAGGAAGGCCTGGTCGCCGGCGGGACGCGAGTCGATGCGGGCGTCGGCGAGCGTGATGCGGAGGACGCCTTCGCCCGCCTTCGAGACGGCGCGCTCCAGGCGGGCTTCGCGGGCGTGGACGGTCTGGACCAGGCGGCCGCGGTCGTCGACGCGCCAGAGCCAGAAATCACGGAGGACCTCCCCGTCGCGCGCGGCGGCGCGGATGACCATGCCGGGGAACTGGCGGTTGAGCTGGCCGGGCACGATCACCGAGGCGGGATTATCCTTGGCCGAGCCGACGAGCAGACGCCGGTACTCGGTGTTGGCGTCGGGCGCGACCTCGAGGTTGAGCCAGGCCGAGAGGAGTGCGAGGAACGCGGCGAGCAGGAGGGCGGGGCGCGCGATGCGGCCGAGACTCAGGCCGCCGGCCTTCATGGCGGTGAGTTCCTGCTGGGAGCTCATGCGGCCGAAGGCGAGCAGCACGCCGGTCAGCAGGCCCAGCGGCAGCGCGTAGGGCAGCACGCCGGGGATGAGCAGGGCGATGAGCTCCAATCCTTCCCAGCCGCTGACGCGTCCGGAGGCGATCGCGCTCGAGACCTGGTTCAGGACGTTGCCCGCGACCATCACGAAGACGAACGCGCCCGTGGCGGCCCCGCCGGCGACGGCGGTTTCGGTCAGGACGTGGCGGTCGAGGAGGCGCACGTCAGCATCCAAGCCGACCACGCCCTTTTCTCCAAGGCGAAAGCCTCAGGGCGCCGCCTTCTGATCCAGGTCGGCCGGCAGGCCGGGACCGCGGACGGCTTCGATCTCGCCCGCGCGCACCCAGCCGGTCTTGCCGTCGGCGGTGCGCACGCGCATGTGCCCGTTGAGCGGACGATCGGTGCGTACGACGTCCCCTTCGGCCACGCCGCGGAGCGGCTCGCCGAACTGGGTGGGGGTCAGTCGCAGGGAGACTTCGGGGCGACGCACCACGGCTCGGGCGTCGAGCGAACGGCCGCCCCACAGCCCGGGGATGCAGAGGGCGAGCACGGTGAGCGCTCCCACCCGGGTCCACTGGTTGGCTTCGCTCGCCGGCCTGCCGCGGAGCCTCGGCACGGCGACGCACAGCACGGTGGTCCAGAAAGAGGCGAGGGCCAGCAGCAGCCAGAGGTCGCCGGTGAGGAAGGAGGCGTATTCTTCGACGGCGGTCGGCTTGGGGCGTTCGACGCCGCCGCTGTCCAGTCCGTGCTTGATGCCGGCGATGGCGACAGGGTCGCGCGGGTCGATGAGCAGCGCGCGTTCCCAGCAGAGCATCGCGCGGCCTTTGCGGCCGAGGCGCCATTCGGCGTTGCCCAGCGCCGAGAGGCGGCCGGCGGTCACGCCTTCGTCGCGGATCTCCGCGCTCCAGAGTTCGACGGCTCCGGCGTAGTCGCCGCGGGCGTAGGCGGTCTCGGCGGCGCCGGGAGCCTCGGCCGCGCCGAGGGGCGCGAGCCAGCAGAGGAAGAGCAGCGCGAGGGTCCTCATGTCAGCGAGAGCAGCTGGCGGAGCAGCGCGACGTCGGCGTCGGCGGTTTCGGCGTCGGGCGGCGTGCCCGGCCTGGCGAAGCGATCGGACTGGGCGAGGACGTACAAGGCGTCGAGGCGGGCGCGGTCGGCGCCCGGGAGCACGCGTTCGACGTCGCTCTGGGTCATCGCCTGTTCTTCGGCGGCGAGCTTGGCGGCCACGCCGGCCTGCAGCCCGCGGACGACCGCCACGGCGAAGCCGCGGGCGTCGTTCCGACGACGGCAGGCTTCGGCTTCCGTCAGCGAGGCGCGCATGACGGCGCGGGCGCGGCGGCGGCGGCCGATCTCCGGATGCGCGGCGAGATAGCCGAGGAAGCCCACCAGGGCGGTGGCGGCGACGACGAGTCCGAGGGCGACCGCGTTGGCGGACCAGAATCCTTCCGCCTCGCCCAGGGAGACGGCCGGTGAACCGCGGAAGAGCGGCGAAGCCCGACGAGGCTGCGGCTCGGCGAGGCCGCTCGCCTGCTTCGGCTGGTCCGCGGCCGGCGCCGCCGGGTCCGCGGTGACGAGGTCGACCTTGGCCGGGGCGTTGCCCGTCACGGTCACCTCCAAGGGCGCGAACTCCAGCTTGCTGAAGGTCTTGGTCGCCGGATCGAACGCCGCGAGACGCACGGCGGGCGTACGCAGCTTGCCGGGCAGGCGCGGCACGAGCGTGTAAACGAACATGCGCTGGTCTTCCGCGTGGCGGCGGCGCTCGGTCGCGGGCAGGACGTCCCAGGTCTCGTCGCCGCGCAGCTCCGGCGGCAGGATGCGGTCGAGGTTGCCCTCGCCGGTCAGGATCGCGCGCAGGCGGATGGGTTCGCCGACCTCGGGTTTGTCCTTCGAGACCTGCAGGCCCTCGGCGACGAAGCGGCCGATGGCGCCGTTCCACTCGGGAGGTCGGCCGCGTTCCGGCACGTGCGCGACGGTGAGGCGCCGGCGGAAGGCGAAGGGCCGGTCACGGCCGTTCTGGCTGAACACGCCTGATTCGCCGCTCTGCACCAGCATGATGCCGTTGAGGGAGAACTCGCCGGCGCCTTCGCGGATAGGCGTGAGGTCGAAGGTCGTCTGGATGCCTTGGCCGAGGGAGTCGGGCAGCGGCTGACGTTCGGCGGTGACCGTCATCGAGAAGCCTTCGGCGAGCGACTCGAGGCCGTAGCTCGCCACGACCGCCTCGTCGTCGCCGCCGCGCATGCGGATGGCGCCGCGGATCAGCTCGCCCACGTAGAAGACGCGGTCCGGCAGGACGAGTTCGGCGCGGGCCTGGGCTTCGCGGCGGTAGGTGACCTTGTCGCTCACGAGCAGGCGGATCTCCGGCACGACGACCGCCTTGCGCACGAAGCGCAGGTTGAAGGAGGGGATGACGTGCTCGCCGAGCTGCTCCGGAGCCACGCCCGAGAAGTTGAAGGTGGCTTCGTTCGAGCCCGGACGGATCAGCTGGCCGGACAGGCGGAGCGCCATGCCGCGGGGCGGCTTGATCTCGCGGCTGATGAACTGGGCGCCGCCGAGCACGATGTCGGATTCGACCATGATCTGCAGGCGGAACGGCTGGCCGGGAGCGACGACGCGCGGGGTGATCTCCCAGCTGACGCGGTCCTCCGCCCGGGCGAGGAGCCCGAGGCACAGCACGAAACAGCAGGAGAGGAAACGGCGCATCTCAGTAGTCCTTGCCCTTCTTGTCCTTGGGCTTGCCGCCGTTGCCGCCCTTGCCGTCCTGCTGGCCGGCGGGCATCTTGCGTCCGAATTCGTTCTTCAGGCCCTCGAGCGAGCCGCGGGCTTCCTGTTCGGTCATCTTCTCCTCCTTGCCTTCCTCGCTCTTCTTGTCGGAGCCGGAACGGGGCTTGGGCTTGCGGCGTTCCGGGGGAAGGAAGTCCTCCTCCTCTTCCTCTTCGCCGTCCTGGGCCTCGGGGGGAAGCTTGTCGTCGGGGATGCGTTTGACGAGCTCGCGGATGACGTCGCGCAGCTCCTCCAGCTTCTTGCGCTGGGCTTCGATGGCCTCCTCGAGCGCGACGGTCTCGCGGCGCAGGGCGCGGAGCAGTTCTTCGATGGCGTCGGCGTTGGCCTTGCCCTGGGCGTCGGCGGCGTCGAGCTCGTGGGCGCCGCGGAAGTCGCCGACCGAACGCGTCCAGAGGGCGATGACGCCGGCGCGCTTGGTGACCATCGCCTCCTCCTTCGGGATCAGCTTCCTGATGGTGCGGTAGGTGTTGATGCCGCCGCCGAGCGCGCTCGTCGCGGGGACGTAGTCGGGCTCGCGGCCTTCGGCCTTCGCCTTGTCGAGCAGCTCGATCTGATCCTTCATGTCCGAGATGTCGGCGTCGGCCGCCTCGAGGTAGGAACGCGCGATCGAGAGTTCGGTCACGTCGCCGGAGGTGCGGCCGCCGAGGCCGGCCTTGCCTTTGCCGAAGCGCACGTGGCCGAGGTTGTGGAGCGCGGGGGGACGGAGGGAGTCGTCGTCGCGTCCCAGCGAGGCGCGCAGGGCTTCTTCCGCGCCGGCGAGGTCTCCTTCGGCGAGGCGCTGGGTGCCGCGGTTGTGGAGTTCGCGCGCGTCGAGGCCGGCGAGCGGGTCGGTGACCTTCTCGGCGCCGGAGGCGGCGGCCGCGAGCAACAGGAGGGCGAGCAGGTTTCTCATGGCTTGGTCGGACGGCGGGTGGAAAGGAGTGATTCGGCGACGAGGATCAGGAGGGCGAGGCCCAGGAACCATTCTTCACGCGGGACGCCTTGGCGTCCGGCGCCGCGTTCGTCGGTGCCCGCCTGGATGGCGAGGCGGAGGGCTTCCATGCCCTCGCCGGCCTGACCGAGGCGGATGAAACGTCCGCCCGTCGCTTCGGCGACCTCGCCGAGCGTCTTCTCGTCGAGACGGCTGAGGACCTCCTCGCCGTCGGCGTTCCTGAGGGTCTCGATCGAGCCGGTCTCGCCGACGATGCGGATCGGACCGCCCGAAGGCGTGCCCACGCCGACGGCGTGGACCACGAGGCCTTTGCGCTTGAGCTTCTTCGCCATCTCGACGCCGCCGGACTCGAGGTCCTCGCCGTCGGTGAGCAGGATGAGCAGCTTGCGGTTGCGGTTGGAGTAGAAGGCCAGCTCGGCTTCCTCGACCGCGCGGCCGAGGTCGGTGCCGGAGACCTGGATGCTCGTCGTGTCGGTCTCCTCCAGCGTGCGGTAGAAGGCGTCGTAGTCGCGCGTGAGCGGGCACTGCAGGAAGGCCTGCCCGGCGAAGGCGATCAGGCCCACGTTGCCCGTGCCTTTGCGGCGGACGAAGCCGGCGATCGCGGCCTTGGCCCGCGCGAGACGCGTCGGGCTCATGTCGGCGACCAGCATCGACTTCGAGACGTCGAGGGCGAAGACCACGTCCTCGGTCGCGCCTTTCTGCTTCGTCTCCTCGACGCCCCAGCGCGGTCCGGCGAAGCAGGCCACGAGGAGGGCGAACGCGGCCGCGACGGCGATGTCCTTGGTCAGACGGCGGGCGACGGAGAAGCCGGAGAGGAGGCGGCCGAGCAGCGTCGCGGAGGCGAAGCCGGCGAGTCCTTTGCGGCGGCGGTGTTCGGCCCAGCGCAGCGCGATGAAGAGCACCAGTCCGGCGACGGCGGCGACCGCCAGCAGGCGCGGGTCTTCGAAATGCGGGTCGGTGGTGTCCATGGATCAGGGCGCGCGGGGCCGCACGACGGCCCAGAGGATCTCGGCGAGAAGGAGCAGGGCGGCGACGCCGACCCAGACGAGGCGGTGGCTTTCGTAGACGACGGATTCGCGGAGGCGGACCTCGGTGCGTTCGAGGCGGTCGATCTCCTCGTACACGCGTCCGAGCTGGGCTTGGTCGAGCGCGCGGTAGAAGCGGCCGTCGGCGATCTTGGCCATCTTCTCCAGCATGATGTAGTTCGCCGGGTTGATGGTCTGCATCGGGATCGTCCGGCCGAGGGCGTCGCGGTAGAGCTGACCGGTGCGGGTGTCGAAGCGGGGCAGGACCGTCGGCTCGTCCTTGCCGAGGCCGATGCAGTAGAGGCGGATGCCCAGGGCATGGGCGAGTTCGGCGGCCGGCACCGGAAGGATGGCCTTGCTCATGTTATCGTCGCCGTCGGTGAGCAGGATGATGACCTTGGAGCGTCGTCCCTTGATGTTCTTCATCCGGTCGACGGCCATCGCGAGGCCTTCGCCGATCGCGGTGCCGGTCTCCTGGATGCTGCCGATGTGCATGCGGTCGATGCCCTTCTCGACCCAGATCTTGTTGATCGTGAGCGGGCTCAGCAGGTAGGGTTTGCCTGAGAAGACCACGGCGCCGATGCGGTCGTCGGGGCGCTTCGCAAGGAAGTCATAGATGACGTTCTGGCTGGCCTGCCAGCGCGTCACCTCGGCGCGCGGGGTGCTCATGTCCAAGGCCATCATCGACCACGAGAGGTCGACCACGAGCATGATGTCCACCCCTTCGGCTTCGCGTTCGACCTCCTTGTTGGCCGTGCGCGGGCCGGCGATGGCGATCACCAGGATGACGGAGGTCAGCAGGCGCAGGAACAGACGGAGGCGGCCGGCGCGCTCGCGCACGGGTCGGCCCGCGGCGCCGAGGAGCGCCGTGGACGGATACAGCACCGCGGCCGAACGGCCGACGCGTCCGCGCAGCACGGCGTAGACGGGCACGAGCGCGAGCAGGAGCAGCGCCCAGGGGTATTGGAAATCGTAGCCGAAGATTTCCATCAGGCGTGGTCACGCCGCGGAAGCGGCGGCGGAACGGGTAGGTGAGGCGGCAACGGCGGCGGCGTGCCCGGGTCGGTCGCGGCGGGCGTGACGATCGGGGCGACGGCCGGGCGCGGCGGAATCAGCGGCGGCGGCGTCGGCCGGGCGAAGGTGCGTCGTGCGTCCTCGATCCGTTTCGCGGCTTCCCGGACGCCCGCGATCAGCAGCGAGGCCTCGAGCGCGGTGCCGGCGAACTTCGCGGCGTCGGCGCTGCGCAGCGCGGCGGCCAGCGGCTGGCGGGCCGGCATGAAGACCGGGATCACGCCCGTCGCCGCGAGCAGTTCTTCCGTCGAGAGCGAGGGCAGGGCGCGCGCGTCGACGGCGTGCAGGTAGGCGCGGAAGGAGCGGGTGACGCGGACCACGGCTTCTTCGGTCGGCAGGGTTTCGGCGGCGGCGAGTTCGCCCTCGAGGATCGCGGACGGCGGCTTCTGCGCCGGCTTACGGGTGATTAATTTGAAGCCGAGGAGCAGGGCGAGGGCGAGCACGGCGACGCCGATCAAGGCGACGCCCCAGTGGGAGGCCCAGAACGCCGGCGCGATCTCCGGCCTGGGGCCGAGCAGCGTGAACGGGATTTCTTCGGCGGGAGGCATCAGCGGCGGCGCCGGCGGCGTTCGAAGAAACGGGCGAGGGCCGGGGCGACGGCGGCCCCGGCGTCGAGGCGGGCCACGTCGGTGCCCGCGCGTCCGAGGAGGGCGGCGGTGGCGGTGAGCCGCGCTTCGGCCTCGGCGGCGAAGGCGTCGCGCACGGCGGCGGAGCCCGTGTCGACCTCGCGGATCTCGCCGGTCTCGGCGTCCTCGAGCGCGACCACGCCGACGTCGGGCAGGACGCGCTCGCGTTCGTCGACGAGCTGCACGCAGGCCGTGTCATGGCGCGAGTTCAGTTCGGCGAGCGCGGCGGCCATCGCGTCGCCGCCTTCGGCGCCGGCCAGGAAGTCGGAGACCACGAAGACCATCGAGCGTCGGCGCAGCGCGCGGGCGAGGCGGCGCATCGGCTGGGCGAACGCGGTGCGCCGCGAGGCCGGGCGGAATTCGAGGACCTCGCGGATGATGCGCAGCACGTGGCGGCGTCCCTTGCGCGGCGCGACCCAGAGCTCCTCGCGGTCGGTGAAGAGCAGCAGGCCGACCTTGTCGCCGGCCTTGAGCGCGGAGACCGCGAGGCAGGCGGCGACGTCGGCGGCGCGTTCGCGCAGGGTCTTCTCGCCGGAGCCGAAGTCGGCGGAGCCGGAGACGTCGACGGCGAGGACCAGCGTGAGCTCGCGTTCCTCGCGATGCAGGCGGATGAACGGCTTGCCGGTGCGCGCCGTCACGTTCCAGTCCATCGCGCGCACGTCGTCGCCGGGGACGTATTCGCGCAGCTCCTCGAAGTCGGTGCCGCGGCCCTTGAAGCGCGAGAGGTAGGCGCCGACCATCGCGTCGTTGACCTGGCGCAGGGCGACGAGCTCGACGCGCTGCGCGCGGCGGAGGGTCTCCTGCGGATGGGTCGGGACGGGCGTGGCCACGGTCGCCGTTCGTTCTTAGGGGACGCTGACGGCGTCGAGCACGCGGCGCACGATGGCGTCGGCGTCGACCCCTTCGGCGTCGGCTTCGTAGGTGAGGATGAGGCGGTGGCGGAGGACGTCGGGGGCGATGTCCTTCACGTCCTGCGGGGTCACGTGGTCGCGGCCCTGCAGGAAGGCCCAGGCCTTGGCGGCGAGGGTGAGGTTGATGGTCGCGCGCGGCGAGGCGCCGAACTGGAGGAACTTCGCGAGGTCGGGGCCGCCGGGGTGCTGGCCGCGGGTGGCGAGCACGAGCGAGACGATGTAGTCGCGGATCGGTTCGGCCACGTGCACGGCGTCGACGGCCTTGCGGGCGTCGAGGATCTCCTGCTGCGTGATGACGGCTTCGACGTCGAGCTTCGGCGCGGTGGTCGCCATCGCGTCGAGGATCCTGCGCTCCTCCTCGCGGGTCGGGTAGCCGATGTTCAGCTTGAGCATGAAGCGGTCGACCTGGGCTTCGGGCAGAGGATACGTGCCTTCCTGGTCGATCGGGTTCTGCGTCGCGAGCACGAGGAAGGGCGCGGGCAGCTTATGCGTCTCGCCGCCGAGGGTCACCTGGCGTTCCTGCATCGCCTCGAGGAGCGCGGACTGCACCTTGGCGGGCGCGCGGTTGATCTCGTCCGCGAGGACGAAGTTGGCGAAGATCGGACCGCGCTTCACGGCGTATTCGCCGGTCTTCGGGTCGTAGATGAGCGTGCCCACGATGTCGGCCGGCAGGAGGTCGGGCGTGAACTGGATGCGCGAGAAGTCGGCGCGGACCGTCTGCGCGAGCGTGCGCACGGAGAGCGTCTTCGCGAGGCCGGGCACGCCTTCGAGGAGGACGTGGCCGTTGGCGAGGAGGCCGATCAGCAGGCGGTCGACGAGGTATTGCTGGCCGACGACGACCCGGGCGACCTGTTCGCGGAGGCGCGGCACCCAGGTGCCGGCGGCGTTGATGGTGGTGGACATAGGGGTGGGGAAGGGGCGCGCGGGGAGGCGCGTTCGGCGGTTCTCCGCCCACTTGTCAGCGTCCGGTCTCGCCGGACTTGTCTCCGAATTAGCAGGACAACCGGGACTTCTCAACCGCCGCCTTCACAAAAGCGGCGAAGAGGGGGTGGGCGCGGTCCGGGCGGGACTTGAATTCGGGGTGGTACTGGACCCCCACCATCCAGGGGTGGTCCTTGACCTCGACGATCTCGACCAGGCCGCTCTGGGGGTTGGTGCCCCCGACGATCAGGCCGGCGGCCTCGAGCTTGGCCCGGTAGGCGTCGTTGTATTCGAAGCGGTGGCGATGGCGTTCCTTGATGAGGTCGGCGCCGTAGGCGGCGCGGGAGCGGCTGCCCGGGGTCAGGGCGCAGTCGTAGGAGCCGAGGCGCATCGTGCCGCCCTTGGTCACCACGCTCTTCTGGGACTCCATCAGGTGGATGACCGGGTTCTTGGTCTCGGGCGCGAACTCGGTCGAGTGGGCGTCCTTGAGGCCGAGCACGTGGCGGGCGTATTCGATCACCGTGATCTGCATGCCGAGGCAGAGGCCGTAGTAAGGGACCTTGCGTTCGCGGGCGAACTTCGCGGCGATGATCTTGCCCTCGATGCCGCGGTTGCCGAAGCCGCCGGGGACGAGGATGCCGTCGAGGCCTTCGAGCGAAGCGGTGCCCTTGGTCTCGAGGTCCTCGGCGTCGATGCGCACGACTTCGACCGCGGTCTCGTTGGCGATGCCGCCGTGGGTGATGGATTCGTAGACGGACTTGTAGGCGTCCTGGAGCTCGATGTACTTGCCGACGACGCCCACGCGCACGCGGTGCTTCGGCTGCAGGAGGCGGCGGACGATCTCGCGCCACGGCGAGATGTCGATCGGCTTGCAATGCAGGCCGAGGCGCTTGACGACGACTTCGTCCATGCGCTGTTCGGCGAGCTGCATCGGCAGTTCGTAGATGGAATGCTCGACGTCGCGGCACTCGAACACGCAGTCCAGGCCGACGTTGCAGTAGAGGGAGAGCTTCTGGCGGTTGTCCTCGCCGATCGGGCGGTCGGTGCGGCAGACGAGCAGGTCGGGCTGGATGCCGA
>JACCDH010126845.1_pt1 | contig 11361 bp, 8 predicted proteins | sample 7442481 | NCBI WGS metagenome assembly JACCDH01 (sample SAMN15323433, study PRJNA562643) | freshwater metagenome | isolation source: river surface water | place: USA:Blue River Watershed | collected 2017-08-15 | reverse complement strand
TTCATAGTGAATCTCCTGCGTTTATGGTACGAGAAAATTCTACTTTTTACGTCAGTTAATTTATGGGGTGATTACCAGCGGATAGCGCAGTTCGAACTGCCAATCTTGGCACGAGCGCAGCAGATGAAGGTTTACAAAAGGTTGTAGATAGCGCAGAGATGCTCAAAGGTATCTCAGAATCAGTAGGACAGATTGCTCATATGGCAATCCAAATGGCCGCTGCAGTTGAGCAACAGGCTCATGTTGCTGACGATATTAATCGTCAGGTCGTAAATATATCTGAATTAGCCAGCTCCACGTCCGACAGCGCCCGAGAAACATCTAGTTCCGTGTCTGAGTTGAAAAACACAGCAGACCAACTTCATGAGCTAGTAACCAGGTTTAAGCAATAGCATGCCGAGTGAGTTCGTTATTAACGAGCTTAGCATTAACCAACAGATACCAAAGCAGATGAGGAGCCAACTTGGATCTTGAACTATTTTACCAACGTCTATCAGAGGCAAGAAGAGCCATAACTTTCACCTTGGCTACACTGGTACTTTCTTTTTTTATACTGACTTCTCAGGTTCATAAGTTCACTCTGTCATCAGATACACATTTGTGGGTTATCCATCTCACCCTTGAGCTGTTATCAATTTTTGTTTCAGTTTCTGTCGTTGCCATAGTGTTTCAGCGCTTGGATAAAGTTCAGAACGGAGCCGCGAACATCATTGTGTTTGGCTATACAGGGATCGCTCTGTTGGACTTTATACATGCCATCTCATTCAGCGGCATGCCGGTTTTTGTGACTGAAAGCTCTATGGAAAAGGCTATTTTCTTTTGGTTGGCGGCTCGGGTTCTGGAGCTTCTGACAATGGCAGGGTTGGCTATTCACCTCGTATCAAGGTGCCATAAATTTACGGCCCTTGTTGCATCAATTCTGACGGTTTTAGCGATTAGTTACGTCGGACTCTTTCATCGCGACCTGTTTCCACTGACTTATGTTGCTGAAGTGGGTGTTACCGAATTCAAATCTCACTTTGAATACGTACTTTTCATCGGTAATTTACTCTTAACGATGGTTTTTCTTGCACAATACAACAGAAGGAAAAGCAGGCAACAGCTATATTTTGCAGGCTCTGCCTACTGTATGGCGCTTTGCGCACTATCACTGACCAGTTACTCGACACCCTCGGACTTTAGCCTGTTTTTTGGCCATGTCATGAAAATATTTTCTGCTATTTTTATTTATGCAGCGATTTACTGGACAGAGCTCAAAAGACCTTACTTGCTCGCTAAACAAGCAGATGCAAAAACATTAAGGAAAGAACAAGAGCTTGAAGCGATACTGGCGAACATACCCATGGGAATTGCCCGCTTCAATCAATCTGAACACTGCATTTTCGCCAATGAGTTCATGGCTAATATGCCAGAATTGCTATCTCTGCAAAATGGAATAAAAACGTTCAATCACAACCTTCCTCCAGATGTCCGCGATTTAATCAGGGAGCAATTTGATATCGTATTTTCCGGGAAGAAATTAGAGTTTAATTATCAACTCGAGTCGTCTGGTCAAATCTTGTACCGCGAGGTTATCTGTGTTCCGGAACTTGATGACAATACGTCTGTACACTCCATCATCTGCTTGTTTGTTGATACTACAGAAAAAGTGCGTGCGACTCTTGGCGAAGCTCAAGCACTCAATGAGACAAGAATGCTACGTAAAGCTCTCGATGAACATGCCATCGTTGCCTTTACTGATGCAAAAGGAGTTATCACCTCCCTTAACGACAAGTTCTGCGAAATATCTCAATATTCGAAGGAAGAATTAATCGGGCAGACCCATCGCCTTATCAATTCTGGTGTTCATACTGCGGACTTTTTCAGAGATATGTGGAAGAGCATATCAAAAGGTAAAGTTTGGCACGGAGAGGTATGCAACAGAACTAAAAATGGTAGTTTGTACTGGGTGAATACAACCATTGTTCCATTCCTGAACAATCAGGATAAACCAACCCAGTATGTTGCTATTCGAGCCGACATTACAGAAAAAAAACTAACCGAACAAGAAGCAGCTCGTTTAGCGTACTACGATGATCTGACATCTCTGCCAAATAGGCGATTGTTCTCGGAGAAACTAGAGAAACTCGCTTGGGATGAAAACATCGCCAGTAGCTTTGTCCATGGGTTGATGTTGATTGACCTCGACAATTTTAAAGGTATTAATGACTCAGTTGGACACAATGTTGGCGATGAGATTCTGAAACAAGTCGCTATTCGCCTGCAACAAATGACTGAAACAACACAGATTGTTGCACGTTTAGGCGCAGATGAATTTGTATTGCTTTGCGCTGGCACTTCGGAATCAAAACTGATAGCGTCGCTCAATGCCAGTTTACTCGCAGAGCAGGCGAGAACTGAATTGGCAAAACCATACCTGATTGCAGACCAGACGATAAGTATGTCGTGCAGTATAGGTATCACGTTATTTACAACAAACCAATTCGTCCCTTCGGAGTGCCTCAAACAAGCCGATGTTGCTCTTTATCAGTCCAAAGCGCTTGGTAAGAACCAAGTAAGCTTTTTTGATCCAGAACTGCAAATAACACTGAATAGACGAAATCTGATCCATGCGAAACTTAAAGATGCGATTCAACACAAAGAGTTTCGCCTCCACTATCAGCCAATTTACAACTCAGACAAAGTCATCGTTGCTGTCGAAGCACTGATACGCTGGGAGAGTCCAGACTTAGGATTTATATCTCCTGCGGAGTTTATTCCTATCGCTGAACAATCGACATTGATCATTGATATTGGTCATTGGGTATTAAGCGAGGCATGCCAACAGCTTGCTTCGTGGAAGGAACTTCCGCACCAGAGCTCGTGGACTTTGGCGGTAAACGTAAGTGCCAGACAAATCCAAAGAAGTGATTTTGTTGACACCATCAAGCATTTGCTGTTGGAAACCAAAGCTGACCCGAGGAAATTGAAAATAGAAATTACGGAAAGCATGCTCCAAGGGAGTGTAGAACAAACCATTCGAGCAATGTCTGAACTTAAGGAACTCGGTATTTTATTCTCCTTGGATGATTTTGGAACCGGTTATTCGTCTCTCAGTTATCTGACCAAGTTGCCTATTAACACCTTGAAAATTGACAAGTCATTTGTCGACAAAATGATCGATAGCGCTGAAGACGCTGCAGTAGTTAAAACTATTTTATCTCTGGCAGCTGCGCTTAAACTGGACGTTGTAGCTGAAGGAGTAGAGACAGAGAATGAATTTGCTTTCTTATCGGACTCTGGGTGTCCATATTTCCAAGGATATTTGCTCAGCAAACCCCTACCTCATACAGCACTTCAATTATTGTGTTCGTCATAAAAGACGGGATTGCGCTTTCAAAGATATGATGAAATTTTTCTGACTCACAAACGTGACTATCCAAAACTTAGAGTCGACCGCCAAGGATTAATTATGCTGATAGATCGAGACCTGACAAGTTCGCTGAGAAATTGCTGTCAGTCATCCGCGCTGAAAAAATACATGGAGTTGAAGTAACTGTAAGTATAGGGATTGTTTCATCACATACAGCGAAATACGAAGACTTGTATAAGTCTGCAGATCAAATGCTTTATGAAGCTAAAAACAGAGGCAGAAATCAGTTCGTCAGTGCATTAATTTGACTAAGAAAAAATAGTTCACAACACACAAATCACACCTGAAAAAAGGAATTTTGACACAGTCAAAATTCCCATCATATCGTTTTTAAATCGCAGGGTTTAATAACCTATATATACCGCAGTCATCAGCATTACACAGGCGAGCAGAATAAAAATAGCAACCAATGGCAATATGAATCTTGCCCACTGTGACCATCCCACCTGAGCTGTTGCAAGATACGCCAATAGTGTCCCCGACGTTGGAGTGATCATATTGGTAATACCGTTACCAAATAGGAACGCAAGCACTGTAGTTTGGGGCGCTACTCCGGATAACTGACCTACAGGTCCCATAATAGGCATAGTCACTGCGGCTTGACCGGATGTGGAGGGAATAAGGACATCAAGCACTAATTGGGTGCCAAACATACCAAGCGCAGCAATATATCGATTATCTTCTCCAATAAAACTCACCAACGAGTGCACAACAGAATCCAGAACCTTGCCATTTTGTAATGTGATAGCTATCGCAAAGGCTACACCAATTAAAAAGCTGGCCATGAGGATTTTTTTCATCCCCGACACAAAAGCTTCTGCAGCTTCATTAGCCCCTAAACCACTTTGGACTGCTAAAAATAAACTCAGCGCTATGTAATAAGCTGTGAGTTGTTGCTTTTCCCATTGCCAATGATTCGACGCATAAACTAGTCCACCTATACCAATTAATAGAGTAACGAGCATTGTTAAATGACGAGTGCTTAATGGCTTTGTTTCTAATGTTAAATCGGCACCTTTGGTAAAACCAGCCCTCTTAATAACCCACAGCATAAAAGCGATACCAACCAGTAAATAGATAGCAAAAAAGACTGCCCGCAGCCCTGCCCCACTGAAAATTGGCAGTCCCAACAAAGGTTGCGCTATGGTAAGTGGTAAAGGATTTGTAATCGAACTTAAATAACCCACTTTCACAGCAACAGTAACAATTGCAAGACCAATTAAATTCGACATCCCTAAACGTCTGGCAAGCTCAACCATTAAAGGAATAATTAACAAATACTCAGACGCTAATCCCAATAAAGTGCTACCCAAAGCAAATATCAGCATTAAACAACTAACTAACCAGTAGACATTACCACGCACTGCGCTCAAAAGGCGCTCGAGCCCAGCATCGACCGCGCCAGATTTACTGAGTATGCCAAACAAGCCGCCAATCACCAGCACCATAAAGATCAGGCCACCGCCTTTTTGCAAGCCTTCAGGAACTGCAAGCAGTAAGTCAACTAGTCCTACTGGACTCGCAGTGCCTGGTGGATTGTCGGCAACAGTTCCAAACAACTCCATCAAAGAGCTGTCTTTCGGAATAGTTTGATAACTACCGGGGATCACCAAACCATCTTTTCGCTGATAACTGCCTGACTCAAACAAGTAAGTTAGCACTCCTGCCAGCAGCAAGATAAATAACAGGACAACTAACGGGTGACTGCCACTTCCCATGGAAGATGGCGATTTTATTTCAACAGTATCCTGAGGTGTAGTTTTCATTTTTCACCTCTCGTATGTGACAGTCGTTCTCTAATGTAACTGACCACTGTTTGTGTAACGCGTTGCAGATCCGCTTGCAATAGATCAAAACTTGCACTTCGACAAAACTCTTGTTCATTCATATATAGGGCTCGATTGATTTCGATTTGAATACTGTGTTGAAGCTCTTTCGGCTTGCCATAGTTGGCGGTGAGATAACCGCCTTTATATGGGTAATTCACTGCCACTCTGTAACCTGCCTGACGAAAACTTTGGGCCACCAAATCACTGAATTCAGGATCTGCAGAAGTACCATCTAAATCGCCAATCACAATATCGGCACGGGGTTGATTGTGGTCAATATTCATCGCATTGCCTCTGGATTTCATCGAGTGGCAGTCGATATGCCATACCTGTCCAAACGGCTGCTTCAATTGCGCTAATAAAGTCATTAGGCACAAGTGATAGGGCTGATAGTATTGAGTAATACGATTTGCCACTGCAGATGTAGAAAGCAAGTTTTTATACATGGGCTGGCCAGGTACAGCCAAGGCGCGGATCAACCCCATACCACGACTACTGTACACCGAAGGCTTCAACTCTTCTGGCCATGGCTCAGCCAGTAAATTGGGATCTATATCATTTGGCGCGCGATTTAAATCGATATACATCCGCGATATCTGGGCTGCCAGTAGCGAAGCGCCTTGAGATGTTGCTGGTAACCACAACTCGTCAACAAAGGCATCCCAACCAGTTTTGATTTGCTCAATGCTGGCGATACTTGCAAAGTCGTCCGGAAGCACCAAGCCGCTATGGGGTGAATCAAATACTAGTGGGATCAAATCGCCTTTTTCTGGCTGATACAGCTGATAACTATCTGTCAAAATTGGTGTCATGCATGCCTCGGCAATTAAGGCACCGCATGATGCGGTGCCTACCAGCTTAGAAATCGTATGTCAGTTGGAAATAGACAAAACGACCCACTGCGTTATAAGTCTGCTGATCAAAGTTGATATTGACGTTTACCAGCGAAATAGGAGGTTGTTTATCAAACAGGTTGTTGACGCCGAGACGTAAAGCTAGTCCATTGTCTAATTTATAACCGGACGAAAGATTATGATAAAACATCGAGCCAATATGACGTGGGGCATTAAGATAGGTTTCATTTGTGTCACCAATGTATCTCAGAGAGTACGCAGCCGACCAATTATCTTGAGCCCACTGAGCTGAAACGCTTCCTCTGAATTCTGGATAAGCTTCCCTTACACCTGAACTGCCTTTTTTATCGACACTAAGACGGCTGCCATCCGCTAATGAGGAGGCTTCTTCAAAACCGTTCAGTTTCGAAACACTGCTGCTAAGTTCCCATTTACCAAAATCACTGATAAATGCGTAACGAACCACAGCATCTACGCCTGAGACTTCAGTACTATTTAAGTTTACCGGACCATCAACAATATTCAGCAATTCACCATTCGCCGCACGACTGATGACATTACAATTGCGTCCAGTAAATGCACATAAATCCAGTAAGTTTTGCGTACCAAATGCACTGATTGTATTGTCAATTTTTATACGGTACCAATCGGTAGTGACACTAAAACCGTCAAGTGCAGCAGGCGTGTAAACAAAACCAGTAGAGATATTTTCAGAGGTTTCAGGTTCCAGCAATTTGTTACCACCAACTAAAATTGGCGCATTTGAATCTTGCTGACGATAATTTGCCGGTACGCCGACACAGCCTGGCAACCCTTTATTAGTATCGCAAGGGTCAACTACCGGAGCGAAAGCGGCACGCTCACCTTCATATAATTCCAGAAGTGATGGTGCGCGGAAACCTTCAGACCAAGTTGCACGCACCATTAAATCTGCTATCGGACGATATAAAATACCCGCTTTACTATTGGTTGTACTGCCAAATGTGCTGTAGTCAGACAAACGACTGGCGAGGTTTAATTCTAGAGCTTCTCCAAAAATACTGTTTTCGAGTAATGGGATGTTTAATTCAACATAAGCTTCGTACAAATCGTACTCGCCAACAGTTCCCGTGCGTGGTGATGAGGATGTCGTTTGATATTTATTAACTCGTGGCGCAGCATTAATAATATTGTCAGGGATATCAACGCCATTTTCTTTACGGTACTCACCGCCAGTTGCTAGTAAAACGTCACCGGCCGGTAACTCAGCAATCGCATTAGTTAAATTAAATCTAAAATGTTGTTGTTCAGTTTTATTCTCATCAATACCAGTGAAATTGATATAGTTGACCATCGCCGATGTGAGTGGATTAAACAGATTCACCGGTACACAACTGGACGAAAGATCACTAATGTCGGCCGCGATTCCACTGCTATTGCATGCCCTCATCCCCAAAGCAAGCTTGTCTAAGTGCAGCTGATTTTTTGAGGTAAATGTGCCTTTATTTTCCGCCCAGGACGCAAAAGCATCCCATCGCCAACCTAACGGTAAAAAGCCTTCTAAACCAACACCTACGCGAGTTGTTTCTACTTTTTGTTCGTTCACCCGCAAACCATTGTCAGTGAAAAAATTCGTCAGTACAAAATCACTTCCTGAGAATTCAATACCGAACGGATTGACTCTCTTATCATTGGCGATAACAAAACCGCGCGAGCCAGTAACCACTGGTATAGCTGCTGAAAACTGCTGATCTGATTCCCGGATATTATGGAGCAGCTCGAACCGTATAGATGTTCCTTCGAAAACTTGAGTGTCCGGTAATTGAAAAGTCGCCTGGCCGAATAAACTTAATCTTTCATTTGGGCCAACAACATAATTATCATGGTAACGATTAAAGCGGTCGTTGTTGCTGGCTGCACGCCAGCTGCTCAGTAGGTTGCCATCAGAACCGGGATCCCGCGTGATGCCGATTGAAGGCACAGGGAAACCAAACAAACCTGCAAGCTTACTCTCACGGAACAGTCCCTCAGAGCTACCTAATGACAACCCATTTAGTGGCACTGCTGTTAAAGTGCGATCCTGAGTATAAATAGGCTCCTGATTCGAATAACTTGCCGCAAACATCAGATTGTGGTCATTAAAATCTTGACCCAATAGCAGATCAAGATTGTTCGTTTCACGGTCATTTTCTCCAGAAATACCGTAATAAGCTTTTACTTGAGCACCATCATAATTTTTGAGCGTGTGGATATTCACCACACCGGCAATTGCGTCGGCTCCGTAAATAGCGGTGGCACCATCTTGTAACACTTCAACCTGATCGATGATGGCAAATGGAATAGTATTTAAATCGACGAAATCACGAAAACCGCGACTGCCAGCACCATTAACCCAACGGTTCCCGTTGACCAAGATAAGTGAACGATTCTCACCTAAATTACGTAAATTAATACTGGCAGTCCCATGACTGGTTCCGGCAGAGCCATTATCATTCAGACTGGCACCAACCGAGGGTAATTCCTGTAAAGACTCACCAATTGACAGAGCACCTTTGATGTCAAGATCATCTTTGTCGAAACTCTGTATTGGACTGCCTTCTGCCTCATCTCTTCTTATGATGCGAGAACCAGTGACAGCTATCACTTCTAATTTTGAAGTTGGCTCTGCCTTTTCCACAGCCTGTTCCGCAAGAACAGGCTGACTGGAGATCGTAAAGACTGTACTGATGGCAATAGCCAACGCAGATAATGGGTAGTTGAGCTTCGACATAGGTATTCCCCGTTGGTACTTTATTATGTTTGGTTGACGAAAACACCCTAGCAAATGGAAAACACCTATGCAATATTATGATTAAAGGTCATTAATCAATAACACTTTGTTATTGGCAAGGTCGAAAGCGATTATTCTGAGCATTAGAAATGAGACAGGTATGAAGAACAGTGGCATGCGAATGGAAAATATTAATCTTAAGAGCCTTGAAGCTTTCCGCGCTATTATGCAGACAGGATCGGCAACTGCTGCTGCACGTCAGTTAGGTTTAACTCAACCTGGGATTAGCCGGCTTTTAGCGAGTCTAGAACAACTTGTTGGATTCCAATTGTTTTATCGGGAACATAGCAGGCTAATTGCGACTGATGAGGCCAAACTTCTGACATCTGAAATTGATCTGTTACTGAATAATGCGGACCGCTTCTTAGCACTAGCCCGCAACCTCCATAAAACAGAAACCGGTTCATTAACCATTGTCGCACCACACAGTTTTAGCTCTGGCCCACTCGCAGATGCTGTGGCAAGTTTTATCCAGCTGTACCCAAAAATTTCAGTAAGTATTGAATCTCATAGCCCACAGACTGCCAGAGATTTGGTCGCGCAGCGTTCTATTGACTGTGGCTTTATTCAATTGCCGGAAACCCATCCCGGACTTATTATAAAACCCATGCTTGATAGCGAGCTCGTCTGTGCAATACCAGCCGAGCACCCCCTCAGTAACCGGGCGACCATGAACTTAACAGATCTTAGCCATGAACCTCTAGTTATGCTTGGCCAAGGTCGACCTTCGCGACAAAAGTTGGAAAAGTTATTTCAACAAAATGGCGTTATGCCAAAGATCCGGCTAGAAACGCATAGTGTCGCAACAGCCTGTGCTTATGTTCAACGACAATTGGGCATTGCTATCATTAATCGGGTATTGGCCCAACAGTATCTAAATAGTCAGCTGAAGTTGATACCACTAAAACCAAGTATTCACCATCATTATGGCTTTATTTATTCGGCATACGCACCGATGCCAAAACTCGTAGCTGCCTTTTGTCAGCACTGTACTCAGTTCTTCTCTACAAACGACTACGCCTTTTGATGGTTTCTATTCCTTTTTAAGGAAAGCTCACGGCTATTCTGAGTTTGCCACCATAAACAGTAAGTACAGCCCAAACCTGACACCATACTCGCTGAGTCTGCGGCGATACTGAACCTGGCTTTTCCCCCGAGCTAACATTTTTCGTTGACGAAATTTTGGAGAGCCACTACTGGCGAAAAATCAATCGCGATATGACCTTTTATGGAATAGTCCTTATCGGCTCGATTATCCCTTATCTGATTGGGCCAATTATCTAATGACCAGCGCTGCCAACGCGCGATGCGCTCTTCAGATTCGAGCGGTGCACTGGATACCAGCGTAAATCGCATTCTCTGGGCAGATGCAAACGCTTTTTTGAACAGCAGCATGGCATCGATAAAACGATGTAATGTTGATTTTGTATAACAGCGAAAATGTGGCCAGGTGACAGAGCAGGAGGTCACTGCGTAGCGTGCTGCCCATAAGATATCTGCTTTTTCGTGCTCAGGAAGCTCATTAAACTCCTTCAACATACGCAGAGCGATATTCAGACTCTTTGGGTTTGCTGGCAGTGCAGGGAGTGCAGCAACCGGCGCAATTTTCACTCTGAGACTATCCTCATAAATAAACCGCTTGTGATTCCGTGGACGTTTTTTGTATTCAAATTTCGAGTATTCATTAAACTACTGTCTGAAAAAATATCTAGCGTTTTCACGAGCCTTTACCAAGAGTTCCAGCTCAATATTCAGGTCCTGCGCGCACACTTCAATCGGGATCCCATAGTTAATATGGCGAAGCAAAGCACAATAAATGTCCAGCCCTAAGTCGCGATGTGTCACCGCTGAGTTAAGCGCACCAAGCTGTCTTTCTGCAGGGGTTCGCCAATGCTCAAGAAGAACTTTAGTGCAGTGCTTTAACAATTTTTGAGCTGCGTATTCAGCCATCCCCTGATACTGCGAATCCGGAGACACCGGAATAAGCCGGGCCCTGCTTGCAGTGCGCACATCGACAGCTGCAAGGGTAGCTTCAGCTTCGCGGATTTGTACTAGCTCAGACTTGATCTGACAGATACCTGTGGTGCACTGGTTTCTGTCAGGCTCTTCTTTGGCTAAACATGTCTCTAATCAATATTTAATTGCAGTTTGCACATTGAAAGCGGATCAAACGTCTCTTGGCTTCTGAAACCCTGACCAATTTGAGTAAATTGGCTGACGGATCCCCAGAAATAATCTAACAATATCATGCAATTACCTTCCTGACATTTGACCAGTCAAAAACACTGGCCCATTCAAGCAGTTTCCTGACTGCCGCTTGAATTTCTTCAGCGCTGATCCCCACTCTGGCCAATCGGCACAGTCGTTTACCCAGATAATTGAACGACAACACCCTGCGTGTTTTCAGCGAGTTCGCTTGGAACAACCGATGCTTGCCGGCCAGTTCTGCCGCCAGAC
>JACCDH010326673.1_pt1 | contig 11362 bp, 8 predicted proteins | sample 7442481 | NCBI WGS metagenome assembly JACCDH01 (sample SAMN15323433, study PRJNA562643) | freshwater metagenome | isolation source: river surface water | place: USA:Blue River Watershed | collected 2017-08-15 | reverse complement strand
GTCGTGGCCTGGTGCCAGAACGCGGCAGGCATCGATCCCTGGGTGGCCGCCGCGCTGGGTGTGCTGGCCGCCACTGTGCTGGCACTGGTCTTCGGCCTGCTTGCAGTGCGCACCGAGGGGGTGTACCTCCTCCTCCTGACCCTGGCCCTGGGCATGGTGGTGTGGGGCGTGGCCTATCGCTGGGTTTCCGTCACGGGCGCCGAGAGCGGGATTCGCGGCATCGCCCGCCCGAGCGGCCTGGCAGACAACGCGCGCTACTACTGGTTCGTCCTGGCTGTGGTGGGGGTGACCTTCCTGGCCTTGCGAGGCCTGGTCCATTCCCAGTTCGGCCTGGCCTTGCGCGGCATCAAGCAAAGCTCGACGCGCATGCGCACACTGGGCTACAACGTGCCGCTCACCTTGGCGCTTGCCTTCACGGCGTCGGGTTTCGTGGCGGGTGTCGCCGGGGTGCTGGGCGTCTACCTCAACAGCTTTGTCAGTCCCACCAGCGTGGCGCTGGCCCAGTCCACCAAGGGCTTGCTGATGGCCATCCTGGGTGGTGTGGGGACCTTGTGGGGCGGCTTCATCGGCGCCGGCGTGATGACTATCTGATCAGCAGAACGCAAATATTCGGTAGTTACACCAAAGCGACCAGAAGCAACTTGCTTAATCTTGGAGCGTAAGGAGTCGCCATCTTGCAGAGGGATATTTGCCTCGACTACGTCGCTACCTAAGATGCTGGCTAAAGACTCGCCCTTCTTAATCGGAATGCCTTTGAGTTCATTCACATAGCGATTTGGATCTTCTCCACCCTCGCCCGTATTGGACTTACCGCCAATGCGGTTCATCGCAATCGCTAATGTAGCGTGGGCCTCGGTAGAGATGGAGCCTAAGGACATCGCACCTGTTGCAAAACGTTTTACGATTTCTTTTGCTGGCTCCACTTCATCCAATGGAATGGCTTTTGCAGGATCAATCTTGAACTCAAACAAACCGCGCAAGGTCATTTGACGCTTGGTTTGATCGTTAATGATGTTGGCGTACTCTTTATAAGTCTGATAGCCCTTTTCAGCACCAATACGAGTCGAATGCTGTAGCTTTGCAATAGTGTCGGGTGTCCACATATGGTTCTCACCACGAACACGGAACGCATACTCACCACCAGCATCGAGCATATCGCTTAACACAGGATCATTACCAAATGCCTCTGAATGCATACGCAATGCTTCTTCTGCCACTTCAAACACGCCAATACCACCAACATTAGATGGGGTACCTTTGAAGTATTGATCAATGATCTCGCGATTTAAGCCAATCGCCTCAAAAATTTGTGAGCCTGTGTAAGACATGTAAGTTGAGATACCCATCTTAGACATCACTTTTTGCAATCCTTTACCAACTGCCTTCACAAAGTTCTTGATTGCTTTTTCGGCGGACAAATCACCAGACAAGCCTTTAGCCATTTCTGCCAAAGTTTCCATTGCTAGGTATGGATGAACAGCTTCTGCACCATAGCCAGCCAATAGAGCAAAGTGATGAGTCTCGCGAGCGCTGCCAGTTTCTACCACTAGACCAACACTAGTACGCAAACCTTTTTCCACTAAATGCTGGTGGATTGCAGAAGTTGCCAACAACGCAGGAATAGCAACGTGCTTCTCATCTACCTGGCGATCGCTCACAATCAAAATGTTGTAGCCTGAGCGCACAGCATCAGCAGCTTCCGCACACAGAGAAGCTAGGCGTGCCTCAATGCCAGCTTTACCCCATGCGGCTGGATAGCAAATATCCAGCTCATAAGAGCGGAATTTTCCGTTAGTGTAATGACCGATATGACGAATCTTAGTAATGTCATCAAAATCCAAAATAGGCTGACTGACTTCCAAGCGCATTGGAGGGTTGATGTTGTTGGTATCAAGCAGATTTGGCTTTGGGCCAATGAATGACACTAAGGACATCACCATGTTCTCGCGAATCGGATCGATTGGAGGATTAGTAACCTGTGCAAATAATTGCTTGAAATAGTTATAGAGCGGCTTATTCTTATTAGATAGAACCGCCAATGGGCTGTCATTGCCCATTGAGCCAATTGCCTCTTCACCATTTTGGGCCATTGGGGCCATCAGGAATTTGAGGTCTTCTTGGGTATAACCAAATGCTTGTTGACGATCCAATAATTTAGCTGCTGGACGAATCGTTGTTTTTTCATCAATCAAATCTGCTTTGCTAGCATCTACTTCATCTAGCTTGACGCGCACTGCATCAATCCAACTCTTGTAAGGCTTGGCTTTAGAAACGGCATTCTTGAGCTCAACGTCATCAATAATGCGACCTTGCTCCATGTCGATCATGAACATCTTGCCAGGTTGCAAACGCCATTTTTGAACAATCTTACTTTCTGGAATTGGCAATACTCCTGCCTCAGATCCCATGATGACAAGATCATCATCAGTTACGTAATAACGCGCTGGACGCAAACCATTGCGATCCAGAGTGGCACCGATTTGACGACCATCAGTAAACGCCATCGCAGCAGGGCCATCCCATGGCTCCATCATTGCAGCATGGTATTCATAGAAGGCGCGGCGATTGTCATCCATTAATGTGTGCTGTTCCCAAGCCTCTGGAATCATCATCATCATGGCTTGCGCTAATGGATAGCCTGACATGACTAGCAACTCTAAGCAGTTGTCAAAGCAAGCTGTGTCTGACTGTCCTGGATAAATCAATGGCCAGAGTTTTTTCAGATCATCACCAAGTACTGGAGAGCTAATCGCACCCTCACGAGCATTGACCCAGTTCACATTACCTTTAACGGTGTTGATTTCACCGTTATGCGCAATCATGCGATACGGATGAGCCAATTCCCAAGCTGGGAAAGTATTGGTTGAGAAACGTTGATGCACTAATGCAAGTGCAGATACAGTGCGCTTATCTTGCAAATCTTGGTAATACGCGCCCACTTGGTTCGCCAACAGCAAACCCTTATAAACAATGGTTCTAGCGGACATCGAAGCAACGAAATATTCTTTGCCATGCTTGAGATGCAAATCTTGAATTGCATGACTTGCTGTCTTACGAATCACATATAACTTACGTTCAAGTGCATCGGTTGTCATGATGTCGCGACCACGACCAATAAAAATTTGACGAATGAATGGCTCAGTCATTTGCACTGTTGGAGACATCGGCAATTTCACATCGACTGGAACATCTCTCCAACCCAAAACCACTTGTCCTTCTAAACGTACAGTGCGCTCTAATTCTTGCTCGCATGCTAAACGAGAGGCGTGTTCTTTAGGCAAGAAAATCATGCCAACGCCATACTCACCTAAAGGTGGCAAAGTCACGCCTTGCTTAGCCATTTCTTCGCGATACAAAGTATCCGGAATCTGAATCAAGATCCCTGCGCCATCACCCATTAGCGGATCAGCACCGACGGCTCCCCGGTGATCTAAATTTTCAAGAATCTTTAGACCCTGAGAAACGATCTCATGAGATTTCTTACCTTTGATGTGGGCAACGAATCCCACGCCGCAAGCGTCATGCTCATTACTAGGGTCGTATAAACCCTGAGCGTTAGGACGAAGATCTGTATTAAATTGTGTAGTCATAGTAGTTGCGAGGGGCGACGAAGGCCTAATTACTTTTGGAGGATCAAATATAGGTGAATACCCATACCGATGCAATAGAAATAAAATGAGTCTGTCCCATTTATTTAGGTATGGCACCAATATGTATTACTTATATGGGGACAGAGTCGTAGTATTCAACACCCTACTACTGATCTAGGGTACTATTTTCCACCTAAGTGACTGAATTTAATAGTTTTATTTTTCTAGGTCTACCTCGGTGGCGAATTGCAATAATCTCTGGACTATCTTTAAAGAGCTTTTGTGCGTAAATATCGCTAACCCAAGGCTTGGAGCGTAGCAAGGATTCGGTAATTTGATGGTCCTCCCAATGGGGGGCGCCCTCTTTTACAAAGTTAGCCCAGCTCATCTGACGCTCAAAAGGGGTATTACCTAACTTCCAAAAGTACTGATGATCCACAAGCCAAGGTTCGGCTTTATCGCCAATATGAGTGGCAAAGCTAGTCCAGTTAGAGTTTTGGGGGCTAGATTCATAACCGGACCTCACAGGATTTAACTCGATATAGCGCTGGCATCGCAAAAAATAATCCGGATCTATCAATGAAGAGCGATATCTTCCTTCCCAAATCGTTCCAGAGCGATGGTGTCGTTGATTGAAGTATTGCGCATAACGACGACCTAGGGACTGCATCGTTTTTGCAAGTGAATCTTCATTTTGCGGAGTCATCAAGAGATGCACATGATTAGGCATTAAGGCAAATGCATGAACAGCGCAGCTAAACTGTCTCGCTGCGTCACGTAACCAGTCTAAATAGATACGTCGATCTTCATCTGCAAAAAATAGTGTTTCGCGATTATTACCGCGCACCATCACATGCATTGCTTGGCCGGGTATAACTGTGCGCGCTTGCCGTGCCATGTGAAATACGAACTATTGGAGTTCGCGAACACCGCCATTTTTAGAAAACTCTGGAATAAACCAGTCTCCATCAGCTTGCGTAACTCCACTTGGGACTTCACGTGCTGCTTGCGGAATCTCTCGTAGAGCCGTACCCATATAAGAAATCCACATCGGCAATGCGAGGCCGCCACCAGTCTCTCGATCGCCCAAGCTTGCAGGCTTATCAAAACCAATCCAGGCAACCGCAACCACTTTAGGGTTGTAGCCCGCAAACCAAGCATCGTGGGAATCATTGGTTGTACCGGTTTTACCAGCTATATCGTTACGACCTAACTTACCACGCGCAGATGCAGCTGTTCCTGTCTTCGTAACTTCCTGCAACATACTGTCCATCACAAATGCAGTACGAGCATCGAGCACTCTTGTTGCATCTTCCTGAGCACGAGTAGGCTTCGCCTCAAACATCACCGTGCCTTTGGAATCAACCATCCTATCAATCAAAAATGGATCAACACGATAACCACCATTGGCAAATACACTATATGCCGAAGCCATTTGCAAGGGCGTAACAGAACCTGCACCCAAAGCCATTGTTAAATATGGCGGATGCTTCTCGGGCTCAAAACCAAAGCGTTGAATATATTCTTGGGCATATGATGGGCCAATCGCACGAATGATACGAACTGAGACTAAGTTCTTCGACTTAGCTAAGGCAGTACGCAAGCGCATCATGCCGTCATATTTACCGTCGTAGTTTTTTGGTTCCCATGCTTGGCTTCCCGTTTCCATACTGCCAATCGATAAAGGCGCGTCATTTACCATTGTGCTGGGCGTGAAACCTTTTTCTATGGCAGCCGCGTAGATGAATGGCTTAAATGAGGAGCCAGGCTGTCGTAATGCTTGAGTCACGTGATTAAATTGATTGCGACGGAAATCAAAACCGCCGACGAGAGAGAGAATTGCGCCTGTCTCAGCATTCATCGATACAAATGCAGCTTCGACTTGCGGTAGCTGAGCCAATTTCCAGATTCCTCCGTCTGATAAGAGACGTACGATTGCACCTGGTCGCAAACGTTTCTTAGGTTGCGTGCTATCTGTAATCGAGGCTGCTGCTAACTTCATCCCCTCACCTTTGATGGTGATGGTATCGCCAGTGGCAATCATGACTTGCATCTCTTTTGACTTTACGTCGAGCACAACGCCTGACTGCAAATCATCTAACTGTGGGTAGGCAAGTAAGGCCTCATCAATGGCGCGCTGACGTTTAACAGGATCTTCCGGCAAGTCAATAAAACCCTCTGGGCCACGATATGCATGGCGCAAGTCATATTCAAATATACCTTTGCGCACCGCCTTATAGGCAGCATCTTGGTCTGCCTTGAGAATCGTCGTATAAACATCAATACCCTGTGAATAAATAGCTTCACCATATTGAGTAAATAGCAATTGGCGTACCATCTCGGCAGGAAAATCTGCGCGTATCGCAAACTCATTACCCAACCCACGAATGCGCAGCTCCTCTATCATGGCTTTTTGATAGTCCTCAGGAGTGATATAACCCAGATCGCGCATACGTTGAAGAATGTACTCTTGGCGAATCTTGGCACGACGAAAGTTACTCACCGGGTTATAGGCTGAGGGTGCTTTTGGCAAGCCAGCCAGCATGGCTGATTCAGCGATTGTGATGTCCTTTAGTTCTTTACCAAAATAAATCTGTGCAGCACTCGAAAAACCATAAGCTCTTTGACCCAAGAAAATCTGGTTCATATAGATTTCCAGAATCTTGTCTTTGGTTAATTGAGATTCAATTTCCCAAGCTAGCAAAACCTCGTAAATTTTTCGAGTAAAGGTTTTCTCATTAGTAAGAAAAAAATTGCGTGCAACCTGCATCGTGATTGTGGATGCGCCCTGCGAGAGGTTGCCACGTAAATTTGTCAGTGCAGCCCGCAAAATCCCCACATAATCTACGCCACCATGAGAATAGAAGCGATCATCTTCAATGGCCAAAACGGCGTTGCGCATATTTTGCGGAATTTCATTTAATGGAATGACCTTGCGGCGCTCTTCACCAAACTCTCCAATTAATACTTTATCCGCCGTATAGATACGAAGTGGCGTCTTAGGGTTGTAATCGGTTAAGGCAGAGATCTTCGGAAGATTGGGCTTTGCTACCAAAAAGGCGTAGCCCATGAGCAAGGTAATCACTACCGCAAAAACTACCCCAATAATTAATAAGGCCTTGACTAGCGGATTACTTGATTTTTTACGAGGCAAGCTGGGCTCAATACGTGATTGCTGAGGACGTCTATCTGAGGGACGACCAAAACGCTGATTCAGCGGCGGCTTGTCTTTAGGGGGTAAGGCCATATGCCAAATTATAGGGTGCTAAGGCGATTTCCCTAAAACCTCCAAAACCCCAGCTCTAGGACTGGGAATACATCGATTTCTGACAACTGCTTCCGTTTCAACTGATCGATTTTCTTCTCTGAAAACCAAAGAATATGGGCATGCCAACACGCCACATTTCAAACCAATCTTTTGATGAAATTTTGAGCGATCTTGGCGATGACCCAGCTATTCCTGATCCTCATGGAATTCGCAAGCCTCCTACACAAAATAGCAATCCTGCAAAACCGCAAAATCAGAGCAACCAGACTCATTTTGCTCAAGCCCTCAATGGCATTCTGATTACCAATCCATTTCGAAAATTAGGTGGCTTAATTACTTTTCTGGGGGCTCTCATCTTAGGAGCCGTTGTGGTTTTGATGGCTACTGACACCCTGAACAGAAGCTCTCAAGCTGCCTTTGAAGATTCTCAAAAACTTATTTCAGAGTTAAAAAAGGAAATCGCACTCATGCGCGATGAAATCCATCAAGGTCAAGATGATCTATATGCAGAGTTGGAAAAAATAGAAGTAAGCGTTCACTCTTTAATGGAAAAAAGGTCGGAGATCCGTATTGTGAACAAGCCGCTGACCCCTACCCATGAGTTAGAACTTCGCCGTTGGCGCTACCTTGGGACAACGCAAATGGGTGCGTCTCACCAAGCATTTTTTAATACGGGTAAAGGCAGTGCTTCCTTTGAAAAAGGGGGTCTGGTATTAGGCGAATGGCGCCTCAGCAGCATCGAAAAAGAGATAGTCACGCTGACCCACCCCCAAGGTAAGTCACTCACTCTGAAAGCACTTAAAAGCGAGGCAAATTGACCGTAAAAACCATCCAAATAGGCGTAAGAAATTTCAATATTTGGCTATGCATATTGATGTTTTTTTCGACCAGTCCAGCCACTGGAAATGATCTTTCAGAAAATCGCTTGCTGACGCCAATTAGTCTCCAATTTACTGATATTGAAATCGTCGATCTTTTACAAACTTTAGCCAAACTCGGAAGCACCAATTTCCTATTGAGTGAATCTATTAAAGGAACGATTTCCGTAGACCTCAAAAACACCCCCTGGCAAACAGCTCTTCACTCCATCCTGGCCAGTCGTGGATTACGCCTTGTCCGTAATGGCGATATTTACTGGATTGGACCCCATGCAGAAATTCAGGCCTTTCAAAAATTTCGCCGTGAGGATGCAGCGCTTCCTTTTGGTGGCGATCACATTAACAGCCCAAGACAAATTCTGATTGAGGCTCGGATTGTGGAGGCCGATGAACGTTTTGCCAGAGAGCTGGGAATCAAACTTGGCTACCAGGCTAATGGGCTTGGTGGCAAAGAAGGCCAAAAACTCTCGGGCAATATGGATTTAGCAGGCGCTGGACTCAGTGGCTTTAACCCTGCTGCAGTAGCTGCAACTTTAGTTTCTAAAAATGGAAGTCGTATTTTGCAAGCGGAGCTTTCCGCACTCGAATCCGAGGGTCAGGGAAAGATTCTTTCCAATCCACGCATCATGACGGGGGACCAAGTGAAGGCTACGATAGAGCAAGGCACTGAGCTTCCCTATCAAACATCTAATCAAAATGGTAGCAAATTACAATTTAGAAAAGCCAACTTACGTCTTGAGGTGCTTCCAAAAATTCACCCCGATGGAAAGGTTTCGATGTTGGTTGGCATCAACAAAGACACGGTAGGCATGAAAACAGAGCAAGGCTATGCAATTGACACCAAAAGTCTTAGTTCTGAGGTAACCGTTGAGAATGGGGGGACTGCCATCATTGGTGGCATTTTCCAAACCACCGAGCGAGAAGATGAAGTCAAAATCCCACTCTTAGGTGATATACCCCTGATAGGCCATTTTTTTCGCCATAAATCGAAATTACAAGACAAAACTGAGTTACTCGTCTTTTTAACACCCACTGTTCTTGACAAACCCTAATAAAATCGAGGGGTGAAATCTCCGACTAACAATATCTTCCTAATCGGCCTCATGGGAGCCGGGAAGTCGACCGTCGGTAAAGTCTTGGCAAAAAAATTAGGGCGTCGCTTTCTAGATGCCGACCATGTCATCGAAGAACGCTGTGGTGTAAAAATTCCTGTGATCTTCGAAATGGAAGGTGAGGCTGGTTTTCGTAAAAGAGAAGCTCAAGCCATACGCGAAATTACTACTGAGCATGACATTATTTTGGCAACTGGTGGTGGTGCTGTTTTGTTACCAGAAAATCGTCAAGCATTAAGCGAACATGGCACCGTTATTTATTTGCATGCCAATCCGATTGAGCTTTGGCATCGCACCAAAGGTAGCGAGGGGCGCCCCCTACTCAGAAATGGTGATGCTAAAAAAATCTTGGAGAATTTATACGCAATTCGCGATCCACTATATCGAGAAATTGCAGACTACGTTATTGAAACTGGCAAGCCCAGCGTCAATCAATTAGTAAATACTTTAATCATGCAGCTTGAATTATCAGCTTAAATATACTGGCACTATGATGAAAACACTTGAAGTTGATCTTGGTAATCGCAGCTACCCAATCTACATTGGTACCGATCTCATTGATCAGGCTAGCTTATTTAGTGCTTGCGAGAAAGCAACTTCTATCTATATTGTCAGCAACACCACAGTCGCTCCACTCTACGCAGCACGACTTACCAAGACCCTGAACACCTTTGGAAAACCCGTTAGAACGATTGTCTTACCTGATGGCGAATCATACAAAGACTGGAAAAATCTCCAACTGATTTTTGACGACCTTTTGAAATTCGGTGCCGATCGTCAAACAATATTGATCGCCCTCGGCGGCGGGGTCATTGGCGATATGACTGGATTTGCTGCGGCCAGCTTCATGCGTGGTATTCGCTTTATCCAGGTTCCCACCACACTTCTAGCGCAAGTCGATTCATCGGTCGGCGGTAAGACTGGCATCAATCATCCGCTGGGTAAGAATATGATCGGCGCTTTTCATCAACCAGCTGCTGTAATAGCTGATCTCAACACTTTGAAAACTTTGCCGCCCAGAGAGCTCTCCGCAGGTCTTGCAGAAGTGATTAAGCATGGTGCTATTGCTGATGCGCAATTTTTAGATTGGATTGAAGCGAATGCGCCAGCATTATTAGCCTGCGATACTGATGCAATGGGTTATGCCGTTTTACGCTCTTGCGAAATTAAGTCTGCTGTTGTTTCTGCTGATGAAAGAGAAGGCGGTATTCGTGCAACCCTCAACTTTGGTCACACCTTTGGCCATGCTATTGAAGCGGGTATGGGATATGGTGAGTGGTTACATGGTGAAGCGGTAGGTTGCGGCATGGTGCTGGGGGCTGATTTATCATGCCGACTCAATTACATCAGTGAGACAGACGTCAAGCGCCTCACCAAAATCATCCAATCCATGAATCTCCCAATCACACCACCTCAATTTGGTGCTGAACGTTATATGGAGCTCATGAAGGTTGATAAAAAAACGGAGGGCGGGCAAATCCGTTATGTCGTTTTAGAGAAAATTGGCAAAGCACAAATTAAGAGTGTTGCTGATGCCCTAGTGACAGAAACACTTAGCGCTACTGGTGCCGCTTAAATCAACTCGATCTTTAGGACTTTTCCTGCCTGAGCACTTGCAAACTCAGATAAATCGCCCAGAAGCTCTTTACCGGTTTTGGTGTCTAGCCAAAGAGGTTCGGCCATAGTACCGGCCCAGCGATAGTGATATCCACCCGATTTAGCCGCAACCCAAATCTCATGCAAGGGGGGCTGAGTATTCACAACAATGACACTTTTATCTTTAAAACGAATATTGATGACGTTACCGCCTTGGCGCTCAATATCTAAATCAAGATCCAAAGCATCATCGGCGGCCTCTAAGGCCACTTCTATAGAGTGCAATAAATTGCTACCCAATTGATAAAACTGCTTGTCATCAATGGTTTCTACGCCTGAATTATTTGGATTCATACTGGAGTCCTGCATGCTATATTCAATCATTCGTTTTAGAGACACCATGATAGCGATTCTGAATAGATCCCTCTGCCTAAGCCTTCTAATATCCCTTGTTGGGTGTGGGATAAGGGGGCCGCTATACATACCCCATGTGCCACCAGTACCGCCTGCTCCGACTGAGCCAGAACCTCAAGGCAAACTCTATCCGCCCCAAAAACCTGCCAGCCCCAGCAACTCTTCATCGGCCAAGTAATGACAAGTAAAGCAATCCCCCTCCCTAAATTATCTGGCTTTACCGAACGCGAAGGCATTTGGTATGCCGAGGATATTCCTCTGGCAGATCTCGCAAAAGAGTTTGGTACGCCGCTCTACATCTACAGTAAAAAAGCGCTTACCGAGGCTTATCAAGCATACGACAAAGCTTGTATTGATCTGCAGGGAAAACGACGTGCACGAGTCCATTATGCGATGAAAGCTAATAGTAATTTAGCTGTGATTGATTGCTTTAAAAAATTGGGTGCAGGCTTTGATCTTGTCAGTGGTGGTGAGCTAGAACGTGCCTTGGCTATAGGCGCTGAT
>JACCDH011679721.1_pt1 | contig 11364 bp, 6 predicted proteins | sample 7442481 | NCBI WGS metagenome assembly JACCDH01 (sample SAMN15323433, study PRJNA562643) | freshwater metagenome | isolation source: river surface water | place: USA:Blue River Watershed | collected 2017-08-15 | reverse complement strand
GTCAAAGAGGTACCCAGTGAACAGTGAACAAATGAATAAATGAACATACGAAACAGAAACTATGGAAGACCAAGCATTAATCAAAAGAGCCCATGAGCTGCAAGAAATGGGCAAAAGCATTCGACAAATTGCAGCAGAACTCAATACAAGCAAAAGCACCGTGTTTCGGTGGCTTAATGGACAATCAGGCAATGGGGGCAATACCTTGCCCATTGACCAGATTGCCATAGCCACCAACACTCCACAATCACTCAAACTTAAAAATCAAAATAACATGGAAAACAACAACGATCTCAACAAACTAGAGCGTGAAATCGCTTTAAAGAAATTGCAATTGGAGCATGAACTCGAATTGCGCAAATTGGCCCAACAAGACAAAGAGCTAGAGCTACGCAAACGTGAAATGGAGCTGAAACATCTTCAGAACGATGCCATCGCCAGACAGCAACAAATGGAAGAGCGCAAAATCAATCATGCCTTAAAAGTATGGATTGAAAAGGAGCGTGACATTCTCTCCAAATTCGATTACGAAGAAATTGAGATAGATCTCGCATCGTTCAAACGCAATCACAAAGCTTTAACCAAGATTTGGGAACAAGTGGAAGCACACATGGCGATATATGCCATAGACACCGAATCTCACCTGGGACACTATTACTTAAAATCCCTTGTTGAAATGCTCAATGAAGTATTAGAAACTGCTCTTGAAGAAAAACTCGAAGAGGAATTGGATTCAGACATCACCGTTTCCTACGAATACGATGATGATTCCATAGAATTCCTAGAAAACCTCGAAAATTCCACTTTTTTCAGCTGATTTTCCCACGGAAATCCCATGGAATTACTGAAATTCCGTGGGGTTTACTTTTATTTCTCATTAATTGCAAAAGGATTGAGTAATAATAATTTCGCTTAATTTTTTTTTCGTTGTGCATCTATTTTTAATTGAATATCCATTGAAATTCCTAAAAACGCACAAATTCTTTGTCTATCTCTGAAGTCAACAGGGTGTCTGTGTAAGTGATTTATCACCATTCTTTTCAGTAGAAAGTAAGACATAGGATGTTTCTCAACATACTCTTTCAATGTTTGCATATCTCGGTCAGGGAAACCTGAAATATGGTCAAGTTTTATTAAAAAGTTTATGAGTCGTACTGATGCAAAGTTAAATTCATTTTGAACCATAGGATATTTATCCATCAACTTACTTGTACCAACTGAATCAGAAATCTTTTTTACAAAGGTGTATGAGATTTGTGTGCAGAGTGAAAACAAGAGCTGTCTTGCAATTTTCTCAACCTTTTCCTTTTCAACTTCCCTTTTCTCTCCTTCTCTTCGGTTTTCATTCCTTCTTGCTTCAATCTTTGAAATTATTTCTTGAAGCTGATTTATAATGAAGTCAGTGTTTTCGTTTAATACTGAGAAAAATACGTTTAATGTTCTTAGACCAAGTGTATAGGTTTCCTTAAGTAATTGAAATTTCACAGGGCCAGACATTGAGCCAGTTGGATTATTCTTTAAAATTTGTCCAATTATTTCAATCAGTTTAAAACTCAAATTCAATTTGGAAACAATATCAATTTCGCTAACATCTTCATCCAAATCCCATGTTGGCTTATCTTCTGTTTCCCTTTGCTGTAACTCTACGACATCATGCTTTGAATTTTCTTCGTTTCGGAATTCTTCTATGGATTTTGATTTGAGATAAAGCTTGGGTAATTCAGTGACCAATTCATTTAAATGAGAAATATCATTTTCGAGTTTACAAGGATTCAGTTCTTTAAAAATGGCACCTGCATTCTTTATCAGTTCTGTAATTATAAATTCATCACTACTGAAATGAATTAAAAACATTAAAATATTTGCAAACTCTGTTCTGTAAAGGCGTTGGCATAATTTTGAAATTACCTCTTTAATTTCTTCTTTGGCTATATTTTTAGCTAAGTATTGAGCCTGAAAATAGTAATAGGTATATTGATATTTAAACTCTATTGTATCTCCAAAGGAATTTAAAACGCCAACTTTACAAAGGGTGTCAATAGTTTTATCTGCTGTCATTGACGAAGGCAAATCCATTTTTGTAAATTGACTTATATCCTTATGAAAGGTGTCAAATTCATTGCGAGAAATAATAGTTGTCTTTTTATCAAAGAAAAAGTTTGCTAATTCAGCACAATAACTTTGATAAGTGTTTAGCTCAGATTGTTCCCTGATGTTGTCAGTAAGTGATTTTAAAATTAATAGCTGATAGTAATTGCCGTAAGAACTTACTTGCAAATCATGAGGATTAGTTGACTCTAATGCTTGCAAAAGAATTAACAGGAATATTGGATAATTGGGAACGATTCTTTGCCCCATTGCAATGCTAATTGAACGCATCGCATTGTCTATCTTCTTATAAGTTTCCTCGTCTGTTACAAAATCCTCACGCCCCAATGTATACCAGCGATGAATAAGTTTAGACCGCATCGAATGATTAAATTCAAGAATCTCGTATTGATGAAAATCTGAAAACAAATCGCCAGGCGTTTCTTCATCTGCAATTATTTCTTCTATTGCTACCAACTCATTACCAATAAAAAGTAAATTTTTATAGTAGCTGCAAATGCTTTTAATAAAACGGCCTTTCGCTTTTTGATTTTTAAGCGGATTTTTGTCTATGTCATCAATTAAAATAAATACATTAGAGATATCTGCCTGTTTAAAATCTTCTAACGCATCAGTGCTGTATTGATTGATAAACTCTTTCTCAACAAGTTTTTTGAAGTCATCAAGTCCAGAATTTTTGATACTTTTTCCATCAATAATTATTGGCACATAATTTTTTTGGTAAAGTGTTTTGAATACAGTTCGTAAAAGTGATGTCTTGCCAATATTCTCACCTCCAAATAATAAATATTTCGAGTTGGGTTTAATATTTCTGATTACGCTTTCGGCATTTTCTAGTAGAAATGAAATGTTGTCTTCGCTACTTTCTTTCGTGTTAAAATATCGGAGTGTCGGATAAACATAAATATCACCTAGTTTAATATCTGATTTATATGGATGTCTGAATTTGCCACCTACGTCATTTAATACTTCCGAAAACTCACGAGTAACATTGTATTTAGATTTCAGTTTTATTTTCCCTCTTTTGTAATTTACCCATTCAGCATCACTTGCAGACAATTCATATTTATCTTCATTCCAAAAGTAGGTGTCAACTTTGAACGATTCAGTAGTAAGGTCAAAGCCAATTAAATGAAATTCACTTTCAAAAATATTTCCTGAATCCTGTAAAACAGAACCTTCGATATGATAAACTGTATTTTCTTCAAGGTCATCAATCATTTCTTTTGATGCCGTATGTTCATGACCTGTCAAATAGAAATCGGCTGTTTTGTGAATATGAGTTGCAAACTCTCTTCTGTTTGTTGGATTCAACCAATGAAATGGATGATGAAATAAACTGATAACTAAATCGGCTTTTGCATTAAATACCGTTTCAGGTAACAAAGTGGTTGAATAAAACATTTTACCGTTCTGCTCATGTATTTCAGACATGTAGGCCGTATTGTAACAGTGAAATACAATACGTTTATCATCAAAGTCAAATGGATAAACCGATAGCAATGGGTGCTTGTAAGCCGCTTTTAAAGTTTCTTGGATTGAATCTCTAAAAGAAAAATATTCTTTCTGAACTTCAACGCATTGATTTATAACCGAATCATCTATGGCAGAATCACCAAGTTTCTGTATAATAGTTAATTGATTTTGTCTCGCTTTTGTATCAATACCAAAGTCACAATCATGATTACCAGCAATTGTGAGTATTTGAATTTTCTTCTTGCTGTATTCTTCAAGTTTAGCTTTGAGACCTTTCAGGAAACTTGCACCAATTTCATATTCCTTTTCTTTACCTGAAAATGCAGTATCTCCTGTTACTACAAGAAATATTTCATCATATTCTAATGTTGAATTTCTGATTGATTCAAAAAGTTTTTCTTCTTTTTTAAGAACAGAGTTTTCACCTGCATTAAAGTGTATATCCGATAATTGAATTAGTAATATTTTCATTTGAATGTTTTTCTATGCTGTAATTGAATTGTTTTGTTTTACACTCAACTCCCCCCTAAACGCCTTTTGACTCAAACCGCCATACAAATTTTCCAACTCCTGCAAGCTTTGTTGGTATTGGGTTTTCAGGGTTTCTGTTTTTTCTACGATTTGGGCAAATTGAGATTGAAGTTCAAGTGGTGGAACTGGAATTGATATTTTTGCTATTTGACCAGATGAAATTCTTGCTCTTGTTTGACCATGAATAAATGAAGTAGCAAGAAATAAGAAGCCCTCAAGATTTAACAAATGAGAAATATAATATGGGTTTGACAGTTTAGGATTTACCCTTAAGAGAACACAGTCTGCTTTATTAACTGCTACGTTTACATGTTTTGGAACAATACAAGCCCTGATATTAGGCTCTCCCATAGTTGCAATCACTACATCATTTGGATAGCAGCTATATTTTTTCAGAACATTCTCATAGTGGTTTGTATTTACATAAGTAATATCCTTTTCAACGAATTCATTAATTCCAATATTTTGAAGGCGAATGACCTGAATGCCACTATCCGAATAATGTTCTGTTTTAAGATTCGAACCAAAAGGGCCGTCTGAAAATCTTAACGACAACTCTCGTATAGTTAATTTTTCCCATTCACTTTTATTTGAAGCAGGGTCTCCAAACATCTCCAAAAACGTGCTTTTCAAAAATTCATCCAGCAGGCGAATACTTTCTTTGCGTTGGGCTATCAGGTTTTCGGCTTTGCTTAGGATGTTGGCAATGTGGAACTGGACGGAAAGTTCTAACTCAGGAATTTCAAGTTGTTCTAACGACTTTCGGTTTATGTGCATTATCGTTGCACCTGTTGCTTTTCGCTTTAAGTATTCCGATTTAGTTTGAAGAAACCTATAAATAAACTCTGGTGAAAAACGCTTCTTGTTCTTAACTGCAAGTTTCACCATTGTGCTGCCTACATAACCACTTCTACCAAACCCCATTTGCCCAACCGAACCGTCCCAAACTAACATAATGTCATCTTCATTTGCATAAACTCCATCAGAATCTAGTGTATAAAGTGGTTTGTCTTCATTTCGGAAATCGTTTGCTTGAAATACTCGGATTACATCTTCTTGATTGTTGTCAAGTAAGTTGTATTTTCTACCTTTTTCTATTTGAACTATATCTTTCAGTAAAATCATGGAATCAAGGGCTTTAATTCTTTTAATCCACTTTGAATAATTTCTTCTATGCTTTCCAATTTCTCAATAACCACATACGGCTTATCATATTTAACTTCCTCATACACTTCTTCTTTGTAGGTGCTCAGGTTGAGGTCGTAGTTGTTTTCTACTAGTTCCTTTTTCGGCACCATAAAGTATTTCAGCTTTCGGTCGCTGTCTTTTTTTGCATCTCTGGCTTTGTAACGTTGCACAATGTGGGGCAAATCGCTATCGGCTATTTTGTTTCGCTTGTCGTCTAAGGTGTATCCATCTGCCTGCATATCGTAAAACCAAACGTTGTTGGTTTCTCCGCCTTTGGTAAAAATCAAAATGGCCGTGCTTACCCCTGCATATGGTTTAAATGCTCCGCTGGGCACAGCAATCACCGCTTTCAGTTCTGCCTTTTCAATAATCAGTTTTCGCACGGCTTCAAATGCTTTTCCGCTGTTTTGTATCACACCACTGGGAACAATCACAGCAGCCGTTCCGCCCATTTTCAGCATGTTAAAAATGCGTTCTACAAAAAGCAGTTCGGTTTTGGTAGTGGGCAGTTTCAGTCCCTCGTTGATGTCGCCTTTGTCAATGTTGCCCGTAAAAGGCGGGTTGGCCAGCACAATATCAAACTGGCTGTCTTCATTGTATGTTTTACTCAGGGTGTCTTTGTAGTCAATTTTGGGTTCGTCAATGCCGTGCATCATCATGTTCATCAAACCCAAACGCACCATGGTGGTGTCAATATCATACCCTACAAAACTTTTGTCCAAAATACTTTTTACTTCCTGTGTCAGCACGGTACTAATGGCGGCACGTTCAAAACCGTCTTCATCCTTTTGCAGTTTGGCAGGGTCTTTCTTTCTCACTAAATCCGTGAGGATGTATTGATAAGTACCCAACAAGAAACCGCCAGTTCCGCAGGCAGGATCGGCAATGCGTTGTCCCAATTGCGGAGCTACCAACTCAGCCATGAGTTTAATGATGTGGCGTGGTGTGCGGAACTGTCCGTTTTTTCCTGCCGTGGCAATTTCACTCAACAGCATTTCATACACATCGCCTTGTATGTCCTGAAAAGCATGTCCGCCCTCGGTGGCATCTTTTTCAATTTCTTTGAAAATTTCCTCTACAATATTGATGGCCGAAACCAACAAACTGGCTTTCGGCATAATGAACACTGCATTGGCCATATGTTTAGTAAATGGCGAAGTTTCTCCGTTTAGTTCTTTCAAAAATGGAAACACTTTCATTTGCACATGCATCAGCATTTCGTCTGCTGGCTTGTGTTTGAAAACACTCCAACGCAATTCGTTTTTGTCAATGCTTTCGTTACTGCCCGGAATTTGAAACTTACCTATGAAACGGCTTGTATATTTTTCGCCTGTAAATTCAGCATCTCTTTCACGTTTGGCTTCCAAATCGTCCAAGCGCTTCATGAAAATGAGATAGGTAATTTGCTCAATTGCAGTTAAAGGGTTTGCAATACCACCTTCCCAAAAGTTCCGCCAGAGTTTATCGATGATCGATTTTAGTTGTGTGTTGTTTTGTAACATATTGTTTTCTAGTTTTTTAGCATGGACATTTTGTCCATGCGTTTGTCCATGCGCGACAACTTGCAGTCATTACATGTCTTTGCATGGACATTTTGTCTTTGCTAATGTCTATGCATTGCTTATTTGGCCGGATAGACATACTTGTAATTATTTGACTTACTCGATTCGCCATTGTCTCCCACTAATTCCAATTTTCTGAATTTTGATAGATGACGATATGCCTTCTTTTCATCAAAATCAAAGTGGTTAGCGTATTCCTTTTTTGAAACTTCACCTTTTGATTTGACCCATTCAAACCCCAATAGTTCTTCTTTATTTAGATTTTCTAAAACCTCATTACCTGAAACAGTTTTGGCGGCTTCAATACTTCTCGAAAAAGTTAAAGATAAATAAGGGGCTTTATAATAATAGAAGGGCAAAGGCAACTCATATTTCTCTTGCATACCTCTGAAAGTTTCCATACCCAATTCAGATTCTTCCATCAATCCCATTCGATTGAACACATAAGTGATTTTAGGATTTCGACTCAAAGATGGGGCACGGAAAGCTTTCACATCTTCAATCGATATTGGGGAAACTGGTAAGCCCGCACTTTTTACTACAATTTTATCATCGTCAATTTCAATGTAGGTTTTTGCTCCTTCTTGTTCATAGTCACGGTGAACCAATGCGTTAATTATGGCTTCACGTAGAGGTTCAATAGGGAAGAGCGTATTTGTTTTTCGTTGAAACTGCTTACGGCTTACTTCCGAATGTAACACTTGTTCAAGCCACAATTCAATTTCTTTCGGAATCAATACAAGAGGACCTTCAAAGTCTTTCGGTATTGAGGCATTATTTCCATATTTAACTTTCGCTTTAACAACCGCTTGCTGGTATTTTTCACGAGGATTGATACCAAATAAAAGAATCCCAAAGCCAGTTGGTATATACTTTTCTTCATTATTTGTTTTCACTCGTTGAACAATTCCTGTATGTTCAAAATGAAGCCATAACTCATTTGAGTTTATGGTAAGTTGGAGTTTAGATTGTTCAATATAATACTTAATAGCTTTCTCAGAAAACTGCATTAAATCCATAGTAGGAATGGAGTTTTCTAGGTTTGAAAGAATTACTTTCTTTTTTTCTGTTCTATCATTAGCTCTTTCGGTGGCTTGTTTCAAAAACTCCTTATTAATTTCTTTAATGATCTTTTGAAACTGTGGATAGAACATGCGAACCTCAATTCCGTTTTCTTCAAGGAACTTAATGCCTTTTCTATCAACATCAGGGTCAGGGTCTTCAATTCCGATCCAAACTTCTTTGACTCTTGCATTTACAATTCTTTCCGCACAGCCTAATTTTGGATGTCTTCTTGCGCCTGGTGCGCAAGGCTCAAGTGTGGCAAATAATATACTGCCATCTAATTTTTCCGAACGATTTTTTCTTTCTAATAAAGTAAATTCAGCATGGTCACCAAAACGTAATTCGCCTCTGCTTGCCGATTCAACAGTTCCATTTGCTTTAATTAAAACTGCACCCACTTTGGGGCTGACTTTGCCATCATTCCTTGGTTCTTCTATCGAATCATTCATGGCATCTATAGCCATTTGCATGTATTTTTCAGGATTGAAATTTTCTGATATTTTCTTTACCATTTTATGCTGCTAATACTTTTTCGGTTAAACTTAAAATTTCGTCAATCTCTCTTTGATTGAAAACACCACGAATACCATCAGGGTGGAGCATGGTAAAAGGCGATTCAATCAGATTGCGTTTGCTGACATTGCCTTTTTCCAAAACAAAGTTTTTGAGCAGTTCCAAAAATTGAAGTTGGCGTCCGGAGAGGTAACTGTGTTTGGAAATAAAATCATCAAATGCTTTGGAAACTGTTTCGGGAAAGGTTTCCAATAGTTCAATTCCCAAAATATGTTTGATGAATTGCACCAAAGCTGCTTTACGGTGGTTGTATACCTTGCGAAGCAAATCAATGGTAATATGCGGGTGCTCGTTGTGTAATTCTTCTGCTAATTGCTCCGCTTCTTCAATTGTTATTTCCTTGCCTTGTTTAAGTTTTTGTAAAATTGGACTGATTGAAATCAATTCGTTGATTTTCTTCTCAACCAATTCTCGGTATTTTGCTACACTCAACGCTTCGTGTTGCGGGCCAAACTCTACAAATTCCTTTTCGGCAACAATATCTTTCAGGTTGAATTTAGCAGGACCCAATGGAATTATCGCTTCACGGAATTTCATCAATGGCGAAAGTTTCTGAATCAGTTCTTCAAACTTGTCTTCGTTTATGGTTGACCAAAAATGTTTGCTTTGTGACTGACTAATCAATTTCTGTTCTCTGGCCACAATATTGATGCTCAAAGGCAATTCGCCAATTTCTTCAATGATGCTTTCTTTCAGTGTTTCAAACTTTTCGGTTTCACCTGCCAAATGAGCCAAAGAAACTTCTACAATGTCTTTTTCAAATCGCATGGCTTTGAAATCAACATCTGAAACCGTGCGAAGCAAAGGTTTTACAACGGCTTCCAAAAATTCCATTTTGTCAGAAGTCAGGTTGTTCCAAAAGTTTTCATCCTCCAGGCGTTGCAATTCATGTTTGGCTTCCATTATTACCACCGAGTTTTTCGGAAGCGATTCAACTTGCTTTCTTATTTTCTGAACTTCTTTTCTTACTAATTCTGAATTGCTTTGTGTTTGGGCTTCTTCAATCTTTTCCAATCGCACACCAAACAAGCGAACAGGCAAAGGGATTTGAGCCTTTGGTTCCTTGCCCTTTGGGTTGATTTTAAAGTATTCAAAATTGTCCCAACAATCAAGAATCAGAAAATTGTCTTTTTGGGTGCACCAAGGTTTTATTTTTTCAGGTTCAAGCAAACGAGTTCCTCGGCCTATCATCTGCCAAAACTTGGTGTAACTGTAAACAGGTTTTGCAAAAACTAAATTCACCAATTCACGAACATCAATTCCCGTGTCGAGCATATCTACACTTATGGCAATTCGTGGCATATCGTTACTCACAAACTGGTCGAGCAAACCGCCCTTGCCATAAACCCGAGGGTCTTCGCTTACCAATACTTTGGCTAATTCACCTTTGTATTCGGGATAAAGTGAATCGAAGATTTCTTCAACTCGTCTTGCATGGGCTTTGCTGATGCAAAAGAAAATCGTTTTTCCCGGCAAAACTCCGTTGGCATCTTTGATTGATTCTTCCATGAATTCACGGACAATTAAAGCATTCGTTCCTCTGTTGATTACCTTCTTTTCAATCTCTGTTCCTTCGTAATTGATTTCTTCAATTTCCTTTCCTTCCAACATCAGTTTCTGTTGGTCTTCCAAAGAAATTGTCCGCTTATTTATTCCTTCGTCCTGAAATTTGGTTTTGATTTTCATTACCTGAAAATTGCTCAGGAATGGCGGAATGTGGTTTACTGCTTCATCATACGAGTAAGCGAAAGTTGGAACGCCATCTTCGCATTCAAACAATTGAAACGTGTTGTGGTCAATTACATCTGTTGGGGTGGCTGTCAAGCCAAGCGTAATGGTATTGAAGTAATCAAGAATTTCTTGATAGGTATTGTAAATGCTTCGGTGGCTTTCGTCCACCACAATCAAGTCAAAGAAATGCGGACTTAAACTTTTTTCCTCATTGCGGATGATGTTCAACATGGTCGGATACGTTGAAACATAAATTCGTCTGTCGGTGGCAATTTCTTTTTCGCCTTGTTTTGGCCAGCGTGGTTCGTTTGGCAAATGTTCTTTGAATGATTCCAAAGTTTGGTCACGGAGTGCAATTCTGTCAACCAAAAATAAAACCCGTTCTGCCCAACCTGCTCTCATCAAAGCGTCAACCAAAGCAATGCAAGTTCTTGTCTTGCCCGTGCCTGTCGCCATCACCAACAAAAATTTGCGTTTCCGTTTTTCAACGGCTTCCATCACTGCACGGATTGAAGCAATTTGATAATTCCGTCCTGCAATTTTGGTATTGATAAGTTCCCCTGCTAATTGCTTTCTCACTTTGCGGATATAAGCGTAGCGTTCAAGGTCGTCCCGTGTCGGAAAGCCATATTCTTTCTTTGGTGGATAGTTGTCTAAGTCCCAAAAGTAAATGTCGTGTCCGTTGGTATAAAAGCAAAAAGGCAAGTCAACCCCTTGTGTCTGTTTAATGTTGTAGCAATATTGTTTGGCTTGTTCCCGTCCAAGTGCAGCGTCTACCGAAGTCTTTTTGGCTTCCACAACTGCAAGCGGTTTACCGTCTTTGCCCAATAAAACATAGTCGCTGTATTGGTGTCCAGCGTATGGAGTTGCAGGTTCTTCAACTACTGTCAAGTGAATATCAAATTCCTCAATCACCTGAGTTCGGTCAGTAACATTCCAGCCCGCTTGTTTTAAGCGGTTGTCAATGATTTCCTTTCTCGTGCGTTTTTCGTTTTTCAAAATTTATTTTACTTTCATTCCCATTTCAATAGCCACCGTTTTAATGGTGTCTTTTGCTACTTTTTCATCTTGGACAAGCTCCTGTATGCGGTCAGCAAGCCAAGCGGTGAGTAGCTCATCCTCATTGGTT
>JACCDH010457983.1_pt1 | contig 11368 bp, 13 predicted proteins | sample 7442481 | NCBI WGS metagenome assembly JACCDH01 (sample SAMN15323433, study PRJNA562643) | freshwater metagenome | isolation source: river surface water | place: USA:Blue River Watershed | collected 2017-08-15 | reverse complement strand
CCGCCCGCCCCCAAGGCCGCTGGCGACATCGCCGTCGTCAGCAAGGTGTACGTGGCTCCCGGCGTTGAACTGCACCTCGAACCCACCCTGGCGGGTCTGAGCCCGGAAAAGCTGCGCAAATTTGTCCGTACCGTCCTCTCGAACTGGGAAGAACTCCATGCATCTGAATGAAGAACAAATCGGCCTGCGCTCCAGCGATATGGAGGCCAATATCGGGCTGGTGTCTGCCCATGTGACAGGGCAACTGAGCGGGCTGGTGGCACAAGTCAAAGTCCGTCAGGTCTACAAGAACTGGTCAGACACCAACATCGAATGCGTCTACACCTTTCCTTTGGCTTGGCAGAGCGTGCTGCTGGGCATGCGCGTTGAGTTGAATGGCAAGAGCCTTAGGGGCACCGTCAAGCCCAAGAAGGTGGCTGAAGCCCTCTACGAAGAGGCCATCGATAGTGGCGACCTACCGGTGATGTTGGAAAAGTCTGGCAAAGACCTGTACACGGCCAACATTGGCAACATCCAGCCTGGGGATGAAGTGGTCATCGAACTGGACTACGCGCAAATCCTCAAGGCAGTGGATGGTTCTATCCGGTTCAGCCTGCCCACCACCATCGCCCCGCGATATGGCGATGCGGCGGATGCCGGTATGCGTCCGCACCAGCAGTCCTTTGCCGACATGCAAGCAGAACAGCGCCTGTTCGTTTACTTGACGCTGGGCAAAAGCCTGGGCACAGGTACGGTCTACAGCCCCAGCCATGAAATCCAAACCCAGCGGCAAGACGACAAGTGCGCGATCAAGCTCGAAGGTGCGGCCTGGCTGGACCGCGACTTTGTGCTGGTTATTGACCGCATTGATGACATGCGCTTTGCTCTGGCTGCCAAAGACCCCGTCCGTCCGGGGGAAACCACGCTATTGACGGGCGCTGTCTTCAGACCTCGGACTTCGCAGACTGCACGCGGCGCCACCATCAAGGTGCTGGTGGACTGCTCCGGCTCCATGCAGGGCGACAGCATCGCACAGGCAAAAGACTGTTTGAATTGGCTCTACGGACAACTGACCGGAGCAGACAAGGTCTCGTTTTCACGGTTTGGGAGTACGACCCAGCATGATCTTTCCGTGCCACAGAAATGCTCAATGGCTCATAAATTAGCCTTAAAGGCATTTACGCGAAGACTGAATGCGGATCTGGGCGGTACGGAAATCGACAATGCGCTCAAGGAGGTCATCACCCTTGGGGCTGGTGAGCCGTCTGAACCCGAAGACGCCGTCATCCTGCTGATCACGGACGGAGATGTCTGGAACATTGAGAAAACCATCGCTACCGTGCGTGCCTCCGGCCAAAGGATTTACGCCGTCGGCGTGGGATCTGCCCCAGCCGAAAGCCTGCTCAGGGAAATGGCAGAAGTGACTGGCGGCGCATGCGAGCTTGTGACACCTCGCGAAAGCATGCAAAAAGCCGTTGAGCGCCTGCTGTGGAAAATGAGAAAGACGCAGTCCATCGAACAAGACATCACCTGCTCGGTTCCCGTCCTATGGCAGTCCAAAACGGCCCGCCACGCTGCACCGGGCGAATCGCTGACTTCATGGACCCAGGTGCAGACGGAAGGCGCTGACGAAGTTGAGCTGGGCAACCTCCGCGGTGACACCCTGGCCCCCTGCCCCTTGGTCTGGGAAACCGGCATTGAACTGTCTCGCATTGCGGCAGCCTATCGCCTCAACGACCTGGCCGAAGCCAAAGAGCGCGAAGCTATCGCTCTGGCTTACCAACTGGTGACTAGCGAAACCAACTTGATCTTGGTGCATGAACGTGCTGAAGGTGAGAAATCTGAAGAACTGCCCGAACTCCATCAGGTGCGACCAATGCTGGCTGCTGGTTATGGCGGGAATGGCACGGTGATCACCGAATGCCGAAATGCCCCTTTGCAAGTGTTGCGGACGGGGTGCGACAACGTACCGTTTGCAGTGGAATCCATAAAAGTATCCAAGAATATTGCCTCTTCAACGCCTGCAGTATGGAGAACATCACGCTCACAGGCCTCCGGTCGGGTTGATGGCATGTCAGCCTCCGGTATGGAAGATATTGAAATCCCGGCTTTCCTGCGCAAAGAAGCTGACGGCGCCCACATCGCCCCACCTCAATCGACACAGACCAAGCGCATGGCTCCGGCACCGGCCAACAGCAGCAAAGTACCACAGACCTCCTCTGACGAACTGGTGGAGATCCTGCGCCGTGCTGACGGTGAGGCCAATCCCGTGACAGAACTGGTCAACGCTTTTAACCAAGCGGCGCTGAGCCATAACCACTTCCGTTCGGCCTTGGCTGTTTGCCTGCGAACGAACACAGGAGGCTATCTGCAATGGTTGGTGACAAAGCACATGAAAGCAACGGGCTCAGCCGCCCCCATCTGGGCGGCGTTTATCAGCTGGGCAGCAGAACGCTTCTCAGTGTATTTGGATCGCCACGCAGAAAGGCTGCTGAGGGACTTCCTGAAAACGGTGAAATCTGAAATTCAGGAAGCAGTTCAAGTGGACCTGCATGCCCTCGAAGTGCACTTCCAAAAGCATATAAATATGGGCTGAGTTGATGGTTGCTCAACGCGTACGATCCTTGCAGATGAGACTACGGGTTGAGGAGTGTGGGAGTAACAGCCCATAATGGCTCACCACACTCATACTCCATACCGCGATTGGGGCGCGGAATCTGCATCTCCCCACCTTCATGGCAAGATAAACAAATGAGCATTCCCAATCCTAGATTCGCAAAGAAAATGACCCTTGCCGGTCAGAAAAGAATTGCCGATGAGGAAGAGGCAAAAGCAAAACTCGCTGCCGAGGAACTAAAGAGACAGAAGCAGTTAGAAAAAAACTGGAGATCTCAGTCCAGGAAGTTGGCTGATGAAGCTATCAATCAACGCCAATTCTTAATAGTGGAAAACGTAATTTTCCCCCAAAAACTAATCGATTTGGAATTTGAGATCGTAGAAATCGGCGACATCACCAGACATTATTATGGTGATCTACCAAGAGAAAAAATAATTGACGACCTGATAAAACTGATACCAAAATTTAGCGACAAACGCCCTGGCGGGGCATTAAGAATCTGGCGCTACTGGGAGGACATTGATAAAGATCTCGGTCGTGAGATTGAGAAATTCCTCAACAAGACAGATTCAATTTATGAGCCCGGCGCGTTCATGGAGCACCTTAATAAAAACACAAAATTCAGAAGCCTTTCACTGGCACGCTTCCAACCTCTCTTTGATGAAATTCAATCAGCCATTGAAAAAGTCAAGATAGTTATGCAAGCTTCAAATTGGGAATGGTTTGCATTTGACAAGAGCGAGACCTTGCTTAAGCAAGCGTGTGAAGGAAAGTACTTTTTCTCGAAGAAAGACAATTTCGATGACGAGCTAAAACCTGCTGCATCTGGGAACATTTTCCAGATCAACTGGGAACATGGCGTTTACACATCAATCAACAAGCCGAGGAACGTAATTTGCGCAGATGGCCTTGCCTGGCTTAGTGAGAGTGAAGGCCAACGTTTTTGTCAATCATTCGGTAATCGAATTGAACTAGCCGCAAGCGATGGGAAGTCTGAAATCACGCTCAGTCTAGAGGCGGGAATAGTGCAAGATGAAGATGCATTCGTTGGCTTGTGTCCAAACGAAAATTTTTTAACAGAACTAGTTTCGCTGCTTGGTTATACCTGCAAGACGCAAAAGGACGCAGATCAAGTCACGTACTTTCATATCGCCTGGTAAAAAAAGTAGCGGTATCCTGTATGTGCGCCCACTACGAATCCGTCCACGACAAAGCCCGCCTCAAAGCCCACTTCGGCATTGACCTGCCCAGCGAGCTGGCGCGCCGTGACGTGTGGCCCGGCTACCTGAGCACCTTCATACGCCGACACCCCCATGCCGACGTGGGCGATGACGCGGTGCCCGAGCGCGAAGCGCTGCTGGGCAGCTTCGGCCTGATTCCGCATTGGGCAACGGACACCAAGATCGCACGCCACACCTACAACGCCCGCAGCGAAACCGTCGCCGAAAAACCCAGCTTCCGGGACGCCTGGCGCAAGGCCCAGCACTGCATCATCCCGGTCGAATCCTTCTTTGAACCCGACTGGCGCAGCGGCAAAGCCGTGCCGACCCGCATCGGCAACGCCAACGGCGAACCGCTGGGCGTCGCAGGCCTATGGTCCGCCTGGCGCGACCCCCAAGGCCAGACCCTGCACAGCTTCACCATGCTGACCATCAACGCGGACACGCACCCGCTGATGAACCAGTTTCACAAGCCCGCAGATGAGAAACGCATGATCGTCATCCTGCTGCCTGAGCGGTATGACGACTGGCTGCAGGCTGGCCCAAGCGAGAGCATGGCATTCATGCAGCCTTGGCAGGACTTGACGATGTACTACCCGATTCAGGAAGAGCGGCTGCATTTCCCGGGCAGCGAAACTATGCTGAGTCCACATGAAATTGAAGCGCTGCGAGAAGATGCCCGACAAGCCAGCAAATACATGAAGCAAATGCTGGCGAACGGAAGCCTGGACTGAAGTAATCCGGCAGTCCGCCCCTACAATCCCCTGCACATGACCTGATCCATCCCCCAACAGATTGCTTTGCCGATCCCCGCATGTCGCGGCGGAAGGCTCACGCACATCTGAAGGAGTCATGGATGTACATCCGCACACCCCGCGCCTTGGTCTGGGTTGAATCCCCGCTGGCGCACCCTACCCCCGCCCCCAAAGCCGCCACCACTGCGCGCACGCCCTACCAAGAGCGCTGGGCCAATAAACCCCTGAACACCGCCAAAGGGCGATGCGTGGCGGTGCGCCAAAACGGGGGGACACTGGAGCTGGGTTGCATGCGAAACAACCACCTGGTCTGGTTAACCGACCCGCACCAGGTGCTGACGGAGTGGCAGTTGCAAAACTGGCTGCGCGAAGGGTTCTGACCGATCGCAGCAACCAACGTGAGGCTTATGCCCAGAGCCTCACAACCATTACAAACACGACAGGGAGGACAAACGATGGAGCACATCGCACTGGAACACGCCGCAGAGCTGATCGAACAGGCCGATGCCTTGGTCATTGCCGCAGGTGCAGGCATGGGAGTGGATTCGGGCATGCCTGACTTTCGGGGACAGCAAGGCTTTTGGGCGGCCTACCCTGCCCTCGCCGCTGCAGGCATCGACTTCACCAGCATCGCCAACCCCAAAGGCTTTGTGCAAGACGCCAGCCGCGCATGGGGCTTTTACGGCCACCGCCTGGCCCTGTACCGCCAAACAGTTCCGCACGCCGGGTTCGCCATCCTCAAGCGTTGGGCTGACGCCATGCCGCTCGGCGCCACGGTGTTCACCAGCAACGTGGACGGCCAGTTTCAGAAAGCGGGCTTCAACCCGACACAGATTCATGAATGCCATGGATCACTGCATCACTTGCAGTGCATGAAGCCTTGCACCGACCACATCTGGTCCGCACAAGACATACAGCCCGAAGTGGACATGCACCAATGCCGCATGACCAGCCCCCTTCCCCTCTGCCCCGAATGCCACGGACTGGCCCGCCCCAACGTGATGATGTTCAACGATTGGGACTGGCTGCCCACCCACACCGACCAGCAGGCGCAGCGCCAGGAAGCCTGGCTGCAAAGCACATGCCGCCCCGTGGTGGTGGAGCTGGGCGCCGGAACCGCCATTCCCTCTGTGCGGCATTTCAGCCAGCGCATCATTGCCGAGTTCTCTGGGCGCCTGATCCGCATCAACCCACGCGAATGGCATGTGCCCACACCACTGGACATTGGCTTGCCCACAGGGGCTCTGGCAGGACTACGGGGCATCGACGCACTGTTGATTGGAAATCGAGACTGAACCTACAATCGCCATGCCCATGCAAAAGGCTGGTGCCCCAACGCTGCAGAAGTCGATGCAGTAGTGGTCCCAGATATGCGAAGCAGGGTTCGCAAGCCGTGACGGCGATTCATCCGTCATGAATACCCGGTAGTGGTCATGGTCGTGCCGGGGGCACCTATATCCAAGGCTCACGTCCTGAGCCTCACAAGAATTACAAACAGGACAGGGAGGAAAAACGATGGATCACATCGAACTGGAATGGCATGACCGGGAAGAACACCATCTAGGTCGCTGCAAAGAACTTCACATCCTGATCAATGGCCAGTCGCTGATTGATCTGGTGCGTCCGGTGGAACTGCCCTTCGCCGCAGCTGAAGGAGTACCCGAACGAGCAGGTCAGTACGGCTGGCTCAGCGATGTGGATTGCGAAGTTCAGCACCTCAAAACCGAAGAGTGCATGGTGTTGGGCTGCAATTGCGGCATCCCCGACTGCTGGCCATTGACCACACGGGTCAGCCTGGCCGAAGACATTGTGTGCTGGTCGAGGTTTCAGAACTGGCACAGGACCGAGGGTTGCGTCAGTGCATGGGATCACAGCGCCCTTGGCCCGTTTGTCTTCGACCGCCAACAGTACGAAGATGCTGTGCGCGGTTTGCCACCCTATATTGAAACTGGGCACTTGCGCGAGCAGGCCATTTCTCAAAAGCTGGAAGCCGATTTTCTGGCGAGACATGGAAATCAGCCATGAACGACGACAAACCAGTGCGATCCCTCACAGAATGGTTGACCGATGAAGTTGAGATCCCATCATTTCTGCCTGCGCGCTTTTTGAGGCCTGAAAGCCACGAGGGTCTGCGGCAAAGGCTGGAGGTTGTGGATCGACGCATGGCTTGGCTGGCTGAACGCGGCTTGAGGCCGCACCCCGACGTCCTGGAGCACCGCGCTGATTTGCTGAGAAAGATCGCTCCGTTCGAGGCAGGTGCCTGAGCATGCTCGGCACCGTCATCGGCGACATCATCGGCTCGGTCTACGAGTTCAAAAACCTGCGCCGCAAGGACTTTGAACCTCTGTTCCACCCCGAGGCCCGCTTTACCGACGACACGGTCTGCACCGTGGCCATTGCGGATGCCCTGGTGCGTGGCACCGCCCCGCAAGCCACGCTGATCGACTGGTGCCGCCGCTACGCTGAAAACGGCGGCTGGGGCAAACGCTTTGCCGAATGGTTCATGGACGACAACCCCCAGCCCTACGGCAGCTGGGGCAACGGCGCGGCCATGCGCATCAGCCCCGTAGGCCTGTTGGCCACCAGCGAAGAGGAAGCCCTCGCTTGGTCTGACGCCGCCACGACCATTACCCACAACCACCCTGACGGCATGGCGTCAGCCCGTGCCGTGGCACTGGCCATCTTCTGGGCACGCCGCAAGACCAACCCGCAAACCATCGCTACCCGAATCACCGAACGCTTTGGCTATGACCTGGGCACCACGCCCAACGGCATCCGCCCCAGCTACAAGCGAACCGAGAGCGCAGCGGGCTCAGTGCCCCAAGCCATCGTCTGCGCCCTGCAAAGCAGCAGCTACGAAGACGCCATTCGCAACGCGGTGTCCATTGGCGGTGACAGCGACACGATTGCAGCCATTGCTGGCGGCATTGCCGAGGCCCTGCATGGTCTGCCGCAAGACATTGCGCAGCAGGGCTGGGCTTACCTCACGCCCGAGATGCAGCAGGTCATGCGTGCGTTGTATGCTGAAAATGCAGTCGACATAAAACACCAAAAATCAGGGAGAAAACCATGTCCATGACAGCCGACCTCGTCCGCTGCAGCAGCTGCGACTTTGAGCAAATGTTGACGTACTACCGAGTCACTTGCTGCTACCGCCTCGGCGACGACCAGGTGTATGAACACCACTACCGGCACCGTGGCTGGTGCCACGACTGTCAACTGGTCAGAGACATTGAATCTTTGCCCGATCTCGAGGTGGACCGTGGCCGTTTGGCCCGCCTGCAAGAAGAGCGCAGCCGCCTGCGCTTGCCCTTGTGGGAGCACCTTTGGGCAGGCAAAACCGCCCGGCGCCTGCGCGAAATCGCCAGCGAGATCAACGACAACGAAGGCTTGATCAACGCCTTCAAGCACCGTGACGGCAAACCCCGCTGCCTCACCTGCGGATCAACAGACACCAGCCCAGGCATCGTGGGGCTTCAACACCACTGCGGTGGCACCCTGAGCATGCAACCGCACCCACTGGAAATCCGCTGGCACATCCGACCGGTGGTCTACGACCTTGACAGTGAGGGACGACCGCTGATTGACTGATCAGGATTCCGGTGGAAGCCCTCTTTGAGCACACTCGAACGCTGGCGCAGCGAGGGTATCGGACCGATCTACATGAAAATGATGGGGCGCGTCCGTTATCGCCTGTCCGACATCACGGACTTTGAGGAGGACGCTCTTCGCGGCAGTACGTCTGAGCGCGCATCAGCACGCAACGACCGGCGGTAATTAGAAAAATCCTCAGGACACTCGCGGAGCCTTGATAGCACCTACGGACACCTGAGGGTTGCCAAGGGTTAATAACAAATGCGAAATTGGTGGTGCAGAGGCGACCGAAAAAAAGGCTGCCCTCCGATGCAGATGGAAAGCACGCCGGTCAGAGTATCCCTCTTATAGGAAGAGGCCATTTTGCATCGTGAATTGGCGGCATTCAGGCCAACACGTTTCTTGGCTGATCCGCTTGGCTTCTCTCCCGAACAGCGGTGTCATAGGGGCTGTGAAGGAGAAAAATATGCACTACCCCATCCTGCTGGAAACCGAGCTCGCCAATCGCTGGAAGCTCAGCGTCAAGACCTTGCGCTCATGGCGGCAACGCAATGTCGGACCTCGCTGGTTCACGCTGGGGCGCCATGTCCGCTACCACGTTGCTGATGTGCTGGCATACGAAGCAGATGCATTACCGCAGTGGCTGGCGCTCGAGGCTGCTGATCAGCATCTGAAACGCACCGGCAAAACCAGCAAATCTGTCGCTCTCGACGACGGTCCACCTCCGGCCAACTTTGTCGACGCCAAGACCATGGCGGCCTACGCCAAGCTGCCGTTCTACATCTTTGCAGACCCCAAAGTGCGCAGCCAGCGACAGATCCCGCACATGCAAGTTGTCGGTGTAGTGCGTTACTCGCCCTTGGCGGTCTGGCATTGGGAACAGGAAAAAAGCGTGATCGGGCAGAAGACCCCTACGCCTCCGGTTCGTGATCGTGCCCCCGAGCCAGCCACCAACACCGCCTTTAAGGCGCCGCGCTGGTACGAGATAAAACCGGCACCAACGGAAGTCGCGCAATCGGATCCAGAAGGCGCTCCCATCACCCGCCATTGCCCTGCTTGGCCATCCGCTTCGGAAGATTTCCCGCACACTTTCCAGCAACCCATTTCAAAGGAGCTGCAATGAGCGCTACTACGATCAGACGCCCGCGTATCACCCAAGCTGACAAGGCCCGCGAGGCACCCGCACTGACCGTCGCCCTACTGACCGAGCAGGAACTGGGCAGTCGCTGGCAAATCAGCATCAAGACCTTGCAACGCTGGCGCAGCCAGCAAACAGGCCCCAAATTCATCAAGCTGGAAAATCGATCTGTCCGCTACAGACTGGCGGACATTGAGGCCTACGAAACCGAGCGTGCCTGAGGGTTGACGCTCAAGAGGCCCGTGATTACCGTGCACTTCTCTGGCGTTTGCAACCTGTTGTCCTGATTGATATTTTCCTGAATTGATGTCCCTTGCTGAGGGATCGTGAGGAAAGAAAAGGAACTGAGATCAACCAAAAGGGAAAAAGGTGCAGAGGCGACTGGTTTCGAACTCACTCTCCAGACACCTGAGTAGCGCTTGGGATTGGTGAGGAAGGATTCGGGTGTTTGGCCGTTCTGCCCTCGCCTTGCCGATGCATCATTCAGTTCCGGTTTCAGATCGGAACGACTCCCCACTTGGCTTTTCCGGCAAACAGCGCCTTCATAGCAGTCCTGACAAAACCTGCGGAAGGACACACATGAAGACCGAACGATGCATGACCCAGACCGAGCTGGCTGAGCGCTGGCGGCTGAGTGAGGCGACCTTGGAACGCTGGCGCACCGAATCGGGCGGTCCGCTGTTCCTCAAGCTGGGCAACCAGGTGCGCTACCGGCTGCAGGATGTCGAAGCGTTTGAGGAAGCCGCGCTGCGCGGGTCCACCAAGACCGATGTGGAAGTCGATCAGGCTGTCGCCAGTCATCGGACGCTTCCTCGGCTCACGCAGCCACCACCCAGACCAGCTCGGCCTGTCATGATCTGGTTGCGCAGCGGCCCAGGAACCTCCATCTTTCGACGAGTGCATGCAATTCGTCCACGTTGACACGAGGTGCTCCTGCTGTATGCAAAGGCCACCATCAGGAGTTCACCGGCCGCTGCAGCAATTCAGCCTTCAGTATCTCAACAGGGCAATCGACGGGGTCAACTGGGTACAGACGACCATCCTCGTGCCTTTTGAAAAACCGTAGACGAACTGCTTGCATGTTGACCTGATATCGGGCGTCAAAGTAGAGAACGACCATGGGGTTAAAGTCATTTGGCGCCTCAGCAATCGCGAGAGGTTCGGCGGTGATACCGATCTGAAGCACCCAAAATCCGATGGCTTGCGCACAGAGATCAAGGAGGTCGTGCTTACCCTTAGTGGCATGTTCAACCAGCACACAGTTTCGCAAGAACCGAAACTGCCCATTGGCTACCTCAATATCGCTTGTAAGTGACAGATGGTTGTCTCGGCTTTTCTGATCAAGTTGACCGTGCTTCCAAGAATCTGCTACATCTCGAAGGACCTCTTGAGCGAAGCAGTTTGCTCTAGCCTGCTTGTCATCAACGCTGGTCTTTTCAGGCAAGTGGCGTATTTCAATCGCCAAGCTCGCCGCCATACGCAGCGGATCATTCAAATCAGGCTGTAGCGCATATGGTTTGGCTAGCCATCGATTCAAGTCGTGCCACGGCTTTAAGACCTTGCCTTGGAAAGCGGTGTTGATGTTCATTGCTTGGCATTCACAAGAGTGCCAGTCTGGTCATCCAAGACGCTGACTCAACCAGCCACTCCCAGAGCCTGCGCCTCGGCCTCTTGCTCCAGGTACACCCAGTCCACGATGTCGTCGCTGGGGATGTAGCCCGCCACCAGTTGCTGCATCATCAGGCGGATCACGCCTACGTCGTTCACGTTCAGGGCCATTTCCAGAGCGGTGAGCTTGGCCTCGAATTCAGCCCAGGGAAGGAACTCCTCATGGGCCTTCATGATGCGGGGGTGCACGGTGGGCCTGGGGTTGTCGCCGATCAGCAATTCTTCGTAAAGCTTTTCGCCGGGGCGCAGGCCGGTCACGGCGATCTCGATGTCGCCCTCGGGGCTCTGTTCGTCTTTCACCGTCAGGCCAGAGAGTTCCACCATGCGCCTGGCCAGGTCCATGATCTTCACGGGCTGGCCCATGTCCAGCACGAACACGTCGCCGCCCTTGGCCATG
>JACCDH010021145.1_pt1 | contig 11370 bp, 4 predicted proteins | sample 7442481 | NCBI WGS metagenome assembly JACCDH01 (sample SAMN15323433, study PRJNA562643) | freshwater metagenome | isolation source: river surface water | place: USA:Blue River Watershed | collected 2017-08-15 | reverse complement strand
TGACAAGGCTGTTGTCGCACCAAACGTTATGTAACCATTCGAGTTGATCGTACATCCCGTATACCCAACCCCATTAAAGGTAAAGGTAAATGGAAAACCTGTTATACTTTGGGTCCAGGAATCCATTGATCCCGCAATGGTATTTGCTGTTGCCGTAGCAAGCAAAGTACCTCCAGTTATTTCCGTATACGTTCCTGCAGATTGAGTAAACGAATAAGCACTTACCTGAGCACTTGAATTTCTTGTTAAAAACAATGTTAAGGTAAATAAAACAAGTGATGTGAAATTAGCAACCTTTCCGAAACTACTTCCTAGCGAGCGCTCGGTTTCATGCGTTTCATGGGCGGTTCGACCCAATACTGTGTAAAGATTTCTCATAGTATTATAGTTTTTAGCGTTTTACTTCATGGTCTAGATGAAGCTACAGGCACATTGTAAGAAATGTGCCAAAACACTAAAAACCTTACTAATACTGAATTAACCGTTTTTTAACAAAAAGTTTGTTTTCCAATTTTGGGAGAAATTTTCTTTTTTGGGATTGTTTTTTCAAATAAAAAGGGAAGCATCACTACTTCCCTTTTTTGCTTTTTAATTTGAAATTAATTACTTCACAACATGTCTTACAATTTGATACTGCTCAACTTCATTTTTGACTTGGATGTAATAAATTCCAGGTGCAAAATTGGTATTTTCAAGTGGATGGATTGTTATTCCTTTTTCAATTGAGATTGGAATTGTTCGAACAATTGAACCCTGAACATCGATGATTTTAATAGTTCCTTCTCCTTCATAATTCGCTGATTTTACTTGCACATAAAAATCTGAATTACTTGGATTTGGATACGTAACAACTTCATTCATTGAAATCAATTCCTCACAATTAATGGAAACTGGATCATAAGTTTTAGACGCACCATCTACATCGATTTGGTTCAAACGATAATACGAAGTTTGTGAATTTCGCTCTGGATCGATGATTGAATAATTTAAGGTTGAAGTTGAATTCCCAGCTGCTTGAACTGTTGCTAATTGAAGCCACTCTTGGCCATCAGTTGTTTTTTCTACAACATAATGTGACGAGTTGTGTTCTGAAGCAGTTGTCCATGTCAATTCAACTTTAGAATCACTTGTACAATTCGCTTGAAAACTTGTTAATTCAACTGGTAAAGGTGAAGCGGATAAATTACCATTCAACCAAAACTCACTGAATCCTGGAATCGAAAAGTCCGAATAATACGCGCCACCGACAGCTGAATATGCAGAGGCAAGTCCATTTGTAACTGGATTGTGCTGTGTTGTGCCACCACTACCTCCTGCTCCTGTACAATTATCCAAAGCATTTGCGTTTACATTCAACGGTCCACTGTATTTACTCAATTTAACATCCGTTGGTACAAACACATCATCATTTGGATTAGCGTTTAACGTCGACACTCCAGTCAAATTTGAAAATTCAGCATTACTATATGGCAACCTTACTTGTACAGGTGTTGTTGGCTGAATTGTAGGTGTAATTACCCAATGACGTTGCATCACACTTGTATTATAAATTGGATTTGGATTTGTACATGCTGGTACAGAGGCATTTGTAACATCAACATAAGATGTCACTGTAACATTCCCAAGGTTTTGTCCAAGCGAATTTATTGAAGCCAATAACCTACCTGAAGAATGGTAAAAATGAATCCATCCATTCTGATTGACCAAACAAGTTGCTGATTCATTGTTGTTTCCAAGAGCAGATCCTGCAGTAGGAAGAGTTACAGTTGTTGAGCCTGACAATGAAGATGGGCAGCCTGTTGAGTTCGTAATCGAAGAAATCGTATACGTAGTTGATGCAGAAGGTGTAACTGTTGCATTCCAAGCAGCGTTTCCTGTTCCTGAAACCGTTTGACCATTGCTTAAATTCAACGTCCAAGCTCCAGATGCGGTTACATTTCCACCTAAATTCACTTGAGTTCCATTACATACAGTTGAAGATGTTGTAGATAATGTTGCTGCTGGAGGTGTATTAACTGTAACAATAACATTGTCAGAATTAGAACATCCATTCGAAGTTGTTGTTAAAGTATATGTCGTTGTTGCAGTTGGCGTTACCGTAGGATTCTGAACACTTGAAGTAAAGCCTGCTGGGGTTGATGTCCAAGCATAAGTTCCTCCTGTTGGAATAATATTCGCAAACGTTTGTGCAATGTTTGTAGCTTGAGGAATGGAAATGATTGCCCCACCGTTACCTGCATATAACATGTAGTACATACGAGTCACTCCAGTTAAACCAGAAATCGTATGTAAATTATCATCAGTAGATGCTCCCATACTTTGAGAGGCCGTATTTGGCTGAGGAATCATGAACAATTGATTAATCGAAGGGTCAAATGCACTGTGCACGCGTTTTAGAAAACAATTATACGTGATACCATTCGCTGTCACCGTGAAGGTATTTAAATCTTGAACTCCTGAACCATCAGCACCATTGTTTCCAGTTATACTTACAGATGATACACCGTTTAAGTCTGCAGCCCAATAAAAAATTGTTGGTGCTGTTGTACTATATCCTTGTGCCCCAATTACTCTTGTGAAATATTGACCTCCTGTTCCGAAAGCAGCATTCGAAACAACAGTATTGTCAGAATAATTGATTGATGCTCCCAAATTTGTATTGATAAAATTACCCCAATCATACATATCGCTTCCACCATCACCAATGTAATTTGCATTAACACCACCAGTACCATCCATAACATATCCGTATGGAGTTGGAATTGAAGCCGTCAATGTTGCTTGATTCGTATTAATTGCTGCAAGAACTGAACTCAAAGAAGTTGATCCAGATGAAATCGTTCCATTTAATGTTGTCGAATTAGGGGCACATATACTCACATCCGGACCAGCATTTACAGTTGGAATTGGATTAACTACAACGGTAGTTGACGCGCAACTTAAACTCCAATTGCCACCTGAATTATTTCTAGCATAATAGGTTGTAGTTGTTGTTGGTGAAACAGTAATGCTATTTCCAGTACCAATTTGTCCAGTTGTATTACATCCACCTGTGAACCAATAAACCGTACCAATTGCTCCAACGGCTGTTAATGTTGTAGATGATCCATTACAAATTGCACTCGGTGAGGCTGTAATCGATGTCGGTGCTGCTGGTGCTAAAGGAACACACGAAACAGTTAAATTGAATCCTGTTCCAACAATACTGACGTCAGAGACAAATTGCACTGTTAAGGGACCTGAAGTTGATGTAACAACTGGAACAGTTCCTACCCCAGCATTTCCTGACCATAATAATGTTCCACCAGTACCAGCACCATTATATATATACATATAATCACAACATGCTTCGCCGCTAATCGTTCCACTAACTTGAATTCCATTTCCAGCAGTGCTTGGATTTAAAACAGTGTACCCATTGCAATAATTTATGTAATTACCCGACGACCCGCCCATGTCATACAAATTTCCTGAACACAATGTATAAGAATTGCTTCCTGTAGCAGGAACCATATTCTCAACTGCACAAGAACTGTAATAAGAAATTTGTGTACTAGATGCTAAGGAATTACAAGGCCAATTGCTTAATAACAGGGAATATGTTCCTGAAGTTGTGCAAGTCCAATTTAAGGTCGATTGCAATCCACATTGATCATCAGCTCCCGCTAATTCAGTTCCACCAGTAGCTGTAGAATACACTCTTAAATAAGTATCTGCAGAAGACAACCCACACGTCGAAAAGGTATAAGTACAACCTGCATTCGCTACAAAACTTAATGAAATAAAACCAGATCCAAAAGCACTGGTGTATTGTATGGCTGATGTTGGAGAAATTGAGCCTGAATATGTAGCTGCACCACAATACTGAGCATTTAAAGAATGTGCAAACCCAAGCATTATAATAAGGTTCGCAATAATTAATTTGTAAACTCTATTCATAATTACTTGTTTTTAGGGTCGGTTGAAATTGTAGAAGGTTCTTGCATTTTTTTGTACAATTCTGGATGTTCATTGATCCAAAGTGCTTTTTGCTTAGTATAATTTTGATTATCCAATTCTGGATTTCCAGTATTGATAAACTTCGGAAAATCATTCGGTAAGGGTGATTGGCTTTCTAAACCTTCCTTTTTAAAACTTCCGATTAAAAAGTGATATTCTTCAGGATGATTTAAAATCCATTCTTGACGTTCTGCCTCATTAGCAAACTGAGGAACTTGAATATTTCTAAGCTCACTTGTTGATTTCTCAATTTCAGTTGTTTGTGAAAAGGACGTTGAATGAAAGAAAAAAGTCATTGCGCTTATACCTATATATAAGGTCACGCGATTTGATAATCGTAATGTAGTTTTTTTCATACTGTTATGGTTTCAAAAAATAAAAGTTATCTAGTTGGTTTCGTGATAATTTTTACTGAGGGCAATCTACGTAGATTTACGTATTTGATAATTATCAAATGAATATTAACTGATAATTGATGAACATTTCTTATTGGTTCATTTATCATGAATAGTTTTTAACAAAAAAAAAGCAGCTCAATGAACTGCCTTTCAACTTATTTAGATTGAGTTACATTCCAATTTCTCCAAGTATTTTAAATTCAACACGTCTGTTTTTTTGACGTCCTTCTACCGAATCATTCGAATCAATTGGTTTTTCAAGTCCATAATATTTTACAATAATACGATCTGATTCAACCCCGTTTTTAACCAAATAGTCCTTAACTGCCATTGCTCTTTTTTTAGATAATTCCTTGTTGTATGACGATGATCCAACATTATCAGTATGCCCCGAAAGAACAAGATAGGCATCTTCACGTTCTTTCATGCGATTCACCACATCGTTTAACCCAGCTTCTTGTGATGGCAAAATCTTATAAGAATCGAAATCAAAAGTTATTGCATTTGGCTCTTTTATTGCTGGTGGTGTATTCTCAATAATTTTTTCAACGACAGCTACAACTGGTGGAATAGGTTCATAGTAAAACGAGAAAACGTCATCATGTTTGCCTCCGGAATTACGATTACTCGAGAAAAACCCAGAAGTGTCGCTTGTTAATGTGATGCATAAATCATCAAAAGTTGTGTTAAAACCATCTCCTAAATTTTGAGTTTTTCCATTTTCAAAAACAAACAAATCCAAACCTCCAACACTGGAAGAATTGTTTGAGGTGAAAAATAGTTTGTCTCCATAAACAAAAGGAAAACACTCAACAGAATCTGAATTTAGTCCAAGTACTGAAACAGGTCGACTCCAATCTTTTCCATTATAATCACTGTAATAAATGTCATATTTATTTTTTCCTTTTTCGAAATCCGATGCGTAATACAATCGTTTTGTCGCTTCATCATAGAATGGATGTGTCACATTATAAGAATCACTATTTAAAGGAAAAACGAGAGGGTCTGACCATTTGCCATTCTGAACAACGGAATAAAAAATTCCTAATTTATTTTCTTTTGAATTGCTATTGTTAGAGAAAAATAACAAGCCGTCTTTATTGGAATGACTAATTGGCGAATCATATAAACTTGAATTTACGGATGCTGGAACTTGATAGGAACTTGCATCAACAGTTAATTCAATCGTTTCGCATCCATTTATTCGATACAAATCTGAATAGGGTACTCCCAAACGCAAATCCATTTTGGAGGATTCAGGTTCTGCATTTTTTGCTGAGACTACAACCAATTCCTCATTAAAAAGCCGAACACCATAATCATCGTATGAGGTATTAAAGCAAACAGTATCTATTACAAGTTTTTGAGCGAGCCCAATCTCATAAAGGACAAAAGAAAAACTAATAAATAGAAGACTTTTAATCATTGTTCAATTGGCTGTTTTAATTAAAGAATCTTGGACTATCTGCACTTTTAGCTTCTTTTCCAAATTTCAATCGCAAACCTATTTCATGTGATTGAGTAGAAACAGTGTTTAATCGACTTAATGGATACGAATATGCATAACCAAGGTATAATTTATCCTTAATGTTAATTCCAATAATGGCTCCTACTCCACCTTTTAGATGATAGGTAGCGCCAAAATCCAATAAATTGTTGAGTGTAAAAAGAGCATTAAAATCTAAACTAAGTGGACCGCCATTTCCAAACATTGTCATAACACTTGGACGAAATTCCACCTTATTTGATAATTTGAAATCACCGCCAGTATATGCAATGTATCCGCTTTTCTTATCGACATACATGCTCATGTCCATGCGATTAAATCGCATAGTCGCTACACGAGGTTTTGAAAATCCCACATAAAATTTCTTAGAATATAGAAGTAATCCAAAACCAGCGTTATAGGACAATCCTGTCGTCAAATTTTCTAACATGTCCGGATCACCAGCTGTTGTTGTTGCCAACTCAGAAGTAATCACATTGTAGTTGATAGCCGACATTTTTAAACCAACAGACAATTTCAATTTACTTGTTAATTTTAAATGATAAGCACCCACTATACTAGCATTGATAGAATGTACCGGACCGTTTTCATCTGCAACGACTGTCCCTCCTAGTCCAAAATTATCAAACAGTTTATAGTTTCCAGAGATTGTTGCGGTTTGAGGCGCACCTGGCATACCAACCCAATACTGTGAACCCAACACTGAAACATCATTGTATGAATTCGCACCTGCATGTGCTGGGTTTAAAGTCAACGCGTTGAAACGATATTGACGATAACTTGGATCTGTTTGCGCAAATAAACCATTTCCTAAAAGCAATGATAAAGCACAAATTGAATAGATTGTTCTGAAATTATTTTTCATCTTTTAAAGCTTTTAGTTAATTATTGTTTAACACGGTTGATATAAACAAACCCCTTACGTATATCACCGTTGTTTAATGTCAACACATAATAATAAGTACCATCCGGTAAGGCCTGACCGTTATCGGACCTAGTTCCGTCCCAATCATTTTCATACTTCTCACTCACATAAACCGAATTGCCGTAGCGATTGAAAACATCAAGGCGTCTTTCCGTAAATGCTTCGATATTACCAATCACAAATAAATCGTTGATGTTATTCCCATTTGGAGTAAATGCTTCCGGAATTATTGGATTAACAGGATCTGGTGTTCCATCACATGAATCATCAATACCATCGAAATCAGAATCAATTCCATTCGATTGAACTGTAATGGTGACAGTGGAAATGGTTGTGTTTCCATTGTTATCAGTAACAGTAACCGTAATAGTATTTACTCCAATGTCAGCACAATTAAAATCAGATTGACTTAATGTTGTTGAAGCAATTCCGCAATTATCAGTTGTACCATTATCAATATCGCTAAACGTGAAAGTTGCCTCACCTTGATTGTTCAATGTTAGGATTAAATCTTGCAATACAACTGTCGGATCAATGTCGTCACTAACCGTCACTGTTTGTGTTGCAGTTGAAACATTTCCTGCCGCATCTGTCGCTGTATAAGTTACAATAGTTGATCCTACTGGGAAATCAATCGGAGCATCATTCGTAATTGAACTGACTGTACAATTGTCTGTCGCAATCGGAGTTCCAAGAATTAAACCTGTTGCCACACAGTTATTAGTTGTACTAACGTTCATTGAAGCAGGAGCAATAATAGATGGTGGAGTGTTATCTACCACTGTAACAGTTTGAGTAGCACTTACTGAGTTTCCATTCGCATCTGTTGCAATCCATGTTACTGTGGTTAAGCCTAACGGATAAACAGTTGGTGCATTATTGGTTAATGTTGCAATACCACAATTGTCAGTTGCAGTTGGCGCCCCCAAATCTACATTAAATGCTGAACAACTATTATTTGCATTAACCACAATATTTGGTTGAACAACTAATGTTGGATTGATTACATCAGCAATCGTCACTTTTTGAATGGCTGTTGAAGTATTACCATGAATATCTGTTACTGTCCAAGTTACAAATGTGATTCCAACCGGGAAAGCAAAAGGTGCATTATTTGTTACAGTTGCCACAGCACAATTATCAGATGTAACCGGGTTTCCTAAATTCAATCCTGTTGCTGTACATGCTGTATTCGTGGTTGCACTAATGTCCGCAGGCGGCGTAATCAATGGATTAATATTGTCTTCGACGGTCACAAGTTGATTCGCAGTTGCAGTATTACCGCTAGCATCAGTTGCAGTCCAAACAACTGTTGTTGTTCCAACTGGAAAGGTTGCTGGGGCATTGTTCGTAACGTTAGCTATTGTACAATTGTCAAAAGCCGTTGCATTACCCAATGAAAGTCCAGTTGCTATACAGCCACTTGTTGAACTTGCTGTAATATTCGCAGGTGCAACGATAATCGGATCTTCAACATCTGTGATAACAACATTTTGTGTAGCCGTAGCAATATTACCGCTTCCATCTGTAACAGTCCAAGTAACAACCGTTGTTCCAACATTAAATGCAGTTGGAGCATTATTTGTCACAGAAACAATAGAACAATTGTCTGAAGTTACTGGAGTTCCAAGATTCACATTCAAAGCCATACAACTATTATTTGTTGTCGCATTTACAGTTGAAGGTGCAATAATTGTAGGATTTTGAGTATCAACAACAATTACATTTTGAGTTGCAGTAGCCGTGTTGCCATTTACGTCGCTAACGGTCCAAGTAACAGTTGTTGTTCCTAATGGGTATGTTGCTGGCGCATTATTTGTCACACTTAAAACTGAACAGTTGTCGGCAGTTATTGGTGTACCTAATGTAACTCCTGTCGCAGCACAACTTGCATTTGCATTCACTGTTACAGTTGAAGGTGCTACAATTGTTGGATTCACTAAATCAAAAACCGTTACTAATTGATTGGCAGTTGCAGTATTTCCATTACCGTCAGTAACTGTCCAAACTACTGTAGTTGTTCCAACAGGGAATAATGCTGGAGCATTGTTTGAAATATTCGCCACTGTACAATTATCTGAAGTATAAGCAGAACCTAAACTAAATGATGAATTCAAGATACTGCATGAATTTGATGCAAACAATGTTACATTACTTGGCGCAACAACAATTGGAAGAGCTTGATCAACCACGGTAATTGTTTGAGTAGCTGAAGCTGTATTTCCACTATTATCAGAAACTGTCCATGTCACAGTTGTTGTACCTAGTGGATAAACAGCCGGTCCATTATTTGTAACAGATGCAACACCACAATTATCGGTAGTTATAGGATTACCTATATTCACATTATATGCTACGCAACTCGCATTTGCCTGAACGGTAATGTTTGCAGGAGCTGAAATTGTTGGTACTTGCGCATCCAAAACAGTTACAGTTTGTGTAGCCGTTGCACTATTTCCAGCTGCATCCGTTGCTGTCCAAATAACAGTTGTTGTTCCGAGCGGGAAAATTGCAGGAGCATTGTTTGAAGTGGTCACCGAAGAACAATTGTCAGAAGTCGTAGGAGAACCCAGCACTACTCCACTTGCATTACAAGCGGCATTTGCATTAACTGTAACAGCTGCTGGAGCAGAAATCGTTGGTGCGATATTATCCAAAACAATTACTGTTTGATTAGCAGTTGAAGTATTCCCTGCCGCATCTGTGAATGTCCAGACAATTGTGTATGTTCCTTGAGCTGAATAGGTCAATGGACTTGAAGTTGTTCCAGTAATTGAACCCGAACAATTATCAGTTGTTGTTGGCGCAGTTACGATGACTGAACAAGCGCCAGTTAATGTAGCCAATGTTGGAACTACAGGTGCAACATTATCCGATACTGTTATAGTGAAACTGCATGTTGACACATTCGAAGATGCATCTGTTGCTGTATATGTAACGGTCGTAACACCTATTGGGAATGTTTCACCAGAAGTGTGAGTAGCTGTAACAACTACTCCTGGACAATTATCAGAAATTGCAGGAGCTACCCAATTGGCGATTGCTCCGCATGAGTTAGAAGAACTATTTAACACAATGTTCGACGGACAATTTGTAATAACAGGTAATTGATTGTCTGTAATTGTAATCGTAAAGGAATTTGATATTGTATTTCCTGAGTTATCCGTTACAGTATATGTTTGTGTGGTTACTCCAACTGGAAAAATATCACCGCTTGTTAATCCGCTTGCATCTGTCTGAGTAATTGCAACTCCACAGTTATCATCAATTACCGGAATATCATAAGTCACAACTCTACCACATAAACCGGCAACTGCTGTGTCAGTAATATTCATAGGGAACGAAACAAATACTGGATTATTATTATCTATAATTGTTAAGGTTGAAGCGCATGTTGAAGCATTTCCATTTACATCAAGTACTGTAAGCGTTAAGTTATTTACACCTAAATCAACACATGAAAAATCAGTTTCAGATAATGTCAAACTTGCGATTCCACAATTATCGAATGAACCGTTGTTCACTTGAGATGGTGTTATTGAAAGCAAACCATTAATATCCAACGATAAGTTCAAGTTTTGACAAATAGCCGTTGGCGCAATGATGTCTTGAACCGTAATAATCGATGGACAAGTTGAAACATTTCCGCTATTATCAGTAACTGTCATTGTGATTGGATTTATTCCAACATTTGAACAAGTAAAAGCAGTTTGAGATAACACTGTTGAAGCAATTCCACAGTTATCATTTGATGCATTGTTAACTTGAGCTGCTGATACAGAAGCACTTCCAGTAGCATCTAATTGAATTGTTACATTTTGACAAATTGCATTCGGATTTTCAATGTCTTGAACTGTTACAGTTTGCGTTGATGACGATGTATTATCACTTCCATCAGTCACCGTCCAAGTGACTGTTGTTACCCCTAATGGATAAACCAATGGACCATCGTTTATTACCGAAGCAACTGAACAATTGTCATTCGTAGTTGGTAAACCAAGATTAACTCCAGATGCTGAACAAACTCCTGGATCAGCTGAAACAACCACATTCGATGGTGCCGTAATTGTAGGATTTTGATTGTCAGAAACTGTTACCGTTTGAGTTGACGTAGCTGTATTACCACTTCCGTCAGTTACTGTCCAAGTTACTGTTGTTGTTCCCAATGGATAAGAAGTTGGTCCATCATTATTTGTTGAAGCAACTGAACAGTTATCAGCTGTAATAGGCGTTCCTAATGCAACTCCCGAAGCCGTACACAAACCTGCATCAGCAAATACTGAAACATTTGATGGTGCTACAATTGTTGGATTTTGATTATCCAATACAGTTATTGTTTGCGTTGCAGTTGCTGTATTACTGCTTCCATCAGTTACTGTCCATGTCACTGTAGTACTTCCTAGTGGGTATGATGTTAGTCCATCATTTACTGTTGAAGCAACAGAACAATTATCAGCGGTTACTGGCGTACCAAGTACAACTCCAGTTGCCGTGCATAATCCTGCATCCGCATTGACAGTTACGTTTGAAGGCGCCGTTAT
>JACCDH010033019.1_pt1 | contig 11375 bp, 9 predicted proteins | sample 7442481 | NCBI WGS metagenome assembly JACCDH01 (sample SAMN15323433, study PRJNA562643) | freshwater metagenome | isolation source: river surface water | place: USA:Blue River Watershed | collected 2017-08-15 | reverse complement strand
GCGGCCGAAGTGCATGGCGGTGAATATAAGGGACGGAAATGTGGAAGCATGGGTGATATTAGTACATTCAGTTTTTTTGCTAATAAAATAATTACAACTGGAGAAGGGGGAATGATTCTGACTAATGATAGTAGTTATGCTGAAAAAGCTAGGAAAATAAGAAACCTATGTTTTGAGCCAGGAAGGCGATTTGTTCACCAGAACCTTGGTTTCAATTATCGTATGACTAATCTTCAAGCAGCTATAGGTTGTGCTCAAGTTGAACGTATAGATGAATTAGTTCAAAAAAAGATTGAAATCGGTGAATACTATTTAGATGAACTTAGGGAAGTACGAGGTTTACAGCTTCCTGTGGAAATGCCTTGGGCGAAAAATGTATTTTGGATGTTCGGGTTTGTGTTGGATGAAAGAACAGGTGAGACTGCTGAAACGTTCGCATCTAAAATGAGGAGTAGAGGTATAGAGACACGCCCATTTTTTCTAGGGATGCATGAGCAACCAGTTTATCTTAGAAAGGGATTCTTTCAAGGAGAGAGTTATCCTGTGACTGAGCGAATAGCCAGACAGGGTATTTATATTCCAAGCGGCCTTAATCTTTCGTTAGAGATTCAGGACAAAGTAGTTGCAGGAATAAAAGGTATTTTAAATGTGGATTAATCTTCAATTTTAAAGTCCTAGATATATTATCAAATTATATTGCTCATGTTTACAAGGTTTATTAACACAAAATAATCTAGTATGAATAAAATTTTAATCCATATACCTAATTTATATGCGAACTATTTAAATTCTATTGTTGTACTTGAAAATAAATTACCAAACAATATCTCTGTTCATATCTTTATTCCCAATGCTTTAAATCGAGATACTTACAAGGCTCATCTAAAACAAAACATAAAGAAAAACATTAGATTAGCAAAAAGGAATGGTCATTTATGGTTATATATTTTAAATAAATTTATAGGTGTATTTTTTCGTAGATTTTCAAAGTTATACGAAAGTGAAAAATGGAATTACATAAATGATTACTTTAAATCTGCAGAAACCGATGCTTTAAAGTTGTTAATTGATAATAGCAATAAGGGCGAGTTAATTTTATACAAAGAAAGAGTGGTAATCGAGAGGATCGACAATATTAATAATCAGGGGTTAAATATATCTAGATTAAAACCTGATCTTTTTATCATGATTGGTGGTCCATATGTGTACCCGAAAATTTTGAACTTAGTTCCAATTGCCATAAATGTGCACTTAGGGCTTCTCCCTTATTATCGTGGTTCAAAAACAATTGAATGGTGTCTGTTAAATGGTGAATATGATAAACTTGCATTGACGATTCATACTATGAATAATGAAATTGATGCAGGTAAAATTCTTGCCATATTGCCCTACGCAGAAAACGTAGATGCTGGAGTAGGTCATATTCATGCTGTTCTTTTTAAAAAGGCATTTGCTGTATTACCCGATCAAATAATTGATTTATTAAGAAATAATATGGAGTGTTTTTCTTCTGATGAAGTTAAAAATGATGAGGGCTATTACTACGGGTATAGATTAAACTCATATCATAATTACAAGCTTATAAAAATATGTTCCAAAAAAGAAAAATAGTTTGGTTTAATGTTTCATTGGAACAAAGTGGTGGCGGGGAGAGATTAAGCTTAGAAGTGGTTCGAAGCTGTAGAGATCTTGGTCATGAAGCTTATTATTTGACTTATTCTTACGATGTTGAAAAAACTTTTGATGGAAAGTATAATTTTTTAAGTCCGATAAGTCGAGGGGAGCATAATCTTTTATCATCTAGAGGGCCTAGAGTAGCGAATAGGGTCGGAAGGATTCTTTGGTTGCGAGATGAAATTACTAAAATCGATCCAGATTTAGTTCTGACGAGTGGAACATGGGGTCATGTTGTAGATGTTTTTTTAGCGACCATGTTAACAAAGTATACTTATGTCACCCATGTCTTTGGGTCACTATTTGCCTTTGGCCCGGACAAAGAAACGACAAAATATGGTAGTATTTTCAGAAAGAATTTTTTGGAAATCTATCAAAGTGTACCTGCGTATAAAGATGTAGTCCCATTGTCACCACCGTCTTCAAGATTACTCACTAGGTTGAAAAGAGAATTAAGTGCTCTTTTCAAATATTGGGCTGTTCGAAAGTCATCAAAAATATTTGTCTTATCTGAGAGAAATCGTTGGGAGACTGATAAACTATATAGAACAAATTCAATAGTTCTACAAGGTGCTTTTCCACTTAGAATATTTGATTACAAATCAGGTATCAACTTAAAAAGCAAGCTAAGCATAATTAATAAGAAGTTAATATTGTCTGTAGGTCGACTTGCAGCGAATAAGCGTATTGATTTAGCGATTCAGTCTTTTCATACATTACAAAAGAGTCGCCCTGATTGTATTTTGGTGATTGGAGGTTCAGGTCCCGAGAAAGAAAGTCTTGAAAAGTTGGTAAAATGTTTAAAACTTACAGAGAAAGTTATTTTCATAGGGTATGTTGACGAAGACATTTTATGGGATTATTATAATTCTTGCGATTTGTTTTTGCACTTGGACTTAGCTGATTTTGATATTGCACCTCTCGAAGCCTTGGCAATTGGGGCCAAAGTAGTTTGGAGTAATGAAATGGATATACCCAATCTTGAGAATAAAATTAAGGGACTATGGTCTGTATCCTCAGATCCTAATACGATATCTGAAGCAATGAATGAAGCACTGAATTTTACTCTAACTAATGAGGAAATATCAGATAGGAGGTCTATATTAAAAAATTTTTCATGGGAGTTTTATACAAATAAAATGATTGAAGCTGTTTACAGTAAAATATGATAAGGTTAGTTGGGAAAGGTAGTTTTTGGGTTTTAGTGAGGCAGTTAATCGTTAGATTAATATCAGTAGTACAGGTTTTAACTATTGCGAGCCTTTTGACCGCCGGAGAAGTAGGACTATTCTCAATTTGTATGATGGTTTTCATTCTTATAGATTCATTCACTGCAATAGGACTTGGTCAAGCATTATTGCGGAAAACGGAAATAAATGACCTTGATATAGATACACTATTTGTTATTAATATTATTAGAGGTGTTTTGATTTTTATTTTAGTAGGATTGTTGTCTTATCCAGTCTCAATAATTATGGATGAACCGAGCTCGAGGAGTCTAATTTTATTGATGGGGTTTTATCCTTTAATACAAGGCTTCAATAATCCTTCCATATTGGTTTTACAGAGAACTTTGAATTTTAAGAAAGAAATTCCATTTCACCTTGGAGGAGTTGTCTCCAACTTCATTATAACAGTAGCTTTTGCTATTAAGGGTTTAGGTGCTAAAAGTCTTGTTTACGGATTGATAGGTCAGGGAGTTGTGCAATTGGTAATATCGTATATAATTTCTCCATACAGGCCTAGACTAAGATATTCTAAGGAAAGTTTCTCTGAACTATTTATGTTTGGGAAATGGATTTTGTATTCGCAGGGGCTAAAGTATTTTTCAAATAATCTTCCATCCTGGATAATCGGTAGTTTTGGAGGGTCAAATGCATTAGGTAGTTATCATATCGCTAGTAGGACTTCTCAGTCCATTGGCAATGAATTTACGTCTTTAGTGTCAACAATTGCTTTCCCATCATTTGCGATAATTCAGGATAACATCACTAGATTGAGATCTGCCTATATCCGGAGTCAAAAAATTATTTTGAGTAGCTCCTTTCTTTTATTTGCGTTAATGTTTTCCTTGTCAACACCGTTTACGATGATTTTTTTAAGTAAGGAATGGGAAGGTACAGCGCCACTTATCAAGTTGTTTTCATTAATTGGACTAGTTCAGTCAATAGGTGCTCAAGCTGAAGTATTAAAAGCATTGAATCTTCCAAATGTTATTGTTAAGTATAGTTTTTTTAGGCTTGTCGTAGTGTTAATAACAATTTATTATCTAACTGATAATTTCGGTTCGATAGGAGCTCTTTATTCGGTATTATTAAGCTCATTAATGATTTGTATTCCGGTGATGAAAATAATATTATTTAACCTTCGAATTTCTTTTACATCATATTTAAACTTATTAGTCCCTCCATCAATTGCATTTTGTAGTGTGGTGAGCTTACAATTTTTCCTTGAAAAGTCTTTACACCTTGGTCTGGGTTTATTTATTCTCTCAATACTTATTATTATTGTTATGTATGCATTTATACTCTTCTTTTGTGATCACATATTCAAAACCGATTTTTTATTGGAATGGAGGGGATTACTTAATGCGACATTGACGAAGTCGTACAAATAATTGTTCAATTTAAGGTACCATGAGAATACATTTTAGTGAAGATTTAAGAAAATTATTAAAAAAGAGTTTAATATTAAGAAGATTTGGAAGAAAATGGCGGTCTCTTTATTACGGGGACCTGGGCTGGTCTGGAATACTTGATAAAGATAGAAATTTTTGGGAAGACAAACTTAAAAATCAAACTTTAGACAAGAATGTGCTTGTTGCAACTAGTTTTGGTGGTGAGTTAACTATGCCTATTCTTGAGAGTATGGTTTCTGCCTCATTGGTTTTGAGAGGGGCAAAAGTTAATTCACTTTTGTGTGATGGTTTGCCAGCCTGTCAATTGTGCGATACGACAAAGTTTTCTGATATAAATTCTTTTGTCAAAAATGGAATACCAAGGACTACATGTAAAGATTGTTTTAACTCTGGAAACAAAATTTATAATGGGTTAGGGCTTAAGCCATTAAAGTATTCAGATTTTCTGCAAGAAAGTGATTACAATTCAGCTAAACATATTGTAAGTTGTTTAGATTTTGAGAGTATCAAAAATTATTCGTTTGAAGGCGTTGCTGTTGGTCAACATGCAATATCAGGCACTTGTCGCTTTTTTGCTAAAGCTACTTTCGAAGATGAGACTTTTGCTTTAGGCGTGGTCAGAAGATATTTAGAAGCGGCAATTTTGGTTGTAATAGCGTCTAAGAGAATATTCAATGACAAAAAGTTTGACGTTGCTTTTTTTAATCATGGAATTTATGTTCCACAGGGTGTAATTGGTGATGTAGCAAGACAAAATAGTGTACGTGTAGTCAACTGGAATACGGCATATAAAAAGAAATCGTTCATTTTCAGTCACGGGGATACTTATCATCATAAATTAATGAATGAGCCTGTTTCAAACTGGGAGAATATAAATCTAAATGAAGAGCAAACTTATTCAATTAAAAATTATATAGAAAGTCGTGCAAAAGGCAATAATGATTGGATAAAATTCAACGACAGTGATCATATAGATTCAAATTTGTTGTATAGTCGTTTTGGCTTATCTGTTAATAAGCCAATAATTGGATTATTAACAAATGTCGCATGGGATGCTCAATTACATTATCCTGCGAATGCTTTTCCTAACATGTTGTCTTGGATCATTGAAACAATTAAGTATTTCATTAATCGGCAAGAATTACAACTAATTATTCGTATACACCCAGCTGAAATAACAGGTAATCTTGTTTCACGTCAAAAGGTTGTTGATGAAATTTCAAAAAATTTCCCATTACTACCGAGTAATATAAAGGTAATAACACCCGAAGATAATATTAGCACGTATGCTGTAATGGGTATCTGTGATTCAGTTCTTATATATGGAACAAAAACTGGAGTTGAACTCACTAGTATGGGTATCCCAGTAATCGTTGCTGGGGAGGCTTGGATAAGAAATAAAGGAATAACAACCGACGTTCATTCTCGAGAGCAATACTTGGAAGTATTGAATAAATTGCCATTTGGGTATCGACTGCCATTGCAAACTCAGGAGAGGGCTAGAAAGTATGCCTTTCACTTCTTTTTTAGAAGAATGATTCCGATAAATTGTATTGAACCTACAAATGGAGCTCCTCCATTTATCTTTAAATTGGATAGTTTAAAAGACTTGAACCAAGGTGTAGATTTAGGATTGGATATAATTTGTGATGGTATATTAAACGGTAATGAGTTTATATATCCAGCTGAAAATCTTTAAATGTTAATTAGTTTTAATTCACGAATAGTAATTTAACTAGACATGATTATACAAAAAAAACCACGATCGTTAAGTATCATGTTAAAGTTGAGTCGACTTATTCTACTATTTATTTTGAAAAAATTAGATGGATTAACGCCTCAGTATATGGATTTATACTCTCAATATTTAAAGTTAATTGGTGTAAAAGTACTAGGAAAGCCGAAATATATTTGTGCAGATTTAAAAATAGATAGTTCTAACTTTGGAATCATTAGCATTTCTTCTGATGTTGTTATTTCAAGCGAGGTTCGGATTTTAACTCATGATTATTCGGTGTCTGATTCGATAAGATCTCTTGCAATTGAAGGAACTGGTGAAGTCAGAAAAATTGAGAGAGTTGCTATCGAAAGGGGTGCATTTATTGGATTAAGATGCACTATTATGCCGGGAGTTGTTATTGGTGAGGGTGCTATAGTCGGAGCTTGTAGTGTTGTAACAAAGGACGTTAGGCCCTTTACTGTTGTTGCGGGAAATCCAGCAAAAGAAATCTGTACTAGAGAAGAGTACAATCAAAAAGTCATATCAAAGTATAATTCTAATTCAGAAGTATTTTATCAAAATTAGTAAAATGATTTTATAATTTTTTCAATAACGAAAATACCCTTTTAAGTAAAACATGTCAATTTAAATGTTTTAAAATTTAGAATATAATTTATATTGAGTATCTATTTTAATTACTTTTTAGTTGGAACATTGGTTTTTGGCCTTTTAACCATTTTACGACATAGATTGCAGTCTGGTGTACTTTGGGTTTTTTTTGTGGCTTGGGTAGTGCCGATTCAATTATCTCAATTTAGCGATTTACCGTTGAATCGAACTTGGGAAAAGATTACTGTTATTGCGACGTCATCAGCACTTTTTGGATTATACATTGGCTACTATACCGGCTTATTAATTCCTTTGAAGTTAATTGGACAGCAGTCGCAAAATTTGAATTATGGTATTTTATCAAAGGTAATTCTCTTGCTTCAGTCTGTTGTTTTATTGGCCTTTACTTACTTGTTTATCAAATTAGGCAGACCGCCTTTGTTGTCTGGCAATGTGCTGGAAAATAGAAAATTGATTCAAGAATTGAATCCATTATTATGGAGTGTAGTCCAATTGTCATTTATGACGTCAACATTATCCTCCGTTTTGTCTATCAATGGTTTTTGGGATAAATTAAACAAATTCCTATTTTTTATAATCTTTATATGTATAGCGTTAACTGGCTGGCGTAATTTTATTTTACTTTACTTAGGGTATTTTTTTTTACCGATTCTTTTTAAAAAGAAAATAAATTTAGGCCGTTTATTCTTAGTATTGCTTTTGCTAATATTAGGCTTTGTTTTTATCGGGTATCTTAGGGGTGATTTAGGGGATGAATTTAATTCCGCTAATGCTCTAGGAATTATTGCCTTGTATGTGTATCCTGGCTTTTTGAATTTTGAAACTTTAGCTGTCGAAGGTGATTCCTCGAGTCATTTATACACTCTGCAATTTTTTCTAAAACCGGTTTTAGATTTTTTTAATTTTAATACTTCTCCTCCTCAAACCAATATTGATGCCTTCAATGTTGCTACGGCATTAAATCCATTGTATCAAGACGGCGGTGTATTTAATATCTTTTTAACAACTTTTTTAATTGGATTCTTCTTACAGCGTTTAGAGAGTAATAGGATAAATGGTATTTTACCAACCTTCTGGAGGTCTACATTAATATTGACAGTTGTTTTTTTTCACAATGGTTGGTTGTTATTAAACTTCATGCCCACATATAACACTTTGGTTTTTCTTATTGCGTATTGTTTTTTCTATAGCATATATAAACAGCATAAAATAGGAGTATTGTAATTTAGAATAAACATAAATGGTCAAAGAGAATTTAAATATATTAATGATTGCGACATTACCACCACCACTAACCGGGCAGTCTGTTGCAACAAATGCGCTTTACCAATATCTTAGAAAAGAACATAGGGTCACTGTACTTAATTTAAGTAAAGAGAGTTATTCTGCAGGTGTTAATTCTGTTGGCCGAATATTCTCAATGTTTATTTTATTTGCAAGAGTCATTAAAAATATATTTAGATCAGATGTTATTTATCTTACAATAGCCCAGTCAAAGTTTGGTGTTTTGAGAGATTTAATTATAATGTTACTATGTGTATCTAAGCTAAATAAAGTTGTTTTACATTCTCATGGTAATGGTATAAAATCTACTGTATATGATAGAAATTTTATATTACGATTCCTAAGTGCCTATTTTTTTCGTAGAGTTCATGCTTTAATTATTTTGGGAAAATCAAGTGAAAAAGTATTTAATGAGGTCATTGAATATGACAAAATGCATATTGTTCGGAATTTTGCTTTAAATGAATTATTCATTAGTGAGAAAAGTGTAAAGGATAAACACACAAATACTGGTGTAGTAAACATATTATTTTTAAGTAATTTCATTGCCGGCAAAGGATATTCGGAATTAGTCGGAGCTTTTTTTCTTCTTCCTAGGGAACTTCAATGTCGTATACAAATCAATTTTGCTGGAGCTTTTGAGGATAATACAAAAAAAGAAGAATTTCTTAATACTATTAGGTCTCACCCTGAATTGAAATATCTTGGAATTATTAATGGTGAAGACAAAAGATTAGTTTTGAAAAATTCGCATATATTTTGTTTGCCAACGTATTATCAGTTCGAAGGTCAACCTATTTCTATACTTGAAGCTTATGCTTCTGGATGTGCAGTTATTACTACCGATCACGCGGGTATTTTAGATATCTTCAAGAATGGACGAAACGGTGTGTTAGTTGAAATTAAGTCAATTAATAGTTTGGCTGCTGCTATTGAATATTTATGTAAGGAGTATTTAGATCGAATGAATTTTGCACTTAACAATTTTAGTGACGCGCGCGAATTTTACCAGGAGGGTAGATTTTGTCAAGAAATCGAGAATATTTTTAAAGGAGTAAATAGTGTTTCTCTGTTAGAAATTTGAATTATCAAAAGCAATTATACATAATGAGAAGTATTAAAAAAATTATAGTTAATAAAATTAGGAATGAAGTGTTTTTAACTACGCGGTTATCTATTTTTATTAATCCCGTTTACATAATACGCAATGGCTTACATAAAACGATAGCAGAACTTGCACCAAAGGTGAAGGGTGATATTCTCGATTTTGGTTGCGGATCAAAACCATATGAATCTCTTTTTTCACATGCTGATTCATATGTAGGTGTTGATTTGGAAAATACTGGCCATGATCATTTTGACAGTGAAATTGACTTCTACTATGATGGAAAAAGACTGCCTTTTGAAGATGGAAGTTTTGATTCTGTTGTTTGTTTTGAAGTTTTGGAGCATGTATTTAATATTGATGAGATTCTCGCTGAAATTAATCGCGTTTTAAAGCCCAATGGGAAACTGCTTTTGACAATTCCTTTTGCGTGGGATGAACATGAGATCCCGTTTGATTTTGCTCGTTATACTTCATTTGGAATTATTGATTTATTAAATAAAGCTAATTTTAAAGTTGTTGATCATCGTAAGACAACAACTTATGTATTAGCAATATTTCAATTAATACTGGCTTATATCTATCAATTTCTCTTGCCAGGGAAAAGCGTTTTTATGAAAGTTCTGAGAACTCTAGTCATCTTTCCATTAAATGTTATTGCAATAGTATTTAATTTTTTCCTTCCAAAGAGGTTTGAATTTTATTGTAATAATGTTGTACTTGTTGAAAAAATATAATTGACTTCATATTATTTTTTGATTCAATGAAAATATCTATAATTACTCCAACTTACAATGTAGAGAAATCGATAAGAGAAACCTTGGAAAGTGTAAACTCGCAGAATTATCGAAATTTTGAACACATCCTAATTGATGGCAAGTCGTCTGATAGAACTTGTGAAATTATTAAGAATTATAATTCGTATAAATTAACCTACATTTCGGAGTGTGATAATGGGTTATATGATGCAATCAATAAGGGTATAAAATTATCGACAGGTGACATAATTGGTATATTAAATGCTGATGATCGATATTATAGTGCTGAAACCTTAAATATTATACATGATATATTTATGAAAAACCCTGATATTGATTGTGTTTATGGAAACTTGGAATTTGTTAATGATTCGCATGTGGTTGTTAGAAAATGGAAGTCGAAAAACTTTAAATCAGGTCTTTTTGAGAAGAGTTGGACACCAGCGCATCCAACATTTTATTGTCGCAGAAAGGTTTATGATGAATTGAATCAGTATAAGGTTAATTATCAAATCGCATCTGATGTTGATTTTATGTATAGAGCTTTAGAAATAAGAAAATACAAATCTCATTTCATTGAGCAGAATTTAGTGCAAATGACTATAGGAGGAAAAAGTACTAGAGGTTTAAGCAGTTTATTAATTATCATTAGAGAAATGAAGCGGGTGTTTGCTGAAAATGGTAAAAAATTGAATATGGCAAAATATCTTTTTTTTAAAGTTATGAAAATTAGAGAATTCATTTAAAATTTTTCGATTTTTATTTAGTCTCAGAATTTTTCTGCCGAAATAATTTATTTAGTAATTTTGCTCACTTGATGCAAGTTTCATCTCATTTTATTTGTGAATATTTTTTGTCATTTTGAGAAATGACGTAGCAAGCATGGAGCTTTTTATAACAGGATTTTCTGGTTTTGTAGGCAAATCAATACTCTTCACTTTCCCATCAGGTGTATTCATTAAGTATAAACGGGGGACTAAGATAAAAATTGAATCATCATTTGCTGTCTTGCATCTTGCCGGCAAAGCCCATGATTTTAAAAAATCATCCAATCCAAATGAATACTACCAAGTCAATACCGAATTAACTAAAGAAGTTTTTGATGCTTTTTTAGCCTCAAATGCTAAAGTTTTCATCACTCTTAGTTCGGTTAAAGCGGTAGCAGATGAAGTATCGGGTTTTCTAACAGAAGATCATGTTCCAAATCCAATTACCCATTACGGAAAAAGTAAATTATTAGCCGAGGAATTTATATTATCGAAAGTTATTCCTGAAGGCAAGCGTGTTTATATTCTAAGACCTTGCATGATACACGGTCCAGGAAATAAAGGAAATCTAAACCTACTTTATAAATTAGTTTCAATAGGAATTCCTTGGCCGTTAGGTGCATTTGAGAATCAACGTTCTTTTTGCAGTATTGATAATCTAATGTTCATTATCAAAGAGCTCATCGAAAGAGAAGATATTCCTTCAGGTGTATACAATGTTGCTGACGATGAATCACTTTCGACGAATGAGGTGATTTCGATTTTAGCAGAATCTCAAAATAGGAAGCCCAGAATTTGG
>JACCDH010892059.1_pt1 | contig 11377 bp, 12 predicted proteins | sample 7442481 | NCBI WGS metagenome assembly JACCDH01 (sample SAMN15323433, study PRJNA562643) | freshwater metagenome | isolation source: river surface water | place: USA:Blue River Watershed | collected 2017-08-15 | reverse complement strand
TCGGTACCCAAATATCATCTCTACTTTTTCCATTTGGAATTCTCAAAAAGCCATGTCAGCTATGGTTCATGGCCATAGTCAAATGCCAGATCCAAAAAGGCATCACAACGCAATGAAAGAGCGCGAAAGAAAAGATTTTCACTTTGAATTTACAACTTTAAGGTTCCTATCATTAGGAGAATTTAAAAATGGCAAATCCTGTTAAAAAACAGAATTTTCAAGATTGGCTGACCCAAAAATGGGTTATCCTTTTTGGCAGAAAACTCGTTGCTCCATCTGAAGATTGGTTACTAGGTCCATTTGGAGAAGTAAACGGAATCGGAAAGCAGTTCATCGATCAATTGGCTCAGAAAGAAAACCTATACTTAGACGAAAGTCAAGCTGTTAAAGGCTTGTTACAATCTATAAATCAATTGAATTTACCGGCCTCGGAACTCAAGAAATTAGATCCACTCGTGAGTGATTTTTATGAAAACACCTCGCGCTACAAGTTGCAATTAAGTGTCAATTGGAATCCCTTTTTTAAGCCGTTTGGCATCTTATTGCGACTTTTTTTTAGCCGGAGAATCAAACAATTAAACATTCCACTCCGCGCAAAAGAAAGTACAGCTCAGTTAACGAGTGCCGTAATTCATTTAAAAGATAGGCATACGCATCAAGTAAAGCGTACGGTTTGGTTTCGGTCTTATAAAGAAAGTGGCATAGTCGTTTATGCAGGTGTCTATGAAACATGCAATTTGCCATCAGAAAAAACCTGTATCAAAGCAATTTTCCCCTTACCAAATGGCAGTGCAACAGTGATTCTAAAGCCTTCTGTTGGTCAAAAAGGCGAGCTTATTTTAGATTCGAGTGGCAGGCGTTTTGGCGACAGCGGCTTCTATTTTTTGCTCCGCGATGCCAATGGACAATTTTGGGGTAAATTCATTCGTTCATTTAGAGAAAAGCTGCTAGTCGGGGTACATGATGGTGAAATTTCTGCTACCCAAACTTTGTCTTTGTGGCATATTCGTGTTTTAACTTTTGTGTATCGACTAAAAAAATGAAGCGTAAAGTATTGAAAATAGATTTGACATCGTTAACTACCATATGAGCAAACTTATATTCATCTTAATAGCCTTGATTTTGACTGCCTGCACAACTTCCGCGAAGAAGAAAAAGCACAGTATTTCACCGCGTTTCAAGTTGTTAAAAGATAATCATATAACACTTCACAAAGGTGAGACCTTCCACATTAGTTTCGATGCAAATCCTTCGATCGGCTATTCTATTTGCTGGATCAATGAATATAAATGTGATAACGTCAGTTTAGCGGGTCATTGGTATAAAGGCAGTATAAGAGCTAAGCAAGGCTATGAAGGGGCAGGAGGCACTGAGTTTTGGACCTTCAGAGGCAAGCAACCAGGCATAGATACAATAAAGCTTCGAGGCTGCCCAACAGGAAGAAAGCAGAAAAGTTGTTCAGCCTTTCAAGAGGATTCACTGAGCTATATAGAAGATTTAAAATGTGCGCCTAAATACCATCGTGCGATCATCGTGCGAGTAGTGGAGAGGTGAATGGGAATTTATAAAAAGAAATATCAAACGGTATATACATAATTAATAAATCTTCCATAAATTTATGTCTATGGAAATTCTAGAAGGGCTTGACCCTCTGCTCAAAACGTTTTGGTTTGTTGCCATACCAAGTAGCCTGATTTTTATCATTCAAACAATCCTGACTTTTACTGGTGCCGATACCTCTGATGGGATAGATGCCGATTTTGACGGCGATTTGTCCGGAACAGATGCTCCTTTTCAGTTGTTTTCGTTTAGGAATCTCATCAATTTTTTACTTGGTTTTAGCTGGACAGGCATTTCGTTTTATACCACCGTTGCAAATAAAACCTTTTTGGTTGTGCTCTCCCTTGCGGTGGGCGTACTGTTTGTGTACATGTTTTTTTATCTCATCAAGCAAGTTCAAAAATTAGCTGAAAACAACTCTTTTTCAATTCAAAATACCTTAGACAAGAGCGCTGAGGTTTATCTGACTATTCCTGGCTACAAACAAGGCAAGGGCAAAATTATGATCAGTGTCAATGGTGCTTTTCATGAACTAGAAGCCATGACCGAAAACGACAGTATCGCAACAGGTGCCGTTGTGAAAGTTGTACGCATCGAAAATAACAACATCCTTATAGTAGAAACAATATAATCTCCCTCACATGACCCCCATTATTCTTATCATCGTTGCAGCAATTGTACTTTTTGTTACCATTACTGCACTCATTTCTCGCTATAAGCGTTGCCCTTCAGATAAAATCCTCGTGATTTACGGCCGAACAGGAGGCACTTCGGCTAAATGTGTACACGGAGGCGGGGCATTTATCTGGCCGGTCATTCAAGATTTTGCGTTTTTAGATTTGAAACCACTTTCTATTGAAGCCAACCTCACAAATGCATTGAGCCGTCAGAACATTAGAGTAGACGTTCCGTGTCGTTTTACCATCGCTATATCTACCGAAACTGACAGTATGAATACCGCTGCCGAAAGGTTGTTAGGCTTGTCTTCTGAACAAATTCAAGAATTAGCCAAAGATATCCTCTTTGGTCAATTGCGTTTGGTGATTGCCACCATGACCATCGAAGAAATCAACTCTGACCGCGATAAATTCCTTGACAACATCTCCAAAAATGTCGATAGCGAACTCAAGAAAATTGGCTTGAAACTCATTAACGTCAACGTTACCGACATCAAAGATGAATCAGGCTACATAGAGGCTTTAGGTAAAGAAGCTGCGGCAAAAGCCATCAACGAAGCCAAAATTAGTGTCGCTGAGCAAGAAAAAATCGGAGAAACCGGTAAAGCACTTGCCGATCGCGAAAAAGACACCCAAATTGCAGAAACGCATCGCGACCGCGATGTTAAAATAGCCATCACACAAAAAGACAAAGAAATCAGTATTGCTACCGCTGTAAAAGATGAAACCATCGGTAAAGCTGAGGCACAGCGTGAGACGCGCGTTAAAACCTCTGAAGCAAATGCCGTGGCTATTCAAGGAGAAAACGAAGCCGAAATCGCTATTGCGCAGTCTGAGGCTAATCGCCGAGAAAAAGAAGCCGAAGCTTTGCGCACGGCCCTAGCATCTGAAAAAGTACAACAGGCAAAAGCCTTGGAAGAATCATATTTGGCCGAACAAAAGGCTGAATTAGCCCGTTCCGAAAGAGAGCGCTCTACACAAATTGCCAATATCGTTGTGCCGGCAGAAATTGCCAAACAACGCGCTATCATAGAAGCGCAAGCAGCAGCAGAAACCATCCGTGAAAACGCAAAAGGTGAAGCAGATGCCATATTTGCCCGTATGGAAGCCGAAGCCAAAGGTTTATTCGAGATCTTGACCAAGCAAGCAGAAGGTTACAAGGAAGTAGTTGCCGCCGCCGGCGGAGACCCAAGCAACGCTTTTCAGCTTTTGCTAATTGAGAAATTACCAGAATTAGTGAGAACGCAAGTAGAAGCTGTTAAGAATATCAAAATCGATAAAATTACCGTTTGGGATTCCGGCAACGGACAAAGTGAAAACGGCAATTCTTCCACTGCCAATTTTGTTTCTGGCATGATGAAAACCGTTCCACCACTCAATGATCTATTCAACATGGCGGGTCTGAATTTGCCAACTTACCTCAAAGGCGCTGACGAACAAACAGAGAACAAGATTGAAGAGTAAACAGCTCTTCTTTATCGCTGTGGTTTCTTTGATTTCCAGTTGTCAGGAATCATCCCGATGCAGGCATTCAAAAATCCCCAAGAATACAAATGTTATCGAATTCTTTGATTATGATAAAAATGGTTTGCGGGTGCGTACCATAAATTTAGATTTGCGCAATTACAAAATTCAGATTACCCGTAAAAAAGAGAAGCTAGAACTCGATTTAAACAAATTAAATATTCCCTGGAAAACACCAGAAGTATCTTGGGTTAATAAGGATTTCATTTGCATTGACACTTGGTGGTCGCTCTCTTTTTCCAGAAGTGTTTTTATTCCATTGAATGGAAAATTAAACAAGTATATTTTCATAGATAAAGACATTGAGGGTTCTGACAGCGCTACCAATCAGGTAGTGTATGTCGATACAGTTATCGATGAAGAATTGGTTTTGTGCGCAGAAAATCTGATGAACAGACAAAAGAAAACGATTAAAATCCCAATTACTACTGTAAATGACCGTTACCCATATTACGATAGCCTGCGTATTTATGCGCAAGGTGTTAAAGTTTGGGTAGGGGAGAAATGTTTCTACTTGCCTTATTAATACCATGATCAAATTCAAAGTCCATATACTCCCGTTTGTTTTCTTTCTGCCAGCACTTACTGCGTTTAGTCAAAGGCCTCAAAAACCTAAGAATATCAGTGAGGCGCTTGTTATTTTGGCATTGGAGTGTCCGGATAGTGTAAAAGCAAAGATTAGCAAAACCCCCAATGAAGAGCTATTTCATTTATGTTATCCGAATGGTGATGATTTGACACTTATTTTCGATTGGTTTGACGTCAAAAATGGCAACTCTCGCCTAGAAAAGTACTTTGCCAAAAACGGAATTGACTACTTTGACCATATGGCAAATGTGCTGTTATTGGCCTACAAAAAAACGCTGCTCAATGAGGCCTACACAGAAAGTGAGTTACTGCAACCTTATCAAGCAATAGAATACAAATGGGCGCAAGAAGACAACGTGCGCTTCACCACAGATAGCCTGAGAGGGCATTATATTCCAAAAGACCTCGAAGACTGCTTCAAGCAAATCGATTCTTTTTGGTCCGATTCTCTTCGAAATGAGATCAAGCATTGGAATGAGGCTGATTTTATTGGTAAGGCGCATATGGGTTTTGGTATGTGGATGCGCAATAATTGGCAACTTTGGGGCGGTTCGCGGCTTTCGGCTTATTTCAACAAAATGGGCATCTATCATCCCGACGATATGTCGGGAATCATTTTAACGAGTTACTTCCGCTACTTACGCGGTGCGCCCATTGAACTTGAAGCGCAAATTAAAATGTATCAGGATTACTGGAACAAAAAGAGTGAGGTAAATGAAGATAAAAAACTATTCAGAAATTAACTGACAATGAAAATCTACCTCCTATTGATACTCTTCTTGATCTCGGCTTGCCAAGCAGACATAGGTAATTCAGCTGCTGAAACATTTAAAAAGCGTCAGTCCATGTATTACGAAATCCACGCCGCCGATGTATCTGCAACACGCGTTAATATAAAATCTCCGCAAGGCGCCAAATATATTTTTCCTGAGGGCGGAAACGAACGGTTGGTATATTGGCGAAAAGACATGAACTCCGACGGGAAACTTGACTTACTTGTTGACCTTGGTGCTTGCGGAACAGGTGGTTGTTTATACGGTGTTTTCTTGAAAGTCCAAGAACACAACTTTAAGTTGGCCTTTTTTGATTACCTTAAAAATCCAGAATTTAAAAAAGATAGAAAAGGCAATTATTTCTTGCAGTCAAGCGAGGAATTTGGTTACCACTCAGCTAAAGTCCAGTATTCTAATTTCAAATTGGATAGATCAACTTCTTTTTTCAAGTTAGATACGAGCTTTATTTTAGATAATAGTCAAATTAGGGAAGAGAAGTATGTCCGAGACACTATAATTGATAGCCTTCGATTTCAATTGTCTAGTACAAATGTAGGCGTCGAAAAACACACAAATTGTTCGTTGGTAAAAATAAAAAATCAGCGAACAGGAAAAATCATTCAAGTTATTGCCTCGTCAAATTTTTGGTTCAATCAAAACATGTCATTTGATTACGAGGATGTCAATTTTGATGGCTACAAGGACTTAACTTTTTTCACTGGTTTCAATGGAAGCTATGGTTCAATGACTTTTGATTATTATCTTTTTGATTCAGTTCAATCGATGTTTGTTTTCAATCGAGCATTAACAGATTTACATGCTGCATCAGTTGCCATGGAATTCAAAAAACATAAAAAGCAGGTAATAAGCTATGAAAAGTCAGGCTGTTGTTGGCATAGGTCATCCACATTTGAATTTAAAAATGGGAAATTGAAGCTGGTAAAGCGCGTCACTGACGAGATGGATTAGCGCGACCGAGTGATTAAGAATACCGAAGTTTTTCATTAATTTAAGGCATATGAAAATCTACCTCCTATTGATACTCTTCTTGATCTCGGCTTGCCAAGCAACACCTTCCGTTGACAAAACGAAAGGTCCTAAAACCTGCTTTTGCGAAGAAGATACACTTGTCAATCAGTTCACCACTTCCTGCGATACCACCATTTTAAAGAATAAATCAAAATTGTATTGGCAATTCAATTGCGACCGCATTTGGTTAACACTTGAAAATAAAAGCGGCATAAAAAAAACAATTCATACTGTGCCAATCGAATTATACCCATATACCGATAGGCTTGGTTATGACCTGATCAAAGAATTTGACAATGTTTTATTGTTCAGTTATGGTTGTTCTGCGACAGCGCCTTGCAGGTTTATTCTTTTGGACAAAAAAACTGGTAAAAAGAAGCGCGAATTCAATATGCTGCTCGGCGTATGGCAAGCAGATAACTATCCATTTAATTTTTTGGTCGATTTAGAGCAGCAACAACTGCATGTCTATTTCGTTAATGAACAACGGAGCATTCATTTCCCCCTCAAAGAGCAGCCCATGGCTGCTGCGTACCCCGATCAGCAGTTTAGTGACTTGAAAGTTCAGAATAATATACTTACCATGATTTACGAGACGAATGGAGGTGAGGATCAAGAAATAAGGATAGATTTGGATTAATTTACGTTGAAAAATGATATGAACATATTCCTCAAAACTATTTTTCCTTGCGCCCTAATTTTTATGTCCTTTAGTTGTGAAAATTCAGAACTCGGAAAATCAAGTGTGAAAATGCAACTTGCCAAGCCCCAGCAGGATGAAGATACAACCAAACCTAAAGCTGAACTCAGTGAGAAGCGAAAAGCATTAATGGCGCAAATTGGTACACATTCACTTGTTTCGATTATGGGATCTATGGGTGCAAATACGATGTTTGACTTCTATAAAGAAAATGGAATTTGGACGGCCATGGGCTCAGCTATAGAACAAGCCAGGCGCGAGCCGTTTGATATTGAGATCAGCGAAACTGATTTGCAAAAATTGAAAAGTTTTCGTGTCCAAGTTTCTAATAATTTAACAGTTTCAGTTTTGTGTAATGGCAAGACTTATTTAAAGGCTCCATTTGACGAAAAGGGCTTTACTTATTTATTGAAAAAGTTACCTAAAGATTACATTCAAAAACAATTTATCCCCGAAAAACTAAAAGCGTCCTCAATTTTCCTAAACGACTATTTATTTCTGTATGCCGCGGACTTTATTAGTCCAGAGAAAATAGGGGCAATCGATATTGCGCAGGTAAGTGCTGATGTGGCAGTGCTTAGGTACAACATGAAGTCCAAACAATTTGAACTAAGTCTTTTTTACGGAGAATGTTGTGATGAATCGGTTTATACATTTGTAAAACAATAAGCATGAAAGTTACGCTACCCTTTTTTCTGTTGGTTTTCTTGCTTTTTGAAAGTGCAGTTGCTCAATCTTCAAAGAACCTTTTTACCTACGGATTAACACTTGGAGCCAATCGCCCTAAGACAGCAATTCTTTTCGGAGACCAAAAGTTTCCAGAGCAAATACTGCCAACATCGGGCTTTAATTTCCAATATACCCGAATGGTGCATCCGAAAGTGCCACTGAATTTCACAGCAGGCTTTGGGCTTTTGGGCGTAAAGCTATCTGCTCCTGCTAACGGGGCTTTTGTGGGTGATCAGTTGTCGCCTTTTTCTTGGGGTACTTTTACGCTTACTAATTTGCGTTTGGAAGTAGGCAGTGGGTATGAGTTATTGCAAAAAAACCGCTCCACCTTCAGTGTTTTGGGAGGCATTGGTATTCGCAAAATAAACAATGGCAGTTACGGAAGTATGTCTTCGGAGCCTCAGGGTGAGTTGTATCGCGTAGAATTCGAGACCTCTAAGCCTTCGGTCCCTTTTGTCAGTTTGGGTGCGCAATGGTCGTATCAATTGAAAACCAACAATTACTTTTCACTTAAATTAAGCTATGACCATTCCTTTGCAAATATCTACGACGGAACCTATGCGTTGTATAATCAAACGAGCGGCGGCACTTATAACAATCAAGGGCGCTTCTTGAATCTACAAATTGGGTATACGCTTAATGGTCAAAATAAAGCAGCGCGTCTTGCGCTTTTGCAACAAGAGCAGCAACTCGATCGCAAAGCGGCAAAAAAGATGTATCGAAAAGAAAAAAGATACATTGATCCACATAGTATGTTTTTGCGCACAAGTGGAGGTATTTATCTTTCGCGCACAAGTATCACTGATGATCCGAATAATGTCATGAAATCAGGTTCGGCTCCGGACTTCATGCCTCAGTTGGCCTTTGAAAAAGGAATTGGAAACAATCTATATTTAGAAGCCAGCCTTTCTTCTGGTAGGATATGGTTCACAGAAAAGTATACGGCTATGCCTTTTTCGAGCATGGCAACGAGTACCTCAACTCATTTGCAACTTGGCCTAGGCGGCATGTATCGCTGGACGCTCCCGTCAAATTATGTCATTTTGAACTTTCATGCGGGCTTGAGTTCTGGCTTGCTTTTCGATAAAGTAGGCAATGCGTGGTCTAGTTCTAGTCAATGGGGAGGCGCAATGAACAACACACCCTTTGAATTCAGTACCCAGGTTTCGAGTAAAGTTGTTTCCAAGTATTTGGGCGCTATTTATTTAGGAGCTTCCAAAGATTTCAGATTAGCCAATAGGGTTTATTTGAATCTGGGCTACCGCCGTTATTTTGGTTTCAATACCCTCATCAACTCCACCATTCAGCACACTGACCTCCTCACCCAACAGGCCTCAGTTATTAAGGCGAAAGTCAAGGGAGGAGGTAGTGATATTGTTTTGGGCTTGAAGTTTAAGTTGAATAAATAGAATCCTAAAAAAAATTCTTATATTGTCTTCAAAATGAGGGGTAAATTAATTATTTTTTAATCTTTTGGCGGAATCCGAAAAGCCATACGAGTAGGAATTATAAAATCAATTTATTATGGAAATTATTATCATTCTTTATATTGCAATCGTAGCATTAATGATTGCTTCAATGTGGACAATTTATACAAAAGCAGGGCAACCCGGATGGGCATCTCTGATACCAATATACAATATCGTGGTGCTTCTCGAAATAGTCGGGAAACCATGGTGGTGGTTGTTCTTAATGCTAATTCCAATAGTAAATATTATTATTCTAATTATGGTTTATCACAATCTCTCATTATCCTTTGGTAAAGACGGCGGATTTACCGCTGGCATAATTTTCTTGGGATTTATTTTCATACCAATTTTAGCTTTTGGTGACGCCAAATATGTTGGCCCAGGAGGCGTGAGCAACAATGCATAAATGAAAAACCCCTCAACCTACTAACTATTAAGGCAGAAGTATACTTCTGCCTTTTTTGTATTTTTAAAATACTGATGGTAAATTTACCAGAAAACGATACTAAAAACACACCTGGTATCCGTAGTCTCATTATTTAACTTTGACATGCAACAAACCCTCAAACCCAACGACCAACGCGCAAAAAATGCAATTACACTTATTTGGCTGGTTTTAATTCTTGATTTAATTGGTTTTATTGCCAATTATTTTCAATACGATCTTTTACACAGATACAACCATGGCGGAACAGTAACTCAGGCAGAAATTGTCTACAATGATTCAATACAACAAGTTATTGGGGTGCTTTTCATACTCGTATACGTCGCTTCGGCAATTGTTTTTATACAATGGTTCAGGAGGGCCTATTTTAACTTGCATTTGTATTCGACTAATTTGACCTCTACAGAGGGCTGGGCTGCTGCTAGTTGGTTTGTGCCCATCTTGAGTTTGTTTCGTCCTTTTCAAATCATGAGAGAATTGTACGAAGAAACAGCAAGGGTTTTTGTAAAAAAGGAAAGAACTGGTGCTTACATTGCCCCTACAAAATTTTTAGGTTGGTGGTGGGCGCTTTGGCTTGTAAATAACATGATTAATCAGTATGTGTCGCGCACATCTTGGAAAGCTGAAGATGCTTCCGAATTAATAAACGTTACAGTGGCCGATATGATCTCGACACTCATCGGTATTCCACTTGCCATTATTACCGTAAAAGTCATCAAAGACTACGCAAAAATGGAAGTACATTTGCAAGCGCTTTCTTTGGAAGAAGCTCAAGTTTCTTTAGAGGATAGCCAATTGAATAACCCCGCAGAAATTCAAATAGAATTGGAGTAATTTTCATTGATTAAACCAATACTTTTCGCATTCCACTGTTTGGTTGCCAATACCATCTTTATAGTGTATATGGAAAGAAAATAAATTTGTTGTCCCAATGAATATCAAAGTTTTACTCCTAGTCCTTGCATTAAAGATTCCTTTTGGGTACAGCCAAATAGACAACTTTCAAACGTACTTAGACAGTGCCAAGAATTTATTCAAAAGTGCAGCCAAATTGAGCGGGGAGGAATTGCAACATTTTGATTACCAGTCTATTTTGCCATTGCTAAATGAGGCTATTGCTTTGAACGGACAATCTGCTGAAGCGTATTATTACATGGCTTATACCTACAGCCGAATGAATTCAATGGATGCAAACGGTTTACTTGGTATGAATTTAGAATGGGTACAAAAAGCTTCTGAGGCACTGAATAAATGTATAGCATTAGCGCCAGAATATACAGGTGAGATCATTGCTTTAGACCCGTATTCTAAACTTACTTCAGAATGGGGTGCTTTGGCCACAAGTTATTTATATAATTACAATCAACAAGCTGCCCGCTCTACATTTTTGGAAGGCAAAAATCAAGGGGGGTTTAGTGAATTTTTACTGTCTATTCATAGAAAAACACTCGATGCTTGTCCAGCCAACGCCATTCTCATTTCATCGGGGGACATACAGTTTTTTCCACTCATATATTTGCAAGTAGTAGAAGGTTACAGAACTGATGTCGCTATTATAGACGCGGGATTGTTACATACAGATTGGTATGCTTCTTTTTTGAGCGCCAACAATATAGTTCAATTTGATTTACCAAGTGATAGCCTTAAATGCATTTCATATTTAGAATGGCCCGCGCAAAATCAAAACATTGGTAAGTTCACTTGGCAAGTCCCCCCGAGCTTGTATGGCCAATATTTGCTGCGTGGCGACAGACTACTGCTGAGTTTAATAAAGAAAAACAATTTTGAGCGCGAGGTGTGTTTTGGCGCTTTTTTCCCGAAAGATTCATGGCTTGGATTGCAAAACTATTGTGATCAGCACTTATTTGTCAACGTACTGAACC
>JACCDH011339974.1_pt1 | contig 11380 bp, 17 predicted proteins | sample 7442481 | NCBI WGS metagenome assembly JACCDH01 (sample SAMN15323433, study PRJNA562643) | freshwater metagenome | isolation source: river surface water | place: USA:Blue River Watershed | collected 2017-08-15 | reverse complement strand
GCTGATGCAGGGCTACACGGCACTTCTGCGCCATCCGGCGGCGCTCTCGGGGCCAGCGGCCAAGGCGCGCCAACCGTGGGACTTTCTGGCCGCCGCGCTGCGTGGTCTGGGAATTCGGGGCGAAGATGTGATGGGCTGGCCCGATGAGCGGCTGCGGGACGCCATTATCCTGCCGCTGCGCGCCATGGGGCAGGCGTGGAAATCGCCCCCCGGTCCCGACGGCTGGGGTGAAGCGATTGAAACCTGGATCACGCCGCAGAGTCTGGCCGAGCGGATCAGCTGGGCCATGCGCTGGCCGGCCGAACTTGCCGCGCCCTTGCCCGACCCGCAAGAGTTTGCGCAGCGCGTTCTGGGCGACCGGGCGGCCCCGGCCACGCTCTGGGCCTGCCTGCGTGCCGAAAACCGTGCCGAGGGGGTGGGCATCGTGCTGGCCAGCCCCGAATTCAACCGGAGGTGAACCGATGCTGGATCGCAGAAGCCTGCTTCGCGGATTGGGGGTCTTGGGCTGTTCGGCCGCAGCCCATCCGTTCCTGACAACCGTCACGCTGGCCGGGGCGGATGGCGGCGCGCCCTTGGGCGATCACCGGCTGGTCGTCATCATCCTGCGCGGGGCGATGGATGGGCTGGATGTGCTGCGCCCCTTGGGCGAGCGCGGCTTTGCCGCCTATCGGCCAACCCTGGCTGCGACGGAAAGCCTTGATCTGGATGGGTTCTTCGGCCTGCATCTGGGGCTTTCCGGCCTTTATCCCCTGTGGCAATCGGGCGAATTGGCCTTTGTGCAGGCCACCTCCACCCCCTACCGCGACAAGCGCAGCCATTTCGACGGCCAAGACCTGCTGGAGGCCGGGACCAGCCCCGACCTGCCAAGCGCCCATCTGCGCGACGGCTGGCTGAACCGCATCCTGCAATCGGTGCCGGGGCTTACATCGGAAACCGCCTTTGCGGTGGGCCGCCAAGAGATGCGCATCCTGCGCGGGCCCGCCCCGGTGATGGATTGGTCGCCCGATACGGCGGTGAACCTGTCGCCCCAGGCGCAGCTTTTGCTGGAACAGGTCTATCACGACGATCCCCTGTTCATGGCCGCCGCCAGCGAGGCGATGATGCTGAGCGGGCTTGACCTTGGTGATGAGATGGGCGGCTTGGCCATGGGCGGGGACGAGATGGGGTCCATGATGATGGCCCAGACCCCCACCCCCACCTTGCGCGGCGCGCGGCTGGGCGAGGCGGACCGGGTGGCCGACTATGCCGCCGAACGGCTGCGCGGGGCCACGCGGATTGCCGCCTTTTCGCTGACGGGTTGGGACACGCACAAAGGGCAGGGCAAGGGCTTTGGCCGGGCGCTGGCGCGGTTGGAACGGTCGATCCTGCGGCTGAAATCGGGTCTGGGGCCCGATGTCTGGGGCAAGACCACGGTTCTGGCCATGACCGAGTTCGGCCGCACCGTGGCCGAAAATGGCACCGGTGGCACCGATCATGGCACGGCGGGGGCGATGTTGGTGGCAGGCGGGACCATTCGTGGCGGCAAGGTCTATGGCCGCTGGCCGGGGCTTGCAGAGGTTGATCTTTTCGAACGGCGCGATCTGATGCCCACCTCGGATGTGCGGGCCTGGGCCGCCCATGCCATGCGCGGGCTGTACGGCTTTGACCAGGGGCTTTTGCAGGAGAAGGTGTTTCCGGGTCTTGATATGGGCGACGACCCGGGGCTGATCCTTTAGCGCCGGACATTGCAAACGGCACCCGACGGTCCCATGATGGGGCCAAAGGATGCCTGTCATGACCCAAGATCCGCTTGGTCAGCCGCTTCCCGGCTGGACCCCGCCCCCCACCCCCGATGGTGCGCCTTTGGAGGGGCAGTTCGTCCGGCTAGAGCGGATGGACCCCGACACCCACGCCGCCGATCTGCATCGCGCCTATACCGGCCATGACCGGCTGTGGGACTATATGCCCTATGGCCCGTTTTCATCGCTTGCCGGGTATCATCGCTGGGCCAAGGAAACCGCCAGTGGCCAGGACCCGTTGTTTTATGTGCTGCGCGACAAGGCGACGGGGCATTGCGGCGGCGTGGCAAGCTATTTGCGCATCACGCCTGCGTCGGGGTCCATCGAGGTGGGCCATATCTGCCTTGCCCCCGAAATCGCCCGCGGCCGGGTCTGGACCGAGGCGATGTTTCTGATGATGGAGTGGGCCTTTCGCGCCGGCTATCGGCGCTATGAGTGGAAGTGCAATGCGCTGAACATGGCCTCGCGCCGGGCAGCGCAGCGGCTGGGCTTCAGCTATGAAGGCATTTTCCGGCAGGCGACGGTGGTCAAGGGGCGCAACCGCGATACCGCCTGGTTTGCAGTGATCGACGCCGAATGGCCCGCCCTGAGCGAGGCCTATGCCGCCTGGCTCTCGCCACGCAATTTCGATGCGGCTGGGCGCCAGAAGGAACGGCTGTCGGATCTGACGCGCCTTGTGCGGGTGGCCGAGGACCCCGGCCTGCGTTGAGGCATCCCGCGCGGGCCCGTCTCATCGTCGGCTTCGCCGCTCTTCGACGGGTTCCGGCCGGGTTGGCTGCTGCGAGAGGCCGAAGACGTTCGGGGCGGGGCCCCAAAGGCCCAAGCCGTCAAGGCTGCGCCGGGCCGCGCGTTTCATCGTCAGCCTTGTCGCGCCTCAATGGGCTTGGGCCGGGCATCCCGACGAGACGCCGGAGGCGTCCGAGGAGGGGGCTTACCTTGCCCCCGCGACCGGGCTTGCGGGCCTGAGGCGCGCCGCAAGCAGGTGGCGCAGCCGGTCAAGCCCCGGGCCTTCGCCGCTAAGCCGGGCCGCTTCAGCCAGCGTTGGATCATTGGCATGCGCCGCGATCCCGGCAAGGAAGGCGCTGACATAGCGCTGCCGCTCTGGCCCCGGTTCCCCTTTCAGCGCATCGGCGGCAAAGGCCAGATCGTCGCGCAAGGCCAGTGGGTCGGGCGTCAGGTTTTGACCGCCGACGATGGGGGGCGGGTGAATGTCCAGCTCGGGCAAGAGGGGGCGCAGCACCCGGCACAGCTGCGCCATGTTTTCCAGCGGTTTGTCCAGAAACCCATCCGCCCCCGCCGCCAGCGCCAGCCCCCGCCCCTCTGGCGTGCCCGAGGTGCCCATGACCACGGCCGGACGGCGCGGGCCCCGCACCAGATCGCGGATCAGCGTATCACCCCGCCCATCCGGCAGGCCCAGATCGACCAGCACCACATCGGGGCGATAAACGCGCAGGTGATCGCGCGCCGCCGCCATGGTTTCGGCCCGTCTGAGCCGCGCGCCTGCGCGCCGCGCGATCAGGCGCAGCGCCTCACAGGCAAAGCGGCTGTCTTCGACGGCCAGAATGGTGACGCCCTGCAAGGGCAATTCGCGCAGCCAGCCGTCTTTTGCCCGCTGCTCGGCCCCCGTCAGTTGGCCGGAAAAGGGCCCGGCCGACAGCGAAAGTCTGGGCGGGCTGCGATCGGGCGGGGGGGGTGACTGGGGCGGCATTGCAAACCTTGGCAAAGGGCGGGTCAGGCAGGCCTCCAGTCAAGCACGGCTTCCCTAACGTGGGGTAAACCCGCATGGCCCGCCGGCCTGCGGCACGGCTTTTTTGTCACCTGCGACCACCCGGCCTCTTGCCCCAGGGCTGCGGCATGCCCATAACCCCTGCAACCGCCTGCCAAGGAGCCCAAAAGATGATCGGACGTCTGAACCATGTTGCCATCGCCGTGCCCGATCTCGAGGCCGCCGCGGCGCAGTATCGCACCACGCTTGGCGCCAAGGTGAACCCGCCCCAGGACGAGCCTGACCATGGCGTGACGGTCGTTTTCATCGAGCTGCCCAACACCAAGATCGAGCTTCTCTATCCCTTGGGCGAGAACAGCCCGATCCAGGGCTTTCTGGAAAAGAACCCCTCGGGCGGCATCCATCACATCTGCTATGAGGTCGAGGATATCCTGGCCGCGCGCGACCATCTGAAAGCCTCGGGCGCGCGGGTTCTGGGCAGTGGAGAGCCCAAGATCGGTGCGCATGGCAAGCCGGTTCTCTTCCTGCACCCCAAGGATTTCAACGGCTGCCTTGTCGAACTGGAGCAGGTATGAGCATTACAGCCGCCGCCGTTCTTTTTGCCGTCACCTGGTTCATGGTGTTCTTCTGCGTCTTGCCCTTGCGCTTCAAAAGCCAGGCAGATCATGGTGCAGTGACACCCGGCACCCCAGCTTCGGCCCCTGAAGAGGCTATGGTTGGAAAGAAAGCCAAGATCACCACCGTGGTTGCCGCTGTGGTCTTCGCCGGGCTTTACTGGACCATTACATCGGGGCTGATCACGCGGCACAATATGGATGTCTTCGGCATCCTGAACTAACCCCGCGCCATCATGCGATGGACAAGGTGGGTAAAGGTCGCCACCCCCAGAACCGGGATCACGAAATTGAGCAAGGGCACCGAAAGCGGCGCGGCCATCAGGATGCCCGCCAGCCAGATCCGCCCCGAATGACGCTGACGCAGCGCCTTGGCCGCGTCGCGCCCCAGTCGCCGCGAGGCGACAAGGGTGAAGTATTCCCGCCCTAAAAGCCAGCCGTTGACCGCCCAGAACACCACCGGCACGAAGGGGCCGGCAAAGACATACAGCACCAGCGCCAGCGCATTGGCCGCAATCACAAGGCCAAGGAAGTTCAAGGATTGCACCAGACTATCGCCCAGCCTGACCGGGGTCACCGGCGGCAGGCCAGGGTAATGGCGGTCCTCGACCGCATCGGCGATGTCCTCCAGAAACAGCCCCGAAAAGGCCGAGGCGACCGGCACCATCAGAAAGACCGACAGGCCCAGCATCAGCAGAAGCGATCCCCAGCCCAAAAGCGTGTCGATCCCGGTGATCGGGCCGATGAAGGGGATCTCAAGGCTGCCGGGCGCAAAGCTGTCGATCAGCACCAGAAATCCCGCATAGACCGCGGCCAGAAGCCCCAGCGCCAGAAGGATGCCCAACCCCATCACCCGGCGGAAGCGCGCGTCCCCGATCTGGCCAAGCGCCATGAAAAAGCTGGAAAAGATCACGCAAGCCCCCATTGCACCACGCGCGCAAGGTCCGGACGCGGGCGTTCGGGGGCAGGGGCGCCGGGCGTGCCGATGTGGACGATGCCTGCAACCGTTTCAGTCGGCGTGCAGCCAAAGGCCTCGGCGCAGAAGGGGGTGTCATGCGACACCCAGCCGGTCAGCCAATTGGCCCCCCATCCGGCGGCACTGGCGGCATTGACCAGCCCCAGACACAGCGCGCCTGCCGACAAAAGCTGTTCGGCGCGCGGGATTTTCGGCACCTCTTGCGGCGACGAGATCACCACCACCGCAAGTCCGCCGCGATCAAACTGACCGCGCCCCTTGTCGATCTTCTCGGCATCCCCCCCCAGCGCGCGCGCCCGCGCCTCGGCCAGATCGGCCAGCCGCGCCATGTCGGGCCGCGTCAGAACGATCAGCCGCCACGGCTCCAGCTTGCCATGGTCGGGCACCCGCAGCGCGGCTGTCAGAATCGGCTCCAGCTCGGCCCGGCTTGGCACGGGTCCGGCAAAGAGCTTGGCCGGTTGCGACTGGCGGCGGGCAAGGAAATCAAGGGCGGCAGGGTTGGGCTGGGGCATGGGTATCTCCGGTTTGCCCAAGGTGTCCGGCAAAGGGCGGGGCGGGTCAAGCCTGCGCCGCATGGCAAGGCTTGCATTCGCCGCCCGGTCGGGGGAACCATGGTGCCATGGACAAGGGGGCTTGGGCAGATCTGGCGGTGGCGGGGGCAGAATTTGCCCTGCGCGTGACCCCACGCGCCCGGCGTGAGGCGATCAGCCGCGACGAAACCGGCATCCGGGTGACGGTGCTTGCCCCACCCGAAGAGGGCCGCGCCAATGCCGCCGTGCAGGCGCTTCTGGCCCATGCGCTGGGCGTTGCCAAGTCGCGTCTTGTTCTGGTCCGTGGGGCCACATCGCGCGACAAGCTGTTTCGGCTGGAACCCTGAAGCGCGGCCTTCAGGCCTTTTTCTCGATCCGGTAGCTGCCTTCGGGCAGATCGAGCGCGGCGGCCAGATCGCGCAACTGCGCCATGGACAGGGTAATCACCAAAGGCTCATCCGTCATGTCATCGACCTGCCGGATCACCACGCAATCTTCAAACGCCTCGATGATCACATCTTCTTGCAAGGGCATATCGGGATCGCCCTCATCGACAAGGGTGATCACGGTGGCGTCGAATTCGTGCTCGATGGTGAACATGGGGGAATGGTAGGCGGTGCGGGGCCGCAGGGCAAGCGATTGCACCCCGGCGCGGTCAGATTTCCGTGAGGGGCTGGTGGCGCGCCGGCTGGGGCTGCTAGATGAGGGCAGGGCGGCAAAAGGTGGGGCAGGTCATGGCGACAAGACGGTGGGGCATGATGCTGGTCATGCTGGCGGGGCTTCAGGGCTGCGTGCAGCCGATGCCTGCGCCCGTGCCACCTCAGCCCCTGCCGGTTGGCAACGCTGCGCCGGTCCTGCCGGTCGAAGAGGCGGCCGAGAATTTCGTCGCCGTTGTCGCCCGCGTGAAGCCGGTGGCCGAGGATTACTGCCGCAGCCTGCGCCGCCTGGCCAATTGCGATTTCCAGATCGTGATCGACGACCGGCCGCGTCAGCCTGCCAATGCCTTTCAGACCGTGGACCGCACGGGCCGGCCCATTCTGGCCTTTACCGTTCCCTTGATCCGCGACGCGCGCAACCGTGACGAGCTGGCCTTTGTCCTGGGCCATGAGGCGGCCCATCACATCGCAGGCCATCTGCCGCGCCAGCAAAGCACGGCGGTTGCCGGTGCGGTTCTGGGTGGAATCCTTGCCCAGATGAGCGGCGGTGGCGAACAGGCGATTTCCAGCGCGCAAGAGTTCGGCGCCTTCGTCGGCGCGCGGCAATACTCCAAGGAGTTTGAACTGGAGGCCGACATGCTGGGGGCTGAGATTGCCTATGTCGCAGGCTTTGACCCCCGGGTCGGGGCAGCCTTCTTTGACCGCATCCCCGATCCGGGCGATCAGTTCCTGGGCAGCCACCCCGCAAATTCGGACCGCAAGCGCGTGGTGGCCGAGACTGTGGCGCGCCTGGGCGGCTGAGCGCATCCCCGCCTGCCGCTGACCGGATTTGACCTGCGTCAAGGCAAGGCCCGCCCCGCCCCGGCACCATGGGCCAAAGCGACATCGCAAAGGGGCCTGTCATGTTTGCCTATCCTCAAGCACCCCGGGCCTGGGGCTTTACCCGCGGCATGGCGCGGGTGATCGGCTGTTCACTGACCGATGCGGTGGTGGATGGCTGGCTAAGCCGGGAAGAGCTGGGCGATCTGGTCGAGGTCTGCCGCAGCTGCGGGCAGACCCGGCAATGCACCGATTGGCTGGCCCGCACGGTCGAGGCGCAAAGCCTTCCCGCCTTCTGCCCCAACGCCGCAGCGCTTTCGGCGCTGAAACCCTAGTCTTCCCCGTCCAGGCCCGCGGCCTGCACGGCGATGGCGGCGGCATGGGCCGCCTCGCAGGCGGCCTGGGCCGCCGCAATTGCAGGGTCCGCCATCAGATCGGCGATCAATGCGTCAACCTGTGGATCATAGCGGCTGATCGAGGTTTCCCGGTGGCCGCGCCCGGCGCGCAGGGCGAAATACTCCATGGTGTGGCGGTTGTTCTTCGCCGCCGCCTCTGGCTCGGCCTTGGCTGCCGCCCCGCGCCCCCGGGCCTGCCGCAACAGATAGCTGTCCAGCGTCTTGATCGGATAATGGTTATACTGGGCCAGCCGATAGCCCACCTGCTCCTTTGGGATATGGCGGAACTTGTCGCCAAGGGGCGTGCCGGGCTCCAGCGCATAGCTGCCGCCGGTCTGGGCGCAAAACACCTGCAGCGCCGTCTTGCCCTTGTAGCCCACCATGTGATGGTTGTGGATGCCGCGAAAGCGGGCGGGGTCGCGGGTCAGCGTCTTGACCGCCTGATTGGCGCGGTGGGTTTTGCCCAGGGCCATGGGAAAGGCGCGCGTCACCGGGCCCGGCTCCCAATGGGTTTGCGGCAGGTCGGAAAAGCTGCGGGCGCTTAGCGCGATGATATCGGCCTGTCCGGCCCGCGCGGTCAGATCCTGGACCCGGTGCGCGCCGATATGGACATTCAGGAATTCGTCGGTGTCCAGCATCATCAGCCATTCGGCCCGGTCGATGGGATGGGCGGCGCGGATGCGGGCGTAACCCGCGTGCTGGGGAATGGTGCCGGGGCTCACCTCGTTCGGGACATGGCCGATCACACCCGCACGGTCGAGCGCGGCCAAAAGCACGTCGGATCCGTCGCTGCAATCGTTCGAGGCGACATAGATCGCGTCAAAACCCAGCACCTTGTGATGCGCGACCCATTCCAGGATGAAGGGCCCTTCGTTCTTGAGCGCGGAAATCAGGACATGGCGGGCAAACAAGGGGCAACAGGCTCCGAACCGATCTGGGCAAAGCCTAGCACGGGCCGGGCCGTGGCGGCCAGCGCGCTTTGGGGCGGCTTCACAGCCGCGGGCGGCGCGGATAGGGTGGCGGCCATGTTGCAGATCGAAGATGTCCTTCGCGACCGCGGGTCGCGCTATGCCGTCTCGGGCGGCCCGGTTCAAGGCCGCGCCGGGGCCGAGGCCTTTCTGGCCGATCTGAAACGGGTCAAGAAATTCGCCAAGGCCACCCACAATACCTGGGCCTGCGTCTTTTCCGATGCCGGTCCGGTAAAGAACGATGATGGCGAGGCGGGCGCGGGCGCGGTGATCCTGAAGATGCTCGAGCGCGCGGGGCTGACCGACCATATCGTCGTCGTCACCCGCTGGTATGGCGGCGTGCATCTGGGCGGTGACCGCTTTGCCCATGTGGTCAGCTGCACCCGGGCCTATCTCGATGCCTTGCAGGGGGCAGGGGCCGCGCGCTAGCCTTTCGTCCAAGGGGATGGAGGGCGGATCATGCGCGCAACTCTTGCCGCCGAGGGGCGGCGGTTCTGGAACACCTGTGTCTGGTCCTGGCAAGGCTGGGCAGCGGCCTGGGCCAGCGAAAAGACGCTTCGGCAATGGACGGTGGTCAATATCCTGTCGATCGGTCTAAGCCTTGTGGTCGAGATGACACCCGCCGAGCGCGCGCTGATCTGGGCGCTTGGCCTGCTGATTCTGGCGGCCGAACTGATGAACACCGGGCTTGAGGAGGTGGTGGATTATCTGTCGAAAGACATCGACCCCCGCGCCAAGAAGGCCAAGGATTGCGGATCGGCCGCCGTGGCGCTGACAGCCCTGGCGGGTGGGCTGGCATGGGTTGTGCTGCTGGTGGGATAATCCAGGGCCGCCGCGTCGGCGCTTTGCGCCTCTTGCCGGGGCGCGCTGCGGGCCCTGCCGAAGAGCGGCGCAGCCGACGACGAGGCTCAGCTGATCAGGTGCCGCAAGCCTTGCGTCACATCGGTGCGCACGGCAAGGCGCAGGCCCGGTTCATCGCCCGCCCGCAGGGCCGCCAGAATCAGCCGGTGATGCTGGGGCAGATCTCGGCGCCGGACCTTTTGGTAAAGCGCGCGCATCGTGGGGCCAAGCTGTAGCCAGACTGTTTCGATCATCGCCAGCATCGCCGGCGTCTGGGCGCGCAGGTAAAGCGTGCGGTGAAACTCCAGATTGCTGCGCACATAGGCCACGGCATCCTGGTTCATCACTGCCTCCTGATTGGCGGCGTTGATGGCGGCCAGCCGGTCGATCAGCGCGAAATGCACGCGCGGCAGGGCGCGGCTGGCCATTTCAGGCTCCATCAGGGCGCGGATGGCGGCCAATTCCTCGATCCGTTCCGGGGTCAGGTCGGGGGTGGTGATGCGGCCCGAGGAGGAAATCGTCAGCGCCCCTTCCGCCGCCAGCCGCCGTGCGGCTTCGCGCACCGGGGTCATCGACACGCCGAATTGACCGGCCAGCCCGCGCAGGGTCAGCGCCTGGCCGGGGGCGAGTTCTCCATGCATCACCTGCTGGCGCAGGCTGCGGTAGACGCGTTCATGCGCGGCAGCGTTGGGATCGGCAAGCCGAGGGGCGGGGCGGGGTGGTGCAGCCATGGGTCCAGCGAAACAGCAAGCCTTGGTCCGGGTCAATCCCCTGCGGGCTGAAAGCGCAGGCCGTGCAACGCGCTGCCATGGGTGCGCAGCCAGGCGCGCTGCGCCTCCCAGCCGGGATAAAGCCTGTCGACCACGGCCCAGAACTGCGGCGAATGGTTCATCTCGACCAGATGGGCCACCTCATGCGCCGCGACATAGCGCAGCACAGGCGGGGGGGCCATGATCAGCCGCCAGGAATACATCAGCGCCCCCTCGGCCGTGCACGACCCCCAGCGCGAGCGGGTGTCGCGCAAGCTTACGCGCGACACGCGACGGCCGATCTGGGCGGCATAGTGGTCAGAGGCCTGCACCAGACGGTCGCGCGCCAGCGCCTTGAGCCAGGCTTGCACACGCGGCCCGGCCTGCGCCGGATCGCCGGGGATGAGCAGGTGGTCGCCCTCGACCCGCAGGCTGCGGCCCGTGCCGGGCGCGAGGTGCAGGCTTTGTCCTTCGACCGGAAGCCTGCTGCCAAGGCCAATCGCGTCGGTCTGGGGTAGGCGGGCAAGCGCATTGCGCAGCCAGCCTTCCTGCGCCTTGAGAAAGGCCAGCGCTTCATGCTCGCGCGCGCGACTGGGCAGTGACAGCGTAACACGGCCATCAACGCGCGAGACGCGCAGCGAAAACCGCGTCGCGCGTGCCGAACGGCGGAGCGTAACCTCAACAGGGGGCGGGCCGGGAAGAAGGGGCATGAAACCTCGGGTCTTGTGGTTAGAATAGCGAAGCGGTCCAGTCCTGCAACCGGGCCCTGCAACCGGGCCCTGCAACCGGACCCTTTGGCTGGCCCGGACCGGCGGCCATGCCCGAAGCGCCATTCCGCTGGCAAAAGCCTTTGACACCGCCCGGCACTTGTGGCAATCGCCTGCGATACTGCAATGACAGCCTGAAAAGGGAAGACCATGCCCAAGGCCGAATGGGGCGTAAAGCGGATTTGCCCCACCACCGGGAAGCGCTTTTACGACTTGAACCGTTCTCCGATCGTCAGCCCCTATACGGGCGAGATCGTGGATATCGAATCTGCCCGCCGCAAGATGGCGGCCGCCGTCATCAGCCGCTCGGCGCCCGAGAAGGACGATGAGGTTCTGGTAGACGATCTGGAAGCCGATGACGACCTGCTTGTCGGCGGCGTTTCCGATGATGCCGAACTGGATGACGAGCTGTTGGAAGACGACGCCGATGACACCGTTTCGCTGGATGATCTGGCGGATGTTCCCGGCGAAGAGGAAGAGCTTTAAGTTCTTTGAAGGGCCGCGAAAAAGGTGCATTTTTCCTCTTGCACCCCCCCGCGGCCTTTCGTAAACACCGCCCATC
>JACCDH010772009.1_pt1 | contig 11380 bp, 13 predicted proteins | sample 7442481 | NCBI WGS metagenome assembly JACCDH01 (sample SAMN15323433, study PRJNA562643) | freshwater metagenome | isolation source: river surface water | place: USA:Blue River Watershed | collected 2017-08-15 | reverse complement strand
GCATTCACAAGACAACCACACCCTGCGAGACACTATGGGCATCACCGCATCCGGCATAGGCTCGGGACTGGACATCAACGGTCTGGTATCGCAACTCGTCAGCGCCGAGTCGCGGCCGCTGAACCAGATCAGGGCGCAGGAAAAAGCCGTCAACGCCAGGATCTCCGCGTACGGGCAGCTGACCTCCGCGCTCGCGAGCTTTCAGAGCGCGATCAAAAACCTCTCCGCGAATGGCCTCGCCGGCCTGACCGCGACCAGCTCGGTCAGCAGTGCACTCAGCGCCACCGCGAATGGCAGCGCTGCGCCCGGCAACTACAGCGTCATCGTGACCCGGCTGGCGCAGGCGCAGCGACTGCTCTCGCCCGGTGTGGCCGACAGCACCAGCCCGCTCGGCGCCGGCACGCTGTCGATCACCGTCGGCAGTGGCGCGAGCGTCGCGCTCACCCCGAAAGACACCTCGCTGCAGGCACTGGCCGATGCGATCAATGCCAGCGGCACTGGCGCGCAGGCGTCCATCGTCAATGAAGGCGGCCCGAACGGACTGCGGCTGGCGGTCAGCAGCAGCCAGACCGGCGCGGCGCGCACCGTGCGGCTGGACGGTACCGGCGCCCTCGCCCACCTGTCGTTCGATCCTGCCGCGCCCGTGGCCTTTGGCTATGACGGACAGGGCAACTCGCCCGCGACGATGAGCCAGACACAGGCAGCGCAGGATGCGCTGCTCAGCATCGATGGCATGAATGTCACCGCGGCCACCAATACCGTCACCGGGGCCATTCAGGGCGTGACGCTGCAGCTCGCGCAGACCAGTGCGACGCTCGTCACGCTCAGCATCAGCCGTGACCCGGCAATCACCAAGGGCGCGATCAGCGGCGTTGCAAAAGCATGGAACGACTTGCGCAGCCTCGTCAGCACGCAGACCGCATGGAACGAGGCCACCCGCACCGGCGCCGTGCTGAATGGCGATTTCGAGCCGACCTCCCTGCTGACACAGCTGCGCAGCGCGATGACGCGCGCGGTCAATGGCGCAGGCAGCCTCAGCACCCTGAGCGAGCTGGGCATCAGCTTCCAGAAAGATGGCTCGATGAGCGTGTCCGACAGCAAACTCTCGACCGTGATCTCGACCCGACACGCCGACCTGCAAGCCTTGTTCGCAGGCAGTCAGGGTATGACCGCGCGCCTCACCAGCCTGACCGACAAGCTGCTTGGCGATCAGGGCCTGCTGAAGACCCGCACCGAAGGCCTCAGCACCAACCTGCGCCGCCTCGGGCAGCGCGAGACAGCCGAGCAGGCACGACTCGAGGCGATCGAGCGCCGCTATCGCGCGCAATTCACCCGCCTCGACAGCACGCTCAACCGCATGCAGGGCGCGAGCAGCTATCTGGCGCAGCAACTGGCTGCGCTGCCGAAAAACTGACCACTGAACTTTACTTACGGAGCCCATCGCCATGTTCGGCATACCCCGTCCCGGCGCCGCCGCCTACCGGCAACTGTCAGTCACGTCTGATGCACTGGCGGCCAGCCCGCACCAACTGATCGTGATGCTGTTCGATGGCGCGCTCGATGCGATCGCCACCGCCAGCGCGCAACTGCAGCGCGACGACACCGAGGGCAAGGGCCGCTCGATCACCCGCGCGATCGATATCATCGGTGGCGGTCTGGCGGCCAGCCTCGATCTGCGTCAGGGCGGACAGATCGCGCAGAACCTTGCATCGCTGTACGAGTACCTCGTGCGCCAGCTGGTCGCCGCGAACCTGCAGAATGATGTCGCCACGCTGGATCATTGCGCGACACTGCTGCGTGACCTGCGCAGCACCTGGCTGGCGATCGGTCCCGCCGCGATGCCGGCGAAGGTGGCCGCATGAGCGATGCGCAGGCAACGCCGGAACTGATCGCCCTGTATGAAGAAGTCGCGCTGATGACCTCGCGCATGCTGACGGCTGCCCAGCAGCGTGACTGGGATCAGCTGAGCCGCCTCGAGCATAGCTGCGCGAGCTGCATCGAGCGGATCTCGGGCTGCACAAACGTGCCGCGACTGACCGGCGAGATCCGGCAGCGCAAGATCTCCCTGCTGCGGCGCATCCTCGATAATGACCGCGAGACGCGGGAACTGAGCGAGCCGTGGATGCGCAACGCGGCACACCTTACCGGTCAGGCTAGCGGCTGCAGCCGTCTGGATCTGCCCGGCACTGAATGAGACCTCTCTGATGCCCCTGCCCCTGCCCGATCGTCCAGTACCTGCCGCCCCGCCGGTCACGCCGAGCGGCGTTGGCGCCGTGAGCGCCGTGGCCGGCATCGCCGGCGCTGCGCCCGTCGGCGATATCAGCAATACCCGCAATATCACAGCGACCCACGCGCAGGGTGCAACCGTGCCCGGCGCAGCACAGCCATCGACGCCTGCCGCTGGCCAGACCACCACGACGCTCAGCACCGCAGCGCGCACGCTGTCGACCTGGCTGTCGCTGGGCGGCGATGCGGTGGCGCGCGGCGTGGCGGCTGAACCGCTGCTGGCACTGCCCGATACCGACCAGCCGGCGATGGCCACTGCGCTGCGCGATGGGATCGAGAAAAGCGGCACCTTCTATGAATCGCATCTCGCTGCCTGGCATCAGGGCCGACGCAACCTCGACAGCCTGCGACAGGAACCGCAGGCCTCGCTGCGCCCCGGTCATGACAATGATGATGCGTTCATTGCGACGCTGGTCGGCCGACAGCTCGACACACTCGAGACCGGTCGCATTCACTGGCAGGGCGAGCTGTGGCCCGGCCTCGGCATGGAATGGACGATCACAAAAACCGATCTCCCCCCGGGCATGCACGCGCAACGCCGAACGAATGAACAAGGACGGGAAGCGACCACTGACGAGAACGGCCAGAGTGAGACGCGTGAGGAAAGCGCGCACCGCGCATGGCACAGCCGCCTGCGGCTGAATCTGCCCGTGCTGGGTGAGGTCGATGCCCAGCTGCGACTGGTCGGCGGACAGCTCGGCCTGACGCTGCATGCCGCGCGCAGCGAGTCGGCCGACCTGCTGCGCGAGCAGCATCAGGCACTGTCGGGCGAGCTGGCCGGTGCGGGCATTGCGCTCGAGACCTTTCGTGTGCAGCGAGGCAAAGAATGAGCGGCGGCGGGCCCCTGATGAGTGCTGCAGCCCTCGCCTACAGCGAGGGCAAGGGTGCGCCGCGCGTCGTGGCGCAGGGACGCGGCGTGCTGGCCGAAGAGATCATCCGGCGCGCGAATGAAGCGGGCGTGCATGTACACCAGTCGGCCGATCTGGTCGCGCTGCTGATGCAGGTCGATCTCGACAGCGAGATACCTGCGACCTTGTACCGTGCGGTCGCCGAGCTGCTCGCGTGGCTGTATCAGCTGGAATCTCAGGCGGGATCGCAGACAAAATCGCTAGCGTAGCGCTTGTACCGTCAGGCCGATGGCAGGCGCATGCCAGCGCCGCTAGCGGCCCGGCGAGAGGAATGCTCAGACCTGCATGCCCATCACTTCATGATAGGCCGACACCAGCTTGTTCCTGACCTGTATCGTCGCCTGCAGCGACAGGCTGGCCTTCTGGCGCTCGATCATCATGTCCGACAGCGACACGCGCTCATCGCCGAGCGCAAACTGTTTCGACAATGCCTGTGCTGATAGTTGTGCATCATTCACCTTGTCCAGCGACTGTTTCAGCGCATCGGCAAACGATGCCCCATTCGCAGGCGCCGCGGGCTCGGTACCGACAGGCTTCGCATGGCCCGAGGCCTGTGCGGCCGTCGCGCGCAGCTGTACCAGCATCGCCGATATCCTGTCCTGACCGATTGGCTTGATGTCCATGGCGGTTTCCTCCTGGTCAGCAAGATAGCAGCGCGCTGTCACGCGCAGCGCATGAGCAGCGCGCCTATTCCCCTCCTCTTCCGCGCTTTTACCGCGCCCCGGGAACGTCACAATCGGCAAGCCTGTCGAAGCCAGGCATTTTTTGCGTGAACCGTCGCGCACGCATTGAACGGTTGACAAGCACACTCGGATGACTGACGACACCCTTACCACTGCTCCCGCCGCCGGGCTCAGGCTGCCGCCCTGGCTGCAGTCTTCCGGCGCGCGTCTGGCACTGATGATGGGTGGTGCCGCCTCTATCGTTGCGCTGATGACGGGCATCTGGTTCTGGGGACAGGCACCCGATTACCGCGTGCTGTTCGCCGACTATGCCGACCGCGACGGCGGCGCAATCGTCGCAGCGCTGCAGCAGATGAACGTGCCCTACAAGATCGCCGAGGGCGGCGGCGCGATCCTCGTCCCTGCGCCGCAGGTGCATGACTTGCGCCTCAAGCTCGCTTCGCAGGGCCTGCCGCGCGGCGGCAATGTGGGCTTCGAGCTGATGGAAAACCAGAAGCTGGGCATCTCGCAGTTTCTTGAACAGGTGAACTTCCAGCGCGCGCTCGAGGGGGAACTGGCGCGCACCATCCAGTCGCTGGCGACCGTGCAGTCAGCACGCGTGCATCTTGCACTGCCCAAGGCCTCGGTCTTTTTGCGCGAGCAGCAAAAGCCCACCGCCTCGGTGATGCTGAACCTGCATCCCGGACGCGCGCTCGAATCGCAGCAGGTCGGTGCGATCGTGCATCTGGTCGCATCCAGCGTGCCGGAGCTGCCGGTCGCGAATGTGACTGTCGTGGACCAGAGCGGAAACCTGCTCTCCGACAGCAAGAAAGCCAGTCAGGGCAACGGACTCGACCCGACGCAACTCAAGTATGTGAGCGAGGTGCAGCGTTCGATCGCGCAACGGATCGAATCGATCCTCACGCCCATCGTCGGCGCATCGAATGTGCGCGCCGAGGTCAGCGCCGACATCGATTTTTCGACCAGCGAGCAGGCCGCCGAAAGCTACCGCCCGAACCAGACACCGGAAACTTCCGCGATTCGCAGCCAGCACAGCAGCGAATCGCAGAGCAATGGCAGCGGCGCGGCCTCGGGCGTGCCGGGCGCCTTGTCGAATCAGCCGCCGCAGCCGGGGACTGCGCCCGACCCGAACGCGCCTCCCGCGAACGGCGCCAACCCGGCCACGCCAGCGAGCGCTGCACCCACCAGCCGCCAGAAAGACAATACCGTCAACTATGAAGTCGACAAGACACTGCGCTATACGCAGCAGCCGATGGGCGGCGTGCGGCGCTTGTCGGTGGCGGTCGTGGTCAATCACAAGCAGGAGACCGACAAGAACGGCAAGACCCGCACACGCCCGCTGACCGACGCGGAAAAAACCGCGATCACCGATCTCGTGCGCGAGGCCATGGGCTACAACAAGGAACGCGGCGATACGCTGAATGTGGTCAACAGTCCGTTCACGCTCGATGCGCCGGTGGTCGAGGACCTGCCGCTGTGGAAGCAGCCCGAGGCGCGCGACCTCGCCAGAGAAATCGGCCGCTATCTGCTGATGGCCGCGCTGATCGGCTGGCTGTATTTCGGTCAGCTGAAACCGCTGCTGCGCCGGATGCGTGAGCCGAAGCGCGCAACGGGCGCAGGCGATGCAGCCGATCCGACCGATCCGTCAAATGCGACCGGCACGGCCTCACTGACCGGGCAGATGCTCGAGCCCGTGCTCGGCGACCCGGCGCCGCAACGTCAGAATGACCTCGAGAATGTGCGCCAGATCGCGCGCGACGACCCGCGCGTCGTCGCCAACGTGGTTAAGCGCTGGGTAGGTGCCGAATGAACCAGGCCGGCGTCCACAAGGCCGCGATCCTGATGCTCGCACTGGGCGAGGATGAGGCGGCGGAAGTGATGAAATTCCTCAGCCCGCGCGAAGTGCAGCAACTCGGTGCAGCGATGTCCGGCATGAAGGCGGTGAACCATGAGGAACTGTCGTCGGTGCTCGCGGAATTCCGTCAGGAGACCGACCAGAACACCTCGCTGGGCATCGACTCTGACGATTACATTCGCAGCGTGCTGACCAAGGCACTCGGCGATGACAAGGCCAGCACCCTGCTCAACCGCATCCTTGGCGCGCGCGAGGCCTCGGGCATCGAAAGCCTGAAATGGATGGACGGGCAATCGGTCGCCGAGCTGATCCGCAACGAGCATCCGCAGATCATCGCGACCATCCTCGTGCATCTCGAGCGCTATCACGCCTGTGAGGTGCTGGGCTTTTTCACCGAACGCCTGCGCAATGATGTGGTGCTGCGCATTGCCACGCTCGATGGCGTGCAACCGGCGGCACTGCGGGAGCTGAACGAGGTGCTGACCAAGCTGTTGACCGGCAATGAAAGCCTGAAGAAAAAACCGATGGGCGGCGTCCGCGCCGCGGCCGAGATCATGAACTTCTTCAGCGGCGAACATGAAGCGTCGGTGATGGGCAACCTGAAGACCTATGACGCCGACATGGCGCAAAAGATAATGGACGAGATGTTCGTGTTCGACAATATCGTCGATATCGAGGATCGCGGTATCCAGGTCCTGCTGCGCGAAGTGCCGTCCGAAGCACTGATCATTGCGCTCAAGGGCGCGGGACAGGAGCTGAAGGACAAGATCTTCAAGAACATGTCGCAGCGCGCCGGCGAGATGCTGAAAGAGGATCTCGATGCGAAAGGACCGGTGCGGCTCTCCGAGGTCGAGGCCAAGCAGAAAGAGATCCTGGCGATCGTGCGCCGCCTGTCCGACGAAGGCGAGCTGACGCTGGGCGCGAAGGGAGACGATCCGTTTGTCTGACCGAGACCCGCCCGACCCATTGGAGACGTTCGGCTCGCTGACCACGCTCGACGTCCTCGTCGCCACGGCCGACATCCCGCCGGCCGAGCAGAGCGCATGGCAGCGCTGGGAGCTGGCCTCCTTCGGCGACAACCGTCCGACCGCCGTCGCTCGCGCCGAGGCCGAAAAAGCCGCACGCTCGGCGCTGACGCGCCAGCTGTCGCAACAGATCGCCGACCGCCGCGAGAGTGCGCGCATCGAGGGTCTCGCCGAGGGCCACCGAGAAGGTTATGCGGCCGGACATGCAGAAGGCCTTGCCGCCGGTCGCGCAGCGGCCAGTGCCGAGCGCGATCAGCTGGCCGCGCTCGCCGGTGAATTGTCCGGCGCGCTGGCCGCTGCCGACGAACAGATTTCGCAGCAGCTGTTGTCGCTGGCACTGGACATCGCGCGCGCGATGATCGGCACCGCGATCACCGCGCGCCCCGCACTGCTGCTGCCGCTGGTCACCCGGCTGGTGCGCGAGATGCCTGCCACGCGCGAGCCGGCGGCGCTGCTGCTGCATGCGGATGATGTCGCGCTGGTGCGCGCGCATCTCGGCGATCTGCTCGACAAGGATGGCTGGAGCCTGCGCGCCGATCATCAGCTACAGCGCGGCAGCTGCCGCATCGAGACCGCCACCCGGCAGATCGATGCCGACATTGCGCTGCGCTGGAAGCGCATCGGCGCCGCGCTCGGGCAGGACCTGCGCTGGATCGATGATGACGACAGTCCCCCGGCGATCACGCCGGCCTCCCCATGAACCCGCATCTCGCCCGCTGGCGGCATCATCTGAAAGACTGCAGCACCCTGCTCGGCATTGCCGAACCGGTACTCTCTGCCGGCTGCGTGACCCGCGTCACCGGACTGGCCATGGAAGCCAGTGGCTTGCGACTGCCGGTGGGCAGCGTGGTCAGCGTTGTGCTGCAGAGCGGCGGCGAGGTGGAGGCCGAAGTGGTCGGCTTTCGTGATGACCGTCTGCTGCTGATGCCTCAGGGACAGACCGACGGCGTCGCGCCCGGCGCGCGCGTCACGGCGCTGGAAACCGCCGCGCTGCTGCCCGGTGCGGGCAAGGTCAGTCATCCGCGCCGTCGCAGCGCCGACCACATGCGCCATCTGCCCGCCGGCCCCCAGTTGCTGGGACGCGTGGTGGATGCTGCCGGCCGGCCGCTCGATGGTCTCGGCCGGCTCGATACCGGCGTCGCTGCGCCGCTGAATGCGCGCGCTCCCAATCCGCTTGACCGCGCACCCATCGATACCGTGCTGGATGTCGGCGTGCGCGCGATCAATGGCGTGCTCACCGTCGGGCGCGGCCAGCGCATCGGCCTGTTCGCCGGCTCGGGCGTGGGCAAGAGCGTACTGCCGGGGATGATGGCGCGCTACACCACGGCGGATGTGGTGGTGGTCGGCCTGATCGGCGAACGCGGCCGCGAGGTGAAGGAATTCATCGAACAGATACTCGGCGAGGACGGCCGCGCGCGCTCTGCCGTGGTGGCCGCGCCCGCCGATGCGCCGCCGCTGCTGCGGCTGCAGGGCGCGGCCTATGCGACGGCCATCGCCGAACATTTCCGCGATCAGGGCAAGCATGTGCTGCTGATCATGGATTCCCTGACCCGCTATGCGATGGCGCAGCGCGAGATTGCGCTCGCGGTCGGCGAGCCGCCGGCGACCAAGGGCTATCCGCCGTCGGTGTTCGCGAAGCTGCCGGCGCTGGTCGAGCGCACCGGCAATGGCCGCGAAGGCAGCGGATCGATCACCGCCTTCTACACGGTGCTGACCGAAGGCGACGACCAGCAAGATCCGATTGCAGACTCGGCGCGCGCGATCCTGGACGGACATATCGTGCTGTCGCGCTCGCTGGCCGAAGCCGGTCACTACCCGGCCATCGATATCGAGCAGTCGATCAGCCGCGTGATGCATGCGATCACCACGCCCGGGCATCAGCAGCAGGCACGTCGGCTCAAGCAGCTGCTGTCGGCGTGGCAGCGCAATCGCGACCTCGTTGCCGTCGGTGCGTATCAGTCCGGCCGCGATCCGCAGCTGGATGAGGCGATGGCGCTGCAACCGGCGATCATGGCCTTCCTGCAGCAATCCATCCACGAGCGCTGTGACAAAACAGAAAGCTTGGCGGCTTTGGCGGCCCTGTTCCCGGCTTGAACCCCGGCAGCGCCTGCCTACACTCGTCCGCATGAAAACTTCCCGCACGCTCGAGGTTCTGATGTGGCTGGCCGCCGACCGCGCCGACAGCGCTGCGCGGCGACTGGTGCAGGCCGCGTCCGCCGAACGCGATGCCGAGGGCCGGCTGGGCATGCTCGAGCAGCTGCACAGCGAATACGGCCAGCGCATGAACACCGAGCTTGCGCGCGGCACGCCGCTGCATGGCTGGCAGAACTTCACGCAGTTCATGCAGAAGGTCGATCTCGCGGTCAGCGGGCAGGCACAGCTGCTCAGCGAATCGCAGGCACGGCATCAGCATGCGCTGCAAAGCTGGCAGCAGGAACGCCAGCGCCAGCTCTGCTATGAAACCCTCGCGATCCGGGCCGCACAGCGCGAGCGGGCGCGTGAACTGCGGCGTGAACAAAAAGCGATGGATGAATTCGCCGCCAACGCGGTGGCTGCCTCCGGCGGCCGGAGCGATCGCTGATGGCCGCACTCTCCCTGGTCAGCACTGCACTCTCTGGCGCCGACAGCGTCCGTGCCGCCGACGTGCGGGGGAACGACCCGTCGGCCGACGGGCCGGCATTCGATGCCGTGCTCGCCCACTCCGTGGCTGGGGCGTCGGCTGACGCTGCGGCATGCGCCGTCACTGACAGCACCGATCCAAGCGCGAGTCACGGCGGTACACCGCGCACCGGCGATGACACTGTCGCAGGGTGTGATCCCCAGTCCGCCGTCGATCAATTGATGATGCTGCTGCCGGAATCGGTGCTGCCTCCGATGATCTCCGCAGGACATGACGGCGTTTCGGCTCAGGACGCCGGTGCATCGCCTGACGATGTCGGCATTGCGGCCTCATCGCTGAGCGCAGACCGACCGGTAGGCAGGGGCGGCGCAGGTGTGAGCGTCGCACGCACACCGCCGGGCGTGGAGATGCGCATCGCCGCGATGCAGGACGCCGGTGACGCGACACGCTCGCTGTCGGACATCACGGCATCCACAGGCGCAGAACGTGAAACGCAGACATCCGTCAGTACGCCGCCGGCTGCGGCGACGGCGACGGCTGCGATGACGATGATTGCCTCACCCGCGCAGCTGCCCTCGCCCGTGAACCTCTCGCTTCCCTCACCCCTCGGCACGCCCGGATGGCGACAGGAATTCAGCCAGCAGATCCACTGGATGGCGCGCACCGACATGCAGGTCGCCAGCCTGTCACTGAACCCGCCTGAACTGGGGCCGGTACGGGTGGAGCTTCAGCTCTCGGGTGCCGAGGCGACTGCGCGCTTCACCAGTCCGCTGCCGGAAGTGAGACTCGCAATCGAGAGCGCGCTGCCGGAACTGAAGGCCTCGATGGAAGCATCCGGCCTCACGCTGTCCGGCGCGACAGTCGGCCATGGCCAGCCCGACAAGCGCCCTCCTGCCACGCCACCGGAACGGCAGGCAGCCGCAGCCGGGTCAGATGCAGAGGCCGAGGGTTCCGACGCACTGGCCGCGCCCGACCGCCAGCGCGGTCATCCGCACCGCTTGCTGGATTTGTACGCCTGATCCCTCGCCCTCGTTTCCGCGTTGTCCTTTGCACACCGATGAGGAGCTGCCGCTGACCAGCTCGGTCATCTCCCGTTCGCGCATGAACACACCGGGATTTCCCCCGGTGCTTGGCGCTTCTGCCGGCGCGTGCGCTGCCTAGAATCTGCTGAACCTCTCTTCACGATCATGGCCAACCCGACTCCTCCCGACTCCGATGCACCGCCGCCCTCGCGCAAGCGCCTCTGGCTGATCCTTGCCGCCGTCGTGCTGCTGCTCGGCGCTGCGGCCGCCGCTTATCTGCTGATGGCGCCTGCGGCTGAAAAAAAGCCCGCGCCCGTCGTCGTCGCGCCGCCGGTATTCATGGAGCTCGAACCGTTCACGGTCAATCTGATCGACGAGCGCATCCTGCAGTCCGGCATCACGCTGCAACTGCAGGCCAATGAGGATGCCGAACAGCTGAAGCGCTACCTGCCGCAGGTGCGCAGCCGCCTGCTGATGCTGATGTCCGCGCGCGGCACCGACACACTGAAAACACCGGAAGACAAGGAAGCGCTGGCCGCTGATATCCGCAAGCGGCTGCAACAGGCGTATGCCGATGGCCTGAAGCCGCCGGCGGTCACGGGCGTGTTCTTCACGGCTTTCGTGATCCAGTAGCCATGGCAGAGAATTTTCTCTCTCAGGAAGAAGTCGATGTCCTGCTGCGCGGGGTCACCGGCGATGCCGAAGACGACCAGCCCGCGACACAGGCGGCGGGCGTTCGCCCCTACAACCTAGCGACGCAGGAGCGCATCGTCCGCGGCCGGATGCCGACGCTCGAGATCATCAATGAGCGTTTCTCACGGCTGTTGCGCATCGGACTGTTCAACTTCCTGCGGCGCACGGCAGAAGTCTCGGTGGGCCCGGTCAAGGTGTCCAAGTACAGCGAGTTCATCCGCAATCTGGTGGTGCCGACGAACCTGAACCTCGTGCATTACAAGCCGCTGCGCGGCACTGCGCTGATGG
>JACCDH010812502.1_pt1 | contig 11381 bp, 13 predicted proteins | sample 7442481 | NCBI WGS metagenome assembly JACCDH01 (sample SAMN15323433, study PRJNA562643) | freshwater metagenome | isolation source: river surface water | place: USA:Blue River Watershed | collected 2017-08-15 | reverse complement strand
CGCAACAAACCCAAACTTGCCCACATCCCTTGCCACCACAGAACTGTATGGGCCATAAAGTATCCCCAAAAAGAGCCCAAGACTATCCAAAAAATCACTTGGTGTTTTAACATGAAACTCTTTGACTCTTCGGAAACTACAGTGCTTTTCCAATCGATAGTCAAGCGATTTAAAATTGTGTGTGCATTCAACCATGTTGACTTCAACAAGAATAAAAATCCAATTCCAAAAACAGGAATTGCCCAAATAAAGAAGTGAAAAAAGCTACCGCTTCCGTATGAGGTGATTTCTGTGTTCACGTATGGATTCGAATCAAATATCCACAAAGGAATTCCTGTGTACCAATATCCAATACAGTTCAAGATTATTGAGCCAACTGCAAGAAGTGGAATGAATTTCCAACGACGCGTAAAGAAGAAAAACATTGCTGCAACACCAAGAATTACAAATCCTTCGCTTCGTGCAAATGGCATGAAACTTACAATGATTGCACCTAGAAAAAACTTTCCGCGCAAGCTCCAATGAATAAATAAAATAAGGAATAATGCACAGATAATTTCTGTCAAGGAAGAAACGGCATTATCAAAGACGACGGGGCAAGTCAAGAACAACAATGGTGCTAGCCACGATCTATTTAAATCAAGGCGATTCGCTATTTTCAAGACTAAATAAGCTTCAAAAAAAATCAAGACAAGATTCGTCCAGATGACAGCCTGTAAACCAAATTGAGCTATTGGAGAGAATAGCACGGTGAAAACGGGTTTTCCCCATTGATTCAAAAGCAAATCGTGATGAATCCATGAATATCTCGACATTTGATAGTGCGTGAAAGTATCTGCACCGCCGTTCACTCCATTCGCAAAAATAACAAGTAAAATATAAATGACAGCAGCAATACCGAATACTTTCCCCTCAGGTTTTTGCCAAACTTTCAGAAGCATATTCATTATGCTTTTACACTTATCGATTTCACTTTTTCAATAAAATCGTCGAAAAGATATCTTGAATCGTGAGGACCCGCGCTTGCCTCTGGATGGTATTGCACAGAGAATACTGGCTTAGATTTCAAACGTATTCCGGCTACTGTGTCATCATTCAGGTGCACATGCGTAATTTCAACATCGGCATTGTTTGCAATGCTCTCTCTTGAGATAACAAAACCATGGTTCTGACTGGTGATTTCGCCTTTTCCTGTGATTATATTTTTGATTGGGTGATTCACACCTCGATGACCGTTAAACATTTTTACCGTTTTCAAGCCTTGGCTTAATCCGATAAGTTGATGACCTAAACAAATTCCAAAACATGGTATTCCGGTTTCAATAATCTTCGCAGTTAAATCAATTGTGTATGGCATTGCTGAAGGGTCGCCAGGGCCATTCGAAAACATAACCCCATCGGGATTCCAAGCTTGAATTTCTTCCAAGGTGACATCCAACGGAAATACTTTAAGGAAGGCTCCGCGTTCTTCTAGGCAGCGAAGAATATTCAATTTCACTCCAAAATCAAGAACAGCAATTTTAATTTCAGCATTCGGATTCCCAAAATCAAAAGATTCTTTGCAAGCAACTCTTGAGGCCAATTCAAGACCATCCATATTCGGGGCTTGACTCAGTTCTTGCTTTAATCTTTCAATGTCTGAAATGTCAGTTGAAATAACACAGTTCATTGCACCGTTCTTGCGAATATGTCTAACCAGTGACCGCGTATCGAGATCGCAGATTCCAACAACATTATCTCTTACTAAATAATCTTGAAGCGTACCGGCTCCACCTACCCTGCTGGCCACATCCGAGAACTTCTTAATAATTATACCTGACACTTGACATTTCGAAGATTCAATTTCTTCGGAATGAACACCGTAGTTACCAATGTGAGAGGTTGCCATTACGAGGCACTGACCGAAATATGACGGATCTGTAAAAACTTCCTGATAGCCGGTCATTGCAGTATTGAAAGCAATTTCACCCGTTGTGGTGCCTTTCGCACCGCAACTTTGGCCATAAAAAACGGTACCGTCTTGGAGGAGCAGTACCGTAGGTATAGATTCTTGTCTCATTAAAAGACAAAGTTAAGATTTTCTATGTCAAAGTGTATTCGAACTTTTCAACAAACTATAAGTTGCTCGTTGGAATCTGTTGCTCAATTTCTCTGTTGAATGTGTATGTCCATCCCACAGTAAAACCAAAAAAGGCATACGGTCTTCTATACAATCTTTCGAGTCGAGTCGAGTTTGTTTCTCGAATTTCTCTTGAATAACCCGCATATAGTATCGAGTTCGAACTCCAATTGTACTTCAATTTAATATTCGCAGTATAGTAATTATACTTCAACTTCAAAGCATCAAGGTCAGTATCAGCTTCTGTGTAGGCTGTTCTTTTCTTGTAATTTCTAAAGTTTGCCTGAAGGTCTCCGTATACACCAATTTTATGAAAATACCAGTCCCAAACCAATTTGTTATTCCATTGAGAAAAAGAAAAGTCAGCGACATTCATGTCTGACTTTTTCTCAAGTTCCGTTGTATAAGAAAGATAGTGATCGTCATCTATTTTGTATTTGATAGATGCGAATATCGAATTGTAATTCCAGTCTATCAATGCATTTGGAATAAACTCGGATTCAAGAGACTTAAAATCATAACGTTTAAATGCATAACCAACATTCAAGAAATTGATTTTGTTAATCCAGTATTCTGCCTCGAAACTCAACAAATATTGCATATGTGTGAAGTTTCTTCCGCTCGCCATGGTTTTGTAAGACTTCCATCCAGATTCGAGGTCTGCACCTAACCTTAATTTTTTATTGACTCTGTAATATGCTTCAGAACCTCCAAATAAATACCAATAGTCATAGGTATTTACCCCGTCATCAGTGAGTATATCTATAGTAAGCTTTTTGGTTTTTTCTATCCCAGCTCTTGGAATAAACGTGAAGTCAGTATCTACTTTAAACTTGTAGTCAATTGAATTCTTGATAATGTAGGTATCGATTTGATCTACCGTGGCGTAATTGATTGTTTGCAGTGTAGTGTTCAATCCAAGTACACTGCCATTATCACGCTCCTTTTCAAGCCTATTCGCCAATCCCATTTTATTGTACACATCTCGCTTGTATATTGCAAACTTTCCGATCGTATCAACTCCTGGATTTGCTAAAATGGGCGGCGAAAGCAAAATATTAGACGCATATCCTACGGACTGGTACGGTTTCAACTGCCATTTGATTTGGGCACTTCCCGAAACCGTCAAGGCGAGAAAAAGAATGACCGAATGAATTTGCTTGTTCAACATTTTGGGAGATATAATCAATGATTACTTCGACGAAGATACGAATTGAACTTCAGCCGGCTCTTCTTTCACTTCTGCCCATACTTGAGACACAAACGCCAACACCACAATGACACCTACAATAGCGATGTATGGAATAAACGTTTTAAAAACTTTCTTCACGTGCTTCATATTTTAAAATTCAATTTTTTCAATTACCTTTTTCAATCCAATTCCGTTTACATTCTGAATTTGCATGCCCGGTCTTGAGTTTATTTCAATTACCATTGGACCAAACTTTTCATCATAAACGATGTCAATGCCCAAATAATTCAACGGGAACACCTTCGCTGTAGCAATGCTAATCTCTATAGTCTTTTCCCAATCAGGAAGCTTCATCCCTTCAAATAGGACTTTGCTATCAGGATGACGAGAAACCATTTCATCAGTCACCTGATTATATCCTCTCGTAAGCCTGCCTGTTTCCAAATCAACACCCAAGCCTATGGCACCAGCGTGCAAATTGGCTTTTCCATCTGACTCTTCCGTTGGCATACGCAGCATAGCCATAACAGGTTGCGCATTTAACAAAATAATTCTGAAGTCAGGAACTCCCTTTTTGAAAATCTTATGAAAATCGGAATGAGGCATTAAGCGATATTCAATAATCACCTTATCAAACAATCGACTTGAAAATTTCCCGAATAAAATGTTTGCAATATGCATAACCAAATCCTTTCGGCTATATTCCTCGCCTGAAGGTGTCTGCCAGACATTCTCGTCAACCTTCTTTAGGATCAATATCCCTTGACCACCGTTTCCCATTGCTGGCTTTACAACGACGTCGTTGATATGTAAAACAGCATTCAGTTTTTCATCAATTTCCCGCATCGTTTCAATTACGCAATAAGTTTCCGGTGTTGGAATCTTATTTTCTTCAAGCACTTGCTTGCATAGCGCTTTGTCATTTGCGAAATTGCGATATTGGCGTGGATTGAGTTTATTGATGATTCGGTAATTCCTTTCGTTCATACCAATAACCTTCTCTTGCAACTCCAATATTCTGTCTACGTATTTCATAAGGAGCGCAAAAATGAATCATCTGAAAGGTAGGAAGCAAGGAAAATGTTGTCTGCTACGTCCTCTTTTATCGAATAATAGCGCTAAGTCTAAGAAAAGTGGCATAAAAAAAAAGAGGCCTCGGCCTCTTTAGAATTGAAATTTCGAATTTCTATATTTTTTCTAGCGATCTGAATCGAACAATTTCCGACATTCTTAATCCAATCCATGTCCCCAAGGAGAGATTCACGGCAATTATACTTAAGAACAATTCAGGGAATATCATGAAGATATAAGCAAACACAATAGACTTATAAATCACAAAACAAAAAGAACTTACAAGCAAGGTTTTCAAAGCTAACATAAACGCTTTGGCATATCCTTTATCCGTTGATGTTTTGATAAAACGTTCGGTTGCAAAAGTTAGAATTACAACTGGAAATAAAGATGTTTTAAGCAAAATTGCTATGTCCCATTTGAAGCCCAAATAAATCAATGAAAGAAATACTCCTTCAACGGTCGTTAAAATAATGGCAAGCTTAGGAAGAGTTAACAAACCCAATTTGCCTAATGGAAAATGGAATAACCCCGTACTAGCGATGATAATAATAAAGAGCAAGGCCCCGAAGAAAAAACCAGTTGCCAAGAATGACATTGCGATAAGCATAGGTAGAAACGTTCCGAAAGTTTGTATACCAATAGCATTTCTAAAAATGGTAATTAACATTGCGGCTAGAGGAGTAAGTAGAATGATTGCCAAAATATTCAATGGCATATCGTTCAAATTAAAAATCTCTGCAAAGAATAACAATGTCATTGGAACTGAAAGTCCATCCTCTAGCAGTTCTGGGTTCAAATGAAGCTCTTTAGTGACCTTTGTTTGAAGGCTATCTGGTTCTTTGTAAGAAAAGGCCTCAACAGGTCCAAGGTCAATGTAGGAGGCTGGTTTTTCAGCGAATAATCCCTTAGGTATATCAAAAGGCACCCACGTATCTCCAACTTGAACCTCTACCCATTTCTTTAATTTCGGTTCTTCTTCAGAAGCATCATAGCCACATACAACTCTGTACGGAATGCTTTCACTCTTAACTTTTTCTTCAAAAGCTAATTGGTCTCCATTCGCCTCATAAAAGGAACGAAATAAAAAATCCTTTAAAAAAGTATTGCGTTTGTCGTCGTAATAAAGAGTTGGATCTACCTCATACTTAATGGCCTTACCCCGGAATTCGTAACTGTAACTAATACCTTGACGTCTCGAATATGGATTAATCTTTAAACATCTTTGACCAGCCAAATCTTTTACAAAAAAACTCGCGGCACTTGACTGAATATGCTCATTTGAAATCCGCTGGTGTCCACTTTGTGAAGGAAGTAATAAGTTCGTTGTATCTCGGTCACTTCGTTCTGTTTTGAACTTCTGACTAACAACTAACCTTTCTTTTGCTATTGGCTTTCCAAACAAGGTATCCTTGAAGTAGGTTAGCTTAAAGCCGATTGAAATTAATGGCAAAAGAAAAAGCAGCAAAATCGCTACGTTGAGTTTTGCTGCTCTTCCTTTTTTCATTTTCAAAATTGAAAATTATTCTGCTGATGCCGAGTCGTCTTTCTTCTTTCTTGTCTTTTTTGGTTTTGCTTCTGCGTCCACTTCAGTTGCTTCTACAACGTCTGTTGCTGCTTCTACAGCAGCATCATCAGACTTCTTCGCAGCACCACGACGAGTACGCTTTTTAGCTGTTGCCTTTTCGGCTTCTTTACCGTAGATAGTATTGAAGTCAACCAATTCCATCATACACATCTCAGCATTATCTCCTTGACGGAAACCTGTGCGAACGATACGGGTGTATCCACCTGGACGAGATGCAATTTGAGGAGCAACTGCACGGAACAACTCTGTAACAGCTTCTTTGTTCTTTAAATAACTGAAAACTGTTCTTCTGTTGTGGGTGCTGTCTGTTTTAGACTTAGTAAGAAGTGGTTCAACATACTTGCGAAGTGCTTTAGCCTTTGCAAGCGTTGTGTTAATACGCTTGTGCTCGATAAGTGAGTTAGCCATGTTAGCTAGCATAGCACGACGGTGCTCTGCCTTTCTACCTAAATGGTTATTCGTTTTTCCGTGTCTCATAATTTTACTTTCTACTACTGAAAATCAGCAGGGGTTAATCTCTATCCAATTTATATTTCGCAACGTTCATTCCGAAGTGCAAACCTTTGCTTTCTACTAACTCTTCCAACTCGGTAAGAGATTTCTTTCCGAAGTTACGGAATTTCAACAAGTCATTCTTATTGAAGGAAACCAAGTCACCCAAAGTCTCGATATCAGCAGCTTTCAAGCAATTCAATGCACGTACGCTTAAGTCCATATCAACCAATTTGGTCTTCAACAACTGACGCATGTGTAGAGAGCTTTCATCGAATTCTTCGACTTCGCGTTTGATTTCGGTTTCAAGCGTGATACGCTCGTCACTGAACAACATGAAGTGATGAATTAAAATCTTAGCAGCTTCTTGAAGTGCATTCTTTGGTGTGATTGAACCATCACCTTGGATTTCAAGAATTAATTTCTCGTAGTCAGTCTTTTGCTCTACACGGAAGTTTTCTACAGAGAACTTCACGTTACGAATTGGCGTAAAAATAGAATCGATGAAGATTGTTCCTACTGGTGCGCTTGAAGTCTTATTCTCTTCTGCTGGTCTGTAACCGCGTCCCATTCCGATAGCAAGATCAATACGAAGCTTTACTTTAGGTTCCATGTTGCAGATTACTAAATCTGGATTCAACACTTGGAAAGCAGAAGTAAAGTTGCTAATATCCCCAGCCTTGAATTGCTCTTGACCGTTGATGCTTATTGAAACTTTTTCGTAATCGGTTCCTTCGATTTGGCGCTTGAAACGAACTTGCTTCAAGTTAAGGATGATTTCAGTAACATCTTCCACTACTCCTTTGATAGAAGAAAACTCGTGATCTACTCCTTCAATTTTGATTGAAGTAATAGCGAAACCTTCAAGAGAAGAAAGAAGGATACGACGTAATGCGTTTCCAATCGTTATTCCGAAGCCTGGTTCCAGAGGACGAAATTCGAAAGTACCTGTAAAGTCATTGCTTTCTAGCATTACGACTTTGTCCGGTTTTACGAAATCTAATATAGCCATTGAGTTAATTTTAAATTAAGGATTATTTAGAGTACAATTCGACGATTAACTGTTCGCGAATGTTTTCTGGGATTTGAACACGCTCTGGGTATTTCATGAATACACCTTCTTTGTTTGAATCGTTCCAAGCCAACCAGTCAAAGTTTTTACGTGTAGCCAAAGCCATAGTAATTGACTCTAAAGATTTAGATTTTTCACGAACTGAAACGCGATCACCTGGGCGCAATTGGTATGATGGAATATTTACAACATTACCATTCACCATGATGTGGTTGTGAGAAACCAATTGACGAGCACCGCTGCGCTTTGTAGCTATACCTAAACGGAACACAGTGTTATCAAGGCGTGATTCGCATAATGCTAAAAGGATTTCCCCTGTTACACCTGGACGAGCAGAAGCTTTTTTGTACAAGTTAGAGAACTGACGCTCAAGGATACCGTAAGTATACTTTGCCTTTTGCTTTTCAGTTAACTGAATTGAGTATTCGCTTTGCTTAGCGCGACGCTTGTTCGGACCGTGTTGTCCGGGTGGGTAATTACGCTTTTCTAGTCCTTTATCAGGTCCGTAAATTGCTTCACGAAACTTTCGCGCAATCTTTGTTTTTGGGCCAATGTATCTTGCCATTTCTTTTTCTTCTAAAAATTAGATTCTTCTTGCTTTTGGTGGGCGACATCCGTTGTGAGGAAGTGGAGTCGTGTCAACGATTTCCAAAACTTCAATACCAACTGTGTTAATGGTACGGATTGCAGATTCTCTACCTGCACCTGGGCCTTTAACAAACACCTTCACCTTTCTTAGACCAAGATCATGGGCTTCCTTACCGCATTGCTCTGCAGCCATTTGAGCGGCATACGGAGTGTTCTTTTTAGAACCACGGAACCCCATTTTTCCTGCTGATGACCACGAGATCACCTGTCCAGAATTGTTGGTTAAACTAATGATGATGTTGTTAAACGTGGACTGAATATGGGCTTGACCCATAGCTTCCACCACCACATTTTTCTTTTTCTTTTTTTCTACTTTGGCCATTTCTCTTGCCTTAGCTTATTGATTATTTAACTGCTTTCTTTTTATTCGCAACTGTCTTACGTTTTCCTTTACGGGTACGAGAGTTGTTTTTTGTGCTTTGACCACGAAGTGGCAATCCAGAGCGGTGACGAACACCTCTGTAGCAACCGATATCCATTAATCGCTTAATGTTCAATTGTGTCTCAGAGCGCAAAGCTCCTTCAACTTTCAATTCATCGGTGATGAAATTACGAATCAAACCTAATTCCTCATCGTTCCAATCTTGAACTTTCTTATCATAAGAAATTCCAGCTTGTTCCAAGATTCTACGAGACGTAGAACGTCCAATTCCGTAGATGTAGGTGAGTCCAATTTCACCTCTTTTGTTACGCGGTAGATCTATACCTGCAATCCTTGCCATAGTTATTCTTTATTTTAAGGAATTATCCTTGTCTTTGTTTGAATTTCGGGTTTTTCTTGTTGATTACATAAAGCTTTCCTTTTCGGCTAACGATTTTGCAGTCAGCTGAACGCTTTTTAATTGAAGCACGTACTTTCATATCTCTACTACTTTATTATTTATATCGAAAACAAATTCGACCTTTTGTTAAATCGTAAGGCGACATTTCAACTTTCACTTTATCTCCTGGAAGGATTCGAATGTAGTGCATTCGCATTTTCCCGGAAATATGAGCTACGATGATGTGTCCATTTTCAAGCTCCACACGGAACATTGCATTTGACAATGCCTCAACAATGGTCCCGTCTAGTTCTATCGATGTCTGTTTCGCCATTCAGTTTTTTATTATTTTTTCGCAGCTAGCGCTGCATCTATCTCTTCAAATGAGGACAATTTTTCCGCCCCTCCTTTTCCAACTGCTACCGTGTGCTCAAAATGTGCACTTGGTTTTCCGTCTTGGGTTTCAATTGTCCAACCGTCCTTTAATTGTCTTACGTTCTTCGTTCCTAAGTTGATCATTGGCTCTATTGCCAAAACCATTCCTTCGGTTAAAACCAAGCCATGTCCTCTTCTTCCGTAGTTTGGCACTTCTGGAGCTTCATGTAACTGAATTCCTACTCCGTGTCCAACCAATTCACGCACGACTCCATATCCGTTAGACTCTGCATAGTTCTGCACTGCATAACCAATATCGCCAATACGCTTTCCAATCGCGGCTTGCTCTATTCCTAACTCTAAACACATTCTAGTTGCTTCTAATAATTTTTGCAAATCATTCGAAATTTGACCAACTGCAAATGTGAACGCAGAATCTCCCCAAAATCCTTCCCACAACACTCCAATGTCTACAGAGACAATATCACCTTCTTTCAAAGGTTGTGCGTTTGGGATTCCATGAACCACAGCTTGATTAACACTTGCACAGATTGAGTTTGGGAAATCATGGTATCCTAAAAATCCTGGGTAAGCCCCGTGATCTCGGATAAACGTTTCCGCAACTTTATCTAGCTGCAAGGTCGTAACACCTGGCTCAACGATTTTGGCAATTTCTGCCAACGTTTTTCCTACAAGTAAAGAACTCTTTCGGATGGCGTTTATCTCATCCTGTGTTTTTAAAACTACCTTTTTGCTCACAGTTTATACGGTGTATCCGCTGCTTGCAACACTCCCACTGTTTCTTCCTCTCACTCTTCCCGATTGCATTAGCCCGTCGTAGTGACGTGAAAGCAAATGACTCTCAATTTGTTGAAGTAGATCTAAGATTACTCCAACTGTAATTAACATCGATGTTCCTCCAAAAAATTGGGCAAACATCTGAGCTTTTGTTAATGACATTGTCAATACAAGAGCCGGTAAAATTGCAATAAGGCCGACAAAGATACCACCAGGAAGGGTAATACTCGACAAAACTCTATCAATAAATTCTGCAGTGTCTTTTCCAGGCTTGATTCCAGGTACAAAATTCCCATTTCTCTTCAAGTCATCTGCAATCTGATTGGGATTGGTAACAATAGCTGTGTAGAAGAAAGTGAACAATATAATCATTACCATCAACAACATATTGTAGCCAATACCTTGGTAGTTGGTCAATGACGCTAGAACCTTGTTGTTTTGGAACATTTCTGTATTGCTCAAGTACAATGGGACGAACATGATTGCTTGAGCAAAAATGATTGGCATAACTCCAGCTGCATTCACTCGTAACGGAATGTAACTTCTCGCCCCTTCACCTTGCGGAAGGTGACTTCCACCTGCAGCCATCTTAGCCATTTGCACAGGAATTCTGCGAACAGCTTGAATGATTGCAACCGTTCCTCCAATCACAATAACCATTACAGCTATTTCAATGAGGAAGAAGAATGAAGTTTGCTGACTAAACTCTTGTGCAAATGCACCAGGAATGTCAGAAAGGATACCGGTCATAATAATTAACGAAGTCCCGTTTCCAATTCCCTTGTCGGTAATTTTCTCACCCAACCACATCACAAAAAGCGTAGAGCTCGTAAGGATAATGATAGATGTTATCATCCACATTGGACTGTTTACGTGTGCATCCGCAGGAACGTATTGTGCCAAATAACCTGGAGCTTGAACCATTGCAATTCCTATGGTTAGGAAACGTGTCCATTGGTTTATTTTACGGCGTCCGCTTTCACCTTCACGTTGTAATTTCTGAACCGTAGGAACAGCAAGTCCCAACAATTGAATCACAATGCTCGCTGAAATGTATGGCATTACACCAAGAGCAAAGATTGAAGCTCTATTGAAAGCACCACCTGTGAAAAGTCCCAAAAAATCTGCGATGGAACCTGATCCAGCCGCATTTGGGTCTTGCATTTTCACAGCATCTATACCAGGAAGAAGAACATAAGAACCAATTCTGTACACCAAAAGGATACCTAAGGTGAAAAGAATTTTCTTACGAAGTTCTTCGTGAT
>JACCDH011295113.1_pt1 | contig 11382 bp, 14 predicted proteins | sample 7442481 | NCBI WGS metagenome assembly JACCDH01 (sample SAMN15323433, study PRJNA562643) | freshwater metagenome | isolation source: river surface water | place: USA:Blue River Watershed | collected 2017-08-15 | reverse complement strand
GATTAAAATTGCGTGCTCAGAACGACTGAAAATACTCAGATTCAACTATGAAAAATGAAAAAATAGCGGGCTATTTTGAGTTTTTTATAGGCAGAAGATGGGTGTTTTCTGTCGAAATTGCTTCAGTCTATTCAAATGAGCCTTCCATCTACTGCCTTGAATTTACTCGCGATAGCTCGCTATCCCTCATAAATTCAAGATTGTAGCTGAAACGCTATTTGAATTCTGAGCGCACAATTTTAATCGAACTGAGGTTAATAAAATCATGGTTGATTTTTACATATAGGCCATACACCTCGGAACCAGCTGTATTAAAAAGCTTATCAAATTCTCTTGGCATTTTTACTTTTGAGAAATATACACCTTTTGATTTAGAAATATAAATTATCAAGTTTATGTAACTAAACACCAAATTACTACAAATTTTTACTAAATTTAATTGATAAGATGACATTATGCGTTTAGCAAAATGTTAAAAAAAATTCAGAAAAAAAAGATATGAGAAATAAAATTATAATCTTAATGACAATTCTCTTTGTTATAAATGGCAATGCTTTTGGACAATATTGCACTAAAGACAATAGATACACCGAGCTAGAATATTTCGACTCTACTGAAATTACAACTAGCGGTAATATTTCATTTGGATCTGCCAATGACCACCTCGGCAATACTTACACATTATTAATGGATTTATATTATCCCAATTTAGGAATTGATATCTCGGCTAAGCGCCCATTTATCATGTTATTTCACGGCGGAGGTTTTTCATCGGGTGACAAGCAATCGGGCGACATAAAAGATTTATGTATTCACTTGGCAAGAAGAGGTTTCGTGTGTGCCTCCGTAAATTATCGACTTGGTTACGACTTTACTGAATATGGTCAGTACAAAGCAAGATATAGAGCCATACAAGATGGTCATGCAGCAATGCGCTATGTAGTTAACAATGCAAATGCGGTTAGAATAGACACGAATTGGATATTTGTTGGTGGGCAAAGTGCAGGCTCATTACTTGCTTTAGGTATGGTATATGCCGACCAATCTGAACTTGACGACATTTCCTTGTTGTATGGTGCAACCGCTACAAGTGTCGAATTAGGCAATCTTTATACTTCAGGTAATAATTTGACTAATACTTATTCTTTCAAAGGTATTTTTAATAATTGGGGTGGTGTAAGTGCAAACGAAGTTGATGCTAATGAAATGCTTCCTACAGTATCTTTCCACGGAGAACTTGACCCGACAGTATTGATAGACTCCGACAATTCCTACTCGAATTATACTTTAAATGGTTCTAGGGCTATCCATAATGATTTATTAGCAAATAATATTTGTAGTGAACTAACTATAGATACAACAGGTGGACACGGAATTTACAGAAACGCGAGTAGTGAATTTAGAGCGAGTAGAGCAAGTTGTTTTTTTAAAAGTATTTTTTGTAATACCTGTTCCGAATTGTATACATCAGACTCTATTCCATCGAATTGTAAAATGCCATTAAGCATTAACGAGTTAAAATTTGATTCAAATATTAAAGTATATCCTAATCCTTTTGAAAATTCATTTGAAATACAAGGATATGAAGGCACTTTAGAAATTTCCATTTATAATACTTTCGGACAACTTGTATATGAGAACAATACTTTGTATGGTACAATTCAAGCTAATTTAGTATCTGGAATATATTTTCTGAGAATTAGAAAACTCGAAACAAATAAAACATTCATGACAAAATTGATAAAAAATTAATTATTAATAAAGTAATAAGTAAAGATCAATATGAAAAATTAATATTAAAGTTCATACAAATTTTATTGGGCCGGAATAATGGTTATTAAAGTTCAAAAATCTAATTTACAATTGAAAGGCTCGTTAACAAATCACTTCAAAATTTACAACAAAACCTACAGAATCAATACTAAAAAATCGAGATAGATTATGCAAAAACTAACATTTGAAAGAAATAAGTATGGTAAGGAAATTCTTATCGACACAGTGCACACAACTGAGTTTGCTGTTAACAAAATGGAAGTGCTTCCTGATTTTTATACAATTGTATTTTTGAAAAATTCATCTGGTACAATTAAAATAAATAATCAAACTATTTCGCTTGGAGAAAATGTCATCATTTTTATTCCTGTATCTCAATTGGTGGATATCAGTAAGGCTAATTTTAAAGACGGATACTTTATCTTTTTCGAAGGGGAATTTTTGGACAAGTTTTTTAATGAGCATAATTTTATTTTTAAGTTTTCATACTTTCACAATACCGACAATCCACTTTTTTTGCAAATAGATAATCACGAGCAAGTTCAAATTTATAACTTGTTTGAGGAAATACATAATGAAATCAGGAGCATTCAAGTGGATAGCGAACACTTAATTCGATCTTATCTTTATCAATTATTGATAAAACTGAACCGAATCTATACCAATATACATTTTAAATTAAATTCCAAATTGCTTACAAATGATTACCTATTAAAATTCCGATACGCCTTAGAAAAAGATATAAAAAAGTATAATAATGTGCAATACTATGCCAATTTATTAGGAATTAGTAGAACTTATCTAAACAAGCTTTGTTTAGATTTTTATGCCAAAACAAGTTTGCAAATTATTAAGGAACGTCTTGCTTTGGAAATAAAAAAAGAACTTTTATATACTTCTAAAACCAATGCTGAAATTGCATATGAATATAATTTTTCTGACCCTCCCAACTTTACCCGCTTCTTTAAACAAATAACCTCTCATACACCTCAACAATTTAGAGAGTTGTCAAAATGACAATCCTTTTTTCAATAAGATATTAAATATAGCTTATCGTATTTGCACTTTTGTATCATCAATTTAAAATTAAAAAAAAGATGATGACAAAATCAATTATTGCCTTAGGCATTGTAGGATTAACAACAATAATTAGTTGCTCTCCTGTAAAAAAAGCTCTTGTAAATAATACTGAGCAACCCGTTTATGAAATTGCTGTTAGACAAGTGAAAGACGGTAAGAAAACCGATTTTGAAGCTGCAAGAACTGCCTTCATAGAAAAACTAGTGGGTCAAAAAGGTGTAAGCAACGACCGTGAGTTCAGTTCTTTCTATTCATTACCAACTCCAGACAAATTGGAAACATTTATTGGTATGACTCAATATGATTCATATAATACGCCAAAGAAAGTGCAAAGTAATATGGGTGTAGTTTCCAAATTCATGAAGTTTAAAAAGACAATGGACTTGAAAGCTTATGTTTTCGTGCAACCAATTGAAGGAGGTGAATATAACCTAGCTACGCTTGCAAAAAAAGAAGGACAAATATTGGAAATTGCTGTTCGCAGAGTTAAAGTAGGAAAAGAAGCTGAATTTGAAAAAATGAGAAAAGCGTTTGTTGATAAACTAAGCAAAGAAGATGGCGTAATTCAAAGTTGGGAATTCAAAGTAGTTGGCGGCAGTAATACCGAAAGACTTACTGTTGGAATGACCGTTTATGAAAGTAAAGAAAAATTTCAGAAAATAGGTCAAACTACTCAAACATGGGCAGAGAGTGCCTTCTTTGGAACTTTTGATCCAGTTGCTCTTCAATACTCATATTCGATTAAGTAAAAATGAAAAATACACTTATTCTTTTATTCTTTGTACTATTGTCAATGAATATGAAAGCACAAGATGAAGTAAAAAACACTTATTGGCAAGCCAAATTAGATTTTCTTGAACCACTAGTAAACCAAGGTTTTGTTGCTCGTTTTGATTATGGAAAAGGTCGTCATCTTATTGGATTAGTGGGCGGTTTAGGAGGAAGAGTAAGCGAATTTGATAACGAGCAATTTGATACTTACCAAGACAAAACTAATTATCGTTTAGGCATTGAATATCAATACTTTTTAAGTAACAACAAACAAAACAGAGGGTTTTATATAGGCGGTGATATTGATTTTGCAAGCAGAACAGTAGAGTCTAAAATTTCAAATGAATCTGTAAAAAATATTGCAGTTTTCACACCGGGAGCATGGTTTGGCTGGGTTTGGAAGCCTTTCAAAAAAGCAAATTTCATACTAGACCTTACCATCTTACATCCACGCTACGATTTTGGAAATATCAATAATGTAGCTTTTCAAACAGTAGCAAAACCATACGAACCACAGATCCTTTTTAATTTCTTAGGCCCTTGGAGCATAGGATGGAGATTTTAATATTTCAAATCATAAAATAATAATAAAATGATAACTCAAAATTCAACTTCAATAATCGTAAAAGATTTTAATGGTGTAAAAGTTCATACTTTTTTAGCACCATACGAAGCTGCGGCAAACGCAACGCACATTATCGAAACAGAAAACAAATTGGTTTTGATCGATACCCACTTCTTAACACCATTGGCTCAAGCTTTTAAAGAGTTTGCCTTGTCGTTAAATAAAGCCATTGATAGAATTTTTATATCACACGGACACCCAGACCATTATTTCGGACTAGCATCTGCATTTAGCGATTATCCTGCTTACACTTTACAGGGTATTGATAAGGTAATTGCAGAATGGGGACCACAAATGATTAAAAACCAAAAGCCAATGTTTGGTGATTTAATTCCAAACGAAGTGGTTGAACCTAAACATACCCTTGCGCCAAATACGGAAGAAATTATTGATGGTTTGACTTATCAATATGAAATGGTTGAAGGCGCTGAGAGCGAGGCTCAATTACTTATAAAACTGCCTCAAATAGGCGTAATCATTGCACAAGATTTAGTTTACAGTGGGGTGCATTTATGGTTAGGTATGGGTTGGTTTGACAAATGGATTTCAGAGTTGGAAAATGTATTAAAGGCCGACGGATACGATTACATTTTAGCTGGCCACGGCTTGCCTTGTGGAAAAGATGAAGTAATGAACTGTATTTATTATTTAAAGGTAGCAAAGGAATTATTTGCAAAAAATCCTTCTGCCGAAGAATTTAAATCGCAACTACTTGCTAAATACCCTTACCGCCAAAGTGCTATGATGTTCGACATGTATTTGGGCTTTTTATTTGGTCAAATGTCAAGTCATTAAAATGTAAAATTTTTAATAAAATGGAAAACACAAATCAAATCCCTAAGTGGATAAACTACTATACTATTTTCTTTGTTATGTTAGGCTTTAGTGCCGCTTCAATCGGCTACTTTATGCCAGGCATGATGTTTATGAATGTGAAACTAGATTTTGCAGAAATTTCTACAATAACAGGAATGTTTGGAGCAAGGAATTTAACTTTTGGGTTAATGGCTTTGCTTGCTCTAAAATTTAAAGATCCAAAATTTTATTTCATGTTATTTGTTGCTCGTTTTGTTACCGAACTTCAAGATATGGTTGTTTTAACTACAACAAATGCAATGCCTGTACCTGCGGTTATGGTAATTATAAGTTGGTTAATTTTCTTTTTAATTCCTGAGTTTCTGGCAATAAAAAAGCTAAGAAAATTAATTTAATGATTTAGCTATTATGATAGAAAGACATAAAGAAATTGCAAGATACATCTCGCAAAAAGTAGTTAACGAAAAAAACTATACTCCTATTGAAGAATATCTAACAGACAATTATATTTATCATGGATTGGGTGGAATGACAGCTCAAACACCAAAGGGTTTTATGGAAGCAATTAAAGGTTTTCATGCAGCAATCCCAGATTTGAAATCTGAAATTATTGACATTGTTGCAGAGGGCGACCGCTTGGTGATTCGATTCAATTTTACAGGTACGCATAAAGGTGAGTTTTTGGGTTTTCCTGCAAGTGGAGCAAAGTTAAAGTTCGATGGAATGATAATGAGAAGGTTTGAAAACGAAAAGGTAGCAGAAGACTGGGACTATTTTGATTTCCCAACAGTTGTATCACAAATACAATCTTAATTATATTCGTGAAAAAATTATTGGGTTTACAGTTTATTTAATTTTTTGGCACCGTAGAGCATTTCTTGGAGGTGTTAAACACTTAAAACTAATTAAATAAGGAGCTAAGAAATTATAAAAGTAATCATTAGTTTACCTTAAAATGGGGTGGAATTTACAAACTTTGAAGCCTCAAAAACTAATCCGTTCAAAAAATTGTAAGTATCATACAACCTTTCTTTTACAATGGCTTATCTATTTGGTAAGCCATTGTAAGTTTTCGTTTATTTCTAAAATTAAAAATGAAAACATATGCACCGAAGAGAATTTTTAAGAAATACTTTATTAGGAAGTTCATTTATTATGTTAGGAGGAACTATTCAATCATTCGTAAACGAAAGTAAATTTTGGAAAAATGGCGATGCTATCATGCCTGTTTTATTTATCGGACATGGAGCACCATTATACACTTTGGATGATAATAAGTACAGCAGAGCGTGGAAAAAAATAGCAGAAGAAATCCCAATACCTAAGGCTATAGTTTGTATTTCTGCTCATTGGCTCACAAAAGGGACTTTTGTTACTGCAATGGAAAGTCCCAGAACTATTCATGATTTTGGTAGAATAGATGACCGATTATTTACTATAGAATATACTGCCCCTGGTAGCCCAGAATTAGCCATTGAAATCAAGAAAATGCTAAATGATTTACATGTAGAAGAAGATCATCATTGGGGTTTCGACCATGGTTGTTGGTGTGTGGCTCGTTGTATGTATCCAAATGCCGATATTCCGATTTTGCAATTTAGCATAGATTACCAAAAAGGCGCCTCGCATCAATATGAAGTGGGTAAACAACTTTCTTTTCTAAGAAAAAAAGGGGTTCTTATTTTCTGTAGTGGTAATATTGTCCATAACCTTGGTCAACTAAAATTCCCTGAAAACAGCACATATGATTGGGCAATAGAATTTGATGAAATTTTAAAAAAACTTATCGAAAAAGGCGACCATAAAAACCTAATTAATTATCAAAAATTAGGCAAAGTAGCCTCCCTTTCAATTCCTAAACCCGACCATTATTATCCTTTACTATATACTTTGGGATTACAATCGGAGAAAGACAAAGTAAGTTCCCTATAGAAGGTATTTCTTATGGCAGTACAAGTATGCGAAGTGTACTTATTAGCGAAATTTAAGAGGCTTATTAATTTAGCAAGTTTTTTTTCAAAAGGTTATAATAAATGTTTGCATGTATCATTATCTCTAAAGAATTAGATAAAATCAAAATCTAATAGAATAAAGTTGATTTATAAAATATTCAGCCAATTGTTGGAAAAATATTATGAAACACCATTAATGTTAAGGATAATGTAAAATATTTCAATAAACATTTGCGTATATAATTAAATATTTAGATATTTGTCTAAATATTTAATTATAAATACACCAAAATAAATTTAAATGAATGAATGATGTTTTTAAAGCCCTTAACGACCCAGCACGAAGAGAAATTCTAAAAATGTTGCGTAAAAAAGATATGACTGCTGGAGACATTGCTGCAAATTTTGATATGACAGCACCCAGTATTTCGCATCATCTCGACAAGCTAAAGAGAGCAGGATTGGTAACAACAGTTAAACAAGGACAGTTTGTTTTATACTCGATTAATACAACTATAGTAGATGATTTACTTCAATATATATTAACTCTTAAAAAATAAAAGTATGAACAAGTATCTTAAAGAATCAATATTATGGGCTTTTATAGCATTACCTTACGTTTACCTTGTTACAATATGGAACCAATTGCCCGAAAAGGTGCCAATCCACTTTAACATAGATGGATTACCGAATTATTGGACAAGTAAAACCTCTTTGTTATTTATACCAGGAGCTTTAGGGATCGGGATTTACTTATTAATGATTATAATTCCAAACATAGACCCCAAAAAGAAAATTCAAGAAATGGGGAACAAGTATTACAGCTTTCGATTTTTGATAACAATATTTATTTCACTAATATCAACCTATCTTATAGATTTAAGTAACAAGGGGGAGATTAAGAATTTTAATTTACTATTTTCTTTAATTGGTGGTTTATTTGCAATTTTTGGCAATTATTTCCAAACCATAAGACCTAATTATTTCATTGGAATACGCACTCCTTGGACTTTAAAAAATGAGCAAGTATGGAAGAAAACTCATCGTTTGAGCGGTTGGTTGTGGATTATAGGTGGTTTACTTATAGCAATTCTTTCTAACACAATAAGCAATAATCATTTATATTTTATGGTATTCGGTTCAATAATATCCCTACTTGTAATAGTTCCTATCGTATATTCTTATGCTGAATATCAAAAAGAAAAAACAAAATAAATATAAACTTAACTATTTGAAAAAGTTATATAATAAATGAACCCTAATGAATATAATAATATTAAACTAATTAGATTTATAAACAAATGGATAAAAGAAACGAATTGATAAAATGAATATAGAAACCAAATTTATAGAAAGCATAATAGAACATAAATATATGTCCAAAACTAAAATTACAATTTTTATAGTTTTATTTTCCACTTTTATTTTAAAAGCACAAGAAGAGCAACCAAAATACAATCCAATAAAAGCACACAGTATATCTCTAAAACTTCTAGGATCTCCAACCTATCCACTAGGGATATCTTATAGCCAAATGATATCAAATAGACTTTCAATGGAAATAGGTGTAGGAATTTTATCAACTGGTGTAGGAGTTGATTACTATATTACCAATCCACGGAAGCATAGATTCAATTTAAATATTGGACTGAACGGAAGTTATAATTATGATGGTTTTCCGATGATTTATATACCATTAGGTTTTTCTTATTTAAGTAAAGGAAGTTTCCAATTCAACTTAAATGCTGGTTTACTTTATTCGGAAAATGTTAGTTCTAATGAAAATGGTAAAAATATTTCTCCGTGGTTTGGACTAACGATAAGTAAAAGATTTGGAAAAGATATTGAATCTTTGAAGAATGAACAAAAAACTGAATTATCAAATATAATTAGTTTAAGGCTTGGTTTTGTTCTCCCATTTATCGGAATTAATTATGAAAGATTACTAACCCCCAATATTGGACTTGAAGCATCTATTGGATTGATTGGAGCATCAGCTGGAGCAAATGTATATTTTCCATCAATCAAGCCAGGGAAAATTGGATTTAAAACCGGTTTAACCCAAGGTGTAATGATCTTTCCTTTTCTAGGTATCGAAACATCTACATACTTACCATTTGGTATTAACTACCTTTCTAAAAGTTGTTATGTTCTAAGTATAGATGTAGGTCCGCAATATTGGCTTAGTTACAAGGATTTATCACCGGGCTATACTGTAAAAATAGGTAAATTATTTTAAATCTGGATTTTGCCAAAAATTGAATAGTTAAAAATATAACTCAACCCTCATCAATTCGGAATTAAATCGTTCATTATATTTTCGTATTGCTGCATACTTAGGGTTTTAAACTCTAGTGGCACAATATCTTTGTTTCGGATACTCTTGTTTACATAAGCCAATTTAACAGCATCACCTTTAAAAGTTGCGGCTAAGTACACCACATCTTCACCAACGGGTAAACCTATAAATTTAATTGTCCCTTTATCCCCTTCGCGGTAATATCCGGGGATAACCGACTTAATTTTATTAAACACCACATATACCCTAATTTCATCAAAATCATACTCATTTAAATTTACAATTACATCTGTTTTTTTTTCCACATTATAAAATCTATCGCAATTGATATTTCCCAACTCACTAATTTTTAAAGCCGCAGGGAATTTTTTTAACTCCTCTGCCATTGCCAAACGTTTTTCTTCCTCTAGGCGTTTTCGTTCCTCTTCTTCACGTAAACGTTGAGCTTCTAATTCTTTAGCAATTTTTTGATTTTCGATATCCTGATTTTCTTTCATCAATTTTTCTTGCTCAGGATTTAAACCAATAAAAATATCCATGGGCGATTTTTTAAAAATCAACACATAATCGTTGTAAGTTGAAATAGGCTTTAAATTCATTCCTGTATTTTTTTTATTGTATTGTAATTCGCCATATTTATCCACTAAAAACGTAAAGTTTGCTGCACTTAAAACACACTCTTTACAATCCCCAGTCATAGTAGGTTCGATATAATTAATTTTTCGATGCAATTGCATATAATGGATTTCTGTGTATCTACTTATGGATTTTTTTTGTGTTTGATTTTTATTAGCAGCTAAATCGGCATATTCCTGATTGTTTTTGTTTTCTACTTTTTGAGAATAATCGGGTTTCCAATTTAAATTATCCTTGTTATCATCGGCATAATAAGTTAAATAACTGCCAGCTTCTTGTACATGGTTAAAATTATCTTGATGATACAAAATTTCGGCACCAGCATTTTGTTTAAACTCCACTGGGAAACCATTTGCACTGGCATTAATTTTATACATTCCGTTAGATTCCAATATTTTATCATTTGATTCGGCGGTATAACCCGTAACAATCATATCTTTTTTATGCAACATTTCATACACCTCAATTTTTACCTCTGTATTAGGCAAAACTTTAAATACATTAGGTTTAAACACAATTTTATTTCCGGCTTTAGTATCACAAATTCCGCCTTGCGCATTGGTGATATAAAAAACCTGCAAATAACTTTTAGGTAAATGGATAAAATTAGCCGGTTTATCCTTTCCTTTTTCCTTAAAAACCGCTACAAAAGGCGCATCCTGAAAATGTATAAATGCATGTTTAGCATCCACCCCTTTTTGTAAAAAATAGCTACACAATTGCACACAATACTTTTTAATTTCTTGTTGTTTAGTGCTTTGCGGCAAACTCTTATCTACTTTAATAAAATAATACACCCAGTTACCCTCTTGTAAAAAAATAAATTGGTGCCAAAAATGCTCCAAATCCTCTTTAGGAATTTGATTTTGAGAATTGTTTACGGCATAATTTACCCTAACTTTTGGATTTTGAGCAAAGGAATTCACAAAGCCTAAAAAACAAATAATTGCAATAACACGAGCCATATTTTTAAGTTTTTGAGGTTAAAGAAGGAGATTTAAACCTATAAGTAAACTTTTAAAATTTGGTAACACTGTTTACATCATGTAACTTTACACGATAAGTAAAAAATATGGAAATTAAGTCGGCTACATTTGCAGTAAGTAATCAGGATTATAAAAAATGCCCCGCTCCTACCTTACCCGAATTTGCGTTTATTGGGCGCTCCAATGTAGGTAAAAGTAGTTTAATATAATTTAAAGCACTTAATAAATATAAGCTAAAAACATGAATTTAGTAAATTTGTAAAATGCCAATTTAAGATATAAAAAGTTAAAAAAAACAATCATTTTTGCTTTACACAATATTAAATTGATATTTGTAATCGAATAATACTTTAGATTTATTTTTGGGTTGTATAAAATACCTTTTAAGTAAATCTTATACTCAAAAATTTAAAATTTTATGCAATCAAGAAATAAAAAAAAGGT
>JACCDH010439444.1_pt1 | contig 11383 bp, 7 predicted proteins | sample 7442481 | NCBI WGS metagenome assembly JACCDH01 (sample SAMN15323433, study PRJNA562643) | freshwater metagenome | isolation source: river surface water | place: USA:Blue River Watershed | collected 2017-08-15 | reverse complement strand
GGAGCTGGTGGGCAAGGACATCGGCAGCATCAAACTGGCGGTATCGGGCGCGGGCGCTGCGTCCATCGCCTGCCTGGATGTGATGGTGGGCTTGGGCGTGAAGGTCGAGAACATTTTTGTGTGTGACTCCAAGGGCGTGATCTACGAAGGCCGCCCCGGTGGTTACGACGAGTCCAAAGCTCGCTACGCGCAAAAGACCGATGACCGCACTCTCGCCGATGCGGTCAAGGGCGCCGACGTGTTCCTGGGCTGCTCGGCCCCCGGCGTGATGACGGTGGAGATGGTCAAGACCATGGCCGACAAGCCGATCATCCTGGCGCTGGCCAACCCCGAGCCCGAAATCCGCCCCGAGCTGGCCAAGGCTGCACGGCCCGACTGCATCATCGCCACCGGCCGCTCGGACTACCCCAACCAGGTGAACAACGTCCTGTGCTTCCCCTACATCTTCCGGGGTGCATTGGACTGCGGTGCGACCAAGATCACCGAAGCGATGAAGCTCGCCTGCGTGCGCCAAATTGCCGACCTGGCCAAGGCCGACATCAGCGAAGAAGTGGCCAGCGCCTACGCCGGGCAAGACCTGACCTTTGGCAGCGACTACCTGATCCCCAAGCCCTTTGATTCGCGTTTGATCTTGCGCATCGCCCCCGCTGTGGCCCAAGCCGCCGCCGACTCCGGCGTGGCGACGCGCCCCATCACCGACATGGAGGCCTACCGCCAACAGCTGCAGAGCTTTGTCTCGCAAACCGGCCTGTTGATGCGCCCCATCTTCAATGCGGCCAAGGCTGTGCCTCATGGCGCCAAGCGCGTGGCCTACGCCGATGGCGAAGACGACCGCGCCCTGCGTGCGGCGCAGATGGCCATCGACGAAAAGCTGGCCTATCCGATCCTGATCGGTCGCCCTTCGGTCATCAGCACCCGCATCGAAAAAGCGGGTCTGCGCATGCGCCTGGGGGTGGACGTGGACAACGTGAACCCTGAAGACGATCCGCGTTTTCGCCAGTATTGGGAGCACTACCACCAGCTGATGAAGCGCAACGGCGCCACACCCGCCGTGGCCAAGGCCGCTGTGCGCCGCTCCAACACCATCATCGGTTCGTTGATGGTCTCGCTGGGTGATGCCGACGCCATGATCTGCGGCCTGGCCGGCACCTACATGACGCACCTGGAACGCATCGACAGCATCTTGGGCAAGCGTGCGGGCGTCGGCAATTACGCCGCCGTGAACGCACTCATGACCAACCAGGGGCCACTGTTCATCACCGACACCTATGTCAACGAGGACCCCAGCGCCGAGCAACTGGCCGAAATCGCCTTCATGGCCGCGCAAGAAGTCCAGCGCTTTGGCATCGTGCCCAAGGTGGCCTTCCTCTCGCATTCGAGCTACGGCTCGTCCAAGCGCGCTTCGGCCCGCAAGATGCGCCTGGCCCGTGACCTGTTCGTGGCCCAGCACCCCGACATCGAATGCGATGGCGAGCTGCACGGCGACGCAGCCCTGCAGCCCGAAATCCGCAGCGCTTACATGGAAGACAGCACCCTCACAGGTTCGGCCAACTTGCTGGTCTGCCCCAATTTGGATGCGGCCAACATCCTCTACAACGTCATGAAAACCACCACCAGCGGTGGCGTGACCGTGGGGCCTGTCCTCATGGGGGCTGCGGCCACCGCCCACATCCTGACGCCTGCAGCCACCGTGCGCCGCGTGCTGAACATGACGGCGCTGGCCGTGGCTTGCGCCAACGCCTGAGGCACGAAAAACCAGCATTAGCCCCGTTTTGGTGCGTATTCAAGTCCCGATGCGCACCAAAAACGGGGGCTTGTAGGGGATCAACCTGACACGAGCCGTCAGGACCGTGGTCAATAATGGCATCGATTTTGCTAGACAAGATTCACCGTTTATTTGACCCAGGAGCTCCTCATGAACAAGCGTTTCTTACTCAAGGCCACAGCCGCATTGGCCGCTGTTGCTGCTTTCAGCACCGCCCAAGCCCAAACCACGCCGATCAAGTTTCAATTGGACTGGCGCTTTGAAGGCCCCTCGGCCTTCTTCTTGCTGCCTGCAGCCAAGGGTTATTTCAAAGACGCCAAGCTGGACGTGACGGTGGATTCGGGCAACGGTTCGGGCGGTGCGGTCACCCGCGTGGCTTCGGGCACCTACGACCTGGGCTTTGCCGACCTGGCCGCCCTGATGGAGTTCCACGCCAACAACCCCGACGCACCCAACAAGCCTGTGGCCATCATGATGGTCTACAACAACACGCCCGCTTCGGTCATGGCTTTGAAGAAATCCGGCATCAAGAGCCCGGCTGACTTGGCAGGCAAAAAACTGGGCGCACCCGTGTTTGACGCCGGTCGCCGAGCCTTCCCCATCTTCCAGAAAGCCAACGGCATCGGCAACGTGGCCTGGACCGCCATGGACCCACCATTGCGCGAAACCATGTTGGTGCGTGGTGACGTGGACGCCATCACCGGCTTCACCTTCACCTCGCTGCTCAACATCGAAGCGCGTGGCGTGAAAGCCGAAGACGTGGTGGTCATGCAGTACCCCGACTTTGGCGTCAAGCTCTACGGCAACGCGATCATCGCCTCGCCCAAGATCCTGAAAGAAAACCCAGCGGCTGTGAAAGCCTTCTTGTCGGCTTTCACCAAAGGCGCGAAAGACGTGATCGTCGACCCCGCCAAAGCCATTGAATCGGTCAAGGCCCGCGACGGCATCATCAACGTGGCGCTGGAAACCCGCCGCCTGCAACTGGCCATTGACACCGTGATCAACAGCCCCTCGGCCCGCGCCGAAGGCTTTGGCCAGGTCAACGGTCCCCGCCTGACGCTGATGGCTTCGCAAGTGTCCGACGCCTTCAACACCAAGACCCGCGTCAAGTCCGAAGACATCTGGAATGGCTCGTTCTTGCCCACAGCCAAAGAGCTGGACATCTTGCCCAAAGGCAAGAAGTAAAGCATCGCAAGGGACGGGTCTGCCGACGGCAGGTCGCGCCCCTTTCCTGTGCCAAGTGAGCGCTTGCAGGCGCGAAAGCCCACTTCAACTCATGCGGAGTCTGTGGGCTTTTCCCGAATCGGCGCTGTATACACTTTCGAACACCATTTCAAAGCTCACACCATGTCCCAAGAAGCATTTGTCGATTTCCAGAATGTCTGGTTGGCCTACAACGACGAGTTGCTGGCGCAAAACCACTTTGCGGTCGAAGACATCAACCTGCAAGTCAAGCAAGGCGAATTCATCGCCATCGTCGGCCCTTCGGGTTGCGGCAAATCCACCTTCATGAAGCTGACCACAGGCCTGAAGATGCCCAGCAAGGGCAGCATTCTGGTCGACGGCGAACCTGTCACCGGCCCGCTCAAGATCAGCGGCATGGCGTTTCAGGCTTCGTCGCTGCTGCCTTGGCGCACCACGCTCGACAACGTGCTGCTGCCGCTCGAAATCGTGGAGCCCTACCGCTCCAACTTCAAGCAAAAAAAGGCCGCGTACGTCGAACGCGCCCGCAAACTGCTGAACACGGTGGGCTTGAGGGGTTACGAAGACAAGTTTCCCTGGCAACTGTCGGGCGGCATGCAACAACGCGCCAGCATCTGCCGCGCCTTGATCCACGAGCCCAAGACGCTCTTGCTCGACGAACCCTTTGGCGCTTTGGACGCCTTCACCCGTGAAGAGCTCTGGTGCATCTTGCGCGACCTGTGGACGGAGCAAAAGTTCAACGTGATTTTGGTCACACACGACCTGCGCGAATCGGTGTTTTTGGCCGACACGGTGTACGTGATGAGCAAGAGCCCCGGCCGCTTTGTGGTGAAAAAAGAAATCGACCTGCCGCGCCCGCGCGATCTGGAGATCACCTACACCCCGGAATTCACCAACATCGTGCACGAGCTGCGCGGCCACATCGGTGCCATGCGCAAGACCGGCGCCACCATCAACCAATAAGCGGGAGCAAACCACATGAAACAAAAAACACTGGAACGCTGGTCTCCTTGGGTGTTGCTGGTCCTCAGCATCCTGATTTGGGAAGTCCTGTGCCGCGCTTTCAACGTCTCGGAATTCGTTTTCCCAAGCCCCTCGCGCATCGCGCAGCAAACGGTTGAGTTCAAAGAAGTGATTGCAGGCCATGCTTGGCGCACCTTCTGGGTGACCATGGTCGGCTTTGGTATTGCCATTGTGGTCGGCGTGTTGCTCGGCTTTGTGATTGGCAGCTCACGCCTGGCTTATGCCGCTGTGTACCCGCTCATGACCGCCTTCAACGCCTTGCCCAAAGCGGCCTTCGTGCCCATCTTGGTGGTGTGGTTCGGCATCGGCATCGGCCCAGCCATCCTCACGGCTTTCCTCATCAGCTTCTTCCCGATCATGGTGAACATCGCCACCGGCCTGGCCACGCTGGAGCCTGAACTCGAAGACGTGCTGCGCGTGTTGGGCGCCAAGCGCTGGGACGTGCTGGTCAAAGTCGGCCTGCCCCGCTCCATGCCTTACTTTTATGGCTCGCTCAAAGTGGCCATCACACTGGCTTTTGTGGGCACCACCGTGTCTGAGATGACCGCCTCGAACGAAGGCATTGGCTACCTGCTGATCTCGGCGGGCTCGGCCATGCAGATGGGCTTGGCCTTCTCAGGCTTGGTGGTCGTGGGTGCCATGGCCATGGTCATGTACGAACTCTTCAGCTACATCGAAAAACACACCACCGCCTGGGCCCACCGCGGCTCCCAACGCGAGTGATCCGCACAGCTGCGACACCCCAGGGCTGAAGGCATGACCTGGCACGCCAGCCTCCAGCTCGACTACACACGCGAGTCAGACCGCAGCGTCGCCCGCTACCTGCACAAAGGGCCGCTGCGCATCTTGCAAAGCCTCTACCCCGAAGGCGATGCGGTCTGCCACAACGTGCTGGTGCACCCGCCCAGCGGCCTGGTGGGCGGCGACACCCTCGACATGCAAGTCACCGTGGGCCCCGGCGCACACGGCCTGGTGACCACACCGGGTGCCACGCGCTTTTACCGGTCCGACGCAGGGCTGGCCACACAACAAGTGCACGCCCGCATCGAAGAAAGCGCACGGCTCGAATGGCTGCCGCTGGAAGCCATTGCCTACAACGGCTGCGACGGCCTCAACCGCGCCGTGTTCGACATGGCCCCCGGCAGCGAAATGATGACCTGGGACATCACCGCCCTGGGCCTGCCCGCCGCCGACTTGCCCTTTGCACAAGGCACCTTTCGCCAACACCTGGAAATCCCGGGCGTGTGGCTCGAACGCGGAACCCTCCAAGCCAGCGACACCCGATTGATGAACAGCCCCTTGGGCCTGGCCGGTCAGCGCTGCATGGCCACGCTGGTGTTTGCAGCAGGCAGCGCCATCGCCGCAGAGCGCTCAGAACGCGCCCTGGCCGTTGCGCGTGACTTGCTCGAAGCGTCAGAACTGCGCCTGACCGCCGGGGCCACATCGCCGCACCAACAAGTCATCGTGCTGCGTGTGCTGTCACCCGTCACCGAACCGGCCATGCAATTGCTGCGGCAAGTGTGGGCGGCGTGGCGGCATGAGATGTGGGGCATGAACGGTACCGTGCCTAGGCTTTGGAATCTTTAGGACTTGAGAGCGCGGCGTGATCAATGTCAGCTTGAGGCTGTTTCTGCCGTTCAAATTTGGCTGCCTGGTGACCGCTATCGCTGATGCCGGAAATTCTTTGGCTTAACGACCGTGCTATTTGAACGACTGGAGTCTTGAGTTTCATTCCTGCACGGGTTGTAGGAATATCCCTAGAGGTACCGGCGCCACCTCCTGTATTCGTCCAAACGTAAGTACCAGACGTGAGACATCCGTGCGCAGGAAACCGTTCAAAGGCGCGGATAACCGCAGTTCGAAGGTATACATCATCTTGTCATCATCTTGGAGTGCGTCTGAATCGTCTGCCATTGGCGAGTGAGTATCAAAAGACCCGCCCCAGCGGAGCGCCACCGAGATCGTGCGCAGCAGTTCGCGAATGGAGTCTGCAGATTTCAATTCGACTGGATCCGCCACGAGCATCGCAGGGACATGGATGCGCCGACCTTCTAGGCAGCCCATCGCCTTTGTTGCACCGGGATCCGGCTCGTAGGTATGAACACCGTCTGTCTCATGCAACCTCGCCCACATCGTGTCCGAATTCGTGTAAACAATGGCGCCGGTCAGTGTGGCGATATGCAGCCCAGTCTCTCTGGAAAAACCCTTCATTACCTTGAACTCGCCATTGCCTTCAGTCATCGGCGGAGGATCCAATAAGGCTAGAGGGTCAACCTCCAGTTCCTTCTTCATGAAATTGGCCACCGCGTCAAGATCGGCATCCGTCATCTCCGTTGCGCCTTCCGGCATATTTCTTTTGAGTTGCTCCCTCAAACGTTCCAGCGGAAGGCGCTGCATAAAGCGCATGAGTTCATCTCTACCAAGTGCATCGATAAACACCTGGTCGATAGGCCCGGATGTCACCTCATCGCCAAAGCGATCGGTGATCGCCATGATCTCCTTGCGAAAGCCTGCGTCGTAGTCCAAGGGGTCAGGGATGAGGTGAATCCGACCTGCTGCTATGAAAGGCTCCAGCACAAGCATTGTGAAGACATTGCGCAGGGTCTGGTCGCGATACTGAGTAGGGTGCTTTGTTGGACTAAATTCCGGCCGCACGCCGTTTGCGTTGATGAAGGGGTGAACCAACACAACCTCATCCACATAAGCCAACATACCCACTACTAGGGTGCAAACCGTGCGAGCGTCCGTCATGCCAAGGAACAGCGCACGAGAACGTTTTCGCTGGGGGCTGGGTAGTAGGTCGATCAAACGGGTATCTGTTGACCAGAGAGATGCATATATTTCATGGATGCGGCGCACTTGATCATCAGACAAATCACGGCGCACATCAAGCCAGGTCCTTTCCCCGCCCTTGAGGAAAATGTCGTGAATGGCGCGGATGAGTACGAGATTGCGCTCGCGAATGCCCATGACGCGCCAGGAAGGACGAATGGTGGGGGAGACATCCGCGCAACAGTCCTCAAACGCAATGCCTGAGCCGCAACCGCAGTCTGAGTTCGGCGAAGGGTCATTCTTAAGCGCTGGTTTGACAAGAAACTCATGCGCCTTAGAAGTCCGTCCAAATTGGTCACGGTAGGCTGTACTGCCGTCTTTGTAACCAATGTAAATCTCTCCGCCGAACCGCCAAAGATCTTTACGTGGCAAGAGTATGTTGCCAATGTCTTCCCATTGGCAATCACAGTGCCTCTCGGGGTAGAGCCAGTCTGGATTGCCCGCCGCCACGTACTTTCTCGCCCGAGATTTAATGATCCGGTTGACAGCATGTACTTCCAATTCGCTGAGCTTCCGGCCTCGTATAAAGTTGTCGGTGCTAGTCATCGATTCACCACGGAATCTGGCATTGGTTCGGCGCGAGAGGTGCGCGGCACCCCGGGTGTCTTTGGCGTATTCCAGGTTGGTAAGGATCAGGCAGAGATTTCTGTCCAACGGAAATATCGTTTGTGAGCCTACGAGCTCAATGCCCGGATCATCTGGATACGCGCATTCTTGGGCGTCAGGAGCTAACTTGGGGTTATAGATGGTCACCGGGTGATCACTCATAATGAACTTCACAGGTGAATCCCCGGAGGAAACAATCTCTCGCACGCATTCAGACCACATGGTGCAATGCATCTGCCGCACCGCCTGCATTTGCCGCATGAGCTCGATGTGAGGCAGGCCGTTGAAATTTTTCAGGATCCAATCAAGGCCCTTGGGTGTGCGTAGCTTCTGAGCATCCATGTACTCAAAGAAGTCTAGGAACTTGCGGTGTATTTGGATGGGGTTACCGGAAATCCACCCGCGCACGGCATCGGCACCGTTCTTGTCGAGCTTCCCAAAAAGTAATCTCTCGATCTCGTCATTCAGCAAGTGCCTCCAACGAATTGTGTATAAGTCGCGTTCCATGAAGGCCAGCTTCGGGCCAAGCACTTCTATCTCAGGCTCCGCAATGATTTGGCCATTGGGCAAGCTCTTGGTGCTAGGTTCCAGGTTGAGGATATGCAGCTTGTGCTTGTCCTTGGACAGAAAGCCACGTTGATACCACTGAGGAACGTAGTGGTTGTCGCGGGTGATTTGCTGCATGATTGCCGTTTTTAATCAAATTCAGAATAAGTCGTATACGTTATCAGAGGCATCCATGAGATCCGTGTGGCATGTCCCTATTTGTGACTGATACGCCCGTTCCTTACACCCACATTAAGGACGGCAATCGCTGCACTCGGGTCGGCCGGGATGGCTAAGGTGGCTGCAGGCTGCAGGCTGGGAGCGGAACTTGGGTGTGGCGGGCTTGTAGGCAGCTAACGGCCAAAAACAGACGTTGCTGACTGCAAAACCTAACCTCTAAAAAAACTTCAGAGTCGAGATCTCTCGAATTGCAACGCAAGAGTTCATGCCGCCAGTCACTGACGCACCTTCAACTACAACACCCACGACTCGGTAATTGAGGTCAAAGACCGGGCCGCCGCTATTCCCTTGCACGATTTGCTTGTCAACCTCGATCCTTTCGACACCACTAACGGCTCTTGTCCGCACTACGTCAGTCCGCATGAATGCTGGAGCCTGATTCTCTACAGATGAAGGGAAGCCCATTACGCCAAGAGTATCGCCGCCTTTAACGGCTGATGACGACGGTACAAAAAACGGCAAGTCACGGGGGATGGGCTCGTAAGGCATGGGGCGAAGAATCGCAAGATCGCGGTGCCAGTCGACATCTACCACTCGTGCGAACACTTTCTCCCCCGTTCGTCTTGTAAGAACGACTTGAGGAAAGGCTATGCGAGACTTGAGGCTGCCGATGCAATGAGCACAGGTGATCCACACGTTGCCGCGATACCGAAATGCCGTGCCGTTTACTACATCGTATTTCCCCAACATCAGACCGTCAGCAGTTAAGTACCACGTTGCCTTGTCCGCGTCGGTTGACGTTTTCACCTCCGGCTCAATCTTCAGTGCTTTCCCCGCGAAACCGTCACGGCGCGCGAGATCGTTGAACTGCCGACTGAACTTCTGATAGCTGCCCCCCGATCGGCCTTCAACTGAAGCCAACCAATTTAGTTTCCCTCTGAGTAGGGGCACAAACGATGGCATGTCTCCGGATGCGAAGTTACGGGTATGCAGAAGGGGAACGGAATTCTTTTCGGCATCTGCAAGGCCGTACTTCCGCCAGACGTGTAACGCTCCTCGGATGGATTCAAGATACTTCCTTGGCACGCTCAGTCCTTCGTTTACCACGATGCCAGTGACGATCTGCCGCTTATCTCGATCCACACCGCGAGTTTTCTTCGGATTGATGGTGAACCCTTGTTTTTGGACGACTTCCTTTACCAGCGGACCTGCTTCTACAACAGCGCGACCATCAGCAAACGAAACTGTAAAGAGCTCACTGGGAATTTGGTTCAGAGACAGTGACGGGAACGAGAAATTCAAGTCGTCGGAGTAGCGCGTGTACCTTCCCTTGTAGCGCCGGGCAAGCTGCCGAAGGCGCCGGTCAAGTGCGAGGCAAATGAAGTTGGTTATTGGTGGGCTGGTAGGGGCGCCTTGCGGGAGAACGCCCTCATGGCAGCATAGATGGGCGATAACGGTAGAGACGTCGTCAGGCAGATCAAACGGAGGCCCGAGGAACAAGCCCTTTACACGACCGAAGTGAATCTGGTGAAAGAAGTCCTTTAGGTCCACTCGAACCACCGACTTACGGCCAACGTGGGGGAGCGCATTTGTGATTACGCTTCTTCCGAGCACAAACCCATGCGCCGCAGAGCTCAAGTTGCCAAAGATGTCCGTCAGATCGCGGGACAACTTTCGTTGATGCTGTTTCAGGCGTCTCTTGGGGGCGTCGATTGTTCTCACCCCTCCCGAGCGTTTCGGGATCTCGAACGTCGTATAGCGCGGCTGCGGATATATCAATCCCTTCAACTTTTCGTAATCGGTGTAGCCAAAGTAGGCTGCAAGATCGTCGAGAGATGTGACCGCGCTTAGGAGCATGAGATTGGTTGCCCCCTAGCTTGCATTACACGAAGACGCCAAAGATAGCGTAAAGAGAGGACATGGTCGCAGTCCCGATGGACCCTTCAACCATGGCTGACCCGAATACGGGCCAGAAGATAGCTAGGGAGCGGGATCGATAATAACCCAATTTTATTAATATCGCGCCGGTGGGGTTCGCAATTGTTCCGTGGAACCCATGTGGCCATGCGTAATGTGCTAAGGCATGTCTGCTCTGGGTCGTGTCCTGACCATCGCAGCGAAGTGATGAACGTCGTCTAACGCTGCATACCGGTCCTCCGACCAACCGCTTCCCTTTCTTGCCCCAACAGTGCTTCAGCGATCCCTCAAATCGCCACCAACTGCTGAATGCTCTTCGCCTTCATCTCACTGCCCGGCCCGCGGGCGATCACTTCGCCGCGCTCCATCACCAGGTACTGGTCGGCCAGTTCTTCGGCAAAGTCGTAGTACTGCTCGCACAGCAAAACGCCCATTCGCTGGCCTTGCAGGCCCACGTCGGCCAGTTGGCGGATGACACGGCCGATGTCCTTGATGATGCTGGGCTGGATGCCTTCGGTGGGTTCGTCCAAGATCAGCAAACGTGGCTTGGCGGCCAAGGCGCGGGCGATGGCCAACTGCTGCTGCTGACCGCCTGACAAGTCACCGCCTCGGCGGTGCAGCATTTGTTTGAGCACCGGAAAGAGTTCAAATAACTCGGGCGGTATGGGTGTGCCGCCGGGCTGGGTGGCCAAGCCCATCAGCAGGTTGTCTTCTACCGTGAGGCGGGCAAAGATTTCGCGGCCTTGGGGCACGTAGCCAATGCCTGCGGCGGCGCGTTCATAGGGTTTGGCGCTGGTGATGTCTTGGCCGGCCAGCGATACGCTGCCGCTTTTGATCGGCACCAGGCCCATCAGGCTTTTGAGCAGCGTGGTCTTGCCCACCCCGTTGCGGCCCAACAGCACGGTGACTTGGCCTTGTGCGGCGCTCAAACTCACATCGCGCAGGATGTGGGAGCCGCCGTAGTACTGTTGAATGTTTTTGACTTCAAGCATGGTCAACGTCCCAAATAAACTTCAATCACCCGCTCGTCGGCCTGCACCTGATCGAGCGTGCCTTGGGCCAGCACCGAGCCGTCGCACAGCACGGTGACGATGTCCGAGATGGTGCGGATGAAGCTCATGTCGTGCTCCACCACCATCAGCGAGTGTTTGCCCTTGAGCGTCAAAAACAGCTCGGCGGTGCGTTCGGTTTCATGGTCGGTCATGCCGGCCACGGGTTCGTCCAGCAACAACAGCTTGGGGTCCTGCATCAACAACATGCCTATCTCGAGCCACTGCTTTTGACCATGGCTGAGCAGACCCGCTTGCTTGC
>JACCDH010006845.1_pt1 | contig 11385 bp, 10 predicted proteins | sample 7442481 | NCBI WGS metagenome assembly JACCDH01 (sample SAMN15323433, study PRJNA562643) | freshwater metagenome | isolation source: river surface water | place: USA:Blue River Watershed | collected 2017-08-15 | reverse complement strand
TTCGGATCGGACGCTCTCAACAGCAATAATGTTGACCGCTCATCCTATGCCTTTTCTGGAATTACCAATGGTGGCGATGGGCGGATCTATGGCTTTGAAGCCGCTGCACAGCTTCAGTTAGAGCCTTGGACCCAATCGCTGAATCTGCCCGATTGGATGGGCGGATTTGGCGTAAGTGCAAACCTCACCCTAAATGATAGTAAGGTTACGAAACCAGCCATCGGAGCAGTGCCCGCGCGCAAGATGCGTCTGCCCGGCACGTCAGACGTCATTTACAACATTGGCGCATATTATGAGAAATATGGGCTGTCTGTGCGCCTTCAATACCAAAAGCGCAGCACATGGCTCGACGGTGTCGCCGATGATCTAACGGATGCAGGCGATACCTATTGGGCGGCCGATGACGAGCTCGATTTTTCCGCCCGCTATGCCATCTCAAAGAATTTTGAGATTTTCTTTGATGCCACCAATTTGCTCAACAAACCCGGTCGCCGCTATTCCGAACCTGGAAACCTGTTGACAGCAACAGGAACGCCAACGCCTGCAATCAGTGCCCAAACCATTGAGTGGGAACGTTTTGGTCGCCGCTATGGCGGTGGTATTCGGGTAACGTTTTGATCCACCAGGTTTGGCTTTTAGCCCTTGGGGCAATGATTGCGACACCTGTTGAGGGGCAAGCGCTTTCGCAGTCATTGCCGCTGACTGCGGAGGTGACCGCCAGGGCCGAGACGGTTCCAGTGGGCACAGCGGATGACGACGCGGCAGATGATCCCGCAATCTGGCGCAATGCGGCCCGTCCGGAAGCCAGCCTTATCGTCGCCACAGATAAAAAAGCCGGGCTTTATGTCTATGGCCTGGATGGCCGCGTGAAGAGCTTTGTGGCGGCGGGTCGGGTGAATAATGTGGCCTTAGTCACTATGGGCCGGAGTGGCGTTATTGTGGCCGCAAGTGACAGAAACGACGTCACGCAGGCCTTAGTTCAGTTATATCGACTCGATACCAAGACAGGGTCACTCGCGCGCATTGGCGCGGTCGCAGGTGGAATGGGAGAAGCCTATGGCCTGTGCCTGTGGCGCGAGGGAGCTTTTCTTCATGCATATTCCGTCTTGAAGCATGGGGAGGTTAACCACCTGCAGATCGCGCTGAAAACCACCCCCACCGCCAAGACGGTTCGTACGCTAAAATTAGCCACCCAAACCGAAGGCTGTGTTGTCGACCCACGCAGTCAAACGCTCTATGTGGGCGAGGAAGCGCGGGGGGTATGGGCCTTTGACGCTCGCGCTCTTGGCGCAATGGAGGGTCGGTTAGTCGCTGCTGTCGATAACGCCCAATTGGTCGCAGATGTTGAAGGACTGGCCATCATGCCGTCAGGCGCAAAGGAGGGATGGCTCATCGTCTCCAGCCAAGGCGACAATAGCTTTGCCCTTTATAGCTTGCCCGATCATCGCCCGCTTGGTCGTTTTCGCGTGACCGCAGACAGGCTTGGCAGCGTTGAAGAAACCGATGGAATTGATGTCCATCCAGGCTCTTTTGGACGCGCTTTTCCAAACGGGCTGTTTGTTGCACAAGATGGGGTTAATGCACCGGCGGCGCAGAATTTTAAACTCATCTCTTGGCGCGATATTCTGCATGCCCTTAAGGCTTCAAAAAACAAGGCTTCGCGATGACTATGACCCGACGCGGCTTTGCCGCAGCCAGCATGACCGCACTTGCCCTTGGAGGCTGGGCCCGGATGGGGACAGCACAAGTAACTGACAGCTATCGCAATGAAGTTCCAGGCTATGGCCCACTTGTTGCCGATCCGGCAGGCTATTTCGATCTGCCAAAGGGCTTTTCTTATCGTGTGCTCGCAAAAGCAGGGCAAGTGATGGATGATGGGTTTATCGCGCCGGACAATTTTGATGGCATGGGATGTTTTCTTTTGCCCGATGGCAAGCTGGCGCTGGTGCGTAATCATGAGCTGAGTCTTGGCTCCGAATTTAAGGGGCCAGCTGGAGCTGATCCCAAGCTAGAAGCGCAATTGGCCGCAGCTACATATTTTGATCGCGGTGAAACAGGGCGCGTTCTGCCGGGCGGAACAACGACGCTGCTTCTCGATGAGCGGGGACAAAAGGTTGTCAAACAACATTTATCGCTCGCAGGTACGTCAACCAATTGCGCAGGCGGGGTTACACCTTGGGGATCATGGCTGACGTGCGAGGAAACCGTCATTGACGCGCCACGAACGGGGGTAGCGCATGGGTGGGTATTTGAAGTGCCTGCACATGCATCCGCATTGGTCACGCCCGTGCCGCTGAAGGCCATGGGCCGCTTCCGGCACGAAGCAGCCGCCGTCGATCCACGCACGGGCATTGTCTATCAGACGGAAGATCAAGCAGACGGCCTGTTTTATCGCTTCATTCCTCATATGCCTGGCAAATTGGCCGAAGGTGGACGACTGCAAGCCCTTGCTTTTGCAGATGGCCATCGAGACAGCAGAAACTGGGATGGGACTGATTTTGTTCCGCGCAGTGCGCGCGCCGTACGTTGGATTGACTTGGAGGACGTCGAGAACCCAAAAGATGATCTGCGCCATCGTGGCCATTCTGCAGGCGCAGTGCGTTTTGCCCGGGGCGAGGGCATCCATCTGGGTCGCCGGGCAGAGGGTGGTGTGGAATTCTTCTTCACCTGCACGTCCGGCGGGGCGGGTCGATTTGGCCAAATCATGCACTATGTACCGTCGCCGAACGAAGGAACCTCAAACGAGGCAAACCAGCCCGGCCAGTTAGCGCTGTTCCATGAGTCCAGCAATCCGCAGCTGATGGACTATGCGGACAATCTGACCATTGCCCCTTGGGGTCATCTTATTGTTTGTGAGGACCGCACTGGGAGCAAAGTTAATCACCTGCGTGGGGTGACACCAGATGGTCAAACTTACACACTCGCTCGGCTCAATGCCGATACAGAATTGGCCGGTGCCTGTTTTTCGCCAGATGGCAAAACGCTGTTCGTGAATGCTTATTCACCTGGCAGAACGCTGGCGATCACCGGCCCATGGGCGGGCGGGGTTTGAGTTGACCAAAAAAACGATTTAGCGTCACAAAAGCAAGAGACCTATCGTCAAACAAGTCGCGCCAAATCTGCATCACAGTTTTATGCAGGGGCGGCACGTCAACCCAAGGAAGATATCCGAGAATTTCGCTCTGAACCTGCGTGGTGTAATGGACTGACCGCAGTTGGCCGGGCATCCATCAAACTTCCTGGTGTTCGGCGTTGGCAAAGTTCCCGCCGAAGAGCGAGATCGTCCCTGCATCGTTGCGCCTGTTGATCGTCAAACGCCCACATCATTTGGGCGCATATTAGCTCTTAAATTAACAGACGAACTGAAAATATCTTTCTGAAAAATTGGACCTATGCTGAAAAGATTTTTTAACTTTTATTGATGTTTAACAGATATTTCAGAATAATTTTTACCACTTTTCACATCGCAAAATTTGCATTTACATAATGCAGACATCAAAAATCGTCAGTGAAGTGCAACATTTTCGTAAAGATGGAGTCATTTTGGGGAATTAACACGCCTCCTAACGTCTGGGGGCTTTATTTATGTCATTCATTGCGAAATCTACGAAACCAAGCGCGAACAAGTTCTACACAGTGTCATTTGCAGCGCTGTTGGCTGTCTCTTCTGCCAATTCGGCGATGGCACAAGAGGCCTCCGACAAGGATGGCGCTGGCCTGACCGACATTGTCGTGACAGCGCAGAAGCGCACCGAAAATCTGCAGGACGTCCCAATATCGATATCCGTATTGGGCAGCGAGGGGATTGAAAATCGTCATATCCAGTCACTGCTCGATCTTGGCGATGGCGCAATTCCGTCGCTGCGCGTTGCCCCATTTTTTTCACGACCCGGCGCGCTCATAATTAACGTACGCGGCGTAGGTGTTTTGTCCGACAGCAACCAGCCCGCGCGCGATCAAGGCGTCGGCGTCTATATCGATGGTGTTTATATGGGGCGCGCCCAAGGCCTGGGAACTGCGCTTTACGATGTCGAAAACATCGAAGTGCTCAAAGGACCACAAGGCACCCTTTTTGGGCGCAATACCGAAGGTGGCGCTGTCAATATTGTTACCAAAAGACCAAGCGGTGAATTTGGGCTGGATGCCACTCTCGGCTTTGGCAATTACGGCAGCTACAAAACCGAGGCCCATCTCGATCTACCCGAAGTCAACAATATCAGCCTAAAATTTGATGGAATTGTCACAAAGCGCGATGGCTTTGTCAAAAATCCATTTCCGGGCGCGCTGGATTTTGCCAGCTTCAATAAACGTGGGCTGCGTGCTGAATTACAATGGAAGCCAACCGCGAATTTTGTCGCCAATTTCGCCGCTGATATTGCGCGGGACGCCACAAGTACAAATTACTTGCAATTGGTAGAGGCCCCCGTGGGCGCACCAGCGACTGCGACTTCACCGGCGATTCTACCCAACCGACTTTCTGCCTTGCCGATTGTACAGCCAAGGCGCGCATCCAGCACGCCAGTGGGCATGCCGCAAGAGGCTAGCGTCGGCAATACAAAGGGCCTTCGCGTCGGGTTAAATTGGGACCTAACAGACAAACTGGCGCTAAAGTCGATCACGTCGTATCGCGACATGACGCAGACGCAGTATGACAATGCCATCAATATCGTATCGCTCCAGCAACCACGGACATCCGCCAACCCAACAGCCAGCTTCGTTGGCTTTCAATTTGGACGTTACAGTTTGGCACCGTTCGCCCAAGATCAAGTTAGCCAAGAATTCCAGGTCATTGGAGATTTCGCACGTTTGAAATTTGCGACTGGCGCGCTTTATTATCGAGAAAATGCCGAGGATAGCGCAAAAGCCTTTAATACGTTGCAATTCACCGACGAAGCAGGAACAGCCATTGCAGTCCGTCAAATTGACTATGCGACGCAGACTGTGCAACGCGCCAGTCGCGTTCAAACAACCAGCATAGGCGTTTATGGGCAAGCAACCTACACGCCGCCAATTGCCGCAGACATATTGCATCTGACCCTTGGTGGCCGTTGGACGCGGGACAAAAAACACGGTGAGCTTTTCATCGTTAACGGGACCACGCCCACAATCCCCATCAATGGCGTCAATGTGACACGGCCAGTCCCCTTGGACGCCGCCTGGTCGCGCTTTGATCCATTGGTAAACCTGTCGATTGATGCGTCTGAGGATATCCTAATTTACGGCAAATGGAGCACTGGATACAAATCAGGTGGCGCGAACTCGCGTTCGCTTAGCTATGCGCCATTTAATCCTGAAACGGTCTCAATGTTTGAAATTGGAGCGAAGACGGAGCTTCTGGATGGGCGAGCGAGACTTAATGTCGCTGCTTATCAGGGCAACTATAAATCCATTCAACTCGACTTTTTCGGCCTGTATGAAGACATCGTTAACGGCGTCCGGGTTGCTACAACACGCACAACTTCAGACACGGTAAATGCCCCGGGCACAGGCAAGTTGAAAGGCATTGAAGCGGAATTCAACTTGGCCCCCGTTTCTGGGCTAACCCTTTCGGCAAGTTATGCTTATAACAGCGTCAAAATTCCAGCGACGCTTAATCCGTTCCCACAACCTGGAAACGTTTTTATCACGGTACCGGTCCCCATTTACCAGGTCTATACGCCTGAAAACACCGTAAGCGCCTCGATTGATTATGAACTGCCATTAGCAGATTTTACGATCCGCGCGCATCTTGATGGTAACTTCAACGATGGCTTTTACGGTAACTATAGTGATCCCGAATTCGACCCCGTCACCCGCGCTGTTCGTTATGTGCAGCCAAAGGGTGAAAAGGCGCTTATCTTTAATGGTCGCATAGCCTTTGCTGACATCGACATCGGCGTGTCAGATGCAAAGCTTACCATAGCGGTCTGGGCACGGAACCTGTTCAACCAAGAACATCTTTTCTACAAAGCAGGGGCGCCGCGCTCTGGCACACAGGGCTTCTTCAACGAACCACGAACCTTTGGCGTTGAAGCGAAAATCAAAATGTAAGCGGCTATGGCATGATGCTCGCTATCCGCATGAACTCGTCAAGCCTGAGGGACCCGATATGCGTTACCTATTCGCCATAGCAGCATTTTTGTCTCTAAATGGTTCAATCGCTGCGGAAGCGCGCAATATTGTCATCACCAATGATGATGGCCTGACCAGCAATGTTGTCGCGCTATATAGGACGTTAAAAGCCGACGGCCATGATGTGATTGTATCTGTTCCCTGTCAAAATCAAAGCGGGATGGGCGCGGCTTTAGGGCTGCGTCCACTGGCTCCGCTGGAGACTGCCTGCCGCAACAATGCCGCCTCTATCGGCGCGCCTGGCGCTGGTTCTATGACGCGTCACGAGTTGGGAAGTGATTTCTATTATGTAAATTCAACGCCGGTTATGGCTGTTTTATACGGGGTTGATCTTATTGCGATGAAACGTTGGGGGCAGGCACCCGATCTCGTACTCTCAGGCCCAAATGAAGGACAAAATGTCGGTGCGATTGCCATCAGCAGTGGCACAATCAGCGCGGCACAATTTGCTGCGCTGCGCGGGCTTCCAGCAATTGCTTTGAGCGCGGGACAGAATAGCGCTGGCCCCGATTTGGATAACGCTCAGTCTCCTATCATTGCTGCAAGAACGGCGGAGTTGGTGCGGGCTTTGGACGCAAAATCAAAGGGCGGGCGGATGCTCCCTTACGGACTGGCGCTAAACATCAACTTTCCCAATGAGGCGCAGGGAACGAAATTTTGCATCTCGAAAATCGGCACTTATAACGCCTACGTCCTAAGTTTTTCGGAAAACATGGCGGCACGTGCATCGCCCGAAGTAAAAGAAATGGCGCCGACACATAAGGTGGAAATCCCGGCGCTGCCCGGCTTGGTCATTGGCCAAAATCCGGCCAAGCCTTCTAACGAACAATTGCAGGACGAATCCATTCTTTACCAGACGTGTATCGCCATATCGCCAATGCAGGCAGGCTATGCAGCTGATGACCACAAAACGGCCCAAATTAGCGAAATTTTGAAAGGCCTGACGCTCACAAAATAGCGCCGGCGGGATTGGGCGCATAGCGTTTATGTGGGCATCGGATAAGACCGCTCGAGGAGGACACTGGCGCGGCAATCTTGCGCTGGTCTAAAGCAACGCACGTCACATCATGACCAAAATCTGCAAAGCAGGCACCCGATACAAGGCCAACATAGCCCGCGCCAATCATCGTGATTTTCATTTAGTCACCCCGTTTATCCGCATTGGAAGAACGCAGTTTTTGTGCATCAAGATCCAGCTGCTCTTACAACTTAGCTATGCGCATATCGCCACAGCAAATTGCCGAACATCGCTGCCGCTTGGCATCGGATTAGCTATTGGCGCTGTTCCGAAACGCAAATATCATCAAACGATACCAGAATGGCCGGCGAGGTGCACGCAAACGCCGCCGGCCTCCCACCTTGATGAAGTGGCTGAGGAAGAGTAGCCTTTCGCCCTTCACGCAGCTGTTACGCTGCGCTAGCTCGACGCGTGAGGCTCGAATAGGTTTTGAAAAGCTGGTCAAAATGTTCATCCACAGACAGAATTCTTTTGGCTTTGCGCGCGGCGTTTTGCCGAAGCTCTGTTGCATCGCGCTCACAAAGGCGTTTGATCGCGTGATGGAGCGATTGCATATCGCCTGGCCGATAACTTTCAGTGCAAGATGGTTCGATAAAAGCCGAGCATCCTCCCTGTTCGGGGATGATTAACGGACATCCTGAGGCGGCGGATTCCGCAACGCCTAAGCCAAATGTCTCCGATTCACACCCATGCACAAGCGCATCGGCACTTGCCAAAATCTGGGCCATTACGTGGCGATCCTGAACGCGCTGGAGAATGCGAATATGTGGGTTACCCTTTATCGCTCTTATAACGGCGGACTGTCCCCGGCCTTCGCCAAGCAGAACAAGGCCAACTGGGTAATCTGCGCCTGCGGCTGCCACCGCTTCAACAACCATGGGCCAGCGCTTTTCTGGACTGAAACGACCAACGCCAATCAATAAGCGCGCCGTTGGAGGCAGGGCGCAATGGCGCAGCAATTTTTGGCGCATGCTTTCAGACCGTAAGTCCGGCGAAAATCGGTTAGCATCTACACCCAACGGAATGATCGTTGTGTTTGAGATGCCATTCATTTCTAAGCGGCGCGCCAGCTCAGGATTGGCGCACACGACAACATCGAACTTCGTGCATGCGCGGCGCAAATGACGCCAATACATATCAAAACCCTGATCAATTCGATATTGCGAGGTGAATTGACCAAACCAACGATCGGCATACACACCTATCGGATCGGCATGCATGAACATGGCTTTGACGGCATTGCCGTTCCAGTCCGCGACGATATTGGCAGTCCGCCACGGGGAAGATGCTTCAACGACGTCTGGCTGTTCACGCGTCAGAATATCGCGGACCGTTCCGGTATCCCGAAAATAACGATATCTACCGTCGAACACGAGCTTAGGCGACGCAATGGATATAATCCGCGCCTTATCATGACGCTGCTCCACCGCGTCCGTCGCCCCGGGAACAATCAAAACGAGATCAATACCGGATTTCCGAGCATAGCTTATTTTGTTTTCAACATAAGTTCTGACGCCGCCGCCATAGGGCGTGTAGAACGCTGAGACGTCAACGACCTTCATGTGAGACTGGCCCCATCCGGAGCAGACCTGTCCGGTAGTTGAGAGTGATGTTGATTTCGGTAAGCCCAGCCCCCGCTTGGACACGCGCTAATGCTGCGCGGGGTTTGGACAGCTTCAGTTTTGGATTTCCAGCAAATCCAACTCCATCTGTCGACAGATCGAATTTCCTATTGCTGTTCCGATCGTGGAGCAAAGAAACGCTATATGCCCCGGCTGCGGGGACACGAATGCACAGGATGTTGGCAGGGCCATCCTTTACAGGCTGCACTGCCCTCCGGAAGGTCTTTCCAGCGTTAAGAAGGATATTGTCGTCCGCTAGGAAATCGTCATCATTAGAAGGGTAGACTTCTAACTTCAGATTTCCCTTGGTATCTTTTATTCCATGGGCGGAAACGATTATCGCGGGCCCAGGCTCATTAAGACGGCACGTGCCTTCTTTAATCCCTAAGCTGGGGTGAGACGCCAATGGCCCTGCAAACGCGCCCGCGAGGTAAAGGGCCGGGATCACAGCTTAGCTCCAAGAATTGATTTTATACTCGCAACCGTCAGCACAAACCACACACCGATATGCAGGATGAGCGTTAGGAACGCCACTTTTGAAATCGCGATCCCGATGAGGTGATCGGATCCAAATAGAAAAACGGCTAAAGCGGCAAAGATAATATCCTTGTTTGGAAACGCTGGAAGCCTTGAAATTAATAACCTGAAAACCGCAAGGACAAGGATCCAAATCATCGCAACGTCAGGCAGGAGACGAGACCAAGCACCCGCGAGCAGAATCAAACTGATAAAGATGCGCGCAAACTGAATTTGGCCAATCCACCAAAGCAACTGGGTGGGGAGCGAGAAGATCTTTTGACGCAGGCCAAAGACAACCAATGAACTAACGAGAATAACACTAACCGAAATGGTGACAGGCTCCACCCCAGCACCCAGTTTTGCTGCGCTAATGAAAGGCCATGCCAAGGCCAGCATGGCCAAAGTCACAACATTGCCTGTCATGGCAGATAGAATAGAGACGTCTTTAATCGCGCCATAGGGCGTCGTTCGCATCATCGTTCTGTTGCGCGCCCATAAATAAAGTTGGGCTTCGCCTAGATACCCAAGTACCACTTCATTTGTAATTTGCTTTTTCAGCAGCGGTACAAAGCCTAAAACGGGCAACCCCCAAAGTCGTCGATAGATTATCCATTCACTGACCGGTGTCGCCAGATAGCTGCCGATCAGGAAAAGCCAGAACAGCGGATCCGTTGGAATGTTCAAAAACTCCGCAGGCCGAACATCCATAATTTTTCGGGTGATCGCGACAATCAGAATGGCAGAGAAGCTTATGCCAACCCATTGCCAGAGCCTGCTAAAAGCAGGGTCTTCAACAGTCACAATTTCTGGCGCTTCAAAGTCCAGCCGCCCCATGTCCAAGCCAAGCTGTTCTTTCGTCATACGCGCCCGCTGTGCCCCACATCATGAGAGCTGCGCGAGAGAGCCGGCATGGCGTGAAGTGAGGCTGCCAATGCCGCGTAACACTCAGGGCGTCTGCTTTTCTTGAGAGACTCAATTGTGCGGTTGATGCTCTTCAAAACACTTGGGTTTGAACAGTCTGATGGATGAACCGCCAATCGAACCGCGGGCGATTTAGTGAGGGCATGGCGTGCAAATGCAGCAGAGGCCCGAGACGATTGGGCTCTCATCCAGCTTCGCGTTGCCCAAGAAATGACGGGGCTAGAGGAGAGGACTGCGCCGGATTGAGGATCCCAAATTTTGAAATGGTCTTCAGCCATGCGTATGCCGCACGCCTGCAAGGCCCGTTTCGCAGGTGCGCCATAAAGCCATGCGGGTGCAACAAACCCGGCAATTGGTAGGCCAGTTATGTCCTCAATAAGCGCGCGCCCGTCGACGATCCTTTGTCGCGCAGTTTGCTCATCCAAGCCGAGAAACTCGCCTTCTCGATTTGTAAGATATCGAGCCTTCCACCCATTCAACCAGCCATGCTTGGCTTCGTCCTTGTGGAACCAGCCATGGAGAAAAATGTCCGCCCCTTCATGCGCCCATTGGCGCAACTGAACCTGAAACTGTTTATCTTCAGAAATCGGGGCGTCCCCCCAATAATTGGGAACAACAAGCATCGCGAGGCGATTGGAATTGAGGCGATCACGCAAGCTCTCGACCAAGAATGTCACGTCACGCATGAACACGGGCGTCACATCATGTATCGAGGCAAGCATCAGACGTTGCAAAACGGCCCCCATTCATCGGAATTTTCGTTTCAGATGAGGCCTTATGCTCCGCGTGTTACAACACGCGGTCATCTGTAAGGCGGCGCTGTTACAACGCGATCAGAAGGATGAACGCTTTGCGCGGACAGAAACGACCTGGCATGGGCCGGCCATAGTTTGATTTTGGAGAAAATAATCTGCGCACTAAGACACGGCCCTAAGACACACTGGTCAAGAGGTGAATGTGCTTAGCAAGTCGCGCAATTCACGATTCGATCTGCCCAAAAGCAGTTTATATCTTTTTGGCTGGCATCTCACCAAGCATTGGAAGGAAAAAATCCCTTAATTCCAATGCTTTAATGGTGAGCCGTGCTGGATTCGAACCAGCGACCTACTGATTAAAAGTCAGTTGCTCTACCGACTGAGCTAACGGCCCGACCTTGGATGCGCTCCCCTATGCGCCGGGGGCCTTGCGGTCAAG